>Ga0315278_10000289_pt1 | contig 45403 bp, 41 predicted proteins | sample YL17G06_0_MG_FD_203880 | JGI IMG/M metagenome (GOLD analysis project Ga0315278, IMG submission 203880) | Sediment microbial communities from Yellowstone Lake, YNP, Wyoming, USA - YL17G06_0 | ecosystem: Environmental > Aquatic > Freshwater > Lake > Sediment | place: USA: Wyoming | collected... | reverse complement strand
GGCCCGTCGGGCTCGCCGGTGACGCTCATGAGGCCGCACAAGGCCTGCACGATGATGTCGTACCCGGGTCGCGCTGCCATGTCCGGCGCGTCTTCGCCGAACGCCGTGAGGGAGCACGTCACCAACCGTGGATGATCCGCGCGAAGCCCTCCGAGTCCGAGCCCGAGTTCGTCCATCAGCCCCGGTCGGAAGTTCTCGATCACGACGTCCGAGCCGCCGGCGAGCCGCCGCACCACCTCGACCCCCCGGGGGGTCTTCAGATCCAGGACGACCGAGCGCTTGTTCCGATTGAGCGAGAGGAAGTAGGCGGCGTCCTCCCCCGAGAACGGCGGCCCCCAGTGGCGCGTGTCGTCGCCGCCGTCGGGCCGCTCGATCTTGATCACATCCGCCCCGAGGTCACCCATCGTCATCGTGGCGAGGGGGCCCGCGAGCACCCGCGAGAGGTCCAAGACCCGGATCCCTTCGAGCGGAGCGGGAGCGTCGACCATGGAGGCAGCCTACTTCGGCCCGACTGGGGTGATTGACGATATGGGGATGCGTTCAAGCGCACTGGCAGGACAGTGCTCGGCTCGGGCATGATGGCTCGGTGAACGATGAAAGCCTCGATCGCGTGAATGCGTTCCTCGCGGCCGTTGCGGCTCGTGTGGCCATCGGCGATGTCTTGACGGTGACGCCCGCGGAGCTTGGTCGCGAGCTCGGCTTCCCCGACGCCCTGTCAACGGCCCGCGCGGTGCGCGCCTTGATCTCGCGACGTCGTCTCGTGCCGGCGCAGGGGTCCTATCGGCTCCTCGATGCCACGCCCGTGGGTTCGGAGGAGCGAGAGGCGCTCGAGCGCCCAAGGAAGACCCGTCGCCGCGGGCCGAAGCCGGACGCGGAGCCCGCGGGCGGCTCGCCGAGATACTCCGACGTGGGTCGTGCGGCCGTGGACCGGCTGATCGAGCTGGGACGCGAGGCGGCCGACCAGCGCGCCGGGCTCCGTCAGGCGCGAGAAGAATCGCGCTCCGCCCGCCAGGCGCGCGACGAAGCCGAGCAGCGCGCGCGCGCCCTCACGGAACGCGTCCGTGAGCTGGAGGCCCGCGCCGAGATGGCCGAGTCGAACCTGCGGACACTGCTGGCGCAGGCCCGCCCCAAGGACGCTCCCCGCCAACCCGCCGATGTCTCCGATGTCGAGATGGAGGCGATCCTCGGGATCTTGAAGACGGGGGAGTCCCCCACGGTGGAGATCCCCGAGGCGGAGCGACCGGGTGGATCGGTCGAAACGACGAACTCGGCGACCCTCTCCGACGCCGAGTAACCGAGCCCTCAGCAGACGACCGACAACGCCGGGTTGGGGTCGACTGCTGCGCCGTTGCCGGGGTGCCATTCCAGATGGTCGTGCGGCGCCGTGGCGTCGCCGGTGCTGCCCACGTAGCCGACCACGGCTCCCGTCCGCACGGAACCGAGTTGTCCGTAGGACGCGAGATGCGCGTTGTAGACGTATCCCCCCTCACCCTGGATGCGTACCTCCAGCCCACCGAGTTCGCTGGACGACGCCGTCGCGACGCCGTCGAACGGTGCCACGATGGGTGTTCCTTCGGCGGCGCCGATGTCGTTGCCCATGTGGCGGTGCACGGGCACCCCCGGGAGGCGGACCATGATGCCGAAGTTGTCGGCCACCTCGTTGGAACCGCCGACCGGGCATCGCCAGAATGTGGCCCAGATGTCGAGCCACGCGTCGATCTCCGAACGTTGATCGTCCAGGCGTCCGATCAACCGACGGTTGAATCGGCGCATGCGCATGAGCCGGATCTTGAGGTGGAAGATGGCTGCTCCTAGATGATGGACGGCGGGGGACCATCGCTCGCCCATCATCCGCCGGGGTGGAAGCGTGTCGATGCGTTGCCGCAGGAGCCTCAGCGCTCGCTCGAGGCGGAGCGCGCTTCGATCGCGCGACACGCGCAGCGCACGCAGGTCGCCCACCACCCGGTGCCGCCGGTGCACCTGCTGTTGCACCAAGGGCGCGGCCGAGGCGTCGGACAGGAGCATCATCGAAAGCGCGCCCACGGCCAGAAGGCCGAGGGCGCGTCGACGCACGCTCGCGAGAGAGGTGTTCCGCACTGTGCCAGCGTGTATCGGCAGGATGCCCCGGCGCCTTGACGTACGTCACGGCGCGTCCGTAAGGGGTTGCGCTACCGACGTCCGGTCAGGCGTCGAGCTGGCGGGCGGCCTTGTGGCACGCCGCGAAGGACCCGTTCGGGTACTCGCGCAGCGCGAGGTCCTCGCCCTTGCAAGCGGCAACGATGCCGAGCTCGTCGGCCAGGCCCGAGGCCACCACGGGGCAGCGCGGATGGAACCGGCAGCCTTCCGGGATCCGGGTGGGGTCCGGCGGCTCGCCCGTGAGGATGGGCCGGTCCATGCCCTCGGCCTCCGGCACGACGTCGAGCAGCGCCTTGGTGTAGGGATGTAGTGGGCGAAGCAGGACCTCTTCGGTGGGTCCGATCTCCACGATCCGCCCGAGATACATGATGGCCACCCGGTCGGCCACCGTCCACGCCAAGCCTAGGTCGTGGGTCACGATGATGATGGTGAGGCCGAACTCCTCGCGCAGGCCCATGAGGAGCTGGAGGATCTCCCCGCGGACCGAGGCGTCCAGGTTGGATACAGGCTCGTCGGCCACGATGATCTCGGGGTCCAGAACCAGGCAGCCGGCGATGACCACGCGCTGGCGCTGTCCACCGGAGAGCTCGTGCGGGTAGCGCTCGAAGAGCTTCTCCGGCGGACGCAGGCCCGCGTGGGACAGGGCTCGGGCAACGAGCTGCTCCTCGGTTTCGCCGTTCGGCCCCGTGTGGATGTCGTGGATCCGCAGCCCCTCGGCCACGATCTCGTAGACGGTGTGCCTTGGGTTGAGCGTCCCAGTGGGGTCCTGGAACACCATCTGGACCTTGCGGCGATACTTGCGAAGGTTCCCGAGCGGCTCACCTCGGTAGAGGATCTCGCCCTCGTTGATCGCCTGCAGGCCCATGATGGCTCGGGCGGTGGTGGTCTTGCCGCAGCCCGATTCCCCCGCCAGGGCCAGGACCTCGCCCTTGAGGATCTTCAGGTTGACCCCGTCCACGGCACGGGCCTGCGTAGCCTTCTTCCCGCGCAGTCCCTGGAACAGTCCCACGCGCCCCGCGAACGTCACGTGCAGGTCCCGCACCTCGATCACTGCCTCAGCGGCGCTGGGGGCGGTTGGGAGCTCGACGCTCATTCACTCGCTCCCGGGCTGGATGCCTCGGCGGGCTGCTTGATCAGCAGGCAGGCGGCTCGGCGGCCGACGCCCGCCTCCTTCAGCTCCGGGTCCATGGTGTCGCAGTCTGCGAAGGCGAGCGCGCAGCGCGGGTGGAACGTGCACCCTTCCGGCAGCACCTGAGGATCGGGAGGGTCGCCGCCCAGCCCAGAGGGCTTCCCGCGGAACCGGTCGTCCCCGATCTCGGGGAACGCCGCCGCGAGCGCCGTGGTGTACGGGTGCTTGGGTGAGTGGAAGACCATGTCGGCGGGTCCCTCTTCCACGATCCGCCCCGCGTACATGATGGCGAGACGATCGGAGACCTCGACGAGGACCGAGAGGTCGTGCGTGATGAAGATCATGGAGAGACCGAGCTCGTTCTGGAGCTCCTTCATGAGCCGCAGCACCTGCGCCTGGACCATCACGTCGAGCGCGGTCGTCGGTTCGTCCGCGAGCACGATGGAGGGTCCGCACGCGAGCGCCATCGCGATCATCACGCGCTGCTTCTGGCCCCCTGAAAGCTCGTGAGGGTAGTCCTCCATGCGGCGCGCCGGGAGGCCCACCTGTTCGAGCAACCCACCTACCCGGACCTTCGCCTCACGCTCGTTGGCCTGACCGTGCACCACGATGGCCTCGGAGATCTGGTCGCCGATCCGGCGGACGGGGTTGAGCGCATGCAGGGCTCCCTGGAAGACCATGGAGGCACCCGCCCAGCGCACCGCACGGAGTCTGCCCGGCTTCATGGTGAGGATGTCCTCGCCGTTCAGTAGGATTTCGCCCTCGACCTTGGTGCCCTTGGGATGCAGGCGCATGATGGCGCCGGCGATCGTTGACTTACCGCAGCCGGACTCGCCCGCCAGGCCGAGCACCTCACCCTTCTCGACGTTCAGGCTGACGCCCCGCACGGCCGGCACGGGCCCGCCCTGGGTCGCGTACGTGATGCGCAGATCGCGGATCTCCAGGACGCTCATCGGGACCTCAGCTTCGGGTTGAGGACGTCATCGAGGGCGTAACCGATCATGGTGAACGACAGCACGACCAGGACGATGCAGAGGCCGGGCGGGATGATCCACCACCAGTTCCCGGCGTAGGTCGCGCCGCCGCCGAACGCATCCTCCAGGAGCTTGCCCCACGACGCGCGCTGCGGGTCGCCCACGCCGAGGAAGGCCAGCGTCGACTCCGAGAGGATCACCACGGCCACGATCAAGATCGCGTTGGCGAAGACCAGCGGCGCCACGTTGGGCAGGATGTGCTTGGTCACGATGGAGCTCCCCTTGGCGCCCAGGGCTCGGGACCGCTCCACGAACCCACGTGTCTTCAGCGAAAGGACCTCGGCTCGGATGATGCGTGCGGTGCTGGGCCACGACGTGATCGCGATGACGATGATGATCGTGACGAACGAGGGACCGAGCAGCGTGGCAAGGACGATGGCCAACGGCAGGAAGGGGATCACCAGGATCCAGTCGGTGACCGACATCAGGATCTTCTCGGTCCAACCGCCGCGGAAGCCCGCGACCAACCCGACCAGCGTGCCGAGCACCATCGTCATGAACGTCCCGATGAGGCCGACGAGGAGGGACACCTGGGCGCCGTACACGGTCAGCGCAAGTACCGGCCTGCCCAGTTTGTCGGTCCCGAACCAGAAGGGGTAGTTGGCGGTGGGGGGCTGCAATGCCTTGCCGTTCGCCGGGCAGATCGCGCTGATGTAACACCGGGAAACGATGAGCGGCGCGAAGATCGCGATGGCGAAGAAGAAGATCAGGATGAACAGGCCGGCCATGCCCATCTTGTTGCGGCGGAACTCGCGCCACAGTCGCATCCGGGCCTCGCGCTTGCGGTTGCGAACGAGCTTCTTGGGGTCGGGAACGATGAGCGGGAGGTCCGTGCCCGGCGGGGTCTGCGTGGTGGCCATCTACGCCGCCCTCACCCGGGGATCGAGATAGGAGTACATGAGGTCGGCCACGAGGTTCGCGGCGATGATCGCGACGCTGAAGATGAGGAAGAGGCCCTGGAGCAGGGGGAAGTCCTGATCCTGGATCGCCTTGGCAGTCAGGAGGCCGAGCCCTGGCCAGTTGAAGATCAGCTCGATCGTGATGGCGCCCGAGACGACGAACCCGAGCGACAGGATCGTGATCGTCATGACGGGCAGGAGTGCGTTGGGCACCGCGTGGCGCTTGCGCACGGCTTTGTCCCGCAGCCCCTTTGCGCGTGCAAGTTGGATGTAGTCCTCGCTCAGGGTTTCGAGCAGCGAGGACCGCATGATCAGCGAGTACTCTCCCAGGTACGCCACGGTGAGGACGAAGAACGGCAGGACCATATGGTTCAAGACGTCCGTGACATGTTGCAGACCCGTGTAGCCGGCGCCCAGGGTTTGGTACCCGCCCGTAGGGAAGATGGCGGGGAAGGGTCCCACCCCCACGGCGAACGCCATGATCATGAGCATGCCGAACCAGAACTCGGGCATCGAGTAGGTGAACATGGTGAATCCGAGTAAGCCCTGGTCGTAGCCTGTTCCTCGCCGCCAGCCCTGCGAGATCCCGATCCAGATCCCGATCGCGATCGAGGCGAGTGTGGAACCGCCGACGAGCAGGACGGTCGGCCACACCTTCCCCGCGATCGTGGTGCTCACCGACGCCTGGTTCACGAACGAGTACCCCAGGTGACCCTGGGCGGTCTGCTTCATGTAGTTCAGGAACTGCTGCGGGACCGGCAAGTCCAGGCCGAGCTCCTCTTGCAGCTGTTCTACGGTGGCCCTGGAAGCGCCGCTGCCTCCCCGCAACAACTGCGTTGCGGGATCGCCCAGCAGCCGGAACAAGAAGAAGTTTACGAATAGCACGAAGATGAGCGTGAGGAAGGCCTGCAGGATCTTCGACAGCAGGTAGCTCCTAGACCCCACGATTGTCCTTCCGTGCTAGCGCGCTCGGCACAGCCGATCACGCCTCGTCTTCGTCCGCGTCCTTCCTCCGGCTGAGGAGCACCGCGATGCCGATGACGGCGATCACGGCCACCGCGATGAGGATCCAGATCGTGCTGGAGGCTCCCGAGGTCGTCGATCCGCTCGTCGCGCCCAGTGGCGGTGTGATGCTGATGAATGAGTACGGGCCATAGGTCGCCAACAGGTCGCCATCGGGCGCTGGCTGAGGACTGAAGCTCTCGACCCGATCCGTTCGATAGGCCTCCAGGACCTGGCTGTTGTAGAGCATCAGGTAGGGAGCGTCGTTGTAGAGCATCGCCTGCGCCGCCTGCACGGCTGCGACCCGATCGGTGGGGTCTGTGGTGCCGAGGGTGGTGTCGTAGAGCTTGTCGTAGTCGGCGTTGCAGTAGTAGCTGTCGTTGTTGCCGTACGTGGTGGGATCAGGTGCTCGCTCGCCGCAAGTGAAGATGTTCAGGATGTAGTTCGGATCGGGATTGGGGAACCAGCCCCAGTGGAACATCTCGTAGTCACCGGCCTCGATGATGCTGGTGAGCTTGGTGCTGCTCACGGGCTTGATCTCCACGCCGACGCCGACGTCCTTGAGCCACGCTTGCACATATGGGGCGGTGTCGATCGAGTTCTGGTCCGACGTCCTGGTGAAGTAACGCAGGACGACGTTCTCGCCCGTCACCGGGTCGTTCACCGTGCCGTCGTTGTCCGTGTCCGTGTATCCGGCGTCGGCCAAGGCTGCCTTGGCGTTCTCGGGGTTGAACGAGAGATCGGGGAGTTCGGGACCGGGCGTCCACGCGCCGGTGGTGGCGTCGGGCTGCACGGGTGAGTTCGCGGGTGTGCCGTACCCCAGCAGCACGTTGTCCACGATGGCCTGTTTGTCCACGGCCATGGTGATGGCCCGGCGGAAGGCGGGATCGGCGGCCGCGTGACTCCCGGTTCCATGCGGTGTGAAGCCGCCGGCGGGGTTGTCCTGGAAAGCGGATCCGGTGTTGAACGCGATCTCGTCGAAGCTCGGCACCGTGGCCGCGTGAACGGCGACGTTGGGCTTGGACTTCAGTGAGTTCAGGATGTTCGCCGAGTCGAAATAGGCGAAGTCGATCTCACCGTTCTGCAGGGCCGCCGCTTCCTGGTTCTCGTCGTTGAAGCTCTGGTAGATCACCTCGTCGAAGGTGGGCGTGAGTCCCGCGTCGAGACCCCAGTAGTAAGGGTTCCGCTCCAGCGTGACGGCCTGGCCCTTCTCGTACTTCGTGATGATGTACGGACCCGACCCCACAGCCGGCACGTTCTGGAACTTCTTCTTCTCCGGGAGGTCGGCCCAGATGTGCTCGGGCAGGATGTAGTCGTACAGGAATACGGATGCGCCGCCGTACACCGAGGTGGGCTGCGTCGAGTGGATCACGAAGTGGGTGTCATCCGTCACGTCGACACGCTTGACGAGCTTGAGGTCCGCCGCGTAGTTGGAGACGGCGTGGGTCTTGTAGTAGTTCAAGGTCCATGCAACGTCGTTCGCCGTGAACGGCTCGCCGTCCGACCACTTCATGCCGTCGCGCATCGTGTAGGTGAACGCCGTGGAGTCCGCGCTCGTCTCGACGCCCGTGACGATGGAGTGCTCCAGGTCCGGACCGAAGTCCGTCGTTTTGAAGTTGATGGGGATGTCGTACGTCATGGCCCACAGTGTGTAGTCGGTCCCCAGGTAGCCCACCATGGGATTCAAGGAGCTCGGCTCGCTGGTGTCGCCGAAGAGGAACTGCTTGGGCCCGCTCGAGGCCGATGAAGAGGGCGCGTCGGTGGCGTCTTGCGCAAGCGCGGTGCCCGCGAGCGTCAACCCCACCATCATGCCGACCGCGGTGATCCCCGCCAAGACCCGACGGAACCTGCTCATATGACTCCCTCCTCGATCTATCTACCCAGTCAGTTCTACTTGTATCTCTGTTCTACTTACGTTTCCCGGGCCACCCCCGGTTCGTCGATCGTCAGCGTTCTCGCGTCCGCGTCGATCGTGGCCGCGACCCCAAGGGGGATCGTGGCCAGATGCTTCCCATGACCGAGCGGAAGCTTGTATAGCACGGGAACCCCCAGCGGGCCTAGGCAGAGCTCCAGCACGTCCTCCAAGGAACGCGAGCGGGGCGCCTCGGGCCGTTCCTCGCGCCAGTCGCAGCGAGCCATCTCGCCCACCACCACGCCGCGGACGCGATCGAGCTTGCCGGCCATCAGCAATTGGCGCAGCTGCACCTCGATGATGTACGGGTGCTCGTCGACCTCTTCGAAGAACAAGATCGCGTCGTCGAACACCGGATCCCAGGGCGTCCCCAGCAGATGGACGAACGTGAACAGGTTCCCGCCCACCACAGGCCCCGTCGCGATCCCCGGCGCGATGGCGCGGACGTAGGGATCGTCGGGATCGCGCGGCACGGGTCCCACGCCGCCCGTCGTGAAGCCGGCGAGCGCCGAATCCCACGTGAAGTCGGTCCGCTCGGGGATGCCCATCGACCCCAGTCCCGGTCCGTGCAACGTGGCGAGCCCGCTCCCTTGGAGCAACGCGATGTGCAGGTTCGTGATGTCGGAGTAGCCCATCAGCGCCTTCGGGTTCGCGGCGATCGCGTCGTAGTCGAGGAACGGGAGCAGCTGCATAGCGCCGGTGCCGCCCCACAGCACCTGGATCACGTCCACGTCGGGGTCGACGAAGAGGGCGTTGAGGTCGGCGGCGCGCGACTGAGCGTCGCCGGCGACGTAGTCGTCCTTGGCCCAAACACCGTCGGAAAGCTTGACCCGGTACCCTCTGGACTCCCACCACTCCACCGGGCGGAGGATGTCGCTGCGGTTGAAGTACGGACCGGACGGCGCGCACACGCCGATCGTTCCACCCTCGGGGAGAGGACGGCCGAAGCGGGTGGCGGCCACGCTCATGCGGTAGCGGTCGCCTTCCTCATGAGGTAGCGAGGCCCTCGAGGTCGATCGCCTCGTAGTCGCTCTCGCACGGGTTGCCGAGGGCCACCCACATGCGTCGGGCGCCCACGTCGACCACCATGGAGAACAGGCACGCGGAGGCCTCGTCGCCTTCGTCCGGATCCGGGTGCAGGCAGATCGCCTGTGGCGTCGAGTCGTGGTCACGCATGATGTCCATGAGCGCCTCCGGCGTCCGCGGGCCGCGTTCGGCGAGCAGTTCATCGAGCCGCGCGAGCCGCGCGAGGCTCCCCTCGGAAGGGGGCGGCGCGAGCTCGGCGAGGTCGCTCTGGTAGTGGTTCGTGTGGGCGCCCGCCCGCTCGAGGAGCCGGTGCTGCTTGCCCGAGGTTTCTACCGCGAACGCATCGCCGCTCGACATCGCGTAGGTGTGTCCGTACCCGCCTGCCCGACCCGGCATCGCGGCGCGCGCCACCGCGTCGGAACGGTCTCGGGCTTCGAGGGCGCTGCGAGAGACCAGGACCCGCGGCACGCCCACGCCGTCATCGGAAGCGGTGAGCGAACCGACCCCCGTCGCCGAGCCGTGGGCGTTCATCCCGACCGCCGGGAGGCAGCACACGACGGTGGGGGAGACGACAGGGACGCGTCCATCGGCGGGCACGTCCACGATCACGGCGACGTTGCCCGCGTCACCCGCTAGCCACTGCTCGTTGTGGGCGAGCAGCACGCCGTCCGGCCCGCTCACGCTCACGCTGGAGCACCGTTCCACCCTGGGGGTCACCGACGGCGGCGGTGCGACGTATCCGTCCTTACGCTGCAGGAATGCCATCTCCCCTTCGGGATGCTCGAGCAGCGGCTCGAGTTCTTCGAAGGCGTTGATCGCGAACAGCTCCATGACCGGGACAGTGGCGCCGATCGACATGCCCTTGAGCATCGACATCGAATCCGGATAGGCCGTCTCGGCAGCCACGAGGTACGGCGTGAGGAGCTCTTGCAGATCGCCGGACGTGACCCCCCGGCGCTCGAGATATCGATGGTAGAACGCGACCGACCCGGCGATCGGTTCGGCGAGCTGCTTGCCCAGGGATACGCCCCGGCTCAGGGCGTCGCCCTCCGCCCTGACCACGGTCACCGCAGGCACGGTACGGATCTCCCTCCCCAGGTCGACGCCGCCGGATGGCATTCGGATGCCGGGCGGATGCTGCGCGGATTATTCAGGAATCGTGGACCCGGCGCCAGTCCGCAGCATGCCCGCCTCGACCGCGCTGACGAAATCCGTCTTCCCGTCGACGTAGGCCATGATGTCGTTGGGATGGCGCGCGGCCAGTTCCCGCTTGAGGCGTTCGTACGCGGCGCGGGTGTCGGGGTCGCCGCGCAGGGCATCGCGGAACGCGAGGTGGCGGCGCTCCCAGAGGCCACCGGCCCGGCACGCGTGGATCTGGAATGAGCGGTGCCGTCCTTCATCGAGGCTGAAGAACTCGTGCTCGTCGTCCCACTCGTCGGGGGTCCACCGGTACCCGAGTCCCACCAGAGGGTCCACGTAATCCGCCCGCGGCACCATGGTGTGCAGCGAGAGCTGGATGTCGATGATCGGCTTGGCGGCGAGGCCGGGGACCGACGTAGACCCCACGTGATCCACGCGGGAAACGAGCGGGGCGGGCAGGGCGCCGCGGATGCGCGCCGCCTCGGTCTCGAACCGAGCGGGCCACGAGGGGTCGGCCTCGGCCAGGCCGTAGGCGTGACTCCGGCCTGAGGTCTCGCCCGGCTTCGCGCGCGAGCCCCGAAACCGCGCCAGGTTGGCGAGCGCGTCGAACAGGGACTGCTGGACCGGATCCGAGGCGGCGGTCTCTTCCGGATGCCACTGGACGCCGAGCAACCAGGTCAGCTCCGCCTCGCTTGGGTTGCGGTGCGCCTCCGGGTTGGGCAGCTGCAGGGCCTCGACGAGGCCGTCGGGACTTCGTCCCGCCACCACCAGCCCCTCGCCGACCCGGTCGATGCCCTGGTGATGGTGCGATGAACAGGTGAGATCCCCGGACTTGGTGGTGGCGGACAGCAGCGTGCCGGGCACCGGCGTCACGGGATGGGTCGTGGTGGTGTCGTCCACCGGAACCCCGTGCTCCAGGAGTCCGGGGCGCTCCGGCAGGTGCTGGTGCAGGGTTCCCCCGAAGGCCACGTTCAGGATCTGCATCCCCCGGCAGATGCAGAGCGTGGGCAGGTGCAACCGGTCAGCGGCGTGCACCAGGTCGATCTCGAAGGCGTCGCGGTCGGGTTCCGCGCCGTAGTTGTGTGCGGTGTCCGCCTCTGCCCCGTAGCGCGCGGGATCGACGTCGCCGCCCCCCACCAGGAGCAAGCCGTGGAAGGGCTCGAGCAGCTCCTCGGGTTCGCCCGATTCACCGGGGGACAGGATCGCGGTGCGGGCCCCGGCGCGGCGCAGTGCGTCCACGTAAGGCGCGGGCACCCCGTACCCCCCGTCGGGCCAGCGCGCCACGCGGTCCCCACCCAGGTGGTAGGCGACCACGGCCACCAGCGGCCGGAAGGGTGAGCTCACCCCGCGCGCTCCGCCACCACACGGGCGAACCGCACGAACATCTGCGACCCCTTGGCCTCATGGGCGGCCATGTGGGTGACGGCCTCCGCCCGCATCTGCTCGTGCGACTTCCCCCACGCGCTCTTCAGGTCCAGGTCCCGGACCTCCGCGAGCCACAGTTCGAGTTCGTCCGCGTCGATCTCGAGGTGGAACTGAGTGGCCCAGGCGGCGTCCCCGACCCGAAACGCCTGAACGGGGACGCGATCGCCCGTGGCGAGCAGTTCGGCGCCCACGGGGAGCTCGATGGCGTCCTGATGCCACTGGAAGACAGGGTCGCCGTCGCTCCACACGTCCAGGAGTGGGTCCTCGGCGGCCGCGGGGAGCGGCCGGAGGGGCTCGAAGCCCACCTCCTTCACGTCGTCGCGCCGCACCGGTGCCTCCAGGGCGCGCGCCAGCATCTGGGCGCCGAGGCAGATCCCGAGGAAGGGCACACCGCGCGCCACGGCCTCTCGCGTGAGTTCTCGGTTCTCCTTGAGGAAGGGGTGCTGGTCCAGCTCGTCCACGTTCATGGTTCCGCCGAACATCACCACGCCGGAGAGATCCTCGAGTGTGTGCCGGGGCGCCTGGGGGTCCGTCGCATCGACCAGGACCACGTCGACGCCGGCCGATGTGAGCGCTCGCACGGCTACGCCGTAGGTCTCGAAGGGGTCGTTCTTCACCAGCAGCACCGGCTTCATCCGCAGAGTCTAGGACGTCGCGCCCCGACGGCGACGGTGTTAGGTTCGGGGCATGAGCGCCGCGGATCGCCCCGTCCTCAAGCCGACGGATCTCCTCGATCTGGAACACCTGTTCAGTGACGAAGAACGTCAGGTCCGCGACCTGGCTCGGGAGTGGGTGTGCGACCGCATCCTGCCCTCCGTGGAGGATTGGTACGAGCGCGGCGAGTTCCCCGCCCGGGAGCTGGCGCTGGAGCTCGGCGGGCTGGGGTTCCTGGGCATGCAGCTCGAAGGGATGGGCGGCCTCGGTGCCGTCGCCTACGGGCTCGTGGAGATGGAGTTGGAGGCCGGCGACTCCGGCCTGCGCAGCTTCGTATCCGTGCAGAGCGCCCTGGCGATGTTCGCCGTGCACACCTACGGCAGCGACGAGCAACGCGAGGAATGGCTCCCACGCATGCAGGCCGGCGAGGCGATCGGGTGCTTCGGCCTGTCCGAGCCCGACAGCGGCAGCGACCCGGGCTCCATGCGGACGTTCGCGAAGCGCGATGGCGACGACTGGATCTTGAGCGGCACGAAGATGTGGATCACGAACGGGAGCGTCTCGGACATGGCCATCGTGTGGGCCAATACCGACGACGGCGTCCGTGGGTTCGTCGTGCCCTGCGATGCACCGGGCTTCTCCGCGCCGGACATCCACAAGAAACTGTCGCTGCGCGCGTCGGTGACCTCGGAACTGGTGATGGACGAGGTCCGGCTGCCCGCGGCCGCCGTGCTCCCCGGTGTCGAGGGCCTGAAGGGTCCGCTGTCCTGCCTGAACGAAGCGCGCTTCGGGATCATCTGGGGCGTCATGGGCGCGGCTCGCGCCTGTTTCGAGTCGGCCCTGGAGTACGCGAAGACCCGGGAGCAGTTCGGCAAACCGATCGGCGCCTTCCAGCTCACGCAGAAGAAACTCACCGATATGGCCCTGGAACTGCACAAGGGGACGCTGCTCGCGTATCACCTCGGCCGGCTCAAGGAAGAGGGGCGGTTGCGCGCGGAGCAGGTGAGCGTGGGCAAACTCAACAACACGCGCGAGGCGCTCGCGATCGCCCGGCTCTCCCGTTCGATCCTGGGCGCGAACGGCATCACGCTGGAGTACCCGATCATGCGCCACATGACGAACCTCGAGTCCGTGCTCACCTACGAGGGCACCGAAGAGGTGCACACGCTCGTGATCGGTGGCCTGCTCACGGGCCACAAGGCGTTCGTCTGAGGGCTAGGGCTCCACGGTCAGCGGGGGGAGGGCCGACTCGGCGAGGAGCGTGGCCACATCCGCGACCCGCATGTCGCTGCCCGCGCTCTTCGCGGCGTCATCGAGCATGACCGTGCAGTAGGGGCATGCCGTGGCGACGACATCGGCGCCCGTGGCGGCGGCCTCCGCGAAGCGCGTGTCGTTGATGCGCGGCGTCCCCTCGAGCTCCTCCATCCACATGCGCGCGCCGCCTGCCCCGCAACAGAACGACCGCTCCTTGTTGCGCGGCATCTCCAAGTTGGCCTTGGTGGCCGCGCTCACGATCGCGCGCGGCGCGTCGAACACGCCGTTGTGACGCCCGAGGTAGCACGGGTCGTGAAGTGTGGCGGTTGCCCCGGCCGCGGTGGGCCTCGGCGTCAACCGGCCCTCCTTGATCAGCCGCGCGAGGAGTTCCGTGTGATGAAGCACCTCGTACCGTCCGCCGAAGTCCGGGTATTCGTTCGCCAGCGTGTTGAAGCAGTGCGCGCAGCTCGCGACGATCTTCGTTACGCCGGCCTCGCCCAGCACCTCGACGTTGCGCTCGGCGAGCTGTTGGAACAGGTACTCGTGCCCCATCCGCCGGGCGGGATCGCCGGTGCATCGTTCCCGCGGCCCGAGGATCGCGAAGTCCGTGCCGGTGGCGGCAAGGAGCCGGGCGATCGATCTGGTCGCCGCGCGCGCGCGCTCGTCGAAGGCGCCGGCGCAGCCCACCCAGAAGAGGTACTCGGGGGCCGGATCGCCCGGCTGCAGGACCGGGATGTCGAGGCCCTCGGTCCACTCCAGGCGGGCCGCTGCGGGCTGGCTCCACGGGTTCTCGTTCGGCCCTTCGATGCCGCGGAGGAGGCCTCCCGCTTCCGCGGGGAAGCGCGACTCGGCCATCACGAGATGCCGACGCAGATCGACGATCGTATCCACGTGCTCGATGTCGACGGGGCATTCGCGCACGCAGGCGCCGCACGTCACGCAGTCCCACACCACCTCGTCGTCCACCGCGGATGGGACCAGTGGCTGGAGCTCCACGACGCCTCCGGCGCGCGCCGACAGCACCCGCTCCGCCTCCGCGTTCACGTGATCGCGTAGATCCATGATCAGGAGCTTGGGGCTGAGCGGCTTGCCCGTGGCCCACGCCGGGCAGACCTCCTGGCAGCGTCCGCACTCGGTACAGCTGAAGAGGTCGAGCGTCTGCTTGCGCGAGAGATCGGCGGCCGTCGCCGCCCCGAACCGCAGGTCCTCCTCCGGCCCCTCCAGGTCGAGCCGCAGCGGGACGAGCCGGCCGCTTCCGCCCGGCTTCGCGAGCCACACGTTCGGCGCGGCCGTGAGGATGTGCAGGTGCTTGGAGCCCGGGAGGTAGGCGAGGAAGCCGAGCACGATCAACACGTGGGACCACACGAGGATCCGTGAGGCGATCTCCGTGCCGTCCCCCCCGGCGAACAGCCCCGAGAGCGCGCGCGAAACCGGCGCGGCCGCCGGGTGTGGATAGGTGCCCAGGGCCACGCGGCTCGCGTTCCACAGGAGCAGCGTGGCGACGATGCCCAGGATCGTGAGCAGGATGCGGTCGGCCTCGCCGAGGTGGCTTCCCCGGAAGCGATCGGGGCGCTGCACCTTGCGGATCCACACCGCGATGCCCAGCCCCACGATCACCAAGCTCGCGAACAGGTCCACGGCGAACACGAACGCCGCGGAATCTCCCAGTACCGGAAGCGACCACGCCGGGTCGACGATCGCGAGCATGGCCTCCACGATCGTGGGGAGCAGGATGAGGAACCCCCAGAAGATGAAGGCGTGCATGATCCCCGGCGTGAGCTTCTGGAAGAGCTTGCGCTGGCCCAGGACCTGCGTGAGCTCCCGGCCCACCCGGCCGTCGGTCCCACCACGCTCCACGTCGACCCGCGCGGTGCGGATCAGCGCGCTGCGTTCGCGGGCCCGGTGCACGAACAGCCAGACGGCCGCGACGACGACGACGGCAAGCGCGGTAGCCGCTACGAGCCGGTCCGTCGCCGGATCTCCTCCGTGAGCGCGGGCACGACCTCGGCGAGGTCGCCTACGACCCCGAGGTCGGCCAGCCGCATGATGGGCGCGTCCGCGTCCTTGTTCACGGCGATCACCCTCCGGGAGCCCTTCATCCCCACCACGTGCTGGAGCGCCCCGCTGATGCCCACGGCGAGGTAGACATCCGGCTTCACGGTCCGCCCGGTCTGCCCGATCTGGCTCGCGTAGGGCCTCCAGCCCGCGTCCACGGCGGCGCGGCTCGCGCCCACCGCCGCGCCCTCGATCGTGCCCGCCAGGGCTTCGAGCATCGCGAATCCCTCAGCGCTCCCCAGCCCGCGTCCGCCCGCCACGACCACGCGGGCGTCGTCCAGCGAGGGCCCGCGCGATGTCTGCGCTTGCCGAGAGAGCAGACGGGGCTCCCGCAGGTCGGCCGAAGGTTCCGTGTCCACGCGCACCACCTCGGCGGCGGGTCCGTCGGCTGTCGCCTGTGCCTCGGCGGAACGGGGCTTCATCAGGACGAGCCGGGGCGTGGGGCCTGCGAACTGGACGTCCACGATGCGCGTACCGCCGAGGATCTCGGTGCGCGCACGGTCGAACGTCGTCACGGCCGTGGCGTTGCTCATCAGGGTCGAACCGGTGCGCGCCTGCAGCCGCGCCGCCACGTCCCGCCCCCCGTAGGAGGTGGCGAACAGGACGAGGTCGGGGCCGTGTTCGTGGATCAGGCGCTCCAGAGTGCGCGCAGCGGCTCGCGGCCCCGCGTCCTCGTCGCACGCGAACACCCTGGACGCTCCGTGGGCTCCGAAGTCCTCACCGGTCGCGGACGCCCCGGGGCCGAACGCCACGACTTCGACCGTCCCGCCCAGCGATCGCGCCGCCGACAGGAGTTCGAACGTCACCGGTTCCGGCCCCGCCTCGGTGAGGCCCGCGTGGATCCATACGGTGGCCATGCTCAGATCACCTTCGCCTCGGCGAGGAGGTCGGCGATGCGGCGCACCGCGTCCTCGCCTGCGGGAACGATCTCGCCGCCGTCGCGGACGGGCGCTTCCTCCACCGTGACCACCGACTGCGTCGCCACGAGCGCGCGATCGTCGAGTCCCAGCTCGGCTGCCGAGGGACGCTCGAGCGGCTTGGACTTCGCGGCCATGATCCCCTTGAGGCTGGGGTAGCGCGGCTCGTTGGCGCCCGCCGTGAGGGTGACGAGCGCGGGCAGCGCGCAGGCGACCTCCTCGGTTCCGAGTGGGGTCTGGCGGGTTGCCCGCAGTTCATCGTCCTCGAAGGAAAGGTGGGTCACGAACGTCACCGCCGGCAGGTCGAGGAACTCGGCGACCGTGACGGGCACGGTGCCGGTGTATCCGTCGGTGGACTCCACGGCGGCGATGATGAGATCCGCCGGTTCGCGGGACGCGGCGGCCGCGAGCACCCGGGCCGTCACCAGCGCATCCGCCCCACCCAGCCGCTCGTCCGTGATCAGCATCGCCCGGTGGGCGCCCATGGCGAGGGCGCGCTGGACGGCAGGCAGCGCCTCGTCCGGCCCCATGGAGATCACCGTGACCTCGCCGCCGTGCGTCTCCACGAGCTGCAGCGCGGCCTCAACGCTGTACTCGTCGCCGGGGTCGAGCGCGCCCTCGACACCTGCGCGCACGAGCCGGTGATCGGGACCCAGCCGGGGCGTTCCCTCCGGCTCAGGCACCCACTTCACGAAGACGGCGACGTTCAACGGGCCTGCGTCCTTGGATCCACGCGGCAGACCCTACTCCGCGCGCGCGCCCTCCTCCAAGCGGAGGCGGCTCAGGCGGGCGCCGAGGCCGCCTCCAGCCAGTCCGGGAACCGGTCGTCGTGGGCGCCCGCGAGCAGCCGCGCGAAGTGCCGGTCCGCGTAAGCCACGAAATCCACATCCAGCTCGGAGATGGCCTGCTGCACCACGCCCCACATCGCCTCGCGGAAGTCCGACATCAGCGTCATCAGCGTCAGCCGCGCCCTGTGCCGATCACGCACGTCCCCCAGGAAGTAGTGCTGCAGCAGCCGTTCGCGCGCGTCCTCGTCCAGCCCGTTGTTGATCGCGAGGTTCCCCAGATCGAAGAAGACGTCGCCCATGCCCGCGTACTCGTAGTCCACGATCCACACGTGGTCCCCGTCGCGCAGGAAGTTCGCGTTGAGGAGATCGTCGTGACACGTGGTGAGGGGTGAGGGCGAAACGTCGAATGCGGCCTCGATACGGGCGGCGAGGGCGTGCGCGTCGCCGTAGGCCGCCGGGCTCTCGACGCCCCGCGCGGCCGCGGTGTCGCGATACTGCTCCACGATCCGGAACACCGGAAAGGTGGACGGGATCGGTGGGCACGCGTGGAGGCGCCGCAGGGACGCGAGGACGAGCCCCAGGGCGTCGCCCCGGCGGAGCTCCTCCTCCGGGATATGCGACCCGCCGACGAATCGGGAGACGAAGCACCCGCTGTCCGGCAGGAACGCCACGACCTCCGGGCCGACGCCCGCGTCGGCCGCCACCCGCGCCGCGCGTGCCTCGTTCGCCCGGTCGATCCCCAGCAGGGCCGTGTCGCGCCCAGGTATGCGAAGGACGAACGTCTCCTCGTCCCGGCGCACCACGTAGTTGCGGTTGGTGATACCGCCCTCGAGCGGCTCGAGGTCCAGGTCGCCGACGTCCCAGCCCGGCACCGTGCGGGCGATCGCGAGGACGTCGTCGGGCGCCGTCATCGGCCTCTAGCCGCGCTCGAAGTAGCGGTGGCGCTCCCAGTCCGTCACGCACAGGTTGTCGAAGGTCGATTGCTCCTGCACCGCGGTGTTCAACAGATGCTCGTACACGAAGTCGCCGAAGATCTCCCGCGCGGTCTCTGAGGCGCGGAACGCCTCGATCGCCTCGTGCAGACTGGACGGTACGCGCGGGGCATCCTTCGCCTCGTACGCGTTGCCCTCGAACATCTCTGGAGGCTCAACCTGGTTACGGATGCCCCACATCCCCGCACCGATCGTGGCGGCGAACGCGAGGTAGGGGTTCGCATCCGCCCCGGGGATGCGGCTCTCTACCCGGAACGCCTTACGCTCGCCGACGGTGCGGTAGCCACAGGTGCGGTTGTCGCCGCTCCACACTATCGCGGTCGGTGCCCACGATCCAAGTTGGTACCGCTTGTACGAGTTCACGAACGGGGCGTACATCCAAGACATCTCGCGGGCCGTGGCCATCAGGCCGCCCAGGTACCAACGGAACTCGTTCGTCATGTGACCCGCCTTGCGCTTGTTCCAGGTCAGGCTCTTGCCGGTCTCAGTGCTCCAGATCGAGGAGTGCAGGTGGCAGGAGGAACCAGCCTCTTCCATGGTCCACTTGGCCATGAAGGTTGCCGCCACGTCGTTCATGGCTGCGATCTCCTTCACGCCGTGCTTGTAGATCGAGTGGTGGTCGGCGTTGGAGAGGGCGTCGCTGTACGTGATGTTGATCTCGTGCTGGCCCTTGCCGAACTCTCCCTTGGAGAACTCGATCGGGAGGCCGGCCCCGAGCATCCCGTTGCGGATCTGACGGATCACCCACTCGTCCTTGGTGGTCTGGAGCATGTGGTAATCCATGATGTACGTGCTGGACGGGCGCGGGTCTCGGTAGCCGCGCTCGGCGAGCTCACCGTAGGAGTCCTGGAAGAGGTAGAACTCCAGCTCCGACCCCGTCTTCACCTCGTAACCCATCCCGGCGGCCGCCGCGATCTGATCGCGCAGGATCTGCCGCGGCGCCACCGTGACCGGCGATCCGTCGTGCTCGTCGGCGATGTCGCACAGGACCATCGCCGTCTTCTCGAGCCATGGGACGACGCGCAGCGTCGACATATCGGGCACCATCCGGAAGTCCCCGTAGCCCGTGTCCCAGCTCGCGTATTGGTACCCGGGCACGGGCTCCATCTCCATGTCGACGGCCAAGAGGTAGAGGCAGGCGTGAAGGCCTTCGTCCCCGAGGATCTCCTCCAGGAAGAAGTGCGGCATCACGCGCTTGCCCATGAACCGTCCCTGAAGGTCGGTGAACATGCAAAGAACGGTGTCGATCTCGCCGGCATCGGTCGCCGCCTCGAGCTGCTTCACGTCAAGCATCCCCTGGTTCATCGCGACCTCCCCGCTAGAGACGCGTGAGCGCGGCGGACGAGGAACGGCCCGCCGCGCTCGTCGCGTGTATCCGTTCGCCTACGAGCCGTCCTTCATCTCGGACACGTGCATCGCTCCCACGTCCTCCTTCTGCGTGTCGCCGTGCTCGCCCGCAGTGAGTGCGAACTCCTCCTCGGGCGAAAGCACTAGGCGGTGACGTCCGGCGATCGCGAAGTACACGATCCCCAGGAGGAACCAGATGGCCGTGCCGACCACGCCCGGCCGGTAGGTCGGGTCGAGGTATAGCGAGACCAGCGCCACCAACGCGATGATGCCCGCGACCGCCGCTCCCGCCACGCCCACCGGGCTGCGATACGGCCGTTCGATGTCCGGCATCTTCCGGCGCAGCAGGATGAACGACAGCATCTGCATGAAGTAGGAGATGACGGCCCCGAACACCGCCATCGTGAGCAGAGCGGCTCCGACGTTAGTTCCGGCGGATTCGTTGATCCACCATGCCAACCCGTAGCCCACGACGCCCGTGACAAGCAGCGCGACGTAGGGCGTCTTGCGCGTCCCATGGGTCCTCGAGAGCCACTTGGGGAAGTAGCCGGCGCGTGACAAGGAGAAGATGTTCCGGCCCGCCGCGAATATGATCGTGTGGAAACTGGCCACCAGGCCGATGACGGCGGCCAGTGCTAGCAGAGCGGCGCCCGTTCCCGAGCCGAAGATGTCGATGAATCCTTGGAACAGCGGCTCGCCCGTGTCGCCGATGCCCGCCGCACCCGACGACACGCCGGTGTTCAAGATCAGGGTTCCGACCCCGAAGAAGATCAAGACCCCCAGACCCCACATGGTCGCCTTGGGGATATCCCGCTTGGGATCGTGGGCCTCCTCGGCGGCGAGCGGCAGCTCCTCGATCGCTAGGAAGAACCAGATCGCGAACGGAAGGTTCTTGAAGATGCCTGAGGCACCGAACGGCAACCACTTCGAGTTGCCTGCTTCGGGTGGGATGTTGGTCAGGTGACTCACGCTGAAGTCGGTAAGCGCGGCTATGAAGAAGAACAGGAGGACCAACATCGACAGGATGCAGATCACGACCGTGAACCGCATCGTGGCCTCGATCCCCCGGATGTTGATCCCGATGAAGATGGCGTACCCAACCAGCCACCAGACCTGCAGGGGGATGTCCCAGTTGAACAGTTCGATGAAGATCGCGTTCATATAGAAGCCGATCGCCACGACGACGACAGCGGTCGTCACGACGTACTCCATGTTCTCGGCCAGGCCGGTGATGAACCCTCCCCACGGCCCCATCGCGGAACGGCCGAACGAATACGCCCCTCCCGTGTGCGGCAAGGCCGGCGACATCTCGGAGATGCTGTAGCAGAGGCCGATGTACATGATCGTGATGATCACGGTTGCGATCGCGAGGCCTCCGAAGCCTCCCGAGAGCAAGCCCAGGTTCCAGCCGAAGAAGTCACCCGAGATGACGGCCGCTACCCCGAGGGCCAAAAGCGACCACACCCCGGCGTGCCGTTTCAGGCCTCGTTGCTCGAAGTAGTCGTCCCCCACGTCCTGGTAGGTGACGGAGCCAACCTTCCGCTGCTTGTCAGACACGCCGAACCCCCCCCTTGCGTCGATCCACGCGGTTCCTCGCGTATCTAGCACCACCGGTCGCTTGTCTGTCAAATGGTTCCTCGGGGCGATCGGGTTCGGGGGCGCTGGAGGTCATCCCGAAGGATGGGCAGCAAGGATCAGTCGAACGGCGAACGCGAGTGCAGTTGCCGTCCCCAAACCGGCAGCCACACCGCACACGTTCACGACTGAGGCGAAGACCGACCCGAGGATCACACTGCCCAGCACCAACGGGATGCGGAGCCGAACCTCGATAACGAATCGGAGCAACACGAGGCATGCGAGGATCCCGACCAGCGGCCAGAAGTCCCAGCCCGACGAACGCCCACCCAGTCCGAGTGGCGAACCCATCGAGATGAGGCTGAACACCGACCCATCGTACGGCCGTTCGGTGCAGTGCGTTTGACGCCCTTTGTCAGACAAACTATCCTGCCCCGCGTGAAGGGACGATTGTCATTCTCTGTCCGGGATGCGTTGGCCTCTCGGATAACCACGGGCGCCATCCCGGCAGGCAGTCGCCTCCCTCCAGAACCGCAACTCGCGGCTGAGCTGGGGGTGTCGCGTGCCACGTTGCGCGAGGCACTCCGGTCCCTCGAAGATGACGGGTTCGTGACGCGAACGCGGGGCGCCGGCACCTTTGCCACTCATCGGCCCAGGCTTCGGAACAACCTGGACGTCAACTTCGGAGTCACCGATGCGATCCAAGCCGCCGGCATGAAGGCGGGGACGGTGAATAGCGACATCCAGAGCGTCCGGGCGAGTGCCCAGGAGGCGAAGTCACTTGAGCTGGCTCAGGGGGATCCCCTCTTGGTGCTGGAGCGTGTGCGATCGGCCGACGGCCGACCCGTGGTGTTCTCCCGTGACGTGGTACCGGCCGCGTTGCTCACTGTGGATGCCCTTGGACGGCTCCGCGACGGCTCCGTCTACGACCTCCTCGAACAGGAAGGGGGCACATCGGTCCTTCACGGCGTGGTGACCTTGGAGCCGATGAGGGCCGATCGGCTGCTGGCTCGGAAGTTGGACGTGGGGCGGGGCCAGTTGCTGTTGTACCTCCGGCAGGTGGATTACGACTCCGCCGGAGACCCCATCCTGCTGTCGCACGAGTACCACTTGGCGAGCGCATTCGAGTTCAGCGTGGTTCGCCGCGGACCCGGAAGGAGACCCGGATGAGCATCGGAAAGTCCATGCGCTTGAAGAGGGTGATCGACCCGGCCGGTGTGTCCATCATCTGCGCGCTCGACCACGGCATGACGTCGCCCACGTTCCTGGAGCCGCTTGCGGACATCACGGCGCGAGCCGCGGAGACCGTCGCCGGCGGTGCCAACGTGATCATGATGAGCAAGGGGATGATCCGGATCGCGCACCCGGCGTTCTCGCGGGAGACCTCGCTCGCCATGTTGCTCTCGGCATCAGCTAGTCCTGACGGTGCGCGGCCCCAGATCGTCCAGATCGGTGAGGTGGAGGAGGCGCTTCGCCTCGGCGCCGACGCGGTCGTGCTGTTCACTGCGCTCGGCGGTGACACCGAGCCTGGGATGATCGACATCTTGGCCGACGTGGGCCGCGAGTGCGAGATCCTGGGCATGCCGTTCATCGCCGAGGCAGAGTTCCCCACGACCTACGCTTCGGTCGAGGAGCTCAAGCAGCAATACGGGTTCGAGTACCTGCGCCGGAACGTCCGCCTCTGTGCCGAGCTCGGGGCAGACATCGTGAAGACGAACTGGCCTGGTGACGCGGAGTCCTTCGCGAAGCTGGTTCAAGCGACCTCGGGGATCCCGATGGTGCTCGCGGGCGGATCGCGGCTGGAGGACAGAGACCTCCTGATCCGGATGGAGGAAGCGATGGCTGCAGGGGCAATCGGGTGCTCGGTTGGACGCAACATCTTCATGCACGAGCGCCCCGAGCTGATCACGCGCGCGCTCTCCCGCGTGATCCGCGAACGGTGGACCGCAGAGAAGGCGCACGCCGCACTGCAGGAGGAGCTCACCTCATGAGGGCGGCGTTCATGAACGGCGTCAACGCCGTGCAGGTGAGAGATGCCGAGGAGCCGAAGCTCGACCCGCACGGCGCGATCTTGAAGGTCGAGGCCTGCGGTATCTGCGGGACCGACGCCCGGACGTTCTTCAACGGCGACCCGAAGGCCCCCGCCCCCTGGGTGCTCGGCCATGAGCCCGTGGGAACGCTAGCCGAGGTGGGTCCCGACGCGGAACTCCCGCCCGGCGTCGCCGCAGGCGACCGGGTGTTCCTGGGCTCCATCCTCACGTGCGGAGAGTGCCGCTGGTGCACGGAGGGGTTCCAGAACCTGTGCGAACACCACCTGCTGTACGGCTACGACCCGTTCCCCGGTGCGTACGCCGATCGCGCGGCCGTCCCGCCCATCGCCATGAAGAACCTGATCCCGCTGCCCGATGACCTTCCGTCGGACCTCGCCACGGTCGCCGATCCCTTCGCGTGCGCGCTGAATGGGATCGAACAGCTCGACGTGCAACTCGGCGACACGGTCGTCATCTTGGGCACCGGACCCATCGGATGCTGGCAGGCCGTGATGGCGCGCGATCGAGGCGCCAGTCGCGTGTGGATGACCGACGTGAGCCGGGAGCGGTTGGACCTTGCGCTCGGCGTCGTGGGTCGGTTCATCGACGACGCGTGGGTGGCCGGTGAGGACAACGGCGTTCAAGACGTGATGTCACGCACGGGCGGCGTTGGGGTCGAACGAGTGAGCGTCGCTGCGCCGGCGAAGCCCGCGCAGCAGGCCGCGCTCGAGATGGCCGCAAAGCGGGCGCGCGTCGTGTACTTCGCCGGACTGCCCAAGCACGATCCCGTGAGTCCCCTAGACATGAACCAGCTTCACTACAAGGAGCTCTCGATCCTGGGGGCGTACGGCGCGACCCACCGTCAGTACCGGATCACCATGGATTATCTGAACCGCCGTCGCGAGGACCTGGAGGGAGTGGTGACGCATCGGTTCCCCTTGGAACAGATCGCGGACGCCTTCGAGACGATCAGATCTGGGACCGGTCTCAAGATGGTGATCATCCCGTGAGCTCTTCGTTCGTGATCGGATGCGATGTCGGGAGCCAGGGCACGAACGCCGCCCTCTACGGCGACGACGGCGCGCTTATCGCATCGGCCTACGAGGCGTACGACCTTTCGTTCCCACGCCCGAGCTGGGCCGAGCAGGATCCGAGGGTGTGGACGGTGGCGGTGGAACGGACCTGTCGGCGCCTCGTGGATGAGTGTCCCGGCGGGGCGAGTGCCATCCGCGGGCTTTCCTTCGGTTCGCAGCTCGACGGGATGGTTGCCTGCGCGGCAGACGGAAGCGCCCTGCGACCCGCCATGATCTGGATGGACCGGCGCGCCGAGGCCCAGGCCGCGGCTCTCGCCCTCCGGCTGTCACCCGCGGACTTCTACGCTGCCGTCGGGGCGAACCTCGATTCCTCCCACGCGGTCTTCAAGGCGCTGTGGGTCCGCGATGAGGAGCCTTCGATCTGGTCCGAAGTTGCCCACGTCATGTCACCGGGTTCCTACGTGCTGCGCCATGCCACAGGTGAACTCATGGTCGACTACTCGAACGCCTCCTCGTTCGCCCTGCTGGATCCGAGGACCCGTGCCTGGTCGAGCGAAGCACTTGATGCCACAGGCATCGATCCCTCGATGCTCCCCGCGATCACGGCCGGGACCAGCCCGATCCAAGGCCTCACCGCCGGGTTCGCGGAGGCGAGTGGCCTCTCCCCGTCCACGGTCGTCGCCGTTGGCTGCGGCGACGAGATGGCGGCGACGCTCGGGGCCGGCGTGTTCGCCCCCGGCGACGTGTGCGACGTTGTCGGTACCGCCGAGCCCGTGTGCGCGGCGAGCGATGAGCCTCGGGAGGATCCCTCCATGCTGGTCGAGTGCCACCCGCACGCGGATCCCGATGTGTGGCTCCTGGAGAACCCCGGATTCGTGTCGGGCGGGAACCTCAGATGGTGGCGTGATCAATTCGCCCCGATCGAGCGCGATGCCGAGTCGGTTGGGCTCGGCGATGCCTACGACTTCCTTTCGACCGAGGCAGCGCACGTGGAGGCCGGATCCCAGGGGCTCGTCTTCCTCCCCTGCATGCAGGGTGCGATGGCGCCCGAGTGGAACGGGGCGGCTCGGGGTGTCTTCTATGGCCTCACCCTGGCCCACACGCGTGACCATATGACCCGAGCGATCCTCGAAGGCAGTGCTTTTGCTCTGCGCGACATCCTCCAGGCGATGCGAGACACCGGACTCGATGTTCAGCGGCTCACGATCGTGGGCGGCGGAGCGAAGGGGCCGCTCTGGCGGCAGATCAAGTCGGACGTCACCGGCATGCCGGTGCGCGTGCCCGAGTCCGTGGAGACCACCGCGACCGGGGCCGCGATCCTGGCGGCTGTTGCTTCCGGGACGCATGCGTCGGTCGCTGAAGCGGTCGAGACCTTCGTCGCCTTCCGTCCAGAGGTCCACGAACCGAACCAGGCAGTACGCGACACGTACGAGGAGGCCTACGAGCGCTACCGGGCCGTCTACGCCGCGCTCCGCCCAGTGTTCGGACGCTGAAGATCCGTGGACGATGCCGCCTTCCTCGGGACGCACCCCCCGTTCGAAGGGATGGATCGGACGGAGGTAGAACGGCTCGCTCTCGGTGCTGCACGAAGGATCGAGGGCGCCGGCTCCCGGATTCTTCGTGTGTCCGGTCCGCCGGCGGACGCGCTCTTCATGGTCCGGGAAGGGGAAGTCGAGTTTCGGCGTGGGGACGAGGTGTTCGACGTCCTCGGTCCCGGGGAGCTCTTCGGATTCCCGTCCCTCCTTTCGGGGGACCATCCGATGTTCGACGTCCTTGCGCGCACCGACGTCGTGTTGCTCCGGATCCCGAGCTCCGTCGCGGAGGAGCTGTTCGAGAGCCCAACCGGCCTCCGATTCCTGGCGACGGGCCTCCGGGCGAGAGCGGAACTCCTGGCGAGCGGTTCCGAAGACCCGACAGGGCTGGCAGCGGCCATCGCCCGAGCTCAGAGCCATCAGGAGGTCGCGGAGCTCGGGGCCGGTCTCCCCGAGGCCATCCGACAGGTGCATGGAACCGGGATGGGAGCCGGAGCGCTCGGCCGGATCATCGCCGTCGTCGTCGATGCGATCACCGTCCGCACGCTCGAGCTGTCCCTGGAAGAGCTGGGAGATCCGGGCGTGCCCTGGGCGTGGCTGGCGTTCGGGAGTGTCGCGCGTGAGGAACCGGGTATCGCGCCCGACCAAGATCATACGGTCGTGTGGGATGGCCCTCCCGACCTCGATCCGAGCTTCGCACGGATCGCCGGCCGCGTGGTCGCAGGCTTGTCGGCTGCTGGCCTCCCTCCGTGTCCTTCGAACGTCCTCGCGACCGTGTCCGGCTGGCGATCGCCCCTCGACCGGTGGATCACGCGCCTCCTCACCCCCGATGGATCGCCATCGCGCGAGGCGTTCCGAACCACCATCGCGCTCGATCTCCGCAAGGTCGCCGGACCGTTGGACGTCGCGGCGTCGGCCGAACGGCTGCGCGAAGGGGTGGCGAGGAACCGGAAGCTGCATTGGCACGTCTCGCGTCTCGCGGTCGAGCAGCGTCCGCCCGTCGGGCCGCTCGGTGGTCTCGTGACTCACCGCCTGGAAGACGGACGTCGCGGCGTCGATGTGAAACGTGGCGGGTTGCTGCCGGTGACCGACCTCGCCCGACTATTGGAACTTCGTGGCGGGAGCGGCGCCGTGGAAACCGGCGCGCGACTGCGTGGTGCGGTCACGTCGGGACAGCTCCTGGAAGAAGAGGCGCAGACGCTCGAAGCGGCGTTCGAAACCTTCCAAGAGGTCCGTCTGAACCATCAACTTCAACGCCTGTCGGAGGGTCGTCCGCTGGAGAGCATCGTAGAACCATCCAGGCTCGAGCCCATCACCCGGAGTCGCCTTCGGCAAGCGTTCCGGATCGTTGCCCATATCCAGGAGGGATTCCGTGCGGAACTCGGCGGCGGGCGTCTGGCCTGACCCCGAACACCGGTTTCCAGGGGGAGTCATCCGCCGTTGAGGAGCGTCGGGCGCTACACCGCACGCTCGTAGCGCTGACGTTCCCAGTCGGTGACCGTCTCGCGCCAGGCCTTGAGTTCCCAGGCGCGCGACGTCGCGTAGTACGCGCTGAACGTCTCCCCGAGCGCCTCCCTGAACACCAGATCGTCCCCGAACGCGTCGATCGCGGATCCGAGAGAGCCCGGCAGTTCGGGCAGGTCCGCGAGGGCGTAGGCATCCCCCTCGATCGGCGGCGGCGGCGAAAGCTCGCGCTCGATGCCGTCGGCGACCGAGGCGGTGATGGCGGCGAGAGCCAAGTACGGGTTGGCATCGGCGCCGGGCCGGCGACATTCGAGCCGCCAGAGCTCCGGCCGGGTGGATCGGATCGTGCGCACCGCACACGAGCGGTTCTCATAACCCCAGCTGGCGTTGATTGGAGCGAACCATCCAGGGACGAGGCGCTTGTACGAATTCACCGTCGGGTTGAGCATCAACGATGCTGCGGGCAGGTGCTCGATCACGCCGGCGACAGCGGCGGCGAGCGCCGGCGGTGCGGGATCAGACGGCCCTGGCGCGGCGAACGCATTCGTCTCCCCGTTCCACAACGACATGTGGACATGTCCGCTGGACCCCTCTTCGCCCGGAATGGTCTTGGCAAGGAAACTCGCTCGCATCCCCATCGACGCGGCCACTTGCTTCACCCCGAACTTCACCATCACGGCGTCGTCCGCGGCAGCCATCCCTCGGCGGGGCGCCAAGTTGAGTTCGAGCAGCCCGGGACCGGCCTCTGTGTGTGCGGCTGACAGCTCCACGCCCAGTCCCTCGAGCGCGCGCACCAGCTCGTCGAGGAACCGCTCGTATCGTTCGATCTCGTTGAGGCTGTAGCTGATCCCGCTCGACATCGGCTCACCCTGCTCGTCCCAGAGCCTGATCTCGTACTCGAGTGCCGACATGACCTCATACCCGAGGCCGCTCACGTTCCCGAGAACGACCCGGAAGGTCTCTCGCGAAGAGAACACGCACGGCGAGCCGTCGGGCCAGCTGGGCGTCGCAAGGCAGACGCGCCAACCTGGCCGCCAGCTGAGGTCATGGAGCGAGTCCTCATCTGGGTGCAGGATCAGGTCGGCGGCTCCCGATCGGATCCCGAACCGCTCGAAATCGGTGATCGGCGTATCGACCGGATCCAGACCCAGGATCAGGTCCGTCATCACGGTCCCATTCCGTACGGCCGCCTCGAACGCCTTCGGACGCAACGCCTTACCGCGGAGCGAACCGTTGACGTCCGGGACCCCGAGGAGCACGAACTCCTCACTCATCGTGCCTCCCGTTCGCTGTGGGGGACGACAACGCATCCTTCACCACACGCTCGACCACTCGGATCGCGTCGGCGAATCGTCCGACCATCTCTGCGAGCTCTTCGTCGGTGCTCACGTAGGCGGGGGCGAGCAGTGTCTGGTCGCCGGCGTACCCATCTGCCTGCGAGTGCGTGGATGTCACGAGCACGTCGTGCTCGAACGCGGTGCCGTCGACGAGTGCGGCCACGTCGAGGTCGAGGGGCAGGAACGACTCCCCATCACTCGGATCGACGAGCTCGACGCCTATGAGGAACCCGTGCCCTCGAACCTCGCGGACGATGTCCGAACCCTCGAGGGCCGCCTCCAGTTCGTCGCGCAACCTCGGACCGCGCTCCCGGACCCGCTCCACCAACCGGCGCTCGACCAGTTGGTCGACCACGGCGAGGCCGACGGCTGTCGAGAGTGGGGCACCATCCCAGGTATGTCCGAGATCGAACTCCCGCGAGCCTGCATCGATGGCGTCGTAAACGTGTTGGCGGCACAAGACCGCGCCGAGGGGTGCATACCCAGCGCCGAGTCCTTTCCCGATGGCGACGATGTCCGGCTCAACCGGCAGTTGATCGGCCGCGAGCCAGCTCCCGACACGGCCCATCCCGGAGACCACCTCGTCGAAGCAGATGAGGAAGCCGTGCTCCTTCCGACGCTCGTCCAGGCCCTTCCAGAAGCGCTCGGGAGGGGAATAACCGGGCAGCGCAGCTGCGCTGACCGGCTCGCAGAAGAAGGCGGCGACGGTCTGCGGCCCCGCTTCGTCGAGCATGCGATCCAGTTCAGAGAGCGCTGCCTCGCCGCTCGGATCGAACCGCCACGTGGACGGCGCGATGTGCAGGTGGGACGCCAGATAGGGCATATACGGCTCCTGGAGCGTCCGCCGACCGGAGAGGGCGAGCGTCCCCATGGTCGAGCCGTGGTAGGCCTGCGCCGGCGAGATCGCCCGCCACCGTTCCGACCCGCCCTGCTCGACGTGATACAGCCGCGCCAGTTGGAGCGCCGTCTCGTTGGCCTCAGATCCTCCCGAAACGAATCGGACCCGCGCCATCTCGGGCGCTGCGACGTCCAGCAGGCGGTCAGCCAAGCGCTCCTGTGGCTCGCTCGTGAAATGGTGGTTGTAGAAGTAGGAGATGCGCCCGGCCTGATCGGCTGCGGCGGCCTCGATCTCCGGCACTCCATGCCCGAGGCACGAGACCATCGCCCCCCCCGAGCACGCGTCCAGGATGCGCCGACCATCCGCCGTGGTGAGCCAGACGCCGTCCCCTCGAACGATGTTCGGGTACGCGAGGTCAAGAGATCGAGGGAACACGCATGTCGCGTCGGCGGTGATCGTCCCGTTCACACCGCCCTCCCCGCTCGACGATCCTCGCGATGGATCATCCGAGGGCTCGCTCGTCCATCTCGCCTTGCGGGTTCTGTCGTTGCCCCGCCGAGCTCAGCTGGGCGATATCGCGCAGGTACCAATCGAGCAGTTGCCTGGACATCAGCCGACTCTGCGGCGCGCGTCGCCTCGTCTCCTCCAAGAGCCCGTCGGGATCGACGCCGTCGGCGTCGAGCTCGTGGCGGTAGACGCGCACCCATTCGTCCATGATCTCGCTGGTCACCTCGGGGTGGAACTGGAGGCCGAGACTGCGTCCGGAGACGAACGCCTGCGGGCCGAAGTCGGATTCGGCGATCAAGGTGGCCCCCGGCGGGACGCTGAACGCGTCGAAGTGCCACTGGAACCACGGTCCCTCCGCCACGTGCTCCGACTCGTTGCTGCGCACGGGCAGCCACCCGATCTCCGATCCGGTGCTTCGGAACACCCGACCGCCGAGAACCCGCGCCAGCATCTGGCCACCGAAGCAGAGCCCGAGCACCGGGACGTCTGCATCGACGGCTCGGCTCATGAGCCGGGCCTCGCGCGGCACGAACGGCTTCGAGTCATCGAACGCAGCGCACTCGGCTCCGAGCGACACGATGAGGTCATACCCAGAGGGGTCGACGTCGCGGTCGTCGATGTCGATCCGGAACGTCTCGATCCGTGCGCCAAGTTCCTCGAGCCACTCTGTGACGAGCCCGGGTGGCGTTGGCTCCTCGTGCTGGATGATCAGGGCCCGTAGGCTTTCCGTTGCGTCGCTGGCAGGACTCAACTCGCACCTCCGATGGGTGATAACGCGGACAGCTCCGACTCAACCTCCTCCGCGACTCGGCGCACGGCGTCGGCGAGACGGGAAACCATCTCCGCCAGCTCCTCGTCGGTTGCGGTGAAGGCGGGCGCGAACAGCGTTTGGTCACCGGCATAGCCATCGCGCGTCGGCTGTGTGGACAAGACGATGAGGTCCCGTTCGAACGCGGCGCCATCGACCCTCCCCGCGACCCGCAGTTCCGGCGGGAGCAACGATCGCCCGTCGCGGGGGTCGACGTATTCCACGCCGAGCAAGTAGCCGCGCCCGCGGACCTCGTGAACCATCGGGATCCCGGCGAGGGCGTTCGCGAGCTCCGTTCGCAACATCGGGCTGCGGTCACGAACCCGCTCGATCAAACGCTCGGAACGTAGGGCCTCCAAGACCGCGAGCCCCACCGCGCAAGCTAGGGGTGCCCCGTCCCAAGTGTGTCCGAGGGGGAAGCGCCTCGAGCCGCGGGCCACAGCCTCGTACACATGCTCACCACAGAGCACCGCTCCGATCGCCGCGTAGCCCGCTCCCAGTCCCTTCGCGGTCGCGATGATATCCGGCACGCACGCCGTCTCGGCGCCGGCGAACCAGCTCCCGGTGCGACCCCCGCCGGTCACGACCTCGTCGAAACACACGAGGAAGCCGTGCTGCTCACGCCGCTCGGCTAGACCTTCCCAGAATCGCTTGGGCGGGGTGTACGCGGGGAGGGCAGCCGCGCTGATCGCCTCGCAGAAGAACGCGGAGACGTTGCCAGGACCCGCCTCATCGAGCGCCTCGTCCAGGGCACCGAGGGCGGCCTCGCCGGTGGGGTCGAAGCGCCACGTGCTCGGTGGGATATGCAGGTGGTGAGGGAGGTACGGCCCGAACGGCCCATGCAGTCCGGGCCTGCCCGTAAGTGCGAGCGTCTCCAGCGTCGGGCCGTGGTACGCCTGGGCCGGCGATACCACCTGCCAGCGTTCGGGCTCTCCGCGCTCGACGTGATAACTCCGCGCCAGCTGGATCGCCATCTCGTTCGCGTCGGCCCCGCTGATCGTGAAGCGAACCCGGCTGAACCCCTCGGGCGCGACCTCGATCAGCTCGCTTGCGAGTCGCTCTTGGGCCGGGTTCGTGAGCCGCTCATTGTGCACGAACGCCAGCGTTTCCATCTGGGTTCGGGCGGCTGCGGCGATGTCCTTGCGACCGTGTCCCAGCGTCGCGGCCATCGACCCCCCGCTCATCGCGTCCAGGTATCGACGGCCCGTAGCATCCTCCAACCAAACTCCCTCGCCGCGAACGACGACCGGCATGGCTCGACCGAACTCCAATGGGAGCACGTGCGTATGGTTGCTCTCAATGAACCCCTCGGCCATCCTGCCTCCTCACGCGGGGGAGCTGGCTGACTCCGGAGTCTAGGGCTTTCGGGCTCGCGGAGACCGCACGGACTACTCCTCTGGCGTGACGTATGCGGCCGTGATGCCGCCATCGACGATTAGCGAGGCCCCCGTCATGAACGAGGAATCGTCGCTCGCCAGGAAGAGCGCCGCCTTCGCGAGCTCCTCGGCCTTGCCGAGGCGCCCCATGGGGATGTGCACCATGCGTCGCTGACGCCGAGACGGGTCGGAGAGGAGTTCCTGGAGCATCGGCGTGTCGATGGGCCCGGGGCAGAGCGCGTTGCAGCGGATCCCCTTTCGGGCGTACTCCACGGCGATCTCCCGCGTCATCGCGAGCACGGCCCCTTTCGACGCCGTGTAGGCCGTCTGAGACGTGGCGGCGCCTAGCCACGCGACGAACGACGCCACATTGATGATGGATCCCCCGCCGCTCTCGATCATGGCGGGGATGCCGTACTTGCAACCGAATGCGACTCCCTTGACGTTGATCGCCAGGGTGGTGTCCCACACCGAGGCGTCGGTGGTGTCGACGGATCCGTCGGTGTCGAGCATCACGCCCGCGTTGTTGTACAGGATGTCGAGGCGACCGAACCGCTCGACCGCCGTGGAGACCATCGCCCGGGCATCTGCCTCGCTCGAGACGTCGGCGTGGACGTGTATCGCCTCACCCCCGGACTCCGCGATCGCGACGGCGACTGTCTCAGAGGCGGCGTCGTTCACATCAGTGAGGACCACCTTCGCGCCTTCGCTTGCGAACAGCTTCGAGGCGACCATGCCCATCCCGCTGCCGCCACCGGTGATCAGGGCAACCTTGCCCTCCAGACGCATCGTGTCCTCCCTCGGCCGTGGACTGAACGCGCGCAAGCCTACGCTCCGCGCGCTAGCGTGTGCGCAGCGACGGTCGTTGGCGAGGGGGACGAGCGAGCATGACTGAACTGATGGTGCTGGGCGGCGAGCGGGTCGCCGCTGCTGACGGGAAGACCTTCGACGTCACCGAGCCGGCGACGGCCGCCCCCATGGCGGAGGTGGCCCAAGGGGGAGCGGAGGACGCTCGTCGCGCCGTGACCGTGGCCAGCGACGCGTTCGAGAACGGCGCGTGGCGGCGCATGAGCGCGCGCGAGCGCGGCCGGCTCCTCACCGCGGCGTCGCTGCTGATCCGCGAGCGGCAGGAGGACCTGGCTCGACTCGAGGCCCGCAACGGAGGCAAGCCCATCGGGTCGGCTCGGGCCGAGATCGACATCGTCGCGAACGTCTTCGAGTACTGGGGTGGCGCCGCGAACAAGATCGTCGGTGAGACGATCCCGATCGTTCCGTCCGGCCTCGACATCACGCTGCGCGAACCGGTGGGCGTGTGCGCGCTCATCACGCCATGGAACTTCCCCGCCGTGATCGCATCCTGGAAGATCGCGCCGGCCCTGGCCTGCGGCAACACCGCGGTGGTGAAGCCCGCGTCGCAGACGCCGCTCACCGCGCTGGCGCTCGCCGACCTCCTCTACGAGTGCGGCTTGCCGGAAGGCACGCTCAGCGTGCTCCCCGGTCCCGGCTCCGTCACCGCGGGCGCCCTGATCGAGGATCCCCGCGTGAACAAGATCTCCTTCACCGGCTCGACCGAGGTCGGCACCACCGTCATGCAGGAGGCCGCGAAGAACATCACACGGGTTTCGCTCGAGCTGGGTGGGAAATCGGCGAACGTCGTGTTCGAGGATGCGGATCTCGATGTCTGCGTTCCCAAGTCGCTGTGGTCGGTCTTCGACAACGCGGGCCAAGATTGCTGCGCGCGCTCGCGCACGTTCGTGCAGCGCCCGCTCTACGACGAGTTCGTGGCGCGATTCGCCGCGGCAACCGACGCCATCGTGGTGGGTCAGCCGCTCGAGGAGACCACGGAGATGGGACCGCTGATCAGCGAGGGCCAACGCGCGACCTCGCTCGAGTACCTCGAGCTGGGCCAGGCCGAGGGCGCCCGGCGCGTGGCCGGGGGCGATGGTCCCGACGGACCCGGGTTCTTCATGCGGCCGGCCGTGCTCGCCGACGCGCGCAACGACATGCGCGTGGCTCAGGAGGAGATCTTCGGCCCGGTCGCCTGCGTGATCCCGTTCGACACCGAGGACGAGGCGATCCGGCTGGCGAACGACTCTCCCTACGGCCTCTCGGGTTCGGTGTGGACGCGCGACCTGGGCCGGGCGATCCGTGTGGCCAAGGCGATCCGAACGGGGAACCTCAGCGTGAACTCCAGCAGCAGCGTCTTCACGGAGGCCCCCTTCGGCGGGTTCAAGCAGAGCGGGATGGGGCGGGAGATGGGGATGCACGCGGCGGCCCTGTACACCGAGGTGAAGAACATCTACTTCTCCGAAGAGTAGCCACCTAGCCGTTGGTGAAGTGCGCCCCGTCGGTGTGGATCGGTCCCGGCAGCCCTTTCGGATACGGCGGAAGGATCAGCGGCGGGATCGGCTCCTGGGAGAAGTCGAACTCGCGGGCAAGGTCGCCCAGGACCGACACGTCCTCGCGAACCGTAGGCCGCGAGTCGGCCCAGCCGTCGGTTGCCGGGTCCAGTCGGGCGCCGCCCAGGAAGCGATCCTCCAGGAACTTCAGGTAGGCATCGAAGGAGAGGACCTGGTGATCGATCCCCCGCTTCGCCCATGGGCTGATCAAGAGGCCGGGAACCCGCAGGCCGTAGCCGCTCGCATCCACCGCGACCGGCTTGACGTGGTCGTAGAAGCCGCCCCAGTCGTCCCAGGTTAGGAAGATCGCGGTGTGCAGCCAGTCCGGCCCCGTCATGGCCGCGTTCACGACCTTGGTCACCCACGCCTGGCCGTCGGCGATGTTGTCCGGCGGGTGCTCGCTCAGGTCCTCGGTGGGCATCACCCACGACACCTCGGGGAGGGAGCCCGCCGCCGCCGCATCGAAGTAGTTCTCGTTCGACTGGACGTTCCGTAGCTGATCGTCGGCTTCCACCGTGTGGAAGCCGGGCAGGGGGTTCTGGACGGGGGTGGTCTTGGGGCCGCTCAGTCCCGTGCATGGGGGCGCGATGCACGTGCCCGGTCCCACGTAGTACGCCCAGTTCACGCCGCCGCCGTGCAGGAGCCAGGTGATGTCGGCCCAGGCGTAGGGCCGGGGCGCGCCATCGTTGGGCGTCCAGAACCGACGGCCGGGCGACGCTACGTTGTTGCCGGGGAACTCGAGGTCCGTGCGGCAGCTCATCGGATCGTTCACGCGACGACAGGTGGCGGCCCATCCCGATACCAGGTACAGGTGCGACGGGAGCGTCCAGGAGTCCGTGGGCGCGAACATCCGGTCCTGCAGGAGGTACCGCCGGGCGTAGGCCCAGTAGTTCGGGAGCTCGCGGGCGGTGTGGTAGCCCATCATGTCCGGCTGTCCCTGGGGCCCGAGCTTCGCCTGCCGGCACGCCCACTCCTCCGGGTGGCGGGTGCAGGTGTTCCCCCACTCCCGCATCGCCTCGACGAAGCCGTTCATCTTGCCGCCGTTCACGGACGTCTCGGAGGCGGCGACGGTGTGCGGCCCGCCGGCGTCGAACAGGTCCCGGTCGTGATAGGGCGTCCAACAGCCATCCGCGAAGGGGTCGGGCTGGCAGCTGGTGAAGTCCCCATGCTTGTCCCTCGGCAGCCCATCGGCGCCCGGGAACGTCCCGAAGTAGTGGTCGAACGAGCGGTTCTCCTGCACCACGAAGATCACGTGTTCGATGTTGTCGATCCCGAGGGCCGGCTCGATCGCAGGGCTCGCCGAGGCGGGTGGGACGCCCGCGGCCGTCGTTCCTCCCGACCGAGCCACCGGCTCAGAGGAGTCCGACGACGTGCAGGCGATCGCGACCACGGAGGCGACGAGGATGCCGCTCGCGAGCGCGAACGAAGTGGGTAGCCGCCGCCGGGTCCCGCCCTTCACCGGCGCGTCGGTGTGGCGATGGCGGCCGTCGACGATGTCATCGACCAGTTCTACCAGAGGGTGTCGGTCGTTCCGGGAGCGCATGGCATCCCCGGGCGTCTCGCAGGGCCGGGAGGCGCTAGCGCTCACCTCGATAGACTGCGGCCATGCCCGAACTTCCCAAAGAACTCCGGACCCGTCCCCCACGCAAGCCTGGCCAGGAGCCCACGGCGACCCTCACGCTCGATGCCTATCTTCGGGTGAAGGCCGAACTGGAGGAACTCACCACCACTGGCCGTGAGCAGATCACGGAGAAGATCAAGATCGCGCGCGAGCACGGGGATCTCAAGGAGAACGCGGAGTATCACGCCGCCAAGGACGAGCAAGGCCTCATGGAGTCGAAGATCCGCAAGCTCCAGTACATGCTCCGAGATCCCGAGATCGTCGAGGCACCCGTGGGGGCCACGGAGGTGGGACCGGGGATGCTGGTCACGATCCGTCCGCTCGATGAAGACGATCCCGACGAAGAGACCTACCTCCTAGCCGAACACGCCGAAGAGAAGGCCGCCGGAGCCCGGACCATCACCACCACATCCCCACTGGGGGCGGCGCTGATGGGCGCGGCCGAAGGACACGAGGTGGCGTACGAGGCGCCGGCCGGCAATTTCCGGTACGTGGTCGTGAGTTTCGCGCCGCACCTCGGCTAGTCTGAGATGGACTAGTGAACGCGTCCCGAGGCGATCACGAGCGCGAGGCTCCGCGCGTGCGCGACCTTCCCGCACCCCGTAAGAACGAGAGCGCAGCGGGCGGGACCATGCAGCACATCTTCGCGTGGCCCTATCGCGCAATCCTCGCCTTCTTGATCTGGACGGGTGTCCGCCCGTGGCAGCTCACGATGCTCTCGCTCATCCTCAACGTGCTCACTGGGTGGCAGATCCTGCAAGGGAACTGGCTCGTCGCCGGCATCCTGCTCTGGGTTGCGGGGTTGTGCGACGTGTTCGACGGCTCGGTGGCTCGGCAACGCGGCGAGGCGAAGCGATCGGGCGCGTTCCTGGATTCGGTCCTGGATCGCGTGTCGGACATGATCCTGTTCTCGTGCCTGTTCTGGAACCTGGCGGCCAAGGGCGAGACCGTCCAGGCCGCGCTGGCGTTGGTGACGTTGATCGTCAGCCTGTCCGTGAGCCAGATCCGCGCGGAAGCGGAGGCGGTGGGCGTGCAGCTCACCGAGGGGCTGTTCCAGCGCCTCGAACGGTTCCTCGCCCTGCTCGTGGGACTGCTGATCCCGGGCACGATGCCGATCGTGTTGGTGGTGCTGGCCGCGCTGGGTGCGTTCACGATGGTCCAGCGCGGCTTCTCGGCCCTGACCCAGGCATGAGACGGGAGGGGTGATGGAATTCGTGCGCGTGGGTGCGCTGGGGGAGATCCCCGAGGGAGAGGTCCGGGCTTTCGATACCGCGTGGGGCCGGGTCGCCGTGACGCATGTAGAGGCCCGCGTGTTCGCGTTCGCTGACGAGTGTACGCACCAGGGATGCTCGCTCTCGGAGGCGGGAACGTTCGACGACCGTGCGGCCACGATCGAGTGCCGTTGCCACGGCAGCGTGTTCGACGTCGAGCGTGGCGAACCCCTCGATGGCCCCGCCGAGGATCCCGTCGCCGTGTTCCCCGCGCGGATCGTGGACGGTTGGGTCGAAGTGGGGACCGCGCCGGGGAGCCTCGAAGTCTGACTCGGGGCGATGCCCGCCAGCCGGCTGGTGGGAGTCCTCGTCCAGCCGGTAGGCTCGCGTCCCGAACCCTGGCGAGGAGGCCTCCATGAGCGACGAGCGCACCCGGTTCGATCTGAGCCCTGAGCAGATCCCTACGGCCTGGTTCAACCTGGTCCCCGACATGGTCGCGGCGGGCATGCAGCCCTTGCCGCCGCTCAGTCCCCAGACGATGGAGCCCGTGGGCCCCGCGGACCTCGCACCCCTGTTCCCCGAGGCGCTGATCATGCAGGAGGTCTCCGCCGAGCCGTGGATCGATATCCCCGGCGAGGTGATCGACATCTACCGCCTGTGGCGGCCCTCGCCGTTGTTCCGCGCCACGCGTCTGGAGCGGGAGCTCCAGACCCCGGCACACATCTACTTCAAGTACGAGGGCGTGAGCCCAGCAGGGTCCCACAAGCCCAACACCGCCGTGCCTCAGGCCTACTACAACAAGGAAGCGGGGATCCGGCGCATCGCCACGGAGACCGGGGCAGGGCAGTGGGGTTCGGCGATGGCGATGGCGTGCAACTTCTTCGGCCTGGCGTGCGACGTCTACATGGTGAAGGCCTCCTACGATCAGAAGCCCTACCGGCGCATCTTCATGGAGACGTTCGGCGCCTCGGTCGTGGCATCGCCGTCCGATAAGACCAACAGCGGACGCGGGATCCTCGCCGAGCACCCCGACTCGACGGGCTCTCTCGGGATCGCGATCAGCGAGGCGGTTGAGGACGCCGCCACGCACGAGGACACGAACTACGCCTTGGGCAGCGTCCTGGGGCACGTCCTCCTGCACCAGACGGTCATCGGCCTTGAGGCACAGCAACAGATGGCGATGACCGGGGAGGTTCCCGATGTGATCGTGGGCTGCGTCGGCGGCGGTTCGAACTACGCCGGCCTCGCTTATCCCTTCATGGCGGAGAACCTGCGCGGCAACGCCACCACGCGTTTCGTGGCGACGGAGCCGGCCGCCTGCCCCACCCTCACCAAGGGTCGCTTCGCCTACGACTACGGCGACACCGCGAAGATCGCGCCGGTCGTTCCCATGTACACGCTGGGTCATGACTTCGTTCCGGCGCCCGTGCACGCGGGCGGTCTTCGCTACCACGGCGACGCGCCCAGCCTCTCCATGCTGGTGCACGAGGGGCACATGGAGGCGAAGGCCTACTCCCAGAACGAGGTGTTCGAGGCGGCGAAGTTGTTCGCCCGCACCCAGGGCATCATCCCCGCACCGGAACCGAGCCACGCGATCTTGGGCGCCATCGACGAAGCGATCGCGGCCCGCGAGGCGGGAGAGGCCCGAGTGATCTTGTTCAACCTCTGCGGGCACGGGCACTTCGACATGCAGGCTTACGACGACTTCAATAACGGCCGGTTGCCCGACTTCGAGTTCGACCCCGCGGAGGAAGAGGCGGCCCTCGCCAACCTGCCCGAGGTGTCGATCCAGATCTAGCGCCGGAACCTACCCTTTACTGAGCCACTTTCGTGCTCAGCTGGAATTCGTCCACCGCGGCCTGGATCGCGGCGCGGGCCACCAGCTCGTAGCCGGTCCCGTTGAAGTGGATCCCGTCGGACTCGCGGATCAGTTCCACCTTGCCGCCGTCGCGGAAGTAGGCGCTGTAGCCGCCGTCTGGCTGCGCGAACCGATCCCACACGTCCACGTACTCCATGTTCGGCGTGCGCTCCGCCACCCGCTCGAAGATCTCGTTCTGCCGCTGGAACAACGGCCAGCGATCCCGGTCCGAGACGATCGGCATCCCGACCCACACAACATGGGCACCGCGGTCCACCGCGATCCTCGCGAAGTCCTCCACCCGCTGCTCATAGGCTCTGGGCCACTCGAAGGTTCCGATGGGTGTCTCCACGTCTCCCCCGGGGGACAGCAACGCCTGGTTGTCGTTCACGCCCGTCATGACCACCACCAGGTCGGGATCGTAGGAATCCATGATCTGACGCAGGGCGGCAGGCCAATCGAAGTAGTCCTGCCGCGCGAGTCCCGTGGAGATGCGCCCCTGCTTGGTCACGCGGGTCACGGTGGGCCGCAGCACGCGCTCCATGAAGACGCCGAGGCCCGACGCGAGGGAGTCGCCTACCACCGCCACCCGCAGCTTGTCGGCCGGCGAGGGCGTGCGGATCTTGTCGGTCTTGACGGGGGGCTTGGGGGGCTTGGGCGAGCCGGTTCCCGTGCCAGTGGGGAGGGGGTCAGGATCGGGCGCGAACGCTCCACCGGGGGCCGCGTTGGGATCCTTTCCCAATGCTCTGGATATGCCGTCGGTGACCTTGGTGAGTTGCAGGACGTTGCTGATGGTGGCGAGCGGGCTCAGCAGCCAGAGTGACACCGTGCGGCGCGTTCCGAGCGGTTGCGCCTCAGACGACCGCTTGAGGCTCGGGGCGTAGATCAACCCCCATCCGAGTAGACACACGAGCATGACCACCAGCACCTTGCCGGCCGGCATGGTGGCGCGGCCGCCGGGCGCAGGCGTGCCCGTGCGGGCCGGCGCGGGGACGGCGGGCGAGGGTGGGGTCGTGGGGAGGTCGGTCATCAGAACTGGAAGTAGATGAAGGGGGCGACGCCTTGGGGGCCCATGGTACTGATGATGAACAACGCCCCGCCGAAGACCAGGCCCATCACGACCGGGTGCAGGTGCGACACCCGCTCCTGAAGCAGGGTTGCCGGTCGATGCGGCAGGTACTGCAACGCGAGCATCCCGAAGATCGTGAACAACACCAACGGGTTCAAAAGGGGTGACGGTTGCCCCCAGCCGGTGAACAGCCTCCCGATCATCGCGAGCGCGGAGGCCACGGAGTCGGATCGGAAGAAGATCCACCCCAGGCACACAAGGTTGAAGGTCACGATGCGCTGGCCCCAGAGGCGTGCCGGGGTCTCATCCGGTGGTGGAAGGTGCTTGCGCTTCCAGGCGCCGATCGATTGGCCCACCCCGTAGTAGGCGCCCCAGAGCACGAAGGTCCAGGCGGCGCCGTGCCACAGCCCGCCCAGCACCATCGTCAGGAACAGGTTCACGTAGGTGCGGATCTCGCCCTTCTTGGATCCACCGAGCGGGATGTAGAGGTAGTCGCGGAGGTAGCGCGACAAGGTGATGTGCCAGCGCCGCCAGAAGTCCTGCAGCGAGCGCGCCGAGTACGGCCGGTCGAAGTTCTGCGGGAACTGGAACCCCAGGAGCTTCGCGATGCCGATCGCGATGTCGGTGTAGCCGCTGAAGTCGGCGTAGATCACGATCGCGTAGGCCCACACGCCGACCAGGACCTCGAGCGCGCTGTGACGCGCGGGGTCGGCGAACACGGGATCCACGATGGTGGTCGCGAGGTAGCTCGAGACCACGACCTTCTTGAACAGTCCTCCGAAGATCAGGTACGAGGCGCCGACCACGTCGACATGCCGCGGGTCCCGCCGGACGTCCAGCTGGGGGATCAGTTCGTCGGGCCGCACGATCGGACCGGCGACCAGGTGCGGGAAGAACGAAAGGTAGAGGAAGGCGTCGATCCACGAGGCCGGTTCGAACTGTCGGCGATACACGTCCACGATGTACGCGACGCCCATGAACGTGAAGAACGAGATCCCCACCGGCAAGGTCAGCTGGATCAGCGGGGGAGACAGATGCAGCCCGAGCGAGCTCGACGCATTCGTGACGTTGACGGAGAAGAAGCCGTAGTACTTGAAGTACACGAGCGGGGCGAGCGTGAGCGCCACCGCGATCCCCATGGTCCAGCGCCGAGCACGCTCCTCGGTCTGTCGGCGTACCGCGAGCGCGCCCAGTTGAGACAGGAGCGAGACGCCCGCCAGGAGCCACACGAAGTTCGGGTTCCACCACGCGTAGAAGAAGTAGCTCGCGCCGATCATGAACAGCTTCCAGGGCAAGGGTTTTGGGTTCAGGAGCCAGTGGCCCAAGAACACGACCGCGAAGAACACGGCGAAGTCGATCGTGGGGAAGAGCACCGCGAAACTGTATCGGTCTCAGGCGACCCCGGTGGGAAGCTACCGATCGCCCAGGCGCCCCTGCAGGAATCGTTGCTCCGCGGGATTCGTCGCGAGGGCGAGCGCCCGGCGGTACGCGTCGGCCGCCTCGTCCTCACGGCCCAGTCGCCGGAGCAGGTCGCCGCGCGCCGCGTGGAAGAGGTGGTAGCGGTCGAGCTCGGCCTCGAGGCCATCCACGAGCGGAAGGCCGGCAGAGGGTCCGTCCGCCATCGCTACCGCGACCGCGTGGTTGAGGGACACCACGGGGGACGGGCTCATCGAGCCGAGGGCTTCATACAGCGTCGCGATCTGCGGCCAGTCCGTGTCTTCCGGGCGCGGGGCGCGCGCGTGCAGGGCCGCGATCGCGGCCTCGACCTGATACGGCCCGGGGCGGCCCCGCGCCATCGCCTCCTGGAGCGTGCGGAGGCCCTCGTCGATCATGTCCTGGTCCCACCGCCCGCGATCCTGGTCATCGAGGAGGATCAGGTCCCCCGCCTCGTCCGTGCGGGCCTCACGGCGTGCGTGTTGCAGCAGCATGAGGGCCAGCAGACCGGAGCTCTCAGGCTCGCCGTCGAGGAGCTGAGTCACGACGCGCGTCATCCAGATGGCCTCCTCGCACAGCTCCGCGCGGATCAGGTCTCCGTCGGTGGCGGCATAGCCCTCGTTGAAGATGAGGTACAAGACGGCCAGCACCCCGCCCGTTCGTTCGGGTAGGAGGTCTCGTGGCGGAATGCGATAGGGGATCGCCGAATCTCGGATCTTCTTCTTGGCGCGAACGAGGCGCTGCGCCACGGTGGGTTCCGGCAGGAGGAACGTACGCGCGATCTGCCGGGTGCTGAGCCCCCCGACGGTGCGCAAGGTCAGTGCCACGCGCGCGTCGAGGGCCAGTGCCGGGTGACAACAGGTGAAGATCAGCCTCAGGCGGTCGTCGGGGATGTCCATGTCTTCTTCGTCGAGCGCCTCCAGGTCCGCGAGCCGGGACAGGGTGGCCGTCTTCTCGCGCAGCCGGGCTTCGCGACGGAGCCGGTCGATGGCTCGGTTGCGCGCGGTGGTGGTGATCCACGCCCCCGGGCGCTCGGGCAGGCCGTCGCGGGGCCATCGCTCCAGGGCGATCGCGAACGCGTCCTGGACCGCTTCCTCCGCCAGATCGAAGTCCCCGAGCACGCGGATCAACGTGGCGATCGCCCGCCCCGCCTCGCGCCGGAACAGCTGGTCCGCGGCCGCTCGGGTCGCGGGCCCCGACGCACGCTCGGGACCGCCGGAGGTCACGTGGGCAGGATCGGGCGCACCTCGAGCGTCCCGTGATGGGCGCCGGGGCAGCGGCCCGCGGCTTCGATCGCGTCGTCGAGGTTGTCCACCTCGATCAGGTAGAAGCCGCCCAGTTGTTCCTTCGTCTCGGCGAAGGGTCCATCCGAGACCACGCGCTCGCCCCCGCTCACCCGGACGCTGGTGGCCTGGTCCGTGCCCCGAAGGGCCTCGCCGCCGCGCATCCAGCCCTGGTCCGCGAGCCACTGGGTGTACTCGCCGTAGGCCTTCATCGTCTGCGCCAAGTCGTCTTCGGTGGCGTTCTCCGTCGACGACTCGTCTCCATAGATCAGCAACAGGTACTGCGCCATGATTCCCTCCTCGCATCCGAACGACCCCGCCGGTCGCCTTCACCCTAACGACGAACGGAGCGTCGCGGATATCGACAGGGTCGGGTCCGAAGGTGATCCGTTCGCGTCGACCCGTTCCACCCATCGCCTGAGCCGTCCCGCGGCTACCGATCGCGCGCGCCTCAGGTAGCCTGACCATGGCTATCACCCAACGAAGGATCCGGAGGTCCCGATGTCCCGCGAGTCCGATTGGCACGTGTTCGAGAAGGCCTGCGAGATCACGGCGTCGGCCGTGCGCGGAACCATGAGCGGCCAGGACGGCCAGCAAGCGTCGTTCGTGGGCGACGTGTTCCGAGCTACGTACACCGCGCTGCAAGAGGTGTCCGACGCGATGCCCAGTAAGGAACAGAAGGCCGGGTTCTAGGGCTTGCAGGACCGATCAGCCGGACAGCTCTCGGGTGAGGTCGCGCATGGACACCACGCCGACCACGTCTCCGTGGTCCATCACGGGTAGGTGTCGGAACCCGAACGCGAGCATCGCCGAGAGCGCCTCGTGCGTGTCCTCTTCGGCCGTTGCTGTGTGTGGATCTCGCGTCATGAACTCCGATACCGAGTGATGCTCGGCGTCGAAGTCGGAGGCCACCGCGCGCAGGACGTCGCGCTCGGTGAAGATGCCCAGCAGGCTGGCGCCGTCGATCACCAGCGCCGACCCAACCTTCCGCGTGCCCATGATGGTGGCCGCCTCCGCCACGGTGGCGTCGGGGGCCACGATCACCATGTCGGTGCTCATCACCTCTCGAACGGATGTCATGGTCTCGCCTCCTCGGCTCGAGCCTAGCCCGCGAGCACGCTCGCGGGAAATCGAGTCGATGCGCGGTGGCCTGCTCCGGTGGTTCGATGACCATGGTCCCGACTACCCGTGGCGGCAGCGCGAAGACGATCCGTATGCGGTCCTGGTCTCCGAAGTGATGCTCCAGCAGACCCAGGCGTCGCGGGTCGTCGAAGCATTCCCGCGATTCATGGAGCGCTTCCCAACCCTCGCCGCGCTCGCCGAAGCATCGCGACCCGACGTCGTGCGGGCGTGGGCGGGGATGGGCTATCACCGCCGGGCCGTGGGACTGCAGGAGACCGCCCGCCGGGTGGTGGCAGAGCACGGCGGACGGGTGCCGTCGGATGTCGCGGCTCTGCGAACCCTTCCCGGCATCGGTCCCTACACGGCCGCGGCCGTGGCTTCGATCGCATACGGGGTACCGGTGGCGGCCGTGGATACGAACGTTCGCAAGGTGATGGCCCGCGTGGATCACGGAGCGGAGCGCGACGAAGTCACCGACCCGCACGTGTTGGCCTCCGCCGAGGCCTGGCTCGACCGCTCGCGTCCGGGCGACTGGAACCAGGCCCTCATGACGATGGGGAGGCGGATCTGTAGAACGACGCCTCGGTGCGGGGTCTGCCCCCTCGCTCCCGTATGCCGGTTCCGAGCGAGCGGGCGCGTCGGCCGCCCGTCGGTCGGAAGGCAGCCCGTGTTCGAGGGTTCGATGCGCCAGGTGCGCGGGGAGGTCGTGGCCGTACTTCGGAGCGAGGCATCCATCTCGCTCGCCCATCTCGCCAACCTGGTGGGCGAGCCCCTCGAGCGCACGGCGGAGGCGGTTGCCGGCCTGGTTCGCGACGGGATCGCATCTGCCGGCCCCGTCGCCCTCGCGGGCGGTCCGTCGGGGCGCGTTCGTCTCGCTGAAGGTTGACGGCCACCCCGATCTGCGCCTAGCTTGTTACGGGAATGAGAGCGAGTCTCATTTCCAACAGTGACGAACAGGAGCTCGCGTTGACCGCTCGCCCCGCTACGAGGATCGCCTGCCGTGCAGGGGTCGTCCTTTCTCTGGCCGCGGCGATCACCGCTTCGTGTGCCGCCGGCGGAGACGGCTCTCGGGCCACGTCGAACGGAGGGCTGTCGGTGGTCACGGCGATCTACCCGGTCCAGGAAGCCGTCGAGCGGGTCGGCGGGGACCGAGTGAGCGTCACGAACCTCACGCCGCCGGGGGTCGAGCCGCATG
>Ga0315278_10000286_pt1 | contig 45708 bp, 45 predicted proteins | sample YL17G06_0_MG_FD_203880 | JGI IMG/M metagenome (GOLD analysis project Ga0315278, IMG submission 203880) | Sediment microbial communities from Yellowstone Lake, YNP, Wyoming, USA - YL17G06_0 | ecosystem: Environmental > Aquatic > Freshwater > Lake > Sediment | place: USA: Wyoming | collected... | reverse complement strand
GATACTGCGGCGCCCTCGCATCACCGGTCGCAGCCCAGCGCGTGAAGTAGTCGACCAACGCCCGGGTCTGTGCGTGGTAGATCTCCAGGCGCTTGCGAACGGTGTCTGCGCGGTCGTCGTCGCGCTGGATCAGCGGCTCGCCGGTCACGTCGTCGCGGTCCGCGACCTTGGGCGGGTTGAACCGCACGTGATAGGTCCGACCCGAGGCGAGGTGGACACGCCGACCGTCCATGCGCGCGATGATTTCCTCGGCGGGCACGTCGATCTCGAGGACATAGTCGAGCGCCACGCCGGCACGCTTCATCGCCTCGGCCTGGGGGAGCGTGCGCGGAAACCCGTCGAAAAGATAGCCGGCGGCACAGTCGGACTGGGCGAGACGCGCCGTCACCAGGGCGGTGACGATGTCGTCGGACACAAGTTGGCCCGCGTCCATGACCTTCTTTGCCGCCACGCCAAGCGGCGTGCCCGCCTTGATCGCGGCGCGCAGCATGTCGCCGGTCGAGATCTGCGGGATCCCGAAGCGCTCGGTAATGAACTGCGCTTGCGTGCCCTTGCCGGCGCCAGGCGGGCCGAGGAGGATGAGTCGCATGGGGAGTCTGGCTCGTTCGGGGGCGGGAGCGTTGACGATAGCCCGTTGGCGGCGACGCGGTCAAACGCGCCGATCACGCGGGCGGACTGTGCGGGCGCCCGGCGGGACGGCTCAGGCCCGGTCAGCGAAGAGTCGGCGCGTCCTTTCCAGGTCCTCGGGGGTGTCTACGCCAGGCGGCAGCTCCGCCGCGGCGACGATAACCGCAATGCGGTGCCCGTGCCAGATCGCGCGCAGCTGCTCGAGCGCCTCGAAGCGTTCGATCGGCGCGGGCGTGAGCTTCGCATACGCGCGCAGGAAACCGGCGCGGTAAGCGTAGATGCCGAGGTGGTGATAGGCGGGCAACCCGTCCGGCAGCACCGCCGCCGGGCCGCCGGCAGCGACCGCATCGCGCGCGTACGGGATCGGGGCGCGACTGAAGTAGAGCGCGTAACCGGAGTGATCGCACACGACCTTGACCACGTTCGGGTTGCGCATCTTCTCCGGGTCGGTGATGGGGACGCAGGCGGTCGCCATCGACGCCGCCGTCCGCTGGGCCAGCGCATGCGCGAGCCGGCCCACCAGCTCGGGCGGCATCAGCGGTTCGTCGCCCTGCACGTTCACCACGATCTCGTCGTCCGAAAGCCCGAGCTTCGCGGCGGCCTCCGCCAGGCGGTCGGTACCGGACGCGTGGTCGGCGCGCGTCAGCAGCGCATCGCAGCCGTGCTCGCGGGCTGCCGCGACGATGCGCGCGTCGTCAGTGGCGATCCAGACCGCGCCCGCGCCGCTCGAGCGGGCGCGCTCGGCGACCCGCACCACCATCGGCTTTCCGCCGATGTCGGCGAGTGCCTTGCCGGGCAGCCGGCTCGACGCGTAGCGCGCGGGAATGAGGACGGTGAAGCGCATGAGGCCGGGCATGGCGTAGTGCCTCCGGCGTGCTCAGCGCTTCGCGCGCCAGGACTCGATCTCGTCCGCGGAGAGGCGTCGCGCCTCGTCCTCGAGCATCACCGGGATGCCGTCCCGGATCGGGTAAGCGAGTCCGCTCTCGATCGACACAAGCTCCTGCGCCGGCTTGTCGTAGATCAGCGGGCCCTTGGTGACCGGGCAGACGAGGATGTCAAGCAGCTTTGGATCCATGGATGCGCGCCAAGAGGAGGTCTGCAAGGCGCGGATCGACCCGCGCCTGCACCCGGAGGGCGACCAGATCGTCGCGTCCGAATGCGCGGCATTTTACTGCATCCTTCTCGGTCATCAGCACGCAATCGCATGCGGCGAAGTCGAGGTCGCGCGCCATCCATGCATGGTGGTCGGGGAACGCGTGGGGCACGAACTCGAGGCCCAGGGTCCGCAGCGTCGCGAAGAAGCGCCCGGGGTTGCCGATGCCCGCGACGGCGTGCAGGCGCCGGACCCGTAGAGCCGCGACCGGCACGTCCTGCACGCCCCCGCAGACGCGCCGGAAGCCGTCCGGCGCGAGGCGCATCTCGAACGCCCCGGCGCCCGCCGACCCGTTGACGACGACCGCGTCCACCGCACGCGTGGCCGGCTCACGCAACGGGCCCGCCGGGAGCAGCAGGCCATTGCCGTGGCCGCGCTCGTCCTCGACCGCGATCTCGAAGTCGCGCGCGAGGGCATAGTGCTGCAGGCCGTCGTCGCAGACCAGAACGTCGCGGTCCGGGTGCGCAGCGAGCAGGCCACGCGCCGCAGCGACCCGATCCCGCCCGATCCACACCGGCACCCCACTCCGCTCGGCGAGCAGCACCGGTTCGTCGCCGCACTGCGCCGCGTCCCCACCCGGGAGCACGCTCCGGGCGGGGTCGTTGGCACCACGGTACCCGCGCGACACGATCCCCGGCCGGAGGCCGCGGCTGCGCAGCACGTCGACGAGCCAGAGCACCAGCGGGGTTTTTCCCGTGCCGCCGACCACGCGATTGCCGACGACCACCACCGGAACCGGCAGGCGCTGCGATCTGAGGAACCCCGCGGCGTATCCGGCGCGACGCAGGCCGACGGCCAGGCGGAAGAGCAGGCTGAGCGGCGCGAGCGCGACCGAGAGCGCGCTCAGCCGGTACCAGTGACGCGCGGGGAAGGAGGCGGTGTCCAACCCTGACCTGCGCGTTACCGCCGCACGCGGGCCAGGATCACTTCCCGGCCGATTGCTGGACCGCGAACGAGACGTTCGTGTAGCCGGCGAGTCGCGCCGCCTCCATCACGTTGATCGAGACCTGGAGGTTGGATTTCGCGTCGCCGTTAATGATCACGATCGGGTCCTTGAGCCCGCCGCCCGCCTGCTTCAGGAGCTCGGTGAACTGCGCGACGCTCGCGAGCTGCGCCGGCTTGCGGTTGATCGTGAGCTCGCCGGCGGCGCTGATCGTGACATTGATCTCGTTCGGGCGTTCGGCCTGCTTCTCGGCCGAGGCGCTCGGCAGATTGATCTGCAGCTCCGCGTATTTCGAGTAGGTAGTGGTCACCATCAGGAAGATGAGGATTACGAGCAGGACGTCGATGAAAGGGATCAGGTTGATCTCCGGATCCTCCTTCCAGTGAGCGCGAAAGTTCACCCCGGCCGCTCCGCTCAGCGCCGCTCGCCGTGGACCATGTCGACGAGCAGCGATGCCTGCCGCTCCATCTCCATCACGAAGCTCTCGGCCTTGCCGCGAAAGTGGCGGAAGAAGATCGTCGCGGGCACGGCGATCAATATGCCGAAGCCGGCGTTGTAGAGCGCGATCGAGATGCCGTGCGCGAGCTGCGCCGGGTTCGCCCCGGTCGGATTCTGCGAGCCGAAGATCTCGATCATGCCCACGATCGTGCCGAACAAGCCCCACAGCGGACTGATCGCCGCGATCGTGCCAAGCGTGGTAAGGAACCGCTCGAGGTCGTGCGTGACGGCACGCCCCTCGTCCTCGATCGCCTCCTTCATCACCTGCCGCGGCGCCTTGTGGTTGCGCAGTCCCGATGCGAGCACGCGCCCGAGCGGCGAATCCTGGTACAGGCTGTCGAGCAGTTGCGGCGTGACCCCCTGCTTCCGGTAGGCGTCAACGACCTTGTCGAGCAGACCGCTGGGGACGATCTTCGCTTGCCGCAGCACGATGGAGCGCTCGATGATGAGCGCGACAGCGATCACGGATACCAGCAGAAGGAACCAGATCGGCCATCCGGCCGCTTGAATGATGGCGAACACGCTGTCGTTTTCCGCGAAAAATCAAAGCACGAGACTCTATCTGCCGCGCTCATGCGCCGCAAGAAAATGCGTGAGCGCGCGCCCCTCGCCCGCATGCTGCCGGCATGCGGACTTATCCACAGATGCTGTGGATAAGGTTGTGCATAGCGTGTCGACAGCGACGCTAAGTGGACTGTGCGGAAAGGGTTTTCGCCCGCTGATCAATAAGTGATCGTAAGGATTTAATTCGTAGAATCAAAAGGTTGTAAGATTCGCCAGAGAGAGGAGCAACGCACCCGCCGGCGCCAGGGGCGCGGCGGGCGCAGTTGTGGATAGGTTAAGATCCCGACATGCCGGGAGAGCCAGCAGCCATGCGGGAAAGCACGCTCTCCGGGTCCGCGGTGCTGAGCGTTTCGGCGCTCAATCGCAGCGTCCGCGACCTTCTCGAGCACCGCTTCCCGCTCCTTTGGGTCGGCGGCGAGATCTCCAATTTCACCCTGGCCCGATCGGGCCATCTGTATTTCTCGCTGAAGGATGACCAGGCCCAAGTGCGCTGCGTGATGTTCCGCGGCCGCGGCGCACACCTCGACTGGCAGCCTCGCGACGGCCTGGAGGTGGAAGTCCGCGCGCTGGTGTCACTATACGAGCCGCGCGGCGATTTCCAGCTCAACGTCGAGTTTATGCGGCGCGCGGGCCTCGGTGTGCTGTACGAGGCCTTCCTGCGCCTGCGTGACCGCCTCGAGCGCGAGGGCCTGTTCGACCCGGCGCTCAAGCGTCCGATCCCGGCGTACCCGCGCGCGATCGGCGTCGTGACCTCGCCGGCGGCCGCAGCGCTCCGCGACGTGCTGACCACGCTCGCGCGGCGCAACCCCTCGATCCCGGTCGTGGTCTATCCGGCCGCGGTGCAGGGCGAGGGCGCACCTGCCGAGATCGTCGCCGCGCTCGCCGCGGCCGCCCGGCGCCGCGAGTGCGACGTGCTGATCCTGTGTCGCGGCGGCGGGAGCATCGAGGATCTCTGGGCGTTCAACGACGAGCGTGTCGCGCGCGCGATTCGCGCCTGCGCGATTCCGGTCGTCGTGGGGGTCGGCCACGAAACCGACTTCACGATCGCGGACTTCGCGGCCGACCTCCGCGCGCCGACGCCGTCCGGGGCAGCGGAGCTCGCGAGCCCGGCGCGCGACGAGCTGCGCACACGCCTCGACCTGCTTGCCGGGCGGCTGCACCGCCGCATCACGCGCGACCTCGAGACCCGCCTCCAGCTGCTCGACCATCTGACGCGCCGGCTCGTCCACCCGGGACGGCGTCTCGATGCGCAGACCGCGCTGCTCGCGCAGCTGCGCGCGCGCCTCGCCCTCGGGGCCGAGCGATCGCTCGAGCGCGGGCGATGGCGCGTGCGCGATCTCGCCGACCGGGTCATGCGGGGCATTCCCGCGCTTGCCCCACTGGAGGCGCGTATCGTCGGGTTGGCCCAGCGCACGCGCACTGCGGCGTTCCATGGGTTGGCACAGCGCGCGGCCCGACTCGAGTCGCTCATGCAGAACCTCTCGCATCTCGACGCGCGCGCGGTGCTGGAGCGCGGCTACGCCATCGTCCGGGACGGAGAAGGACGCATCGTGCGCCGCAGCGCCGGACTCGCCCGCGGCGACCCGCTCGATCTCACGTTTGCCGAGGGCGGGGCGAACGCCCGCGTCGAGCAGACGCGCTGAGCGCGCGATTGGCGGGACGCGCGGAGCCTGCTAAACTTCGCGCGCTCCAGGAGTCCCGTCACCGGGGACAACAACAGACCTCAAAGGAGGCTTCCACATGGGCGCGATTCTCCAATCCCTCGGACGTACCGTAGTCGCCGGCGTCGTTGTCCTCATAGTCATTGTGATTATCGTCAGCACCGCCGCTGGCGGCGCTGTCAAGTTCGACCATGCCTGGTGGACGTTCTTCATGCGCTGGCTGCACGTCCTCTCGGGCGTGATGTGGATCGGCATCCTCTGGTACTTCAACTTCGTGCAGATCCCGTCGATGCCGAAGATTCCGGACGAGCAGAAGCCGGCGATCGGCAAGGTCATCGCCCCGACCGCGCTGTTCTGGTTCCGGTGGGCGGCACTGGCGACGGTGATCACCGGTCTGCTGGTTGCGTTGATGAGCCCGCAACCCGGCTACCTCGCGGGGGCGTTGACCTTCCAGAAGCCGTTCATCGCGATCGGCATCGGCATGTGGCTCGCGCTGATCATGGCCTTCAACGTCTGGTTCATCATCTGGCCGAACCAGAAGAAGGCGCTCGGCATCGTGCAGGTCGAGGCGGCCGAGAAAGCCAAGGCCGCCCGCATGGCGATGCTGACCTCGCGCTTCAACACCATGCTGTCGATCCCGATGCTCTATTGCATGGTCGCGCAGCAGAACGCCGGTCTGTAGATCGATCCGCCGGCCGAAGCGCAGAAGGGGCCCCGCGGGGCCCCTTCTGCTTTGCGGGACGCCTCACTCAACGCGGCGCGGGTGCCTTGTCGAGCCCGCCGATCTTCGTGCCGGGCTTTATGCCCTTCTGCGCGAACCAGCCCTGGTTCATCTCCAACGCGAAGCGCGCGGGCTGCGCCGCGCAGTGCGAGGTCTCGTTCTGGGGCTGCATGTCGTGGATGCTCACGATCGTGCCCTGCTCATCCATGAACGCCACCGAGAGCGGCACGTAGGTGTTCTTCATCCACATGCAGTGCGTAGATACGTCGAGGAACACGAAAAGCATCCCGCTGTTGGCACCGAGCGACTTGCGGAACATCAGTCCCTGCGCGCGCGAGTCGAGGGTGTTCGCGACTTCGGCGCGGATGAGATGGATCCCGGCACTGAGCTCGAGGGTAGAGAGCTGTCCGATCGCCGGCCCGGAAGCGACGGACACGGCGAACAACGCCCCGACGGTAGTGAGACGCAGGTTCACGGATTCATGAGGAGGCGCGAACGCGGGAATGAAAAAGGCAGGGGCATGCCCCTGCCTTCACTCGCCGGAGGGGCGATTACTTCTTCATTTGGTCGCAGCCCTTCATTTTCGGGTCCTTCTTGCACTGCTCGGCGGTCGGCTTCGTGTCGGCAGCCTTCTTGTCCTGCGCGACGGCCTGGAACGACACGGCCGCAAACGTGGCGGCGAACAGTACGGCGATCAGCTTTTTCATGAGTTTCCTCTCTGTGGCGTCAGTTTGGTTGAAGTGACCGGTATGCCGGTCAGGGCCAATAACGCCGCGCGAGCAGGGCGGGTTGACATTCTGCTCATACGCCTGTCGCACACCTTCAAAAACAGTGACTTACGATGCGCGCAACGAGACCAGGGTCAGGCTGCGACGGTCTCCGCCTGCGCGCTCGGTGCAGGGTGCCTGTTGCAGAATCGGGTGGCTTCGGGGTAGGGGTAGAAGTCCTCCACGTGTCCGCCCGCAAGCTGCGCCTGCGTTGCCTGCCAGGACTCCGGACCGAGCAGATCGGCGTGGTACTTCATGAACGCCGCCCGCACCCGCGGATCGGTAAGCAGAAATGCGCCGAACTCCTCGGGGAACACGTCGTTCCTCGCCACCGGGTACCAGACCTCGCCGGACATCTCGAGCTCCGGATTCGGCGCCGCGGGAATGCGGCGGAAGGTGCACTGGGTGAGGTACTCGATCTCGTCGTAGTCGTAGAACACCACCCGGCCAAGGCGCGTGACGCCGAAGTTCTTCATCAGCATGTCGCCGGGGAAGATGTTCGCGTACGCGAGCTCGCGGATCGCGTCGCCGTAGTCGCGCACGACGCGTTCGATACGGTCGTCCGCGGCCTGATCGAGGTAGAGGTTGAGGGGCAACATCCGCCGCTCGATGTAGAGATGGTCGATCACCACTTCGATGTCGTTCTCCCTCAGGACCGAGGCACTGGTCCGGCGCAGCTCCTCGAGGAGCGCGGCGCTGAAGCGCGCCTTGGGCAGCGCCACCTTCGAGAACTCATGGGTGTCGGCCATGCGCCCGACCCGGTCGTGCTGCTTCACCAGCAGGTACTTCGCCTTGACGGTCTCGCGGTCCGTCTCCTTCGGCGGCGCGATCTCGTCGCGGATCACCTTGAAGACGTACGGGAACGACGGGAGCGTGAACACCACCATCACCATCCCGCGCACGCCCGGCGCGACGATGAACTCGTCATCGGAGTGCCGCAGATGGTGCGCGAGCTCGCGGTAGAACATCGTCTTGCCCTGCTTGCCGAGACCGAGCATCGTGTAGAGCTCGGCACGCGGCTTGTAAGGCATCAGCGAACGCAAGAACTGCACGTATGCCGAGGGTACTTCCATGTCGACCATGAAGTACGCCCGGTTCAGGCTGAACACGCGTCCGATGTCCAGCGAGTCGACGAGCAGCGTGTCGAGGTAGAGGCGTGCGTTGCGGTCATGCAGCACCGGCACGACGAACGGGTACTCGCGATCGCCGTTGATGAGCTTGCCGCAGACGTACCCCGCCTTGTTCCGGTAGAACGCCGATGCCAGCACCCGGATCTGGCAGTTCGGCTCGGGGTGGAGCTCTCCGCCGAACGCCTGCCGCGCGGCCTCGAGCACGTACCCGAGGTCGCGATCAAGGTCCGCGAACGGGCAGCGCCAGTCGAAGTCGGCGCAGATCCGGCGCAGCGTGTCCTCCCAGCCCTGCCGCAGCGGGTAGTAAGTCCGATAGGCGGGCGGGTCGGACTCGATGTACTCGGTCGAGATGGCGGGACGGAAGAAGATGAACTCGTTGTGGAAGTACGTCCGGTCCATGATCCGGCAGAACACCGAGCTGTAGAACGTCTCGGCGAGCTCCGGCTGCTTGTGGTTCGTCAGCAGGCCGATGTAGAGCAGCTTGGCCTGCGCCCACGTATTCTCGTCGAGGAACTCGGCTCCGAACTCGGCGTGCAGGCGCTCGGCGGTCTCGCGCACGCGCTGGTCGTAGAACGCGATCCGCTCGCGCACGGCGCCCTGCTGCCCGAGCCAGTCCCCCGACTCGAAGCGCGCCTTCGCCTCGCGGCTGGTCTCGCGAAACACGCGGTAGTGCTTGTCGAACCCGTCGAGCAACGCCTCGGCGATCGCGACGGCGACGGGGTTCTCTCCCTTGGGCAGAGCCATGGACGGACGCGGCCGCAACGGCCGGAGTGTGGGCTTCGCCCCGAGGATAGCGGCAAACGGCCGCGGGCGACACGCCGCCGGATCACCCCCAGCCGACCCGGATCATGGAAATTGCCCCCCCGGTTGACGCATAATTACGCGCTATCGGCGCATCAGACCCCTCACGTCCGACTGCGATGGGGCGCGCGCCACCCGGCGAAAACCGACCACCCTCTCATTCTCATCGAGCCCACAACGGAGCAGCAATGGCCACTTCGCACGTGAAGGTCCCGCAAGGCGGAAGCAAGATCGTCCCCGGCAAGCCGACGCCCGACAACCCCATCATTCCCTATATCGAGGGCGACGGGATCGGCGTGGATATCACTCCGGTGATGCTGAAGGTGGTCAATGCCGCAGTTGCGAAAGCCTATGGCGGCAAGCGCAAGATCCACTGGATGGAGGTGTTCGCGGGTGAGAAGTCCACCCGCCTCTACGGCGCCGACGTGTGGCTGCCGACAGAAACGCTCGACCTGCTCAAGGAGTACTCGGTCTCGATCAAGGGGCCGATGACCACGCCGGTCGGCGGCGGGATCCGCTCGCTGAACGTCGCGCTGCGCCAGGAGCTCGACCTCTACGTCTGCCTGCGGCCGATCCACTACTTCCGCGGCACGCCATCACCGCTCAAGGCACCCGAGAAGGTCGACATGGTGATCTTCCGCGAGAACACCGAAGACATCTACGCCGGCATCGAGTGGCCCGCCAAGTCCGAGCAGGCGCAGAAGCTCATCAAGTTCCTGCAGACCGAGATGGGCGTCAAGAAGATCCGCTTTCCCGGATCGTCCGCGATCGGGATCAAGCCGGTCTCGATCGAGGGCAGCGAGCGGTTGATCCGCAAGGCGTTCCAGTACGCGATCGACAACGACCGGAAGTCCGTGACCCTCGTCCACAAGGGCAACATACAGAAGTTCACCGAGGGCGGCTTCCGCGACTGGGGCTACGCGCTGGCGCAGCGCGAGTTCGGTGCGCAGCTGCTCGACGGCGGGCCGTGGTGCAAGATGAAGAACCCGAAGACCGGCCGCGAGATCGTGCTCAAGGACGTGATCACTGACGCATTCTTGCAGCAGATCCTGCTACGGCCCGACGAGTACGACGTGATCGCGACGCTCAACCTGAACGGCGACTACGTGTCAGACGCGCTTGCCGCGCAAGTCGGCGGCATCGGGATCGCGCCGGGCGCGAACCTGTCGGACACCATCGCCTGCTTCGAGGCGACGCACGGGACCGCGCCCAAGTACGCCGGGCAAGACAAGGTGAACCCCGGCTCGCTCATCCTTTCGGCCGAGATGATGCTGCGCCACATGGGTTGGCGCGAAGCCGCCGATCTCATCATCAAGGCGATGGAAGCGGCGATCTCAGCGAAGGTGGTGACGTACGACTTCGCGCGCCTGATGACGGGCGCGGCCGAAGTGTCGTGCTCGGGCTTCGGGAACGCGATGATCGAGCGCATGTAGCACGGGCGCAACACCGGCGGGACCACGGGCCTCCACCGCGCGGCCCGTGGCCGATAAAACAAAAAGCCCCGCGCTCGGCGGGGCTTTGAAGAATCCGGTCCGGCGCGGGCTTAGCCGGCCTTCTGGATGTTCGATGCCTGCTTGCCCTTGGGGCCCTGGGTCACCTCGAAGCTGACCTTCTCGCCCTCCTTGAGCGTCTTAAACCCGGCCATGTTGATGGCCGAAAAGTGCGCGAACAGATCTTCGCCGCCGTCATCGGGCGTGATGAACCCGTAGCCCTTGGCATCATTGAACCACTTGACCGTACCGGTAGGCATAGCCCCCCATCCCTTCCCTTCACGTTGCGACCCGAGGGTCTCCCCCCATTCCCATGCCTGTTCTCAAGCCAGCTTCAGGACGAGGGGATCACCGCAACGACCTTCCTACCGCTTGAAAAGCAAACACGCGCCTCTTGTACGCGCTTCGACGTAGCGCGTCAAGTGTCCACGCGGTGCCTCAAGCCCCTGAGAAATCCGTGCCTTGCGGGCGTTTCGGGCGATTGCGCAGGGACCGAAGTGTGGCTAGGATACGAGCGAGTCCCCAGCGCATGAACTCGCGCGGCGAGACGTCATGAACCGAACGCGGAAGTGAGGTCGACGTCGGCAGCGGAAGGCTGAAGCAGGCATGGCGACCCGGTCGCGTGATGGAACGGTCCTCGAGACCAAGAAGTCGAAGGTCAAGCCGCCGCCGCTGTTCAAGGTGGTCTTGATGAATGATGACTACACGCCGATGGAGTTCGTGATCGCGGTGCTGCAGACGTTCTTTGCGATGTCGCGCGAAAAAGCGACCCAGGTGATGCTGAAGGTGCACCGGGAAGGCATGGGGGTGTGCGGGGTTTACCCGCGGGACATCGCGACCACGAAGGTCGAGCAGGTCGTTGCATACGCACGCAAGCATCAGCACCCGCTGCAGTGCGTGATGGAGGAAACGTAATGATCGCCCAGGAGCTCGAAGTCAGCCTGCACATGGCGTTCGTCGAGGCGCGCCAGAAGCGGCACGAGTTCATCACCGTCGAGCACCTCCTCCTCGCGCTGCTGGACAACCCGACCGCGGCTGAAGTGCTGCGCGCCTGCGCCGCCAACATCGAGGAGCTGCGCAAGAGCCTGACCGAGTTCATCAACTCCCACACGCCTACGGTCGCCGGCGCCGAGGAGATCGACACTCAGCCCACGCTCGGCTTCCAGCGCGTGATCCAGCGCGCGATCCTCCACGTGCAGTCCTCGGGCAAGAAGGAGGTGACGGGCGCCAACGTGCTGGTGGCGATCTTCGGCGAGAAGGACTCGCATGCGGTGTACTTCCTGCACCAGCAGGGCGTCACGCGCCTCGACGTCGTGAACTACATTTCGCACGGCATCACCAAGGCGCCGCAGTCCCAGCAGCCGAAACCCGCCGAGAGCGACGAAGAGCAGCAGGAGGGGCAGCAGGCCGGCGGTGCGCTCGAGACCTATACCGTCAACCTCAACGCGCAGGCGCTGGTGGGCAAGATCGACCCGCTGATCGGACGCGAGCGCGAGCTCGAGCGCGTCATCCAGACCCTCTGCCGGCGGCGCAAGAACAACCCGCTGCTCGTCGGCGAGGCCGGCGTCGGCAAGACCGCGATCGCGGAAGGCCTCGCGCGCCGCATCGTCGAGGGGCAGGTGCCCGACATCCTCGCCAAGTGCCAGGTGTACGCGCTCGACATGGGCGCGCTGCTCGCCGGCACCAAGTACCGCGGCGACTTCGAGCAACGCCTCAAGGCGGTGCTCAAGCAGCTCCTCGACAACCCGAACGCGATCCTGTTCATCGACGAGATCCATACGCTGATCGGGGCAGGCGCAGCCTCGGGCGGGACGCTCGATGCCTCGAACCTGCTGAAGCCGGCGCTCTCCACGGGCGCCCTCAAGTGCATCGGGGCGACGACCTACAACGAGTACCGCGGCGTGTTCGAGAAGGATCACGCGCTGGCGCGGCGCTTCCAGAAGATCGACGTGATCGAGCCTTCGATCGACGAGACGGTCGAGATTCTGAAGGGCCTGAAGTCGCGCTTCGAGGCGCATCACGGCGTCAAGTACAGCGCCAATGCGCTCTCTTCGGCGGCTGAGCTGTCGGCGCGCTACATCAACGACCGCCACCTGCCCGACAAGGCGATCGACGTGATCGACGAGGCCGGCGCGGCGCAGCGCATCCTGCCCAAGTCGAAGCAGAAGCGCATGATCGGCAAGCAGGAGATCGAGGAGATCATCGCCAAGATCGCGCGCATCCCGCCGCAGACCGTCTCGACCGACGACCGCACCGCGCTCAAGAATCTCGACCGCGATCTCAAGGCGGTGGTGTTCGGGCAGGACAAGGCGATCGAGGCGCTCGTGTCGGCGATCCGCACTGCACGCTCGGGGCTCGGCGACCCGCAGAAGCCGATCGGGAACTTCCTGTTCAGCGGGCCGACCGGCGTGGGCAAGACGGAAGTCGCGCGGCAGCTCGCCTACTGCATGGGCATCGAGCTGATCCGCTTCGATATGTCGGAGTACATGGAGCGCCACGCGGTGTCGCGGCTGATCGGCGCGCCGCCCGGGTACGTCGGCTTTGACCAGGGAGGCCTGCTCACCGAGCAGATCACGAAGAAGCCGTACTCCGTGCTGTTGCTCGACGAGATCGAGAAGGCACACCCGGACATCTTCAACATCCTGCTGCAGGTGATGGACCACGGCACGCTGACCGACAACAACGGTCGCAAGGCCGATTTCCGCAACGTCATCATCGTCATGACGACCAATGCCGGCGCCGAGGCGCTCAACAAGGCCGTCATGGGCTTCACCGCGAAGAAGGAGTCCGGCGACGAGATGGGCGAGATCCGGCGCATGTTCACGCCGGAGTTCCGCAACCGGCTCGACGCCACCATCTCGTTCCGCCAGCTCGACCACGAGATCATCCTGCGCGTGGTCGACAAGTTCCTGATGCAGCTGGAGGAACAGCTGCACGAGAAGAAGGTCGAGGCGGTGTGGACCGACGCGCTCAAGGAGCACCTTGCGAAGCGCGGCTTCGACCCGGCGATGGGCGCGCGGCCGATGGCGCGGCTGATCCAGGACACCATCCGCAAGGCGCTTGCCGACGAGCTGCTGTTCGGCCGGCTGCTGAACGGCGGCAAGGTGACGGTGGACGTGGACCCGGACGACAAGATCGTCCTGCGGTTCGCCGAGCTAGCCGAGGCGCCGCCCGCGCCACCGGCACCACCGGCACCACCGGCACCACCGGCGGCGCCGACCGCCACCGAGACCTGAAGCGTCGCCGCGTTTTCCCTCGAGGGCCCGCACCGCGCGGCCCTTTCCGTTCGTGCCGGCACGGCGCCTCCGCCCCGCGGAGCACCGCTCGCTTGACGCACGCGCGGACGCGGCGGAAACTGCGACGGCTGCTAACGCCCTAGAGGAGGAAAAAAACGATGAGAGCGACGCTGCTCGTCGCGGCGGCACTGGCGGGAGCACCGCTGGCCGCGTCCGCGCAAACCCTTTACCCGAACACGGGCCGCGACCTCGCGGCCTCCTGTGCGATCTGCCACGGCACGAACGGTACGAACGCCGGCGGCATGCCCAACGTTGCGGGCCAACCCAAGGACACCCTCGTCCGGCACCTGCGCGACTTCCGCGACGGCAAGCGGCCGGCGACGCTCATGCACCAGATCTCGAAGGGCCTCACCGAGGAGCAGATCGAGGCGGTCGCTGGGTACTGGTCGGCACAGAAGGCAAAGTGAGGAGGAGACGATGAGCAACGAGTTCAGCCGCCGCAACTTCATCAAGGCGGTCGGTGCAGGCGCGGCCGCGGCCGCAACGCCCCTGGTCCTGTCCGGCTGCGCAATGGAGCCGGCAGCGCCGCCCAAACCGGTTGGACGCGTGATCGTAATCGGCGCGGGGTACGGCGGCGCGACCGCCGCGAAGTACGTCCGCATGTGGAGCGATCGGCGCATCGAGGTGTTCCTGATCGACCGCAGCGCGCAGTTCGTCTCCTGCCCGCTGTCCAATCTCGTCCTGGGAGGCTCGCGCACGCTCGAGAGCCTGACGATGGGCTACGAGAAGCTGCGCGAGTACGGCGTGCAAGTCATCCGCGACGAGGTCACCGGCGTCAACTTCGAGCGCAAGCGCGTGCAGCTCAAACGGATCGAGGACCTCCCCTACGACCGCCTGGTCGTCGCCCCCGGCATCGATTTCATGTACGAGGAGATTCCGGGGCTCAACAACCCGGAGGCGCAGATAGTGGTGCTGAGCGCCTGGAAAGCCGGCCCCGAGACCGTCGCGCTGCGCAAACAGCTCGAGGCGATGCCCGACGGCGGCGTCTATATTCTCTCGATGCCGCTCGCACCGTACCGCTGCCCGCCGGGCCCGTACGAGCGCGTTTGCCAGGTGGCGCATTACCTCAAGCAGTCGAAGCCACGCTCCAAGGTGATCCTGCTCGACGGGAACCCCGATATCGTCTCGAAGAAGGGCCTGTTTGTTGCGGCTTGGAACGATCTCTACAAGGGGATCATCGAGTACCGGCCGAACCAGGTGGCGAAGGACGTCGATGTCAAGGGAATGAGCGTCAAGACCGAGTTCGACTCGTTCAAGGGCAACGTGCTCAATGTGGTGCCGCCCCAGAAAGCCGGGCTGATCGCCCAGCAGGCGAAGCTCATTACCGCGAACAACCGTTGGTGCGGCGTCAATTGGCAGACCATGGAATCGGTCGCGGCGCCAGGCGTGTACGTGCTCGGGGACGCAACGCTCTCGGCCGCGGCAATGCCGAAGTCGGCGAGCATGGCGAACAACCACGCGAAGATCGCGGCCTCGGCGATCGTGGCGGCAATGACCGGTCAGCCGATCAATCCGGCCCCGACGATCAACAACACCTGCTACAGCTACGTCTCGGACCGCGAGGCGATGCACGTCGACTCGGTGCACCGCTGGGATGCGGGGAAGAAGACGCTCGAGCCGGTCGCCGGAGCGGGCGGAGTATCGGCGCAGCGGAGCGAGCTCGAGAAGCAATACGCCGACGCCTGGGCCCGGAACATCTGGGCCGACACGCTGGCCTGACAGCTATCGGCGGGCGCCAACGCAGGACGGGCGGCTCTGGCCGCCCGTTCTTTTTCTGGGCGCGACCTCAGCCCTTGCCCGTGCTGCCGAAGCCGCCCGCGCCGCGCTCGCTCGCCGCGAACTCCTCGACGATATTCAGCGTGGCCTGCAGCACGGGGACGATGACGAGCTGTGCGACCCGCTCCATCGGCTGGAGCGTGTAGGTTGCCGCGGACCGGTTCCACAGGGATACCATGATCGGCCCCTGGTAATCGGAGTCGATCAGGCCGACGAGGTTGCCGAGCACGATCCCGTGCTTGTGGCCAAGACCGGAGCGCGGCAGGACCAGGGCGGCGAGACCGGGGTCGGCGAGGTGGATCGCGATGCCGCTGGGAACGAGCGCCGAGCCGCCCGGCAGGAGCTCGAGCGGCGCGTCGATGCAGGCACGCAGGTCGAGCCCTGCAGCGCCCTTTGTGGAGAACTGAGGCGGCGTGTCGTGCAGGCGCGAATCCAGGATGCGGACGTCGATGCGGTGCATGACGAGAACGGGGAGCGGGAGACGCCGCGGCGCCGCAGCTACAGCATCCGGGCGATATGGGCGACCAGCCGCCGCGCCAGGACGATCTTGGGCGCGCGAGGGAGCACGTGCTCGCCGGCGTCATCGAACAGCCGGAGCGCGTTGTCGTCGCGACCGAAGGCCGCCTGGGCGAGGTTCGCCGCGAGCAGCGGGATCTTCTTCTTCCTGCGCTTCGCCTGCGCGTATTCGACCAGGTTCTCGGTCTCCGCCGCGAAGCCTACGCAAAACGGCCGCTTTTCGAGTGCGGCCACGGCGGCGAGGATGTCGGGATTCTCCGCGAGCTCGAAGCTCGGCGGACCCTCACCCTTCTTCATCTTGTGGCCCTTGGGCTGGACGACGTGGTAGTCGGCCACCGCAGCGACACCGATGAAGACGTCGGCGCCCTTTGCACGCGCCATCACCGCGTCGTACATCTCGCGCGCCGTCGTCACGTTCACCCGCGCGATGCCCGGCGGCGTCGGCAGCTGGGTCGGGCCGGCGACCACGGTCACCTCGGCGCCCGCCTCCGCTGCCGCCTGGGCCACTGCGAAGCCCATCTTGCCCGAGCTCAGATTCGTGATCCCACGCACGGTGTCGATCGGCTCGAACGTCGGCCCGGCGGTCAGTAGCACCCGCTTGCCGGCGAGCGGTTTCGGTCCGAGCGCGGCCCCGACCTCTGCAAAGATCTCGTCGGCCTCCAGCATGCGCCCCATGCCGGTCTCGCCGCAGGCCTGGTCCCCTGCCGCCGGGCCGAGGATCGTGACCCCATCCGCGCGCAGCGTCTCGACGTTGCGGCGCGTCGCCGGGTTGTCCCACATCTGCCGGTTCATCGCCGGCGCGACGACGAGCGGGCACTCACGCGCGAGGCAGAGCGTAGACAGCAAGTCATCGCCGAGACCGTTCGCGACCTTGGCGAGGAAGTCCGCGGTGGCCGGCGCCACGACGATCGCTTCGCGGTCACGCGACAGCCCGATGTGCGCCATGTTGTCGGCAATGCGCGGATCCCACATGTCCGTGAACACGGTCTGGCCGGACAGGGCTTGCATCGTTACCGGCGTGATGAACCGGCAGGCGCTCTCGGTCATCACGACGCGCACGTCCGCGCCGGCCCTGACGAACAGGCGACACAGCTCGGCGGCCTTATAGGCCGCGATGCCCCCGGTGAGCCCGAGCAGGATGCGTTTTCCCTTCACGTCAGCCACAGTCGATGTCGCGCGTTAGGTTCAACTGATTCTACGCGAACACGGGGGGGCGCCGTGCCGATCACCGACTGGCCGGAAGGCGAGCGGCCGCGCGAGAAGCTGCTCGCGCGCGGCGCGAGCGCCCTCTCCGACGCGGAACTGCTCGCGATCTTTCTGCGCACCGGCGTACGCGGCAAGAGTGCCGTCGACCTCGGCCGGGACCTGCTCGACCGCCACGGCTCACTGAACGGGCTGTTCGCCGCGGACGATCGCGAGATCGCCACGACGTCGGGCGTCGGCACCGCCAAGTGCGCGCAATTGCGCGCCGCCTATGAGGTTGCTCGGCGCGCGCTCGCGGAGACGGCCCAGGCCGGTGATGCGCTCGCCTCGCCGCAGGCGGTGCGCCGGTACCTTCAGTTCAGCCTCGCACACCGTCCCCACGAGGTCTTTGTCGCCGTCTGGCTGGATGCTCAGCATCGCATCCTGAAGATGCAAGAGCTCTTCGCAGGCACGCTGACCCAGACGAGCGTGTACCCGCGCGAGGTCGTAAAGGACGCCTTGCGCCAAAACGCCGCCGCGGTGATCTTCGCCCACAACCATCCTTCCGGCCTGGCGGAGCCGAGCCAGGCCGATCAGCTGCTGACGGAAACCCTGAAGCGGGCGCTGGATCTCGTCGACGTCAAAGTGCTCGACCATTTCGTGGTCGGACGCGGTGCGATCATGTCGTTTGCCGAGCGCGGCATGCTATAGCCGCACCCGCCGGGAACCGGTTGAGCCGAAACCGATTCTTGCCTATAATGCGCGGCTATCCCGATTTCGGAGCAATTTCCATGGCACGCGTTTGCCAAGTGACGGGCAAGAGGCCGCAGACCGGGAACCACGTGTCCCACGCGAACAACCGGACCAAGCGGCGGTTCCTGCCGAACCTGCAGTCCCGTCGCTTCTGGGTCGAAGGGGAGAGACGCTGGGTCTCCCTGCGCGTCTCGAACGCGGGCCTGCGCATCATCGACAAGAAGGGCATCGAGGCGGTGCTCGCCGACCTGCGTGCCAAGGGCGCGCGCTGAGGAAGGACACTGAGCCATGCGCGAGAAGATCAAGCTCGAATCCACCGCCGGGACCGGCCATTTCTACACCACCACCAAGAACAAGCGGACCACCCCGGACAAGATCGAAATAATGAAGTACGATCCCAAGGCCCGGAAGCACGTCGTATACAAAGAGACGAAGCTCAAGTAGCGCCGCGCCTTGCCCATAACAAACCCGCCATTCGGCGGGTTTGTTATGGGCGCGCCGTCTCAGGCGTAGGAGCGCAGCCGCATCGAGAACTCCTGGAGCGGCCCGATTCCGCTGCCCTCGGCACGGTGACACCAGTCCTGCAGTTGCGCGACGAGCTGCTCCCGCGTCGCGCTGGACCGGTTCCACAGCGCGGCTAGCTCCTGGCGCATGGAGTAGGCGGTCTGGAGCGCTTTGCTCTTCGCGAGACTCTCCTCGAGCGCGGCGCGCTCCGCAGCAGCGAGCTTCCGGTCGTCGCGGATCAGCCAGCGCCGCACGCGCTTGAGAATCTCGGCGTCCTGCGGCGCGCGCGCCTTCAGCTTTGCCAGCTCCTCAGCGTAGGTGGCCTTGAGCGAGCTAGCGTACCTGGCCAGCACATCGTAGCGGTTCGCGATCACCGCGTGCAGGGTTTCCAGGTCGACCACCGGCTTCGCCGCGCCGATGCGCGGGCGCGGGGCAACTTTCTTGACGCGCGCAAGGCCCAGCACTTCCAGAATGCGGATGTACAGCCAGCCGAGGTCGAGCTCGTACCACTTATTGGAGAACTTCGCGGACGACGCGAACGCGTGGTGGTTGTTATGCAGTTCCTCGCCGCCGATCAGGAATCCGATGGGGACGATGTTGGTACTCGCGTCCGCCGTCTGCCAATTGCGGTAGCCCCAGAAGTGTCCGATGCCGTTGATCACGCCGGCCGCCCAGAACGGGATCCACGCGATCTGCGCGACCAGAACCAGGAGCCCCGGCACGAGGCCGAAAAGGGCCACGTTGATGAGCCCCATGGCGGTGAGGCCGGAGAGCGTGAAGCGCGTATAGACGTTGCGCTCGACCCAGTCGTCCGGCGTTCCGTGGCCGTAGCGTTCCATCGTCTCGCGGTTGTGTGATTCCTTCACGTACAGGAACACACCGCCCCACAGCACGCGGTTGATGCCGAAGATCTGCGGGCTGTGCGGATCCTCGGGCGTCTCGCACTTCGCATGGTGCTTGCGGTGGATCGCCGCCCACTCCTTGGTGATCATGCCGGTGGTCATCCAGAGCCACAACCGGAAGAAGTGCGCCGGCAGCGGGTGCAGCTCGAGCGCCCGGTGCGCCTGGCACCGGTGCAGATAGATCGTGACGGCCGCGATCGTGACGTGCGTGAGCCCGAGCACAACAAGCACCATGCCCCACCACGGCAGGTCGAAGACGCCGGCGGACAGCCAGGAAGCGAGGTCCATGTGGGCCTTTTTTTCTGATTGGCGCGGAGACACCTCCGCAACGGCCATTTTACGGGAAATCGCCCTTCCGCCCCGTGCCGAACCCCACGTCGCGGGAACCCCTGGCCGGCTCACCGCCGTCCCCCCCGGGCAGAATGCGCACGGACCGTTGCGGGACCGGGATCTCGATCCCGCGCTCGCGGAACGCCCCGAGCAGGGCGAGCGCGATGTCGGAGCGGACGTTCAGTGTCCCCTCCTCCGGGTCGCGGATCCAGAAACCGACCTCGAGGTTGAGCCCGCTTTCGCCGAAGCCAGCGAGCGCGGCGGACGGTGCCGGGTCGTGCAGCACGCGGGGATGGGCTAGCGCTATACCCTCGCACATCCGCAGGACGGGCTCGACCTCGGTGCCGTAGCCGACCTGGACCTGAAGCGGGACGCGTACTCGCCTGTCGGTGTAGGAGTGATTGAGCACCGTCGACGTGATCAGCGTATCGTTCGGAATGATCGCCTCGCGGCCGTCGAGCGCCTTTACGACCGTGTACCGGGTGGTCATCTCCTTCACGACGCCGTAAAAGTTGTCCGCGGTGATAAGGTCGCCGATGCGGACCGATCGATCGAGCAGCACGATGAAACCGCTGACGTAGTTGCTCGCGATCTTTTGCAGGCCGAACCCGAGGCCGACGCCAACCGCACCGCCGAAAACCGAGAGTAACGTGAGGTCGAGCCCCACGAGCGGCAATGCGATCACCACGGCCAGAAACACGAGCAACGTCTTGGCGAGCCGTGCAAGCGCGACGCGAACGTTCGCGTGGAGACCCGCGGCGTGCATGAGGCGCGCCTCGATCAGCCCGCCGACCCAGAGTGCAGCCAGGATGGTGAAGGCGACTCCGACGATCCCCCAGCCGAGGTCCCAGACGGACACGCGCGCCTTGCCGATCGGGAGAGCGATCGACTCGAACGTTTCCACCACTTGCGGCAGCACCCCGAGGATGTGCAGGGCGAACAGGCCCCACACGGTCGTCGCGATGGCCCGCTCGAAAGCCGCGATCACGCTGCCCGTTCCAAGCGCCACGCGCAACAGGTAGACGGCGCCGCGGACGATTGCGAGCGATCCGAGCAGGGGCGCGGCGAGGTCGAGGAGCGCCACGTTCACGAACCGCTCCAGGACCGCCCGGGCGAGTACCACCAGGACCGCGGCGACCAGCGGGAACACGACCCGCCGCATTCCGCCCACGCCGACTTCCACGCCGCGCGAGCCGGGCGCGGCCGGCGCACGACGCCTGACCGCTCGGTCTGCCACCCACGCAATGAGCAGGCACACCGCGATCGCACCGAGTTGCCAGAGGACCGAGGGGTCGTGCAACTCTCCCCAGGCCTTCCGCCACAGGACCTGTATCTCGCCGTTCATCTAACCTCTCCGAATCAGGCCGGCCTCGATGCGCCGCGCCTCAGGTCCTCTCCATGAGCGCGCCGAAGAACGCGTCGGTCGCATGCACGTCCGGACGCAGGCGCAGGAACTCGTCTTCGGGCGCGTGACCCGGCAGCTCGATGCGCGCCGCGGCGAGCGCTGCAGCCGGCGCCACGAGGGTGAAGTCGGGGTGCGCCGCGAGAAATGCCCGCACCACCTGCTCGTTCTCTTCGGTAAGGATGCTGCACGTCGCGTATAGAAGGCGCCCGCCGCGCTTCACGAGCCCGGCCGCCGCCGCGAGGATCGAGGCCTGTTTGGCCGCGAGCTCGCTCACGGCCTGTTCGGTCTGGCGCCACTTCAGGTCCGGGTTGCGCCGCAGTGTGCCGAACCCGGTGCAGGGAGCATCGACCAGTACGCGGTCGATTTTACCGGAAAGGCGTTTCACCTTCGGGTCGCGCTCGGATGCGATCCGCTGCGGATGGATGTTCGAGAGCCCCGAGCGTGCGAGCCTGGGGCCGAGCTTCGCGAGGCGTCTATCGGACACGTCGAACGCATAGATCCGTCCGGTCGAGCGCATCAGCGCGCCGAGCGCGAGCGCCTTGCCGCCCGCCCCGGCGCAGAAGTCGACGACCATCTCGCCGCGCCGCGGCCCCAGCAGGTGGCACAGCAGCTGGCTGCCTTCGTCCTGCACCTCGATCGCGCCGGACGTAAAGAGGCGATGCCGGTTGAGCGCTGGCTTGCCGGCGACGCGCAGTCCGACCGGTGAGTACGGTGTCGGCTGCGCCTCGATCCCGTCCGCGGCGAGCGCCGCCGCCACGTCCGTGCGCTCCGCGACGACCAGATTCACGCGCAAATCGAGTGGCGCCGGCTGCGCGAGCGCGCGGGCAAGGCTGCGCAGGCTCTCCTCGCCCAGCGCCGGCAGCACCTGATCGACCACCCAGTCCGGGAGGTCGCACTCGACGGCGAGCGGCAGCGCCCCACGCGCCGCGCCCTTCACCGCCTCCAGCCGGGCAAGCTCCTCGGGCGCGGCAACCCCCGCGATCTCGCGCAGGTTGAGCCCGGAGACCCGCACCAGGGCCGCGAGGGCGAGCGTCCGCGCGTCGGGTCGTTCGACCCCGATCTCGGCCAGAGCGTACTCGAGGAGACGCTTGCGCCGCAGCAACGCATACACGGACTCGGCGACGAAACCGCGATCGTGGACGCCCAGCCGCGGATGCGCACGGAAGAACGCCGACAGCACCGTGTCGGCCGGCCGGTCGAACTGCAGGACCGCCGCGGCCGCAGCGACGTAAGCATCGACCAGCGCAGCGGTCAGGCGCATCGCGAACTGCGTGCGATGCCGGGTCCGGTCGGCGGGATCATGCGTCGGCGAACAGAAGCTGGCGCGCGCCCGGCTCGGCGACGCGAACCCGTCCCGCCTCGTGGACGAGCCGGTCGTCGAGGAACCAGCGCACCGCCTGCGGATAGATGCGGTGCTCTTGCGCGAGCACGCGCGCGGCGAGCGCATCCTCATCGTCGCCGGGCCGCACCGGCACCGCGGCCTGGATGACGATCGGGCCGTGGTCGAGCTCGGGCGTCACGAAATGCACCGTCGCCCCGTGCACTTTTACGCCCGCGCCGAGTGCACGCGCATGGGTGTGGAGCCCGGGAAAAGCCGGCAGCAGGGAGGGATGGATATTGAGCAGCCGCCCTTCGTATCGCCGTACGAACGCGGGCGTGAGGATCCGCATGAAGCCCGCGAGCGCGACAAGGCGCGGGCGGAACCGGTCGATTTCGGCGGCGAGCGCGTCGTCGAAGGCGTCGCGGCTCGGATACGCAGTATGGGCAACGACGGCGGTTGAGAGCTGGCGGGCGCGCGCATAAGCCAGCCCGGCCGCCGACGCCTGGTTGCTGATCACCGCCGCGATCGGGAGGCCTGCCTCGACGAGCGCGCGCAGGTTGCTTCCCCGGCCGGAAATAAGGATGGCGACGCTCATGGGGCGATTCTAAGCGACGTGGGCGGTGCGCCTGCCGGCGGGCTGCGCCACTCAAGCAAGACGGGGCACAAGAGCGAGCCCCGCCGCCATCAGCGCCATCGCCACGGCTGCGATCCCGAATGCCGCCCCGAGCGACGTGGACGCGACCACCGGCTCCAGGAGGAGCGGCGACAGGAACTGACCGAGGAAGATGGCCGCCGTCAACCCGCCTGCGATGCGCCCGCGCAGTCGGGGTGGGGCAAGCGCGAGCACCCACAGGCTGCTGTTGGGAAAGAACACTCCAACGCCGAACCCGGAAGCCACTACGCCAACGATCACCGCCCAGTACGAGCCGGCGAGCCCGATCAGTCCGTAGCCGATCGCCATCGCGGCGATCGCCCACGCATAGACCGCAATCACCCCGTTGTAGCGCCGCAGCCGTGGAAATGCGGCGGAGCCTGCCGCTGCCGCCAGCGACGAGACGGCGATCGCGGCGCCAGCGGCCGCGCTCGACTCGACCCCGATCGCGCGCACGAGGAACGGCAGCTGCACCGGCGTCATGTAGAACATCACGACTGCGAACAGCGTGATCGCATACGCCGCCGCGACTCGACCGACGGCGATCCGGTGTGCGTCCCCGTCCTCCGGCGCGCGCGCAGCACCGCGCCGCGGCTCGTCCAGGAACAGCATCGCCGGGATCAGCGCCGCCCAGCCGCTCAGGTAGAGCAGGAACGGCATGCGCCAGTCGATGTCCGCGAGCAATCCACCCAGCCCGACCGAGACCACAGCGCCCAGCGACATGACGAAGCTCTGCAAGGCTGCGAAGCGCGCCCGCGCTTCGCCTCTGTAGTAGTCGCCGACCAGCGCAATGGTCGTGGTCATCGTACCCGCGATGGCGATGCCCAGCGCAAACCGGCTCGCGAGGATTGCGTACAGATCGTGCAACACGTATCCCGCCGCGCCCGCCAGGCCGTAGAGCACGAGGCTGCCGCGCAGGAGCGTGAGCCGATCGAAGCGGTCGATGATCGCCCCGGCCAACGGCGCGCACAGCGCGATCGCCAGCGCGGGCGTGGTGAGCACGAGCTTGGTCACGAGCTCGACGCTCGCGACCGCGCGGTAGGCGTCGGCCATCCGCGGCAGCGCCGGCGCGATGGTGGCCGCCGCCATCACGGTCAGGCAGGCGACGACCAGGAGGGCCGCCTTGCGGCCGGGAGCGGAGGTCAATGGGGGGGCGGGAACGGCGGAAGGCCGAGAGAATACCGGGACCACGCGCCGCCGTCTGCGCGCGACCCCAAGGCAGCTCAGGGCAGGTCAAAGAGCAGGACTTCCGCCTGCTCGCCCTGCTCGAGCACGATCTCTCCGAGTCCGACGGCCTTGAGCGCGTCGCCGGCACCGAGCGACTGGCCGTTCACTGCCAGCTTGCCGCGCGCAACGTGCACGTATCCCTTCCGCCCCGGCTGGAGTCGATGCGTCATGCGCTCCGCATCGTCTAGGAGCGCTGCGTAAACGGACGCGTCCTGGTGGATCGTCACCGAGCCCTCGCGCCCGTCGGGCGAAGCGACGAGGCGGAGTCTGCCGCGCTTGGATGCGGCATCGAAGTGCTTCTCCTCGTAGCCCGGCGCGATACCCCGGACCCCCGGCTCGATCCAGATCTGCAGGAAATGGACGAGCGCCTCCTTCGAGGGGTTGAACTCGCTGTGCTGGACGCCCCGGCCCGCGCTCATCCGCTGCACGTCCCCGGGACGGATCACCGAGCCGTTGCCCATCGAGTCATTGTGCTCGAGCGCGCCGTCGAGGACGTAGCTGATGATCTCCATGTCGCGGTGGCCGTGCGTGCCAAAACCCATCCCCGGCGCCACGCGGTCCTCGTTGATCACGCGCAGCGGCCCGAAACCCATATGGTTCGGGTCGTAGTAGTCGGCGAACGAGAAGGTGTGGTACGACCGCAGCCAGCCGTGGTCCGCATAGCCGCGCTCGTCTGCTTTCCGCAGCTCGATCATGATGTTCTCCGCGTGCTCTTTTCCGCGTGCTCGCAAGGTCCGTGCGCGGAAATATGGGGCCCGATCACGATGATTCCAAGAGCGCCCCGGCATTGCGAATGCCCCCGCGCCGGGCGCGGGAAATGCCAGGTCAGAACGAGTAGTACTGGTAGCGGTTCTTGCCCGCTTCCTTGACCCGATACATCGCCGCATCGGCGTGCTTGAGCAGGGCCTCGGGCGTGGTCCCGTCGCGCGGGTAGATGCTGATGCCGATCGAGGCGCCGATTTCGAACCGTCGTCCGCCCGCGGCGACCGGCTCGGTCAGCCCGGCGAGGATCTTCTCGGCGACGAGGCTGGAGTCCTCCGGCACGCGCTGGCCGGAGAGCAGCACCACGAACTCGTCGCCGCCGAGACGCGCGACGGTGTCGGACTCGCGCACGCACTCGCGCAGGCGTCGCGCGACCGTGCGCAGCACGTAGTCGCCCATCAGGTGGCCGAACTTGTCGTTCACCGCCTTGAAGCCGTCGAGATCGATCAGCATGACCGCGACTAGCGCGTCGTTGCGCCGGGCGAGGGTGATCGATTGCTGCAGCCGGTCCTCGAGCAACCGCCGGTTGAGCAGCCCGGTCAGCGCGTCATGGTCGGCGAGGTGCTGGATGCGCTGCTCGCGCTCCTTACGGGCGGAGATGTCGAACATCACCCAGATCGAACCTTCATCGACCGCCGCCGGATCGATCGCGCGCCCGCGCAGCTCGCACCAGAACGCCGATCCGTCCTTGCGCCGCACGAGCAGCTCGGTCTCGTAGACGCGCGCCTGCGCCATCGCGGCGAGCGACTGACGCCTGACGTAGTCCCACTCCGCCGGGTCCGCGTAGAAAGTGAGCGTGGGCTTCCCGGTGAGCTCGCCGGGGGTGTAGCCGAGCATCTCGGCAAACTTCGCGTTGCACTTCTGGATCGCGGCGTCGCGCACCAGCGCGAGCCCCTCGGACACCGCGTCGAAGATCAGCCGCTGTTCGCCGAGCGCCTCGGACAGCTCGTGCTCTTTGGCCTTGAGCTCGGTGATGTCGGTGGCGGTCCCGGTGACGCCGACGATCGTGCCGCGCGCACTGCGCAGCGGTGTGGCGTTGAGGCTGAGCACGACGTCTCCGCCCTTGCGGTTGCGGTGCACCGTCTCGAAGTGCGACGCGGTGCCGTCGTTCAGAACGCGCGCGAGCATCGCCGTCGTGCGATCCCGATCGGCCTCGGGCTGCGAGTCGACGAGGCGCTCGGTGAGCATGTCTTCGGGCTCGCAAACGAAGATCTGGCGCGTCGCCCGGGGGCTCAGGTAAGTCCAGCGGCCGTCGCGATCCACCGCCCACACCAGGTCGTTGGCGGTCTCGACGAGATGCCGGAAGTGGCTCTCGCTCTCGCGCAGCCTTTCTTCGACCGCCTTGCGGTCCGAGATGTCGATGATCGAGCCTGCGAATCGCGCCGCGGCTCCGCGCGCGTCGCGCACCGCGCGCCCGCGTCCGTGCACCCACACATGGGTGCCGTCGGCGCGTCGCAGCCGATACTCGCAATCGAAGGGCTCGTCGGCGTCCACGCACCGGGCTATGCCGTTCATCGCCCGCTCGCGGTCCTCCGGGTGCAGGCGATCGGAGAAGAAGGGCAGCGTATGGAATTCCGCGTCGCCGGGATACCCAAGGATCTCCTTGAAGCGGGGCGAAAAATACGTCGCGCTGTTGGCAATGTCCCAGTCCCACAGCCCGCTCTGCGCGGCCTGCACGGCGAGATCCAGGCGCTCTTCGCTCGCGCGTAGCGCCGCCTCGGCGCGCTTGCTCTCCGAAATGTCGGCGCAGACCACGACCGCGCCGAGCTCCGGCTTGCCCGGGACAACCGACTGGCCGGACACGTCACACCACACGTGCGCGCCGTCCTTGCGCCGCAGGCGAATTTCGCTGCGGTAAAGACGCCCGTCCAGCACTGCCCGATAGCTCTCGTCGACTTTGGCGTCCCACACAGCGTCATCCGGGAAGAACATCCTTACCGAGTGCCCCATCAGCTCCGCGCGCGGGTACCCGACGATGCGCTCGACCTCGCGGTTGCAGTCCACGATGCGGAGGTCGCGAAGGAACAGGATCCCCGCGGTCGCCGCCTCGAACAGCCCCCGTTGCTCGGCGAGCAGGCGTTCGTTTGCGATGCCGCGCTCGATGTTCTGGATCACCGCGTTGTTTAGGTGGGCCGACACGCGCCACAGCGCCGCCAGGAAGACCACGACGAGCATCGCCATCGCGGCGTAGAGCTCACCGCCATCGGCGACGAAATCCGCAACGAGCGCCGCGAGCATGGGTACTGCGAACCAGAGGAACGCCCGGCGGCTCGCGGCGAAGATGCCCATCGCCGCCACCGCGAGCCCGCCGATCAGCAAGCCGACGAACAGCTGCTGCGCATGGGATCCGGAACTGATCGCGAGAACCAGGACCGCCCACGCCCCTCCCATCGCTGCCGCCCCCGCCACGAAGCGGCTCTCCCAGAGCGCAGCCTCGGAGGCGGGGCGGTCCGCAGCGCGATACCACCGCACCACCAGGTAGCGCAGGGCCACGACGACGCTGGTCCCGCCGAACCAGGCAAGGAGCGCGGTGCGGTCGGCGGCTTGCCAGAATACCCAGACGCAGATTCCCGCCACAACCAGCGCCAACGGAAGCGTGGGCGGGGCCTGGCGATAGAGCAGCGCGACTCGCGCGGACGCGACGGCGTCCGGGGACGGCGCGGAGAAGCTTGCGCGGGCGTCGACGTCCATGGGTGGGCGGGGGAGCCGAGAGTATAGGGGCGGCGGTCCGCCGCCACGCGGCACTAATGTCCTTGGTGCCCGGCCGACCGTGCCCGGACGAACGGGCAGGCTTAAGCCGGACCCGGCTCCGCAGCCTGGGCCGCGGCCTCGCGATGCACCTCGGCCATATCAACCGCTTTGGCGCGCGTGATGACCTCGTCGAGCATCGGCGGCGGCAGCGCGCCCGCATCCGCGTACAGGATCACCTTCTCGCGGAAAAACATCAGCGTCGGGATCGAGCGGATGTTGAACGCTGCCGCGATCTCCTGCTCCGCCTCGGTGTTCACCTTCGCGAAGATGACGTCGGCGTGGCGCTCGGCAGCCAACTCGAACGTAGGCGCGAACGCACGGCAGGGCGCGCACCAAGGCGCCCAGAAGTCGACGATGACCATGTCGTGGCCAGTCACGACGCTCTCGAAGTTGTCTTTGGTGAGCTCGACGGTCGCCACGCACGTTTCCCGGAGAGTGAGTGTAGACGAGTATAGCATCGCGTTTTCCGCATTCTGCGTCGTGCGCCGTGCCGAACGCTCAACCGCGCTACCGCGGCCGCTTTGCCCCCTCGCCCACCGGGCCGCTGCACTTCGGGTCGCTCGTCGCGGCGCTCGGGAGTTATCTGGATGCGCACGCGCATGCCGGCGAATGGCAGGTGCGCATCGAGGACCTCGATCCGCCGCGCGAAGCACCGGGCGCGACGGCCGACATTTTCCGCACGCTCGAGTCCCTCGGACTGCACTGGGATGGCGCGGTCCTGCGCCAGAGCGAACGCGCAGACGCGTATCACGCAGCGCTCGCCGAGCTCGAGCGGAAGGGCGCAACCTACCTCTGCGCGTGCACCCGCCGGGAGATCGGTGACTCCGCGCTCGCCGGCATCGACGGCGGCCTCGTTTACCCCGGAACTTGCCGCAACGGACTGCCGTCCGGTCGCGTGGGGCGCGCGACGCGTGTGCGCGCCGACGACACGGTGATCGAGTTCGACGACGCCGTGCAGGGCCGGATGCGGCAACCGCTCGCCACCGACGTCGGTGATTTCGTGCTGCGGCGCACCGACGGGCTGTTCACCTATCAGCTTGCCGTCGTCGTCGACGACGCGGCGCAAGGGATCACCCACGTCGTGCGCGGCGCGGACCTGCTCGACTCCACGCCGCGGCAGATCTTTCTGCAGCGCCTGTTCGGCGTTCCGACGCCGCGCTACCTCCACCTGCCCGTTGCGACCAACGCCACCGGGGAGAAACTGTCGAAGCAGACGCTCGCCCCACCGATTAACCGCGCGCGACCGGGCACTGTGCTCATGTCCGCGCTGGAGTTCCTCGGGCAGCGCCCCGATTCCCGGCTCGTCGACGCCCCACCGGCGGAGCTTCTCGCGGTCGCGATCGAACGCTGGAACCGCACGCTGATCCCGCCCGCGCGCGCGGCGCGAGCGCGGGACTGACCGGAGCGAGCGCGCGACTGATGAGTGTCAGCGCGCGCGTTCCGCCAGGAACTCGGCGATCGGACCCCAGAACTCGCGCTGCGCGCCGAGATCGTTGTGACCGGCGCCCGGGATCGAGGTCCAGCGCTTCGGACCGCCCCACGCCTCGTAGAGCCGCAGCGAGTGCTCGGGCGGAATGATGCCGTCACGCTCGCCCACAATCGCGAGCAGCGGCGCCGCTATCCCGGGGGCCCGATTTAGCGAGTCAAATGGGTGCTTCAACAGCAGCCCGACCGGCAGGAACGGGTAGTGCCGCTGCGCGAGGGCCGTCACGCTGTCGTAGGGGGAGATCAGCACCAGCCCGGCGACCTCGCGACGCGCCGCGACGTAGGTCGCGACGCCACTGCCGAGGCTGCGCCCGACCAGGACGATGCGCGCGCGATCGACATCGGCGCGTGCGACCAACGCGTCGAACACGAGCTCGGCGTCGGCGAAGAGCGCTTGTTCGGAAGGCTTCCCTTCGCTCTGGCCATACCCCCGATAATTGACGAGCGCGAGCGACCAATCGTCTGGCCAGGGCTGGCTCGCCTGCCAGGAAACCTCTTCCGCGTTGCCGCCGTAGTAGATGACGAGGGGCGACAGCGTGCGCGCCGGCCGGACGAGCCAGCCTCGTACCCTGACGCCGTCGGCAGCGGTGAACTCGAGCGGCTCGACCGCGCGCCCCGCGCGCGCCTGCGGCGGACGCGCCGGACCGGGCTGCGGCAGGAACAGCATTCCGTCCTGCGCGAGGTAGAGCGCGCCCGGCACCCCGAGCACCAGCGCCGCCCCGAGCACGAGCCAGGCGATCACGTCCATGCCACCGCGATCATGCGGAGCCGGCGGGTCGCTCGGTCGGCGGAGCCAGCGGACGCGCCGGTCGCTTCGCAGGGATCAGAACCGTGGCGAGCGAGCCGACGACCAGCACGAGCGCCGCGTAATCGCTCCACCGCGGCGTCTCGCCCAGGACCACGGCGCCGCTGAACACGCCGACCACGGGGACCATCAGCGACGAAAGCCCCGACACGCCCGCCGGCGCGGTCTGCGCGATCTTGGTGAACGCCCAGTAGCAGAAGCCGAATGCGATGAACATGTTGTACAGCACACCGAACATCGGACCCGGCGCGAGCGCAAACAGGTTGAAGCTCCCCTGCTCCGTGAACAGCGCGAGCGCAAGGATCGGCAGGCCGCCGATGACCATCTGCCACGCCGCGAAGCTCGTCGTCGGCAACGTCGTCGGCCACTTGCGGATCAGCACGATCGCGATCGCCCACCCGATCGCCGCGCCGATCATGAACAGTGCGCCCGCCGGCGCGCGGCCGACCGCCTGCAGCTCGGCGCCGAGCAGGAGCAGCATGCCGGCCATGCCGAGCGCGACCCCGAGCGCGCGGCGCCGGGTGAACGGCTCGCCGAGCACCCAGGTCCCGAGCAGGACGGCCCACATCGGCATCGTGTAGCCGAGGATCGACGCGCGCCCCGACGCCATCAACGCGACTCCGTGGACCGACAAGATGTTCCAGACTGTGATGTTGACGAGCGAGATGATCGCGAGGCGACGCCATTCCGCGCGCGGCATGCGCCAAGGCAGCCTGCGCGCCGCCGCCATCGTGAACAGCACCACCGCGCCCGCCGCGAGGCACAGCGTGCGGAAGTGCATCGGCGCCATGCCCGCGAGCGAGAGCTTGATCATCGGCCAGTTGAAGCCCCACGCGAGCGTAAGGGCGACGAGCACCCCGATCAGGTGCGGCGGGAACGTCTGAGACGCGTCGTCCTTCATGCCGCACCGAACCGCGCGCGGAGATCGGAGCCGACCTCCTCCGGCGTCAGCATCGCGAAGCGTTCCTCCAGCAGCAGCTGGAGATAAGACGCGTCGGAGACGTGCAACTTCGGGTTCAGATAGAACCGGGGCAGCAGCCGGGCGGTGAGCCAGTGTCGCGGCGGCGCGGCGCCGAACGCGTCGGGCATGAGACAGAGGTTGAAACTCCAGAGCCCGCGCGCCGCGAACGCCCGGAGCACGCGCACGAGGCTCGCAGCGAAGTCGGCGATGTCGGCATCGTCGAGCTCGGTCAGCGTGGCGCGATCGCGGATCACCGCCATTGCGTCGCCGAGGACGCCGGTCGGCGTGAACGGCGCAAGCCACGCGACGCGGCCCTGGTCTCCGATCCAGCGCGCCCCGTGACGCTCGGCCTCGAGCAGCACGTCGGCATAGACGCGCCCGGTGCGCGCACGGAAGGCTCCCGCCGCGGCGAGCTGGCGGGCGAGCGCGTTGCCGGGCGTCGCCGTCACGATCACCTGCATGTGCGGATGTACCTGCGTGCCGCCCGCAGCGGGCATGTAGTTCCAGGTGACGATCCCGTACGCCGGCCGGTCCGCGACCCGGCTGGCCGTGGCCCGCATGAAATCGCGTGCGACCGCAAGCCCGTCGACGACCACGCGCTCGGGCATGGTGTCCATCCGCTGCACATGCGCGCTGCATAGCACGGCGATCGCGGAGAAGTCGTCGTAGGGGAACAGATTCGGGATCAACGTCGCGTCCCCGCGCCGCAGCCTGCCACCCGGGATCAGGTCGTCGGGGAAGCGTGGCGTGATGGACTCGATCCGCTCGGGACAGAACGGGCACCCCGGCCGGCTGAGCGCGTCGATCGCTGCGAGATCGGGAGCCGGCGGCGCGCGCATCGCGAAATGGCAGATGCGTGCGGTATCGCCGGTGAGCGGATCGTGGCGCACCTCGCTCTCGATCTCCGCGAGCGCGAAGTCCTTGCGCGGATCGTGCAGCCGCGCGCGCTTGGTCTCGGTTCGGAACTCGATCATGGCGCGGCGTCGGCGGGGTTGGAGCGTCGGTGGCGGGCGCGACGACCGGCGGATTCTAGCGCGCTATGACCGCACGACGAGTGCGACGCCGATGACCGCAAGCGCGAAGCCGGCGATGCCGAGCGGACCGAGATGCTCGTCGAACATCAGGAACGCGATCACCGCGGTGAACGGCGGCACGAGATAGAACAGGCTCGCCACTTTGGTCGCGGCCCCGCGGCGAATGAGCAGCGTCAGCAGAGAGATGGCGCCGATCGAGAGCACGAGCGCGAGCCAAGCCATGGCGCAGATGAACTCACCGGTCCAACGCACCGGCTCGTGCTCGAAGAGGAGCGCGAACGGGGCCAGCGCGAGCCCCGCTGCGACAAACTGGATGACTGAGCCGGCCCGCAGGTCGAATGCGCCGCAGAAGCGCTTCTGGTACACGGTGCCCGTTGTGATCGAAAGCAACGCGATCAGGATCATCGCGCCGCTGAATGCGGTGAGCCCCACGAAGGTGGCGCGCTGGGCGACAACCAGCGCGACACCGCCGAAGCCGAGCGCGAGTCCCAGCCACTGGCGCGGGGTGACGCGTTCCCGCAGGAGCGGCGCCGCCACGATCGCGGTCAATACGGGCTGCAACCCGACGATCAGTGCGGCCAGCCCGGCCGACATGCCAGCGTGTATCGCGGTGAACACCCCGGCCAGATACCCGCCATGCAGCAGTACGCCCGCGACGGCGATGTGCGTGACCTGAGCGGGCGTCGAGGGCCACGGCGCACGGAGCGCGAGTGCGATCGGGAGCATCAACGCGAGCACGAACCCGAAGCGCAGCAGCAGAAAAGTCACCGGCTGAGCGTAGGGCAGCCCGAACTTCGCGCCGATGAACCCGGTACTCCAGAGAAAGACGAAGGTCCAGGGCATCCATTGCACCCAGATCCCTACTCGCCTGTCCTCCGGTTCGATCTCCATACGGCGCTCACGCGTGGACCCGACATCCTTATAACTTATTGATATTAATAAGTTCTTTAGTACTCAAGCGCAGTTATTTGTGCGAAGCACAAAAAAACCTTGACACCCTTCCGACAATCCGTAGAATTCGTCTTGTGCGGCGCAACAAACCGCAACGGATTCAGGTTGAAGTGATCGGATAACCCTCTCTCATTGGAGCCAAAAATGTACGTGACCCCGGAACAAATCGTCGCCAACAGCAAGTCTGGCGTGGAAATCTTCCTCGCCATCGCGAACAGCCAGTTTGCCGCCTACGAGAAGCTCGCGGCGCTCAACTTCAACGCGACCAAGGCCGCGTTCGAAGACGGCATGAATCACACGAAGTCGCTGCTGAACGCCAAGGACGTGCAGGAAGCCGTCAACCTGAACGTCGCCGCCGCGCAGCCCAACCTCGACAAGGCGATCGCCTACTCGCGTAGCGTGTACGAGCTCGCGACCCAGAGCCAAGCCGATGCCACCAAGCTCTTCGAAGGTCAGGCCGGCGAGTACAACAAGACCGTCGTCGGCTTCCTCGACAAGGTCGCGAAGAACGCCCCGGCCGGCTCGGACGTCGCGGTCGCCGCGGTGAAGTCCGCACTCGCCGCCGCTAACTCCGCGTACGACAGCTTCACCAAGGTCGCGAAGCAGGCCACCGAGATCGCCGAGGCGAACATGTCTGCAGCCGCCACCGCCGTTGGCAAGAAAAAGGCCGCCTAACCCGAAATTCTCCTCTCTGACTTGAAACCCCTGGGAATCGCCGGGGGTTTTTTTTGCCCTTACGCGCCAGCGGGCTCGAACGTCGCGCCGGTCCCCACCACACCGCTCTTCAGCACCGCGATCGCCTCCGCGACCTCCGTCGGGTCGCCCCGCACGCCGAGCTCGATGTGGCGCCGCGTGCCGTCCTCTCCCATGTGCGGCAGGCTGAAGACCTTCAGCCTCCGGTATTTCGACTCGATCTCGACCATGAGCGGCGTGAGCGTGCTCTCGGCCGACCCATAGACGATGATCGCGGCCTCGGCCTCCGGCGTGCGGTGGTGCAGATGCGCATACCGGGTGTCCAGCACGCTCTCGACCATCGGCCACGCCATTATCGGGAACCCGGGCACGAAATGATGATCGCGCACCGAGAACCCCGGGATCTGGTTGTACGCGTTGGGGATGATCGCCGCGCCGGCCGGAAACTCGACCATCTTGAGGCGAAACGGCGTTGTCTCAGCGCCGAAGCGGATGCGGATCAGGCGCTCACCCTCCGCGTGCAGCACGAGGCTTACGCCGAGCGCCGCGGCCGCACATTGCCGGGTGTGGTCGTCGGGGGTCGCTCCGATCCCGCCGAACGAGAAGACGACGTCCTGCAACCCAAGAGTGCGCACGAGCGTCGCGGTGATCCGCTCTGGGCTGTCGCCGAGATACTCGGCCCAATCGAGCTTCAGCCCACGCGCACCGAGAATCTCGATGACCTTCGCGAGGTGCTTGTCCTGACGCTTCCCGCGCAGGATCTCGTCCCCGATGATGATTGCGCCGAAAGGCATGTTTGACCGATGTTAAGCGATCGCCAAGCGATGGCGATTACCGCTTTATAGTCTGCCACATCTTGTGCAGCCGCTTGGCGGACACCGGCACCGGGGTCCTCAGCTCCTGCGCGAAAAGTTGCACACGCAGCTCCTCGAGGAGCCAGCGGAACTGCTCGAGCTGCGGGTCCGCCACACCGGTCTTGCGCTGCTTGGCGTCTTCGCGAAGCCACGGCGTCTCGAGCGCGGCGAGCTCCCCGAGTGCGCGCGCGTCGCGTGCCGGATCGGCGCGCAACTTGTCCAGCCGCAGCGCCGCCGCCTTCAGATAGCGGGAAAAGTGCTGCAGCCGCTCCCACTGCGTCGCCAGAACGAAATCCCGCGGCATGAGGCGCGCGATCTGCAGGCCGACGTCGCGCACCGCCTCCGGGAAAGCCTTTGCCGTCTGGATCTTCTTCTGCAGCGCCTGATGCTCGGCGAGGATCGCGCCGATGAGCCGGGCCAGCTCCTGCGCGATCAGCGCGACCCGGCTGCGCGCTTCCTCGCAGCGCCGGCCGAAGTGCGTTGCCGTACGCGGCAGCGGGTCGGCCATGCAGGCCCGCTCGAAGGCCGCGGCGACAAGCTGCGTCCGGAGCTCGTTTGCATCGCCGAGACTCGCGTATTGCAGCACCATCGCTTGCAACCCTGACAGGCTTTTTTCGACGTAGCGCGCCTGCTCCTTTAGCCGCAGCATGAACAGGCGGCGCAGCCCCGCGCGATGCGCGACCTGCGCCCTGTCGTGCGCGTCGAACACCTCGAGATCGACTGCGTCGCCGCGGTCGACCAGCGCCGGATGGCCGACGAGCGTCTGCCCGCCGCGCTTGAACTCCATGATGTCCTCGAGCGGCCCGAACGACCAGTCTGTGAGGCCCGTCTGCGCCGCCCCGGCGCCGGCGATCGCGGCGAACTGCTCGCCTGCCTCCCTGCCCAGTTCGACGCGCAACTGCGCGAGGTTGCGCCCCATGCCGAGCTGGCGACCGTGCTCGTCGATGACACGGAAGTTCATCCACAGATGCGCGGGCACGGTCTCCGGCCGGAATCCGTCGACCGGGACGACGAGGTCGCGCGTCTCGCGCGCATAACGCGCGATGGCTTGCGCCAGTGGCGTGTCGCTCGAGGCCACGGCCGCTGCGAATTCGGCGCCGAACTCGGGCAGCGGCCCGAGCCGGTGCCTGAGCTTCTGCGGCAGCGATTTCGCGAGCAGCTGCACCTTCTCCTTAAGTAGACCGGGAACGAGCCATTCGCACTGCGCTGCGCTGACCTGGTTGAGCGCGATCAGCGGCACCGTCATCGTGATTCCGTCGCGCGGTCCGCCGGGATCGTGCAGGTACTCGAGCGCGAGCGTCCGGCCGGCCATCTCGAGCGCGGGCGGAAAGTGGTCGGTCGTGATACCCGCGGCCTCGTGACGCATCAGATCTTCGCGCTTGAGAAAGAGGCGCTGCGGCTCTTTGCGTTCGGCCTCGGCGCGCCAGGCCTCGAACTCCACGCCGTTGTGAATGCCCGCGGGAACCAGGCTGTCGTAGAAGGCGAAGATCAGCTCGTCGTCGACGAGCACGTCCGGCCGCCGCGACTTGTGCTCGAGCTTCTCGATCTCGCGCACGAGCCGCTGGTTATGCTGGAAGAACGGAGCGTGCGACTCCCAATCCCCCTCGACGAGCGCCTGGCGAATGAAGGTCTTCCGCGACTCCGTCGGGTCGAGCGGGCCGTAGTGGATCCGGCGGTTCACATACACCGGGAGCCCGTACAGCGTGCCGCGCTCGAACGCCACGACCTGGGCAGGCTTGCGCTCCCAGTGCGGGTCGGTATGCGAGCGCTTGAGCAGATGCGCGCCCATTCGCTCGAGCCACTCCGGCTCGATCCCCGCCACCGACCGGGCAAAGAGACGCGTCGTCTCCGTGAGCTCGGCAGCCATGATCCAGCGCGGCGCCTTCTTGCCGAGCGACGAACCCGGGTGCACCCAGAACTTGATTCCGCGCGCGCCCTGGTAGCTGCCATCGTCCGTCCTCAGCCCGACGTTGCCGAGCAGCCCGGTGAGGAGTGCCCGATGCACCCGGGCGTACTGGCCGCTGTCCTGCTTGATCTCGCCGGCCTTCCAGCCGAGCTCGGCGGCAAGCTCCTTCAGCTGCGCGTGGATGTCGCGCCATTCGCGCATCCGGTTGAACGACAGGAAGTGATCCCGGCAGGCCTGGTGGAGTTTGCGGTTTGACTCGTGGTGCAGCCCGTCCTCGAAGAACTTCCACAGCTTCAGGTAGCCGAAGAAGTCCGACTGCTCGTCGGCGAAGATCTTCTGCGCCGCGTCGGCGACCTGGGCGCGCTCGAGCGGCCGCTCGCGCGGGTCCTGAACCGCGAGCGCGGCCGCGATCACCAGCACCTCGGCGAGGCTCCCCTCCTCGTGCGCGGCGAGCACCATGCGGCCGATGCGCGGATCGACCGGAAGCCGCGCGAGGCTGCGACCGATGTCCGTCAGCTCGCGCGATTCGTCGACCGCGCCGAGCTCTTGCAGAAGCGCGTACCCGTCGGCGATTGCCTTCGGCGCCGGCGGGTCAATAAAGGGGAACTCCTCCGCAGCGCCCAGCCCCAGCGACTTCATGCGCAGGATGACCGCTGCGAGCGACGCGCGCAGGATCTCCGGCTCGGTGTACGCTGGCCGCTTGCCGAAGTCCTGCTCGTCGTAGAGCCGGATGCACAGTCCCGCGGCGACGCGCCCGCAGCGGCCGGCGCGCTGCTGGGCGGCCGCCTGTGAGATGCGCTCCACCTGCAGCTGCTCGACCTTGTTCCGGTAGCTGTAGCGTTTCACGCGTGCGAGCCCTGGGTCGATCACGTAGCGAATGCCGGGAACGGTGAGCGAAGTCTCGGCGACGTTCGTTGCGAGCACGATGCGCCGGCCGGCGTGCGTCTTGAAGATGCGTTCCTGCTCTTGCGCCGACAGGCGCGCATATAGCGGCAGGATCTCCGTCTGCGGGGGATGGTGCTTGCGCAACGCCTCGGCCGCCTCGCGGATCTCGCGTTCGCCGGGCAGGAACACGAGGACGTCGCCCGGCCCCTGACGCGCCGTCTCGTCGACCGCGTCGACGATCGCCTCGTTCTCGTCGAGCTCGCCGTCCTCGTTCTCCTGCACGGGGCGGTAGCGCACTTCCACCGGGAAGAGGCGGCCAGACACCTCGATCACCGGCGCGCCGCCGAAGTGCCGCGCGAACCGGTCGGCATCGATCGTCGCCGAGGTCACGATCAGCCGGAGGTCTGGCCGGCGCGGCAACAGCTGCCGGACGTAGCCGAGCAGGAAGTCGATGTTGAGGTTGCGCTCGTGCGCCTCGTCGAGGATCAGCGTGTCGTATTGGGCGAGTTGCGGGTCGCCCTGCGTCTCCGCGAGCAGGATCCCGTCGGTCATGAGCTTCACGTAGGTCGACGGGCTCGTCCGGTCGGTGAAGCGGATCTTGTAGCCGACCACTTGCCCGAGCTCGGTCTGCAGCTCCTGCGCGATCCGAACGGCAGTCGCCCGCGCCGCGATCCGGCGCGGCTGCGTGTGACCGATGAGCCCTTCGACGCCGCGGCCAAGGTCCAGACAGATCTTCGGGAGTTGCGTGGTCTTGCCCGAGCCGGTTTCACCGCAGACGATCACGACCGGGTGAGCGCGAATCGCCGCCGCGATCTCGGCGCGCTGCGCCGCGATCGGAAGCTCTTCGGGGAAGGTCGGGCGCGGAAGGTTGCGGCGGCGCGCCTCGAGTTCGACCGGCGAGCGGCGCCGCGGGGTGACCGCGGTCATTCGCTCCCGGCGGCGAGCAGCCGCTCAGCGTAGCGCGCGAGCAAATCGACTTCGAGGTTGACCCGTGCGCCGGGCTTCACGTGCTTCAACGTGGTGACTGCCAGAGTGTGCGGGATCAGGTTGATCTCGAGTTCCGCGCCGTCCACGCGATTGACCGTGAGGCTCACGCCCTGGACCGCGATGGACCCTTTGCGTGCGATGTACTTCGCCAGCGCCGCGGGCGCGTGCACGACGAGCCGATGACTTTCGCCCACCGGCTCGAACGCGAGCACCTCGCCCACGCCGTCCACGTGGCCGGACACGAGATGCCCGCCAAGGCGGTCGGCGAGGCGCAGCGACTTCTCCAGGTTGACTTCGCCCGGCGCGCCGAGCCCCACCGTGCAGTCGATCGTCTCCTGCGACACGTCCACGTCGAAGCCCCGGCCCTGCAGCACGACCACCGTCAGGCAGCAGCCGTTCACCGCAATCGAGTCGCCGATCGCGACGTCGCCCATATCCAGCGCGCCCGCGTCGATCGCGAGGCGGAGCCCCTTCGGTCGCGGCTCGACCCTCTCGATGCGACCGACTGCGGCAACGATTCCGGTGAACATCCGCGCTCCTCTTCAGGCAGCGGGTGCGAACCGGGCGAGGATCCGGAGGTCCGCGCCGAGGCGCTGCACGTCGCGCCACGCGAGTTGCCGCCATTGCGCCAGGTCCTCGATCGCCGGGAGAGCGAACATGCCTCGACCGCTCTCGCCGATCAGGCTCGGGGCGAGGTAGACGAGCAGCTCGTCGACGACGCCGGCCGCGACGAGAGAGCCATTCAGCTTGAATCCCGCCTCGACGTGGATCTCATTCAGCTCCCGACGTGCGAGCTCGCGCATGAGTTCTCCGAGCTCGACTTTGCCGGCGGCGTTCGGCAGCAGCACGACCTCGGCGCCCCGGTCGCGCAGGCGCGCCGCTTTCTTGCCGTCGTCAACGGCCGCTGCCACGAGCGTATGGCCGCCCGCGAACAGCCGCGCGTCGAGCGACGCCTCGAGCTGCGAGTCCACGAGCACCTTGAGGGGTTGGCGCGACGTCTCGACCGCGCGCACCGTGAGCTGCGGGTCGTCGCTCTTCACCGTGCCGATGCCGGTGAGAATGGCGCAGGCGCGCGCGCGCCAGCGATGCCCGTCGACGCGCGCCTCCTCGCCGGTGATCCACTGACTCCTGCCGTTGCCGAGCGCGGTCTTGCCGTCGAGCGAGGCCGCGACCTTGAGGCGCACCCACGGGCGGCCGCGCGTCATGCGCGCGACAAAGCCGATGTTCAGCTCGCGCGCTTCGTCCTCCAGCAATCCGGCCTCGACGTCAACGCCGGCTGCGCGCAGCCGCGCGAAGCCGTCGCCGGCCACTTTCGGGTTCGGGTCCTGCATCGCGGCGACGACACGCCCGACCTTCGCCGCGACCAGCGCGTCGACGCACGGCGGCGTGCGTCCGTGATGGCAGCAGGGCTCGAGCGTGAGGTAGACCGTCGCGCCGGCAGTGCGCTCGGCGGCAGCGTGCAGCGCGTGGATTTCCGCATGCGGCTCGCCGGCGCGCTCGTGGAAGCCTTCGCCGACGATCGCGCCGTCGCGGACGATCACGCAGCCAACGCGCGGGTTGGGAGTCGCCGTGAACAGGCCGCGCGCCGCGAGTCGCAACGCGTGAGCCATGAAGTGCTCGTCGGCCGGGCTGAACATGCGGCGCTCGGTGCCGCGGCCCGCAGCTACTTCCCCTGCGCCCGCGGTCGCACCTTGCGGCCCGGACGCTTGAGCTCGAGCACCTTCTCGCGGAATTCGTCGACGCGCTGGAAATCCTCGTACACCGAGGCGAAGCGGATGTAGGCGACGCTGTCCATCTTCTTCAGCTCCTGCATCACCATTTCGCCGACCGTGCGGGAGCTGATCTCGCGCTCGCCGCGCGCAAGGATGCGCTGCTCGATGCGGTCGATCGCCGCGTCGACGTACTGCGTCGGCACCGGGCGCTTGTGCAGTGCGCGCGCGAAGCCGGTGCGGACCCTCTCGCGGTCATAGGCGATGCGGAAGCCGCTCGCCTTCACCACCACCGGCATCGCGAGCTCCACGCGCTCGTAGGTGGTGAAGCGCTTGTCGCAGCTCTCGCATTCGCGCCGGCGCCGGATGCTGGCGCCGTCCTCCGAGACCCGCGTGTCGATCACCGCGGTCTCGTCGGACTTGCAGTAGGGGCACTTCATTTTTCTTAGGCAGCTTTCTCAGCAAGCGCCCCCGTGTGCGCGGCGGCCGGGTAGACCGGAAAGCGGTGGCACAGGGCGCGAGCCTGCTCGCGCACCCGCGCCACGACCGCAGCGTCGTGCGGCGCGTCAAGCACGTCGGCGATGAGGGTCGCGACCTGCTCCGCCTCGATCTCCTTGAACCCGCGCGTGGTCATCGCCGGCGTGCCGATGCGGATGCCGCTCGTGACCGTGGGCTTCTGCGGGTCGGTCGGGATCGCGTTCTTGTTAACCGTGATATGGGCGGTTTCCAGGATGTCCTCGAGCGCCTTGCCGGTGATCCCCTTTGCGCGCAGGTCGAGCAGGAAGAGATGCGAGTCCGTCCGGCCGGAGACGATCCGCGCCCCGCGCTCGGCGAGCACCTTCGACATCACTTGCGCATTCGCCAGGACCTGCTCCTGGTAGCGTTTGAAGTCGCGTGTCATCGCCTCCTGGAACGCGACCGCCTTGGCCGCGATCACGTGCATGAGGGGCCCGCCCTGCAACATCGGGAAAACCGCCGCGTTGAGCATCTTCTCGTGCTCGCGCGCCGCGAGCAGCATCCCGCCGCGCGGTCCGCGCAGCGTCTTGTGCGTGGTGGTGGTGACAAAGTCGGCAATGCCGATCGGGCTCGGGTAGACGCCCGCGGCGATCAGGCCGGCGTAGTGCGCGATGTCGGCCATCAGGTAGGCGCCGACGCTGTCAGCGATCTTGCGGAACTGTTTCCAGTCGATCTTCAGCGAGTAGGCCGACGCGCCCGCGACGATCAGCTTTGCCTTGTGGCCCTTCGCGAGGTGCTCGACCTGCTCGTAGTCGATTTCCTCGCGCTCGTCCAGACCGTAGTAGAACGCCTGGTAGATCTTGCCGGACATGTTGACGGCATTGCCGTGAGTGATGTGGCCGCCGTGGGCGAGCGACAGGCCGAGCATGACGTCGCCCGGTTTCAGTACCGCGACATACACCGCCTGGTTCGCCTGCGAGCCCGAATGCGGCTGGACGTTCGCGTAATCGCAACCGAAAAGCTTCTTCGCGCGTTCGATCGCGAGTTCCTCGGCGACGTCCACGTACTCGCAACCGCCGTAATAGCGCTTGCCGGGGTAACCCTCGGCGTACTTGTTGGTGAGCACCGAGCCCTGGGCCGCGAGCACCGCGGGGCTCGCGTAGTTCTCGGAGGCAATCAACTCGATGTGATCTTCCTGCCGGCCGATTTCGGCCGCCACCGCGCGCCACAGCTCGGGGTCGGTTTTCGCGAGAGGCTCGCTGGAGAACATTGGGCGACGCGCTCCAGAGTGGAAGTGCGCTTAGTCTATCATGCTGCACCGCACGAGCCGCGCATCGAGAGCGTCGAACCATGAGCGAAGACCCCGAATCGAAGCTCCGACGCGGGCCGCGTCTCGATCCTGCCGGCGCCGAGTTCTGGGACGCGCGCTACCGCGAGGCGTTCACGCCATGGGACGCCGGCGGCGTACCCGCGGCCCTGGAGCACTTCCTCGCCCGCGAGCACGCGGCGCTCCGCGCGCTCCTGCCCGGCTGCGGCACGGCGTACGAGGCGCGCGCGTTCGCCGAGCGCGGCCACGACGTTCTTGCGATCGACTTCAGCGCGCTCGCGCTCGAGCGTGCGCGCGCACTGCTAGGTGAGTGGTCGCGCGTCCTGCAGCACGCCGATTTTTTCGCCGACGACCTCGGCGCACCGTTCGATCTCGTGTACGAGCGCGCCTTTCTCTGCGCGCTGCCACGGCCGCATTGGCCGCGCTGGGCAGCGCGCGCGGCCGAGATCGTGCGCCCGGGAGGCCGCGTGGTCGGATTCTTCTTCCGGAGCGACGACGAGCGTGGCCCGCCGTTCGGTCTCAAGGCGGGCGAGATCGAGACGCTGCTCGCCCCTGCGTTCGACCGCATCGCGGATGCGCTGGTGGAGGATTCGATCCCGATGTTCGCCGGGCGCGAGCGCTGGCAGGAGTGGCGGCGGCGCTGAGGGCGACGCGCGCTTAACAGCTTGTCAAGCGATCAGCTTGCAGATCGCCCTGAGGTCGACGTTGCCGCCCGAGATGACCACACCGACGCGCATGCCGCGCACGTCGTGCGTGCCCTTGAAGAGTCCCGCGGCCGCGAGCGCTCCCGTCGGCTCGACCACGATCTTCATGCGCTCCCACAGATAGAGCATCGCATCGAGCAGCTCGCGATCGCTCACGGTCATCATGTCGTGCACGTGCGCCAGCACGAGCGGGAAGGTCACCTTTCCCAGTGAAGGCGTGCGCGCGCCGTCGGCGATCGTGTCGGGGTTGTGGACGGTCTGCAACGTCTTGGTGCGGAACGACCGGGTCGCATCGTCGCCCGCCTCGGGCTCGACGCCCACGACCTTGCACCCGGGGGAGAGCTGCGCAGCGGCGATCGCGCAGCCGGAGAGCAGGCCTCCGCCGCCGCAACACACGAACAGCCAGTCGAGTCGCCCGGCATCTTCGATCAGCTCCTTCCCGGCCGTGCCCTGGCCGGCGACGACGTGCGGGTGATCGTAGGGCGGAATCACGATGAGCCCGCGCTCGCGAGCAAGCACCGCGCCGAGCGTCTCGCGCGTCGTCTCGCGTTTGTCGTAGGTGATGACCGCGCCGCCGTACCCGCGCGTCGCCGCGAGCTTCACCGCCGGCGCATCGTCGGGCATGACGATGGTCGTGCGGATGCCGAGCAGCGTGCCGGCGAGCGCGATCGCCTGGGCGTGGTTGCCGGACGAATAGGTGAGGACGCCGCGCCGCTTCTCGGCGTCGGAGAGCTGGGCGAGCGCGTTGTACGCGCCGCGGAACTTGAAGGCACCCATGCGCTGCAGGTTCTCGCACTTGAAGACCACCTCGGCGCCAGTGCGCGCGTTCACCGTGCGCGAGGTCAAGACCGGCGTGCGATGAGCCTGGCCCGCGAGCCGCTCTGCTGCGGCGGCGACGTCGGCGTAGGAGACGGGCAATTCGGGGTCGGGAGCGTTCATGCCGGCATTTCACCGCATCGGCTACTCATCGTCCAGCGCATCGTCGGGCAGGTGTCCGACCTCGGCCCAGGCTTCAACGGTCCAGCGGCGACCCTCGATCCGCACGCGGTTGAGCCCCGCATTCGGCACCACGAACGTACGCGGCATCTCCAGGGCGATTTGATGCGCGCGCCGATACACGATGCCGAGGACCCCGCCGTGCGTGACCACCGCGATGCGCGCCTCGCCGTGGAGTGCGGCGAGCCGCTCGAACGCGTCGAACACACGGTTCCGGAACTGGATGCCGCTCTCGCCTTCCGGCACGCCGTAGTCCTGGTCGCGCGCGATGAGGCGCCGGTACGCCTCGGCGTGGCGGTGCTCGATCTCGGACCAGGTCATGCCTTCGAGAATGCCGTAGCAACGCTCGCGCAGCGCCGGATCGGGCGCGACCGGCAGCCCAAGCCCGGCGGCGATCGGTACCGCCGTCTCCTGCGTGCGGCCCAGGTCGCTTGCCACCAGAGCGTCGATCGGCTCGCCGGCGAGGCGGGTGGCGACGGCGGCGGCCTGGGCGCGCCCGGTCACGGTGAGCGGGCTGTCGCACCAGCCCTGCAGCCGGCCGGCGACGTTCCAGTCGGTCTCGCCGTGCCGGACGATGAGGAAGGTGGTCACGTGTCCTGTCTCTCGGCGACCCGCATACCGGGAATAGTGCCCGCGAGCGTCGCGCTGCGGCAGCGGCGCGTGCTCCGTTCGTTTAGTTTATCGTCCCGAGAGGTTCGATCCCCGCGCATGCCCGTCTCACTCGACGCGATCACCGGCCAGCATCTCGGCGACCGGACCGAGCAGCAGGATCGCGCCGCGATCATCCCCAGCAAGAAGCTCAAGGGCACCGCGCTCGTGATCGTCGCCGACGGCGCCGGCGGTTACAAGGGCGGCGCCCAGGCCGCCGAGCAGGTCATGGGCACCGCGCTCAACCTGTTCGAGAACTTCTCGCCCAAGAGCGAGACGCCGCAGGAAATGCTGCGCCAGATCGCGCTCGAGGCGCACACCGTGATCCGCCTCAACCGGGTGCTCACCGAGGAAGAGCCGCACAGCACGGTCGTCGCGATGATCCTGCAGCCGGACCGCGTCGACTGGGGCTGGGTCGGCGACAGCCGGCTGTACCACTTCAACGGTGCAACCCTCAAGAGCCGCTCGAAGGACCACTCCTACGTCCAGCAGCAGATCGACGAGGGCCAATGGCGCGAGCAGGACCGGCACAAGCACCCGAACCGCAACCTGCTCCTCCAGGCGCTCGGCCACTCGGAGACCCCGGTTCCGAGCTTCGGTGCGACCGCGCCGCTCGCCGCGAACGACACCTTCCTCCTCTGCTCCGACGGGCTGTGGGACTACTTCAGCGACGCCGAGATCGGCACGGCGCTCGCGTCGCTTCCGCCGCGCAAGGCGGCCGAGATGCTTATCAGCGCCGCGCGCGCGCGGGCGAAAGGTCGCGGCGACAACATCTCGGTCGCGATCGTGAAACTCACGCAGACGTGACAGGCTGTTGAGAGTCGGTTTCCCGACCCAAGACCTGTGTTCATGGCGAATCGTGTCCAGAGGGAAACCGACTCTCAACAGGCACCGATTTAGGGGGGCAGGGGGGATGTATCCCCCGGTTCTTGAAACCCTGCTGACGCAGGCACCACGCGTTAGTTTCCCTTCAGCCAGCCACGCCGCAGCCGCAGCGCTCCCGCGCCCGCTTTCTTCGCGTAGCGCAGAAAGCACGTGTCCTCGGGCGGCGCCGCGAGCCGGACCGCCATCTCATGCATCTCGTCGCGCCGGAAGGCGTGCACGCGCACCGTGTCGCCGGGCCGCCGGGGCGCGAGCAGCGCGTCGAGGGTCGCGGGCGTGACGCGCAGCCCGTCGAGCGCGACCACGACGTCGCCCGCCGCGAGTCCCGCAGCCTGCGCCGGGCCGCCGTCGAACACGTGCGTGAGCTTAAGATCGTTGCCCTCGCCCGCCGTGCGCGCACCCAGCGTGACGCGCGCGGCGAGTGGCGCGGCACTCTTCGCCGCCGGCCGGCCGCCGCGGTCCGTGGCCGACTCGGCCGCGCGGACTTCCATCTCGACACCGACCGTCGCAAGCAGCGGCTCGAGCGGCAGCTCGGCGGTCGAGCGCAGCGCGCGGTCGAAGAAGGCCCGCAGCCGCACCCCGGTCACCTCTTCGGCGAGACGCTCCACGCCGTCCTCCGGCACGCCAATCCCCGGCCGACCGTAGCGCCGCCAGAGCGCGCGCATCACGTCGTCGAGCGACCGGCGGCCGCCG
>Ga0315278_10000285_pt1 | contig 45718 bp, 35 predicted proteins | sample YL17G06_0_MG_FD_203880 | JGI IMG/M metagenome (GOLD analysis project Ga0315278, IMG submission 203880) | Sediment microbial communities from Yellowstone Lake, YNP, Wyoming, USA - YL17G06_0 | ecosystem: Environmental > Aquatic > Freshwater > Lake > Sediment | place: USA: Wyoming | collected... | reverse complement strand
AGAGCTTGGTGATCGGTGGTGACTTCCTCGATCGCAAAAGGGTTGTCTGCACTTGGCGACAGCCACCAGCTACAGCAGATAAAAATCAGAGCGCTGCAGAAGCCATGCAGGCTTCTTTTGATTTTTAAGCGCTTGTCAGTGGACGCTGGCATTTGTTTGGATTTCGCATGGAAAGTTCACGTGCCTATGAGGGTTTATCGGTATTCACATGAGGCTACTTGAACAAATCGGGCTGTTTCATCTTGCGGGGATGCTAGGTATCTGATTTGTATGGGATTTATGGGGGATGGGTGACAATTGGCTATGCTCGAAACCAGGTAATCAGTCGACTACTGATCACTGCATACATAGAACTGCACGGCATAGGGATACCGCCTTAGGCCAGAGGGCTTGACGTCACGTAGCAAGGTGCGGTGAGGGCAGTATTCGCGAAAGTTCTCCTCTTTGATATGCCGGGTGTCGACTAGGAAGATGTGCTGACAAGCGGCGCGAATGGCTGCGCTGTCATGCAAATCTAGGTTTTGCGAATAATTGCCAATGAGCCGCCAGTTGACGTCTACAGTCTTAGGCAAGATTCGATTCAGGGCCATGATCGCTGTCAAGTCGCCGCCATGGCCAACTAAACAATCATGTTCGCTAGAGAACGTGGGAAGACTGTCCTGAAGGTGCCCTAGTGGCGTGGTAAACCACAGGCTGAAAACCAAATAGACCGCTAATGCAGCAACTCGCAGTCCGATCAGCGCTCGATTCAGATAAAACTGCGGCGTGGCGATGAGCAGAAAAGCCAGGGGGAATGTCATCGGTAAGGCATATCTACGCGCGGCATACATGTCGAGGGAGAGGCTGCTGAAGACCAGGATTGCGAGGTTGACGATGCAGATCGCCGTAAACGGCAGGTAGTCGCGTCGGCTGAGGATCGGCTTCCATGTGAATCTGACAAGGGCGATGAGGGCTGCAACGGAGAGGACGTTGAGGGTCAGCGAGCTGTCGTTATGGCCAGTCGAAAACCACAGCGCATGTTCGGTCTCCGTGACCCCATACGGGAGGGTTCCCAGATAGGTTCCGAGTTGGGTGATGGTTGCTTTGAAATTGCTTAGGCTGCGACTCCAAGAAAAGTTGCTGCCGCCACCATAGATCGACAGGGCACTCAGCGGAATGACCGTCAATTCGACCGCCGCTCCACCCAGCATGCCAAGCGCTAAGACGCAGCCATTGCGAAAATTCTTCTTAATGCTGGTGAGAGCTAAACACAAAGCGAGTCCAGCGATGGGGACGAGGTTCAGCCGATTGATCTCGATGGAAAGTCCAAGCAGCACGCCGGCAGCCAGGATGGTCCACCAGCGCAGCTGGCGCAGGCGGAAGCCAAGAAAAATGCACAGACCAGAGACCAGTGGGAGAAATGAGTAGCCGGTGCCGATGCCGAAAGAATATTTTTGCAGGCTCGGAGGGCTAAAACCCAAGATCAAGAACGCTAAGATAAAGCGGCCGCGTTGCGCCCAGGTGTTGCGCCCGTGGTCGGCGTCATAGCCCAGCAAGGCGGCATAGACTAGGGTCGCACCAGCGCAGTAAAACAAGGTCGCTAGGGTCGTTGCCAGCCACAAGGGTATCGGGCTGAGGCTGAGCAGTTTGCCGAGCTTGGCCAGCAACCAAATCTCGTAGGTGCCCATGTACTGCTGGCCCCAGAAAAAGGCCTTGGCCGGGGTATGGTCCCAGTCATTGGCCATCAACAGGGTGACCGTGGTGTCACCGTCGATATGGTAGTCGAAGGAGGCAAAAGCCAGAATGAGCCTGGTCAAGCATAGGCTGACAAAAAACCAAAACCACAACGGGACGGACTTGAAGGTGCTGGTCATCGGGCTAGTCAGTGTGGCTTTGGTTGAGTTCAGAGCCAATGCCCGCTGCTAGGTAGGTAACGCTTTGGTAGATCTGGCCCAAAGCAGGAGACCGGTTTGACGAAGAAATTAAAGTGGATGATGTGCCTAAGCGCAGCAATGCCATCCTTCCAGGAAATCTTCTTACCTTGCAGGTAGTTTCGCGGGTAGTAGGACACCGGAAGCTCGATGATGCGGAGCTTCAGCCTGGCGATTTTAGCCGTGATTTCTGGTTCAAACCCGAAGCGGCGGGAGTCGAGGTAAACATTTGCCAGGATGTCGCGGCGGAAGAATTTGTAGCAGGTTTCCATGTCGGTCAAATAGAGGCCGCAGCTGAAATTGCTTAGGATCGTCAAGGCCCGATTGATCAGGTAGTGGAAGGTCCGATGCACCTGCTCCCCCGACTTTTTAAAGCGGGAGCCATAGACGACGTCGGCTCGGTCATCCAACAGGGGTTGAATCAACGCCGGAATGTCGCGTAGATCATACTCAAAGTCGGCGTCCTGGACGCCCATGATGTCTCCCGTCGCGCGGGCGATGCCAACCTTGATGGCTGCGCCTTTACCCTGGTTGACGGCTTGATGAATGATGCGGTGAGCCGAGCGAAAGGCAAAGCTATCGAGAATCGCCGCCGAGCCATCGGTCGAACAGTCATTGACGATGACCAATTCCTTTTCAACCTGCAGCTTTAAATCATCGACCCGCTGAAGAAATTCCTTCAGGTGCTGGGCTTCGTTGTACACCGGAATAATCAGACTAACCTTCATCAGCCTTAGCCCTATCTATAGAAAGCGGTCATCAAATCACTCAGGTTAGCGACGATCTAATAACATTTTCAGGCCTTGGTCAAGGCGCTAAGGCGTCAATGAATCGGGCTTTGGCGGTCTTTGCCGGCGTTTAGCCAGCCAAGTGCGGATCTGCCGGTATGAGGTGACGGCGGCAACTAGTCCATAGACACTGCCGCCAACGGCCAATTTGATCAACAAATGCTTGGCTTCCAGCGCCAGCAAGGCTCCCGCCATCAAGCACGAAGCTGCAAGCCACGGCAACGCGAGCAGGAAGATGCGTTTGCTCCGAATGAAATCGGCGGCACCCATGACGATGAGGACAGCGGTCAGAGTTTTTATGAGAAGCACGCCGAGCGCGGCGCCGGTCAGGCCCCAGCGAACGATCAGCGAGGATTCCATGGCCAAGCCTGCGGCCGCAGCTGTCGCCAGAGCGAAGTTGACATACCAAATGCGACCTCGGGTGATCAACGCTTGAATGCCAACGATGGTAGCGATCGCTTGCGGCACCAAGGCCAAGCACAACAGCGCAAAGGGGTAGCCAACTTGGCGGTAGGATGCGTCGTAGATGAGGTTAAGCAGGTCGCCTGCGGTGAAGCAGGCGCCGACAGCCACCGGAATGGTGGCAAAGAAGACGACAGAGAGCGCTGCCTCGGTCTGCTTAGAGAAGGCTTTTAGGTCACGGATACTGAGCATCTCCGCGGCAAATGCCAAGGTGAGGGCTGGGATCAATGCCTGGATTGAGTAGTAAATGCGGCTGGCCCCGCCGTACAGTCCGACGGCCTCGGGGGCTAACTTGGCTTCGACAAAGAAGTAGTCAAAGCGCTCCGTCCAATAGGTCAAGATGACAAAAACGCCAAACGGCAGCAGAATCTTGTAGAGCTGCCCTAGCTGCTGCAACGTCGGCAGGCTTGGGCGCCACTTCTTCACGCCGATATAAAAGGTCGCAAACGAGACGGCTGAATTTGCGCCTGCGACCAACACTGCAAACATCGTGGCGTCGGAGCTGTCCTGCACGAGCAGCATCAGCATGGCCAGGACCAAGCATTTACTCAGCACATTGAGCAGGCCAAGGCGCCACAGTGATTTGGTGCCGACTTGGATATAGGCCATATCACCAACCGTCGACAGCATCATGAAGCTAAGCGCCATGACGCTGTGTTCGTAGTCGGCATAGTAGGTTCGCACAGCAAAAAACAGGATCAGGGCAGCGACCACGGCATTGATGAGGCGAACCGTGAGGATGCCTCCGAGCAAGGAGCGCATCCTGGGGCGATCCTCACTGCCCTGGCCGACCTGGATCTGGCCATAGGCGGAGCTGCCGATCTCGATGCCGGCACCGGACCAATCGACTAGCGAAATCGCAAACAGGGCATGACCAAAGGCGACAGTGCCGATCTTTCGCTGTGCATAAGCGTAGGCGATGATCGGAAACAGCTTACTAAACAGCTGGGCCCCGAGGTTCGCGCTGAGGTTGATGGCGATGCGCCGCTGGCTCAATAGATCCTCTTTTTCCCGGGAAGCCCCAAGCCTAGCATAGTTGCAAACATATCATGTAGTTCAGGGTGATCACGAGGCGCGGCCTGGCCTGTCGCTGCGGACCGTAGTAAAGAAGCTATCGCCAGACCTTTTGGCTTAGCGCCGTACCCGCTCTTTTGGCCCAGGCTAGGATCTACAAGAATGATCTATGTTGACGCAAATGCTACTTATCCGGTGACGCCTAGGCACTATATGGACGTCGCGGCACTGCTGCAACAGGTCGATGGCAATCCCTCCTCGATCCATGCGCCGGGCCGCAATGCAAAGGTGGCACTGGAACATGCCAGAGGTAGTCTGGCGCAACTACTCGGAGCCAGGTCATTAGAGGTGGTGTTCACTTCCGGTGCCACCGAGGCGAACAACCTCGCCCTGCAAGGATTGATTGGCAGGGCTGCATTGAGTCAGGCGGAGCGCCCACCGCGGTTGATGGTCACTGCGGCTGAGCATTCTTCGGTCATGGACACAGCGCAGACCCTTCAAGGCCGGGGCCTTTGTCGCCTCGAGATCGCACCGGTGTTGGCAAGTGGGGAGGTCGATGGCGAAGCGTTGTTGGCGCTGATTGGTCCAGACACCGCGGGCGTCGCGATGATGCATGCCAACAATGAGACCGGTGCCGTGAGTGACGTCCGAGGATTGACGCAGCGGATCAAAGCGATCAACCCTGCCATTCACGTCCATGTCGATGCGGTGCAGATGCTCGGCAAGGCAGACCTGACTTGGTACGGCACCAGCGGTATCGATAGTGCCGCATTCTCAGCGCACAAGATTGGCGCATATAAGGGAATCGGGGCGTTGTTTTTGAAAGCAGGCGCCAAGCTGTTGCCCCTGTCGATCGGTGGTGGACAGGAGCGCGGTCGGCGTCCTGGCACCGAGAATATGCCCGGCATCGTCTCGTTTGGTCTACGTTGCCAGGAGATTCAAGGTCGTCACGGCGAGGTCTGCGCGTCGATGCGCCTTCTGCGCGATGCATGGCGACTGGCGGTCGAGGCGGTGCCTGGTGCAGTGGTGCATGCACCGAGTGTGTTCACCGATGACCATAGCCTGCCGAACACCGTGAACTTCCATATCGAGGGGGTCAGTGGCGATGATCTTTTGCTCAATTTCGATTTGGCCGGCGTCCACGCCTCGAGCGGCAGTGCCTGCTCGTCGAGCGTGGCGCGGCCAAGTCATGTGCTGTTGGCGATGGGCTACAGCGACTGGGTTGCGCTGAACTCGGTGCGGGTGAGCTTTGGACCGGATGGCACCGTCGCTGATGTGGCGCGAATGGCCGAGGTGCTGCGTGAAGTCGTTGCGAGGGTTCGGCGGGGATAAAGTCGGTGATAAAATGTTTGGCTTATTTTATTAGAATCGTCATGATTTTAATATACCGATACCAGGCTCGCTTTTAATCTAGCCCTAGCTAAATCCTCTAAGCGCCATAAAATCATAGAGGAAACTGCCTCTCTCGCAGCTTGCGCTAAAGTTCTTTGGCGACTTACCGAAGAGTCCTTTGTTGGAGTTGAACTGGTCATTGAGCAAGCGGTCAACGCAGGTTGGCAAGCACCCAATGACATGCAGCTCCAGCAAGGAGGAACCCACCCCATGCAAGTTTGTTTGTCGCTAAAGGAGGTCGTGCGAGTGAAGCCACCACTAGAGAAAAGAGGTACTCTTCACCCGTTTTGAGTCCTGGCAACCGACATGCTCATGTCTGGTTAGACCAACCCCGTTTCTTCAGTAGACAGGTCACCCTGTGTGACCCATGCCCCAGGCGCCGATTCAGTGTAGACGACTCCCTCGAGGAACCAATCGTCGGCACTTAATCGGCGCCCCTCATTTTGGCCAAAAAAAAGGCGCCCGAAGGCGCCTTAAAAGAAAAAATGCGTCAGTTGTCGGTGAAATAGTCGGTGCGCTCGGCTTGCTGCTGCATGATGATCGTCACCGGTACGGCTAGTTTGCTACTGGCATCCGCTGCGGTGCCGGTGACCGAAAGCGCGCCGATGACGATCTTGCCGTAGTGGTGAACCGTGGCGCCCGAGACGGTCTTGGTCACGAGGATATCGAAGACCTGGTAGCCGTAGATTGGATACAGGGTGCCAGCTCCGTCATAAACGGTGGTGGTGCGAATCGCCTGATCGCCCTCGACGCCCGGAGCCGTCGTGTTGGCATTGCTGGTCGTCGCGTCAAGGGTCAACCGGGGGCCCCGAGGCAGGATCTGAATGGATCCACCGGTGGGCACAGAGAGGAAGGCTCGCCCTGGATAGCTATCAACGCCAGATCTGCCGATGTAGATGCCATCGTCGGTGCTTACGGTCGAAGTGTTTAGACTATTGGCTTTGCACAGGGTGGTGCACGTCGCAGTGCTGGTGGTGACGGTTTTATCGTAAACCGTAATCGGATCAGCCTTGAGATTATCCGCTTTAAACTTAAAAATATTGCCGCGCGTCAAGCTCACCGTGGCGCTGTAAAGAGAAGTGGCCGGGGTGTCCTCGATGAAGTTGGACGTCCAGCTCAGCTTGTTCTTTTTGTCCCCGGCGACGGTCGCAACAAAGATGCTGTAGGTCGTGCCGTTGACCAAGGCCTTGCCATCGCTGGTCTTGCTGATGGTGCAGGTCTCTGGGCCGAGGATCGGCTTACTGAGCTTGAGGGAGACGGACTTGTCGGTGGTGTTCTCGTCGCACACGGCAAAGTTCGTCGGCGCTGGATCTTCGGTGGCAGTGGTCGTGGCGCTGTCAGCCAGTTGTAGGCTGGTGCCGGCGGTCGTGTTGTTGCCACCGCCGGTGCTGCCACCTTCGCAGGTGGCCGTCGATGCCGGGAACCCAAAGGCCTCGAAAACGGCGGTGTTGTCCTTGCAGCGAGGAATCGAGGCGATGCCGCCAGCAGCAGGGTCGATTTGGGCGCTGCTAGGGTAGTAGGTCTTGCCGCTGGTGACCGAATTGACCGTTTTGGCAACGATGAAGATGTCGTATCCTTGGAACTCTTTTTCGGTGTTGGCTGCTGCAAAGCGCAGGGTCAGCTTGCTGTCTCCAGTGAAGCTGACCAGGCTGGTTGGGGGATTCAAGGCGGAACGCTCCGTCGTCGCTGGATCGGACGAGGTCGCGTTGTTGCAAGCACCGAGGGCCAAGGCCCAGCTTAAGCTTAGTCCGACTGTATGGATCCATTTCATGCGCGTGTCTCCGTAGGTATAGTTCTTGTGGTTCAAGGTCCAGGCCGTGACGCAGTCCATGCGGCTTACTGTGCCGCTGCAGGCAGGCGGCTGATCAAGGCGATCGTCCCGCCGGCGACGACGGCAGCGGCGTCGCTGTTGACATAGAACCAATTGTAGTTGAATTTCGTTGGCGCGGTGGCGGCGGTGCCGTCCGCAGTGGCCACGACGTACACGTGGTGAGCCAGTAGTGGTACGGATTGGCCGGCCAGCGAGTAGCCACCGCCGTTGATGGTGATCGGGGTGGTCGCGTCGATGCTGAAGGTCGGTGCTTTGTCGAGAAGGTTGGCGTCTTTAAAACCATCAGCATAGTAGCCTAGGTCGAGGATGCCGTTGTTTTTGCCGGCGACCACGGTCGGTCCCGAGGTTGCGGTTTCAAAGTAGAGTGGCCCGGCCTCAGTACCATTGTGAAAGCCCGTACCCGCGGTTCCGCTGTCGTCTTTGAAGTAAAGGGAGGTGCTCGCCGTGGGGTCGGAGCAGGTGCCGCCGCTGCAGGTCTTTAGCCAGCCGAGTAGGTCGAAGACCTGGCTGTTGGCAATGGCCGCAGGCAATTTATACTTAAAGCTGGTCTCATTCTTTGGTGTGATGCAGGCGACACTGCTTGTCACCGCCGACACCTGGGTGCCGCCCTTCATGGTGCTGAGGACAAAGAAGCAGTAGGTCTGACCAACCGTGAGCTTGCCCTTGCCGTCGCTCAGGGTCGATAGATCAAAGGTGATGGCGCCGTTGGCTGACGTCATGTTAGCAGCGTTGGCTTGGTTCGTTAGAGCACAGGTGGTGCCTGAGGTCTGACAGGTCGGGTAGATCGGCTTGCCGTCAGATCCGAGCGTGGTGATCGGTCGGGCGTTGATCAAAGGGGCTTCGGTCGTGGTCTTGCCGGTGGCATCAGTCGCCGTGGAGGTCACTGCCGCCGGGGGGGTGCCTGGCGCCTCAAAGGGGGTTTTGGCGGCCGGGTCGAAATCGAACTTGTTGACCAAGGCGATTGCTGCAGCGCTTGGCTTGTTGTCGTCGCCTAGGATGGAGATGGACTGGCCTTCGGTGACGCCGAGGTCGTCGTGGGTGTCAATCGAGGTGTCCGTCGTCGACGGGGCGGTCTTCGTCGCCTTCATCCCATAGATGTTGAACCCAACGAAATCCTTCTCATTATTGGCCGCCGTCCAGGTCAGGACGACCTTGCCGGAGCCTAGGTCCTGCAGGTTCAGATCGCCTGGGTACTTCAGATCATCAATGGTCACTGGGGTTGCTGTGGCGTTTGATTTACTGCAACCTGCGGTGATTGCGGCTGCTGTGCAAAAGCCAAGCAGGTAGCTGGGGCCAAGACGTACGACCCCATTGCGCGTCCACTTCATCGGATCCTCCCTGTTTGAAGTCATTCCATATCCATATGGAACACGAAGACAAAAAATTATCTGAGCTTGAATGAGACGACTATGGTTGAAATGCAAGGCGAAAGCAACCTAATATGGGCGGCTAAGCGAGACATATCGTAACCATTTCTCTGGTCGTTGGTCTTTTTTCTGAACCCTATCCTTTGTCGGAACTGGTGTCGATGACCGCAGCGCGTCCTCCATCTAAAGCCTATATCGCATGGATTGCCTGGCGAAACCTGATTGCGCGTGGTCGCCGTGGTGGTCTCTCGTTCATGACGATGGTGTCGATCTTCGGGGTCGCCATCGGCGTGGCAGCGCTGATCATCGTGCTTTCCGTTATGGGCGGCTTCGAGCAGGATCTGCGCGACAAGATGCTGCGCGGCCAGCCTAATCTTGAGGTGATGGCGACCAATGCGCAGGCCGGATTCGGACTTAAGCAGCATCCCTTGTCGGCGTTTAAGAACGCCTTTCCCGAGGCTAGCGACATCGAGCCCTTCACCCAAGCCGATGTGGTCCTCAAGCAGCGTCAGCACCTGACTGCGGGGATTTTGTTTGGCGTCGACTCAAGCCGTGACAAACACCTGTGGGGCTTTGGTGGAGCGGCTGTGACCGAGGGTGAGATGCGCTGCATCGCCAAAAGCCATCCGTTGTCGGCAAATTGGGATAGCAACATCCGGCACCCGGGCATCATGCTGGGTGAGCAGTTGGCGGAGCAGCTTGGCGCCGACGTCGGCGACGAAATCATCGTCCTTTCACCCCAGGTCAACGTCGATACCGCTCTAGGGGGCGGCACCGTGTCCCGCTCTTACGTCGTCTGCGGTAAGTTCCGCACCGGTTTGTTTAATTTCGATGCGAAGTGGGCCGTGCTGAGCTTGGCTGAAGGCCGCAAATTCCTCCCCGACTATGATAGTTCGCTCGATACCGACGAGTATGTCTCGGGCGTGGCGGTCAATGTGCCGAATCCGCTGCAGGTCCAGCGCATCGTCGATCGCGCCTTTGGCGCCGCGGAGCAAAACGCCTATCCGCATGCTGAAGCTGGTCTCGATGGTCTAACACCTTTGACCTGGGAGACCGCGAACAAATCCTTGTTGTTTGCACTAAAGCTAGAGAAGTTCGCCATGAGCATGATCCTCATGCTGATCGTGATCGTCGCGGCCTTCTCCATCAGCGGCACGATGATGATGACCGTCTTCCATAAACGCGGCCAGGTCAGCTTGCTGCGCTCTCTCGGCATGAACCGACTCGACATCACCAAGCTGTATTTGGCGCATGGGTTTACCATCGGCACCCTAGGCATCATCATCGGCTTGGCTTTTGGCGTGGTGATCTGCGCTTTGATTAAGAGTTTCCAGTTCATCCCCCTACCGGCAGGGGTGTATCACCTAAGGTCCTTACCGTGTAAATGGCTGTGGCTCGACTACGGCATCATCTGTGTGTGCGCATGGGTCTTTAGCCTGCTGGCTTCGACTTATCCGGCGCTGACGGCTTCAAAGCAGGACCCAGGACAGGGCCTGCGCTATTTGTGAATGCAAACCGAGGTGTCCATTGGTCGAGATAGGGAAAGATGATTTACCTCCAGAAGCAGCGCGGCGCGACTACAGCATTGTCGTTCGCGATGTGCGTAAATCGTACCGGGTCGGACCGGTCGATGTGGAGGCACTGCGCGGAGTCGATTTGAAGGTTCCAGCGGCAAGCATCGTCGCTTTGACCGGCAAAAGTGGATCCGGGAAGAGCACCCTGCTCCATATCCTTGGGACTCTGGATCAGCCGACGAGCGGCCAAGTGCTGTTAAATGGCACCGAAGTCTCGACCATGACCGACCTGGTCGCGTCGCAGTTTCGCAATAGTTCCGTTGGCTTTGTCTTTCAAATGAACAACCTGCTGGGGGAGTTCTCCGCCAGTGAAAACGTCATGCTGCCCGGCCTCATCGCTGGAGCGCCGCATGCCGCCGTGCAGGACCGGGCGCGTAAATTGCTCAGTGCTGTCGGTCTTGGCGCCCGTCTTAATCACCGTCCGGGCGAATTGTCTGGAGGCGAGCAGCAGCGGGTGGCGATTGCGCGTGCCCTCATCATGGCACCGCCGATTCTATTAGCCGACGAACCGACCGGAAATCTCGACCAAAAGACCAGCCATGAAATCCAAGAGCTCCTCATGCACATCTGCCGCGAGAACCATGTGACGATGATATTGGTCACCCACGACCTGGATTTAGCCAGACGCCTGCCGTCGCAGGTGATCATGGAGGACGGCCGCGTCATCCAGGGGGATTTTACCCATTGAAGAACTTTCTTGAGCCCAAATGGACTGGCGCCGCCCTGCCGCTTCTACTCTGCTTGTTCGGGGCCACCTTCCTGGGCGGCCGCCAGAGCTGGGCGCAGGCGCTGCCGCCGGGCGAAGCCCCGGCGGTAGTTCCGACCGGGCCCATCGTCGAAGACATCGTCGTGCGCGGCAACGCCAAAGTCGAGAGTGACGCGATTATCGCCCTATTAAAAAGCCGCAAGGGCGAGCCGCTAAAGAAGGATTCGACCGCTGGCGACATCCGCGCTCTTTACGAACTTGGCTACTTCTCCGATGTTCGCTTGTATTCCAAGCCGGTGAGCGGCGGCGTGCAGCTGATTGTCGAGGTCAAGGAAAAGCCGGCGATCACTGCGATCGCCTTCGAGGGCAATAGCGAGATCACCGAGGATACGCTTAAAGAGAAGCTAGAAACCAAGATCTACACGATCGTCAATGAAGCGACCATCACCGCCGATGTGCGCATGATCGAGAAGCAGTATGCTGAAAAGGGCTACTACCTCGCCAAGGTCACCTACACGATTGCTCCGAAGGGGCCGAACGATGTGGCCCTGACCTACCATATCGATGAGGGCGGTAAGGTCCTCGTCGGCTCGGTGGAGATCCTCGGTAATCATTATTTCAGTACCGCCGAAATCATCAATGGTGCTCCAGGCTTAGCGTCAAAGCCCTTGACCCGCAGCAGTGTCTTTAGCTCGGCCTCGCTGTATCAGGAAGACTTCGTCAAGCGCGACCTGGAATACATCGCGTACATCTACCGCGATCAGGGTTTTGCTGAGGTCAAGGTCGCCAAGCCCTTCCAGTTTCTTGATATCGACCGCGACTATGTGCGTTTGACCTTTCAGGTCGAGGAGGGCTTGCAGTACAGCGTGGGCTCGCTGGATGTTAGCGGTGATTTGCTCTTTACCAAGCCGGAGCTGATCGATCCGATGAAGCTAAAGGTCGGCGAGTTGTTTCGCTACTCGCGCTTTACCAAAGACATCGAGATGCTGACGGACAAGTACGGTGACCTTGGCTATGCCTATGCCGATGTCAATCCCAAGACGGCCTTTGACCGCGACAAGCGCTTGGTGGCGCTCAATTACGAGATCACCAAGGGCGAGAAGGTTTACTTCGGCAAGATGGTCATCATCGGCAACACGAAAACCCGCGACAACGTCATCCGTCGCGAGTTTGACGTCGCCGATAGTGAGCTCTATAGCGGGACGCGGCTGACCAGTACCAAAGCCAACGTCAATCGCCTCGGCTTCTTCGAGGAAGTCCAGATCATCAAGGAGCGCGACGAGCAGCAGCAAAACCTGTTGAACCTCAATATTAAGGTCAAGGAAAAGCCAACCGGGCAGCTACAGGCGGCGGTCGGCTTCACCCCGAACTCAGCCACCGGCTCGGTGGGCTCGCAGGTATTTGGTCAAGGGCGGTATGATGAGCGCAACCAGTCCGGCCGGGGCTGGATGGTCAACTTCACCGGCAAATGGAACGGCGATCGCAATTACTCGTTGGATACCGGCTTCTCCGATCCGCGCGTCAATGACAGTCTGTGGCTCGCCGGGATCAACGCCTTCTACAGCAATCAAGAGATCAAGTACCTCGATGAGAGCCTCGTCACCGAGCGTCGCGTCGGCACCTCGGTGTTTGTTGGGCGGCGAGTCTATGAGTTGCTGACGCTGCGCGCCACCTACCGGCTGCAGAAGATCTCTCGCGACAGCGGCAACACCTACATTCTGCCGCGCTTTGTCGAGCAGGGGGTCGCTTCCAGCGTCATCTTCAGCCTGCTGCGAAGCAGTGTCGACAACAACATGGACCCGACCTCCGGGACGGACTTCACCCTTAGTCAGAACTTTACGGGGGGGCCCATTCTCCGTGGCTTCGAGCGCTATATGGAGTCGTCGGCCGACGCGACGGCCTATCTGCCGGTGGACTTCACTGATACTTACCGGACCTACTTCAAGATCCACGGGGCGATCAGCTATATCTATCCAAATGGCAGCGGTGCCGTACCCTTCTCCGAACGCTACCGGCTTGGCGGCTTCAACGACCTGCGCGGCTGGAATTATTACGATCTAGGGCCGCGCTTCAATCTGCTGCAGGCCCCATCTGGGTTTGCCACCTCAATCAATAAGGGCGGTGATAAAAAGCTGTTCTTCCAGTTCGAGTATTTCATGCCGTTGATTCCGGAGGCGGGGATCAAGTCGTTGATCTTTGCCGATGTCGGCCGCGTCTACGACGACTATGAGGGCATTTCCTTCAGTAAACTCAACCGTGACGTCGGTTTTGGCTTCCGCTGGATCACGCCCATTGCACCGTTTCGGTTTGAGTGGGCCTATCCGATCGAAAACGGCAGACTTGGTGATATGAAGATCATCTTCTATATTGGATATTAACCGACTTGAGCGGAGGTGAGCGATGAATGTGGTGACGACGATTCGGCGTGGTACATGGTCTATGGCCGCCTTCTTGGTCCTAGGTGCAGTGCCGGCGAGGGCGCAGGCCGGCAAATTCGGCGTGGTCGACATGCAACAGGTCATCCTCACCGTCGAGGAGGGCAAGGCTGCGCGGGCTGCTCTGGAGAAGGAGATCAAGGCGAAGGAGGCCGAGCTCGGCAAACAAAAGGAAGAGCTCGATAAAATGAATGGGGAATGGAAGAACCAGGCAGCGCTTTTGAGCGAAGACGCGCGGATGAAAAAGCAGGCCGAGTTCCAAGAAAAGTTCATGACCCTGCGCAACGCCGAGATGGAGTTTCAGGCGAATATCAAACGCAAGGAGCAAAAGGCGACGCAGGCGATTGCCATGAAGGTCGCTCAGGTCGTCGATCAGCTTGCGAGAAAGCGGACGCTGACTGGTGTGTTTGAAGCCAACAGTGCCGGCCTGCTCTATCTCGAATCCCCAGTCGACCTGACCCAAGACGTCATCACCGAGTACGCGAAAAGGCCGCCCGAGAAGGCTCCCGAAGCTAAGGTGGACGACAAGAAGAAACACTGACCTGTTGCGAGGCGCTTTATGAACGGTGAAGCTATGCCGGAGATGCCCATGGACATCCTGGCGATTCAAAAGTGTATCCCCCACCGTTACCCGTTTTTGCTGATCGATCGAGTGATCGAGCTAAATGTCAATGTCAACATCGTAGCGATCAAGCAGGTGTCGATCAGCGACGGCGTTCTCGCCGGGCACTTTCCTGGCAATCCGGTATTCCCAGGAGTGTTGATTGTCGAGGGCATTGCCCAGGCAGCCGCAGTCTTGGGCCATTTAAGCCATCCAGACGGTTTGCGGCAGTGCTATTTGACGGAGATTTCCGAGGCCCGGTTTCGCCGGCCGGTGGTACCTGGTGATACGATGGTTCTCAACGCCCGGATCGCCAAGCGTCGGCCACCGTTCTTTTGGTTCGAGGCCGACTGTTCGGTCAATGGTGAAATCGCGGCGGAAGTGAAGCTGTCGGCCTATATCAAGTAAGTCTCGCGCCGCCGTCGGTGCTTTTTTTAGGGAATGAATTTGGAACCGGATTTAAGCCTTTCGGATATTCCAGCCGCCGACGCCCATGCGCCCACCGAAGTGCATCCAACGGCCATCGTCGCGAGTGGTGCGCAGCTGGGACAGGGGGTCGTGATTGGCCCGTATTGTGTCATTGGACCAAAGGTCAAGATCGGCGACCGGGCGCGACTCGCCTCGCATGTCACGGTCGAAAACCGGACGACCATTGGCGCCAGATCAGTCGTCTATCAATTCGCGACCCTCGGGGTGGTGCCGCAGGACCTGAAGTTTGACGGTGAGGATGCGGAGCTATTGATCGGCGAAGAGAATTCGATCCGCCAGTACGTCAATATCTCTATTGGCTCCACCAGCGGTGGCGGTCGTACCGTGATCGGCCGCCGCAATCTGCTGATGGTCTACGTGCACATCGCCCATGACTGCATCATTGGCGACAACATCGTCATGGTCAATGGCGTTTCAGTTGCTGGCCACGTCACGATCCACGACCGCGCCTTTATCGGCGGCATGTCGGGAGTCCATCAGTTCTGTCGCATCGGCACGCGTGCCATGATCGGCGGGGGCAGCATGGTCGTTCAGGACGTACCGCCATACTGTCTGGTGCAGGGCGACCGCGCCGCACCAAATGGCCTGAATGTCGTGGGACTGCGTCGCTCCGGGTTCAGTGCGGATACCCTACGCGACTTAAAGACGATGTATCGTTTGCTTTATAGCGAAGGACTGACGGTCGATGATGCTATCGTGAGGATGGAGGCGGAGACTGCACCTTCCGTCCAGCGTCAGTCCTTTATCGACTTTTTACGCCTAAGTGAGCGGGGAGTTTGTCGCTGAGTAAGCGCAAAGACACCTATTTTATCGCGGCCGGAGAGCACTCGGGCGACCTGCTCGGCGCTGAGTTGGTGCTAGCTCTGCGCGAGCGGATGCCAAAGGTCATGCCATTTGGCATCGTCGGTGAGGCGATGACGCGGGCCAGGGTTGAGGCGGTCGCCCACACCTCGGCCCTTAGCGTGATGGGCATCTCCGAAGTCCTAAAAAAATTAGCCGGCTTGCGCATGCTCGAGGCTCGTTTACTGGCCTGGGTCGACCAACTGCAGCCGCGCTTTGCGGTGCTGGTCGATAATCCAGGTTTCAATATGCGCCTCGGCGAGCAACTACACCTGCGCGGTGTTCCGGTCTATCAATATGTGGCGCCTAAGGTGTGGGCCTGGGGCGAAGGGCGAGTCGAACAGCTTCGTACCAATTTTGACATGGTGTTGGGCATCCTCCCGTTTGAGGAGGAGTTCTTTAAGTCGCGTGGCGTCAATTACACCTACGTCGGGTCGCCACTTAAGGATCGCATCGATAAAGTGATTATTAAACGGGCGTCTATCGGCTTGCCCGGACATCGCCCGGTGATTGCCTGTTTGCCTGGCAGCCGCGTCTCTGAGATCGCGCTGAATTTGCCGACCCTGGTGACTGTCCAGGAGTTGGTCGCACAGGCGCTCCCTGAGGCCCTATTTGTCGTTCCGGTCTCCCCCAACATTGACATGGAGACTATCGCGCAGGTCCTGCGCTCCACCTCTGGTCACATCTTAAGGCCACGACCACTAGGCACAGTCTTCGATTTGAAGGTGGACGCTTGGGAGGCGGCTGGACTGCATTTTGTTCGAGGTATGAGCCTCGAGATCATGGCGACTGCCGATGTTGCGGTCGTCGCCTCTGGCACGGCGACCCTTGAGTGCGCCTTGATTGGTACGCCGCTGGTGGTCGTCTACACGACGTCCGAGCTGACCTACCAAATCGCCAAGCGCGTCGTAAAGGTGCCCTACGCGAGCTTGGTCAACCTCATGGCTGGTACTCCCCTGGTGCGCGAATTCCTTCAGGAGTTCAGCCACTTGGATGTCGCCAACGAGGTTTTGTCGCTGCTCCAGGACCACGCCCGTAACCAAGCGATGCGCCTGCGTTTCGAGGAGATGCGCGAAGAGCTCAAAGGGATGGCCGCAGCGACGGCTGCGGAGATGATCGTTGCCGCTCATCCGGCCCTCAAAGGCGCAGCTTCGGTCCCGGTTTCAGGGGCCGGGGGCGCATAAAGCCATGCTGACATCCTCTGCTCGTCCGGTCAGTCGTCGCCTGGTGCGCGAACTTTTTGTCGCACCCATACTTAGTCAGCGCTCGCGCTTAGTCGGAATCGCTGGATCTTTGCTTGTGTTAGCCTTGTCGGAAGCGCTGTTTTTGCTGCTGGTGAAGGGCTTTATCAAGGCGCTATTTACCGATGCGACCAAGACCACCGTGCAGCTTTCCGATCTCCTACCGGCGAAGGCCATGACTTGGGCACCTGCTTTGAGCGGTCTAAAGGTCGCCAGTGCAACGTTGGCGCTGGCTGTTCCGATCATGATCCTCGTCGCGGGCTGGTGCAAATCGCTGGCGAGCTACCTGTATCAGCTAAACCAGCAGGCCCTTGCGATCTACCTTGCCCGAACCTACCGCGAAAAGTTGTTTCGAACGCTGATTAGCTTGCCCTACACGGAGATCACTAAGCGCCAAGTGGGCGCTTGGATGTCGTTGATCATGAACGACGTGATGCTGCTGCAAACGCGCTTCACCGATATCATGACGGGCCTGATCAAAGACACCGTGGCGACCGTCGCCTGCTACGTCGTCTTGGCGATCATCCATTGGCCATCGGCCTTGGCCCTCTTTGTGTTATCCCCGTTTATCGCCTTTGGCATGGGCCGAACCGGTAAGCGCATCGCTCGCTACGCCGAGGTCTACCAACGCGAACTTGGGGCGATGGCCGCCGCCATCCTGGATATCCGCGCCCGCTTTGATTTTGTCCGCGCCCAGCAGGGTGAGGCGCGTGAGAAGGCGCGCTTTGCCGCGATGAACATGGCTTATTTCAAGATGATCCGGCGTTCGATCCTGGTGCGTTCCGCCTTTGCTCCGGTCTTGGAATTTGGCGGCTTCGCCGTCTTCGCCCTGAGTATTTATGCGATCGGCTCTGGTTACTGGGGCAACTTCACCCCGGAGGTGATGCTGCAGTTTTTCGTGGCTCTGGGCCTGCTGTTGCGGCCGCTGCGCGAGATGGGCGAACAGCTCGCGCGTTTCCATGAAACACGCGGCACCCTGATGAACAGCCTTGAGGTCTTTGGCAAGCTTGAGGCGAGCCAGCGGCCGCTGCTGCAAGGAGAGACCTCCAGTCAGCCTTTGGGGGTATCCACGCTGCGCCCTGAGGGTTTGCAGATTACCTCGATTCAGGCCGGAATGGCCGGGCAGGTGCGATTTCAGTCCCGCGGCTTGCGCTTGATCCCAGGCCGTTCAGTAGCGGTGATCGGGCCGAGTGGCGCCGGCAAGTCGACCCTGATCAAAACGCTTTCTGGTTTGGTTGAGCCATTGGGATGGGAGGCCAACCTAGAGTGGCGCACGGCCGTGTCTTTGGTGTCGATGGTCAGTCAGGATCCGTTCCTATTTGACGATTCCATCGCGGCAAATCTGCGTTATGGATTAAATCCGGATCAGGCGCCGACCGAGGCTATGCTCTGGCAGGCACTGCGGACGGTGAACATCGACCACGAAATGCAAGCGCTTCCTGAGCAACTGAGCACCAGGCTTCGGGCCATCGGTAGCAATGTCTCAGGGGGCCAACTCCAGCGCCTGGTCATTGCTCGGGCTTTGCTGCGTCGGCGGCCGATTTGGCTTCTCGACGAAGCGACCTCTGCCGTCGATGCCCGGAGCGAAAAGGACATCACCCAACGCTTGATCTCGAGCTGCCGCGACACCGGGCATGCGCTACTGGTGGTGACCCACCGCCTGACCTGGCTCGAGTCCTTTGACGAGGTCTGGTTTGTCGAGGCCGGTACCATCGCCCTCGCCGGCACCCACCAGGCCCTCCTCGCTGATCCCCGCTACCAGGCTTTTGTTGGGGTCAGTCACTCCAGCTAGTGCATTGAATTATTTGCCTAATGACCTGTAGGCATGGATTCGCTATCGTGGCTGCTAACCTCGAGGCATGTCATGTCCACCGCCAAGCCGACGTCGTCTCTTACCAGTCTAGGCGACTCCTGGCGTGCATACGCACTGGCCGATCCCAAAGGACCTCTCGGGCCTTGGTGGTGGCGCCTATCGGCAACAGGATTAAGCATCCTCTACGGTCTAGCTGTTAGTCTGAGGTCTGGCCTCTATCGCAGCGGACTGCTCCGGTCACGGACCCTGCCCGGCAAAACCATCTCGATCGGCAATTTAGCTGCAGGTGGTACCGGTAAATCGCCGATCACCCTCCGTTTGGCGCAGCTGCTACAGGAGGCGGGTGCCACACCGGCCATTTTGACTCGAGGCTACGGCTCCGGCCTCGCTCCGTCAGACAGCTTGGCCTTGCTTGCTGGGCAGGTTTTGATGGCCCCAACCCGGGCATGCCGCCCGGCCGATGAAGCCATGATGCAGTCCATGGCTTTGCCGGCGGTGCCGGTCGTCGTAGGTCGGAACCGCTTCGCGGCAGCGCAGCGCTTTCTGCGCGAGCACCCACAACGCGCGCCGTCGCATTGGCTGCTCGACGATGGCATGCAGCACTGGCAGCTGACCAGGGATTTTGAGTTGGTGCTGCTTGACGCCCGAATGCCGCTGCCCCGACTAATGCCGCGAGGAGTTGGCAGGGAGCGGCCAAGCGCCCTAAAGCGGGCCGATCTGGTCATCTTAACCCGCTGCAGCGTAGACGTCCCGTCACCGACCCAAATAAGCAGCGTTCGTGCTTGGACCCGAGCCTCCGTGGTGCAAACCTCGATGCGGACAGGTATGCCGGAGCGGAGTAGCGATGGACTTCATCGATATGATCCTACGGCGCACCAGGCCGTCTGTTTGGTTAGTGCAGTGGCGCGGCCAGACGACCTACGGGAGGCTGTGGTCAATGAGCTGGGCCTAAGCATAAACGCCGAGATTCGCCTGCCTGACCATGGTCTGATCGATCGGCAAAGGCTGCGAGACACTGCCGCAGCGAGCGACGCCATACTCACAACCGCCAAGGACTATTGGCGTGATCCTGCGGTTTTTGCTGGTTTACCGCAGCCCGTCTTCATCTTGCCGCTGACCGTAACCTCGGTCGATACCGCCTTGGCTCCGGTGATTAAGCGACTCCGCTAAGGTTTTTGCGGCCTTTTTATGAAAGCTACGAGACCAACTTGAGCCTCAAGTCTGTTGTTTAGCCGTGGCCTGCTTGATTCGTGAGACCTAGCAACTTTATAATAAAAACAGGACCTACCAGCCTTGGCTCCAGAAGTCTTCTCGCCGCCGCCTAAAGTACTGCCGCTTAGCGCCGATCAAACAACATAGAAGACCCTCTCACGGACGCACTGGGAATGGTCGAAAAGTTTACCTCAAGCCTTGGAGATAGAGACATGAATGAAGCGCCTAGCAACAGCACGGGACTGAACGATACGTTTTCGTCCCAGCCCTCACCGCAGACGAATCCGTTCACGGCCGATCTGAAGGGTGAGTTCACCAGCAATTTTGGGACGAACACCAACGCCGTTTCGCAGATTTTCAAGGAAGGCGGGTTCGTCAGCAACAATCGAACCAAGTACATGATCATCGGTGGCGTGGTCATCGCGGTCTTGGCGATCGGTGCTTATTTCTTCACTAGCAGCAGCGATGATAGCTCTGGTGAAGATCTAGCCGATGGCGAAAAGGCTGGCGAGGAATCCGCCGCAGATGATGAAGATGCAAGTGCTAAGCCGGAAGACAAAGCGACGGCCGATGCGAAGGCCAAGGAAGCAGCTTCCGCGAAGGCCGCAGCAGCGACTGCCGCAGCAGCTGCGCCTGCTGTGCCGACACCGAAGGCTTCGGCTAGTACCGGTGACGCCGGCGGCGGCGCTGGCAGTGGAGCCGTGACGCTTGGCGAACCAGCTGATAGTTCGAGTATCAATTATGACGAGACCCAGGGACCTGCGACCTTCTCGTGGACTGGCGGCGGGGGGACTCTGCTGTTCTCGCGCAACTCCTCGATGCATCCCATCGCGCGCAAGATCCATGTCTCGGGCAATTCTTACGCCTTTAGTCACCCATGGCCAGGTACCTGGTACTGGAAGGTCAAGAACAGTTCGGGTGAGACCGAAGTCCGCTCCTTTAAGGTATCGCCTGCGACTCGCCGCAACGTATCGCTGCAGGATCCGACCTCCGGCGGCTCGGTCGCTGGCAACGGCGGCACGGTCAGCTGGCAAGGCGATAGCAAGGTTGCTTACTACCGCGTCGAGCTGTCCACTGGAGCCTGGGCTAATCCACAGTTTCGCTTTTCCTCCTCGGGCAACTCGCTCCAGCTCCAAGGGGTTGCTGCGGGCCAATATCAGATGCGCGTTGGCGCCTTTTCGGAAGTCGCAGGCCGTTGGGAGTATACCAACCCCCAAGCGGTGACAGTGAAGTAGTTTACAAATAAGCAAAGCCGGTTCCGACACCGGTGGTAGATTTTGTTAGCTAAGTCTCTTGAGGTAATGATGGCGGGCCGGCTCAATGTTTTGAGTCGGCCCGCCTTTTTGTGTAGCATGTCAGGCTATGGCTGATGATCAGATCAATTTGGGCAAAGCGGCACTCGCCTTAGTCGAAGCCAAGGGTGCGTTGCGACTTAAGTATCGAACCATGCGGTCGCTGCTACCGCAGGTGGTTTTGCACGAATTAAGCCAGGCGGTGGCGCAGACCCTTGCTGTTTGGCTTCAGGCCCGTCAGGCCCGGCAGGTGCTGTTCTTTTATCCTGTGCATGGCGAGGTGGATCTGCGCTCCTTGGCTGAGCTGTTGCCAGGCGTCAAGTTCGCACTACCGGTCTTGCCGACGCGTGGTAAGGCTATGAACTTCGCGGCTTGGGGGGCGGATACATCCATGGTCGTCAACCGCTTTGGTATCCCTGAGCCGCGCGTGGACGTGGCCGGTCAGTTCATCCGCATTGAGCCAGGAACTGTGCTGCTCGTGCCTTGCTTGGCGCTTGATGCACGTGGAACCCGTCTTGGCTACGGTGGCGGCTTTTATGACCGTTACCTCGCCGAGCATGCCGCCGAGATCGTCTCGGTGGGCGTCATTCTCAATGAGTTCTGCTGCGCTGACTTGCCGAGAGAGGGACATGATATTGCGCTGCAGTATGGTGCGACTGAGCTTGGCGTGATTCCGCTGACGCCAAGCTAGCTGTTGGTCATGGCGACTCCCAGCTTTGCATGACGAAGGAACGACTAAGGACAATGCCTTTGACTAGGTCGGAAAACTTCGAGTCGCTGGCCAGCGTTGTTTGCCCAATCGTTTGGGTGACGCACCGGTCGTCCTGCGACACCGCTGGGCGTGCCAACGCGAGCTCAAGCATCTTTCTCGCCATACACGACTTTACTGAGGAATCGGTCGCCAAGTAGGTGAGCATGTCGCCAGTGTTAGCAAATTTATAGCCGTTTGACAGGACTCCCGAAGAGTCGATGGGGGCTTGCCCAAGGGCGCCGTAGGTCGTCCGCCATTTGCCGAAGGAATCAAAGGACTCAAAGGATAGGCCGAAAGGATCGAGGACATTGTGACATCCAGCGCAGGATGGGCTTGCGGTATGAATCGCCAGAACCTGGCGTGGCGTTGCGTGGGGTGGCAGCGCGCCAGGATCGATCGCCGGGATGCCCGGCGGGGGTAGGGGTATATCAGAACAGGTCCAGTTGTTGGCCAGTTCCTTGCCGCGTTTGACCGGCCTCGTTTCGGTGGTTGAGCCTGCGGTGGATAAGAGAAACGCTGCATGTGAGAGCACCCCTCGCCGCGGTGATTGCGACAGGTCGACGGCGGCAAATTGCGTCGGATCGGTGCCGCTGAACGGCAGACCATAATGATCGGCCAGTAGTTTATTCATGAATGAGTATTTAGCCGCAGTTAAGCCGATGAGGCTTTTGTCAGCGGCGACCAGGTCTTGGATAAGCAGCTTGGTCTCTTGCAGCATGGCGCCCTTAAGAGCATCGGAAAGGGTCGGGGTGACCATATTCGCTAGCGTATCGGCCCCGACCCAGTCGTTCAGGATGGCTTGGATCACATGCTGGGCACGCGGACTGCGCAGCAAACGCTCAACCTGGAACGTCAGCGTTGCGTCCTCCGTGAGCTTGCCGCTGCTGGCCAGATCAAACAATTCTTGGTCTGGCATAGTCCCCCAGAGGTAATAAGAAAGGCGGACCGCTAATTGGTAAGGACTCAGTGCAAAGCTTGCATCCTTGATCGGTGTTTGCTCCGTAGTGATGCTGACAAATAGAAAGTTTGGACTGATCATCAGGGCCTGAATGAGTGACTTAAGACCCTCTTCAAAGCTGCTACCAGCCGTCATAATAGCCTGCAGCCTAGCCAACTCACTTGCATTCCCGACTTCTGCTACGGGCCTTCGCCAAGCGCGTAGGCCGAGCGACTTAATCACCGCCGTGTAGCATGTCGGAGCTACGACCGTTTGACCTACGGCGCAAGATGCAATTCGTGCATAGGCGCCACCGGCCACTCCCTTGCTCTTGATCACCTCGTCAGCTAGCCCGCTTGCAGCATCCCAATATTTACTAACGCCAAGGGATGTCAGCGCAAAATTGCCGGTGTCCGTGGCAAATCCTGTCGGACCTTTTGGTGCCGCTTCAAAGATGGCTAGGGTGCTGCCTTTGGTGGCAGTAAAAAGCAGGTCAGAGGCCGTGTTGTCATATTCTTCCGTGGATAAAAGGTGAGCACTGACATGACCTGGGTCAGTGCTTGGCCCACAGTTGGGTGCTGCTTTAACGGTGCTCGTCGTATCTGGTATGGCGGCTGCGACTTGTGGTGCGACATCTTTATGACCAGCTGACGAAGGATCCGCAGTGGCGTGACCGCTGCCGGCACTGATTACATCTGATCCAGGTGCAAGGACCGACGCGATGTGCCGATGATTGCTGGTCTTTACGGTTCCAGTACCACAGGCCAGCAACTGGCTGAGCACAAGCATACATCCAGACAGCGATGAAGCCACCGTGAATCGGCCGACTTGGCCTTTGCGAGTTCTCAGAAATGACCGCTGCAGGGTGATCATCGTCATCCGAATCTCTGTTGTTAAGCAGACGTGGTATAAAATCCTGAGCGAGTAAATAGGAAAGAATTAGCGATCGGTCTGACTCGCTGGTAAAGGCGATGCTCGCCGCTCAAGAAATGTATCGGCAGGAGCGGCGTAGATGTTGAGGGAGTATTTATTGCCCAATTATTATATCAGGTTATGTCTTGATATTGGCTTTGGTGCATAAATCCTGCCCTCATGCTTTCCCGGATTCCCAGTTTTTGGGCAGCGGCTTATCTTTACAGACATGACTCGCTTTCACATGACTCGCTTACACGCGGCATAATGTAGCGCACTTAATTGTGGCTAAACAGGATATTGCATATTCCTGTTAAGATTTGTCCTGATTGTGCCGATAGGTCGAGATGAGCATGGGTATTTGGCACAAGTGAGGTCAACGATGAAAATCTCTGTGTTCCCGAAGTTCAAGTCTTTGTATTCCAGATATTCCAGCGAGGCGGGGCAGGTGTCGCACCTGATTACGGTGATTTATTTAGTTCCGTTGGCTATTTGGTCTTGCGCCGGTGCGAACTTTGCCGGTGGCCTGAACACCCCCAAAAAAACCAACAGCGATGCAGCAGCTGTTGAAGCTGCTAAGGACAATCCTGCCCAAACCAACGATACCACGAAACCAAGTACCGACGATGCCAACACTGGAGGCGCGTTAGGCGGGTCGCAGGATAAAAGTTGCGCTGTGGGCTGTTGTCCCAGCCAAAAAATTGCCTTGGTCGACTGCGTTGGCAATGGCGCACCGAACATCAAGCCCGGTAACTTTTCCATCACACCGGTGTCTTGCAGCGCAGCGAGCGGTCCCGGCGGTGCTCTGAATGGTTACGATACGATTGTCTATTACGGCACTCCTTCCGGCGCAGGGAAACTCCCCGCAGGCATCGATGCAGCGCTGAATGGCGGCGCCAAGGTCCTCGCCTCCGTTCCCGCCGGAAGTGGGCTTCTGTCCTCGTTCTACTCGTTGATTTTAGAGATCGCGATTGAGTATCTGTCGAATATCGGGGGCAGCACCATTCAGGTTCATAACGCTAATCCGATGACCGCCGCATTTAACAAGCAAGACTACAATGCTGCAAGGATCAACTACTTCATGCGCTCGGGCCTAAATACGGAGCCACGCTGGTGCAGCGATTTGATCGCATCTTCGGCCCTTGGCTTTCAAACCACCACGGTTCACGCCTACTTGCTCGACAATCCGTCGCGCAAAGGACTACTCGTCTTTAATGCGATGAGCGAACCCAACAGCCAGCAAGGCTTTGACTTCACTAAACCGTTTATGGCAGCACAGCTCAACCAGCAGTGGAACCGCGCGGGTGATTCGGCAGCGTGCGGCTTACCTTGCGGCGGCGGCAACGGTGGGCCGAACATCTCGACCGGCTCAGGCGGTACGGGCACCGGCGGTGGTAATCCACCATCATCGAGCCCACCCGGCAACGGTTTTACGACGGCCACCGGTGTTGGCAAGCCGGTGATTTACCTCTACCCGACCAAGGAGCAAGACATTACGGTGAAGCTCGATTTTACCGGTGAACTGGTCACCACCTATCCAAAGTTTGATCCCGCAATCGGCGGCTGGAAGGTCCGTGCGAATACGCAAGGTCAGCTCACTGATCTCAAGGATCACCACGAGTACAGCTACATCTACTGGAACGGCAAGACTGAGGCGTTTAAACCCTCTTTCGACGATGGTTTTGTGGTCAAAGGCGCAGACGCCCGGACCTTTCTTCAGGAGAAGCTGGCTTACTTGGGACTCAATGCTCGTGAGTCCAATGATATGATTGTTTACTGGCTGCCATATCTTGAAAAGAATGCCTACAACCTCGTCCACTTTGCGCACGAGGAGTACACCAGCATCGCCAAGATGACGATTACGCCTAAGCCAGACTCCCTACTGCGGGTGTTCATGGTCTTTAAGGGCCTGAAAGCCCCGACGGCCGTCAAGCCTCAGTCACTGCAAAAATTTGATCGCAAAGGCTTCAGCGCAGTGGAATGGGGAGGTACGGAAATCGATGGTGCTTGGCACATCATCCAATAAGGTACTCTCCCCCTCCTCGCCTAGCGACGACTCACGTCCTAGGCGTGCGGCTTAATGCTGGTCACTAGCTTGTCGGCCTCGACTCCGACCACGATACGCGAGCCATCAGCGACGTTGCCACCGATGAGGTCCCGAGCAATCTTGGTCTCCAGCTCCCTTTGGATATAGCGCTTAAGCGGCCTGGCGCCATAGACCGGATCGTATGCCGAGCGAGCGATGAAGGACCGGGCCTCTGGACCCAAGTCCAGGGTGATCTGCCGGTCGGCAAGGCGCCGACTCAAGTCAGCGACCCGAAGCGTGACGATATGTTCGACCTCAGCTAGCGTCAGCGGTTTGAAGACGATGATATCATCGACTCGGTTTAAAAACTCCGGTTTGAAGTGGGCTTTTAGCTCGCGATCGACTTGCTTTAACGCCGTTTCAGAAATCTGGCCGTCCGCTGATGCGCCCTCGAGCAGGAATTGCGCACCGATGTTGCTGGTCAGAATCAAAATAGTATTCTTAAAATTGACCGTGCGTCCCTGATTGTCAGTGACCCGACCATCGTCGAGAATCTGCAGCAGGATGTTTAAAACATCCGGGTGTGCCTTCTCGATTTCGTCAAACAACACCACGGAATAAGGCTTACGCCTAACCGCTTCCGTCAACTGTCCGCCTTCATCATAGCCAACATAGCCCGGGGGCGCTCCAATCAGGCGCGATGCCGAGTGCTTCTCCATGTATTCAGACATATCCAGGCGCACCACCGCGTCACGGTTGTCAAACAACGACAAGGCAAGGGCCTTAGCCAGTTCGGTCTTACCGACACCGGTTGGACCGAGAAAGATAAACGAGCCGATCGGTCGATTCGGGTCTTTGATCCCTGAACGTGCCCTGAGCACGGCATCCGCAACACGCTGCACGGCCTCGGCCTGACCGACGACGCTTGCATGTAACTCGCGGTCCAGATGCAGCAACTTTTCGCGTTCCCCCTCGACCAGCTTAGCCACCGGCACGCCGCTCCATTGACTGACAATGGCCGCGATCTCTTCCGCCGTGACATCTTCAGTCAGTAGTTGATCGCCTTGGTCGCGAGCGTTAATTTTTTTCTCTTCGGCATCAAGTGCGGCTTGAAGCTGCGGCAGCTTGCCATGCCTCAGCTCTGCGGCGCGATTGAGGTTGTAGTCGCGTTCGGCGGCTTCGATCTGCCGTTTGGTATCCTCGACCTGCTGTCTCATGGCCGAAACGTTCTGCAGACTTTGCTTTTCTTTTTGATACCGCGCCCGCATCACCTCCGTTTGGCTGCGGACGTCTTGAAGTTCCTTTTGCAATTCGCCTAAGCGTTGCTTGCTGGCCGCGTCTTTTTCCCGTTTAAGCGCTGCTTCTTCGATTTCCAGGCGCATCATGCGCCGCTGCGCCGTATCTAGTTCGGCGGGGACGGAGTCGATCTCGGTACGCAGTTTGGCACACGCCTCATCGATCAAGTCGATCGCCTTATCTGGCAAAAAGCGCTCGGTGATATAACGATCCGACATCGTCGCTGCGGCGACCAGTGCCTGATCGGCAATTTTGACGCCGTGGTGGACTTCAAAGCGTTCCTTCAGTCCACGCAGGATCGAGATGGTGTCTTCCACCGTCGGCTGATCGACGGTCACGGGCTGGAACCTGCGCTCAAGCGCCGGATCCTTTTCGATATATTTGCGGTATTCGTCGAGGGTCGTGGCGCCGATACAATGCAGCTCACCGCGAGCCAGCATGGGCTTGAGCATGTTACCGGCATCCATCGAGCCTTCGGCTTTGCCAGCGCCAACGATGGTATGCAGTTCATCGATAAACAGGATGATCCGACCCTCGGCCTGCTTGACCTCGTTCAGCACGGCCTTTAGGCGTTCCTCGAATTCCCCGCGAAACTTCGCGCCGGCGACCAAAGCACCCATATCGAGTGCGAAAATGGTGCGGTTCTTGAGTCCTTCGGGAATATCGCCGCGAACGATGCGGTGGGCTAAGCCTTCCGCTATCGCAGTCTTGCCGACGCCGGGTTCACCGATCAGCACCGGGTTGTTTTTGGTTTTGCGGCTAAGGATGCGGATGACGCGACGGATCTCCTCGTCGCGGCCGATCACGGGATCGAGCTTGCCATCGCGCGCAGCCTGCACCAGGTCACGACCATAACGGGTTAGGGCCTCATAGGTCTCCTCGGGATTGGCACTTTGTACGCGCTGATTGCCACGGACCGCAGTCAGGGCCTGAAGAAAGGCCGCCCGGTTCAACCCTTGTTTTGCCAGTAGCTGGCCAACCTTACCTTTGTCTTGCAGGATCTCGAGAAATAAATGCTCGACCGAGACGTACTCGTCTTTAAGGCGCTTGGCCTCGCGCTCAGCGCTGCCAAGGAGCTGCGCTAGTCGCTGCGACAACTGAATCTTGTCCATGCTATAGCCGGAGCCTGAGACGTGCGGCCGCTGCGCCAGAAGCGCATCGACCTCAGCGACCAAGGGCTGCACGGCGACATCCATCTTATCCAAGAGGCGCGGGATCAGCCCCGACTCCTGCGTTAACAATGCGTGCAGGATGTGCTCCTGATCGACTTCTTGGTGGCCATGATCGACGGCAACACCGCGAGCAGCCACCAGCGCTTCTTGAGTCTTTTGAGTTAGCTTATTCATGTCCATAAGATTCACGCCCTCCCTTGGCTAACTCAAGGGTGGGTCTTATTCTTATCTTGTCAAGCCAGTCTGGTGGCGGTGGGCCCACCGTCAGAGATGGCTAAGGCAGCTCAAACCTTGGATTTTAGATCGGCATCTTTGATCAGTTCTTTGATCCCGCCGAGTGAACTCATGACACCCGCCGCCTCATACGGCAGGAACACCGTCTTATTCGATCCCTGGGCGATTTGTACCAGCGACTCTAGATAACGCTGTGCGAGTAAATACTGCGCCGGATGGTCGGTGCCGCCAAGGGCGCCGGTGATGAGTTGAATGGCCTGGGCTTCCGCTTGTGCGACCTTCAAACGGGCTTCGGCTTGGCCCTCGGCCGAGAGGATCGCTGATTGCTTTTCACCCTCGGCGCTGACGATCTTCGACTGCTTTTGGCCTTCTGCCTTCAGGATGGCCGAGGCTTTTTCCCCTTCGGCGGTGGTGACAACGGCACGCCGGCTGCGTTCTGCGGTCATCTGCTTTTCCATGGTCAATTTGATCTCATCGGGGGGATTGATATTCTTCAGCTCGACGCGGATGATTTTCACACCCCATGGCTGGGTGGACTGATCCAAAGCGGCGCGAATTTGCGTATTGATCGTGTCGCGGGATGTTAGGGTGTGGTCCAGATCGAGTGAACCAATGACGTTGCGCAGGGCGCTAAGCGTCAGCTGCTCGATACCCCAACGCAGGTTTTGGACCTCATAGGTGGCGCGGACGGGGTCGACGATGACGTAGTAGATGACTGCGTCCACTTGCATGGTGACGTTGTCGCGGGAGATCACCGACTGCGGCTCAATGGGTGAGATCTGTTCGCGTAGGTCGAGGACCGCTCTTACCGAGTCGAAAAACGGGAGGATGATATTCAGGCCAGCGATGGCCGCCTTGTTGTAGCGGCCAAGCCGTTCGACGATCATGACCTGCTTTTGGGGGACAATTTTAACGGTTTTGAAAATGAGGATCAGGGCGAAGGCGACAAAGACCAAGGGTAGGAGAAATGGGATGTTCATGACGGGCTCCAGTATTTTAATTCATTGATTATTTGGCGGCGTCATGCGCGGTCATGGTCTTCATGCTCCTTGCGGACGTGCAGGATGATGCCGTCGGCTCCTGTGACCACGACGGTGGTGCCTAAGGAGACGGATGCGCTGCTGCTCGCGGCCCAATCTTGGCCGTCTACCAGGATGCGACCCTGGCCTAAGGTCGGCTCGATCGCTTGCGTCACTTGGCCGTGCTTTCCGTGCAGGGCATCGGTGCGCGAAGGCAGCGCTGGTTTGGCGTACAGTCGTGCAATCAGCCGTGGCCGCAGCAGCAACAAGCTGAGCAAAATACCGATGCCGAAAGCAACCATTTGGTAGGCCAGATCAAAGCCGCACAGGGCGGAGATCATACCGAAGACGGCGGCAGCGCTAAAGCATAGGCAGACAAAGGTTGGTACGATGATTTCGAGGATCGCCAGGACAAAGGCGAGAGCGAGCCAAAGTGCTGGAAGTGGCAAACCTAGAGATTGGGTCAGGAGATTCATCATCACCCGACTATGGGCGAGATCTGGCAGTGAAGTCAAGAGGCTAGCGACGGTAGCCGGGCTTTTGACGCAGGCTGATGCCCAATTGGTGCTGCCCTAAAGCTCTAGGTACTCACTTATAGACCGGATAGCTGCCCGATGCGTTTGGATCGTTTAACGTCAGTGCGCCGCTACTTGAAAGGCTAAAAGCCATTGAGTTTTGCTCTTTGGTGGCTCCGTCAGTAAATAAAATCGCATTGTCTAGCCGATGTACCAGGAAGTCGCCAGTGGCATCGCTGACGTAGGCGGGGACCAAACCTATGGCATAGGTTCCGTTGATCGGTCGTCCAGTAGAACTAGTCGCTTTGAAGGAGTGGTCGTCATTGATGGTGATCGATCGATAACTAAGGTCTCCTTGGTCAGACACTCTGGGTTGTCGTGCCGTAGTGAGGGTGCGATTGTAGATCTTGGCCAGGTCTGCGGCGGGGACCGTGGCGAGCGTGTCGACTAAGTGCGTGGCGTCGTCTTTGAGCTGCAAATGCATGGGGTCAATCTTAGACCAGCTGCCTGTCCTCGACTCCAGCTCGCCATTGCTGCTTTCGTCACCACTTAGTGCAGTATAGGTGCCGTTGATGCTGAGATTAATGAAACGGTAGTTCTCATCAAACACGAAGCCTTCGCTGGAGGCAGTGGCATGGTCTTCAAAATCGCTAACGCAAGCAAGGGTGCTCAGACCTAGGACAGTCGCACCGGCTATCAACCATGCGTACTTCATGCCACAGGTATTCATCCTTCTCCCCAATCATCGACAGGTTCGTCGCTGTTACCATGAAAGCATAACTCGACCTGCTAAAGTCTGGCTATGGCCTTGTCCTTTGCCCGCCTCCCGAGTGCCGTCCAACCAGCTCACGGTAGACGTCCAAGTTGCCGCCGATCATCGCTGCCAGGGAGAATTCAGCGGCGATGCGCCGCCGCCCCGCCGCATTGAGCTGGTGGCGTAGCTGCGGCTGCTCGATCAGCCGCTGGAGGTTAGCGGCGTGACTCACAGCGTCGGCCACCGGGCTGAGAAGGCCGGTCTCGCCGTCGATGATGACCTCCGGAATGCCGCCGACCCTCGTTGCGGCGACCGCCAGACCCGCAGCCAGACCGTCTAGTAGGATGGTGCCTAGCCCCTCGAAGTTCGACGGAACGGCGAGGATGTCGAGTCCGGCGAGAAAGCCAGGAACGTCGTCGATAAATCCTAGAAAGGTCGTTTTAGCGGTCAGGCCCAAAGCGTTGCAGCGTTGGTGCAATGCTTGGCGCAGTGCTCCGTCTCCGGCGATAAACAAATGAAATGGAGCGCCGCGCTGCTGCAGGAGCGCGGCGGCATCAAGCAGGGTTTCATAGCCCTTTTGTGGGGTGAGAGCGCTGGCATTGCCGATAAACGCGAGGCTTGGGTCGATGCGATGTGCAGCTGCCAGGGCCGCGCGGGCGGCCGGACGGGCGCCGTCGTCGTAGCCTTCAGATTTAATCGCACTCTTGACGATGCTTACGCGCGCGGACGGCACCCCATGGGCGACGAGGATGTCGCCAATGGCCTGCGAGATTGCGACGTAACGGTCCACCTTTGCTGACAGGTATTTGCGACGACTGATCCAGCTAGGCGACGGTGGAAAGTCGACGCGGCGATGGACGACGAGCCGTAGTTCGGGCACGAGTGCCTTGACCATCAAGCCGAGCGAGTGGGCATTGCTGGTATGGGCATCGATCAGATCGATGCGGCGAGTGCGGCAGTAGCGACTCAGCGCGAGGGCTGCGCGGGGATTAAAGCCGCCTTGCATCGGCAGTGCAAGAATCTGCGCGACGCGGCTCAGGCGCGTCGCGGCGATGCTATCAGGAGGAGTGGCTAGATGGCTTTCGACATCGGTGCTGGTCAGGCCCTCTAGGAGCAGGCGCAGCTGGTTTTCGCCGCCGCGCCAGGTCCGTTCGGTATCAATATGAAGAATCTGCATAGGCTTGGTGCACCGGAATCAAAGTGGGCTGCTCGTGCCAGGTACCATATCTTACCTGTTGTCGAGTCGAAGCTATAAGAAATACCATGCTCTGCGGGACTTCAGCCCGTATACTGAGGGTCTCACGGCGAGGAGGTCAGGCGTGCATTTTGACAAGTCCCGGCAGGCGATGAAGGCGGCACGAGCGTTGATACCGGGTGGCGTGAACTCACCGGTACGCGCCTTTGGCTCCGTCGGTGGTGATCCGGTCTTTATCGACCGGGCGCATGGCGCCTATCTGCACGACGTCGATGGCAATAAATATATCGACTACGTCGGCAGCTGGGGGCCAGCGATCCTCGGTCACGCCCATCCCGAGGTGGTCGAGGCCATCGCTACGGCGATGCGGCGAGGCTTGACCTTTGGCGCGCCAACGGAGGGTGAAACCCGCTTGGCCGCGGCTATTAACCAGCTTTACCCAAGTATGGAACTGGTCCGGCTGGTATCCAGCGGCACCGAAGCCTGTATGGCTGCTCTGCGCGTGGCGCGCGCCTATACCAACCGCGATAAGATCCTGAAGTTTAGTGGTTGCTACCATGGCCATGCCGATATGCTTTTGGTCAAGGCCGGATCTGGGGCCCTGACCTTGGGCCTACCCGATAGCCCCGGCGTACCAGGCAGCACGACGCGGGACACGCTGACCGCGACCTACAATGATCTTGACGCCGTGCGCCAAGTCTTTGCCGCGAATCATCAGCAGATCGCTGTGGTCATCGTTGAGCCGATCATCGGCAATGCCGGCTTCATCCGGCCGCAACCCGGATTTCTCGAGGGCTTGCGTGAGCTGTGCACGGCTGCGGGCACCTTACTTCTGTTTGATGAGGTGATGACGGGATGCCGCGTTGCCCTTGGTGGGATGCAAGGGCTCACCGGCATCAGGCCGGATATCACGACCCTGGGTAAAGTGATCGGTGGCGGGATGCCTCTGGCCGCTTATGGCGGCAGGCGAGACATTCTGCAGCTCATCGCTCCGTCTGGACCGGTCTATCAAGCCGGCACGCTGTCGGGTAATCCGCTTGCCGTCGCCTCTGGGCTCAAGACCCTTGAGGTTCTGCAGCGGCCTCAGGCTTTTTCCGATCTGAGCAAGCGGACCTTGCAGCTAGTGCATGGCCTCAAGGCGGCAGCCAGAACGCATGGATTGCCGTTCACCGCCGATTGCGAGGGTGGCATGTTTGGCTTTTTCTTTCACCCTGGCCCGGTGCACAGCCTGGAGCAGGCGAAGCAGAGCCAGGTCGAGTTGTTTAAAACATTTTTCCATAGCATGCTGCGGCGTGGTGTCTATCTGGCTCCCTCCGCCTTTGAAGCCGGCTTCGTCTCCCTGGCGCATTCTGAAGCCGATATCGAACGAACCTTGGAGTGCGCCAATGAGGCGTTTCAAGACGTCGCAGCAGCCAGGTAAAGCGCGTTCACGCGCGCGGTTGCATCGACTCAGCGAAGCTTTCCCAACGCATGATGTTGACCACCGCCTGATCATCCACGGTGTCAGGTTGGTGGCAGCGGGTGAGGGCCAGAAACAGGGCTAGGCCTTTAAAATGCTGCGGTCCGAGCCGGTACTGGATGCCGCGCCAGTAGGTGGCAAAGTCGATGGGGTGGCCATTGACATCGACAGACATCGGGTCTGGGACATAGTGACAGGGCTCGACTCGCATCCGGGCCTGGGCCAGCTCAGCGGCCTCAAACAGGCGTTCGCGCCAATAGGGGCTCATCGTCTGGCGCGAGGTCTGCCACACGGCAAAGACGAAGGGCAGATCGGTTAGCTCACGCCAGGCTTCGCCCAGATCCACCACGGTGCGGAAGCTAGCACGCCGAACCAAGGCCTCGTCGCCGATGAGTAGCTCCATGGGGCGGCGCAGCGATAAAGCAGTGTTAAGGCCGCTGCTGCTCGATGCTCGTATCTCATAGGCAGCCTCACCAAACCAGAGCCGGTAGAGGATACGGGCCAAATGCGTGGAGCTCGCGGAGGCTGGGGTGACGGTCAATGGAGGCGCGACGTCTAGCGGCAAAGGCGGCAGAGTCGCCGCCATCTTAAAGACAAAGCTGGCTAGGCGGCGTACGTCGCCACCAGAACGCGCAGAACCCTGGCGGAATATCTCGCGCAGCATCGCTTGACGTTGTTTGATGATGTCGACGACGCCGGTTTCTTCGTGGTGGAAGCCGAGGTAAACGCTCCCGACCGGGCCAGAGGAGGCGATACCGAGGGGAAATGCGATTTCTAGTTGGCTGTTCTTGACTAAGCACACGCTGGAGCAAGGCGCCAAGGCGACTTTACCTTCGCTGAGCCAGCGATTGACGATGGCAGGATGACCGCGGTGAAATTCAACTTCAGGTCCCACCAAGCGCTCAAGTTCATGGCGCAGCGGTAGAAGATTCCAGTAGGGAATCCAACCGAGTGCTAAAGGCAGGCTCGGTTTGATCTTGAAGTGTTGCACCATGCGATTGTTGCTCCGCGAGGGTCCGGCCAAAGCACCCGCGTCGAGTGGTGCCACCAAGGTCGAAGGGCTTGCACCCGTCTGTCAGGATCCTCCTATTTTAAGGTTAATTCTAGGCAAATCATCGTTGTGAAAAGCGCTGCATGAGCCTGCAGGTGGGGCGCTTTTGTATCGTTTATCTCTGTAAATTCAGTATCATATAATGATATATGGGTAATTCACGACAGTTGATTAACTGGCCGGCCGGCCCGTGTTTTGGCCAAATTTTGGGGCGTTGTCCGCCCCTGATCTGTGCATGTCGCTTCAGCGGTTTTGCCTCTCGGCGTAGACACCTTAAGACAGGTGGAGGGGCCATGTGGTGCACCGATTTAGCCGCGCTCTTGGCGCGTATGGAACAGCAAGGTCGCTCGGGCGAGGTCGATTGGCGTCCACCACTCGCGTCTGGCCCAGCCCTTTGTAAGATGGATCCGGCGCTTGATCGACTGTTTGACCATGCTTGGCGCCAAGGCATACCGCTTGCTTCCAGCATTGCAGCGCTGCGCGTCGCCCTCGGTGACGCTGCAGATTTAAAGCGTGGAGTGCGAGGACTGCAGCTGCTGTTTCGCCTGCGTGTGGCGATCGCCGTGACGGCTGCGATCGCCATTCGATTGGCGATCCTGCGGGAAGGCATTTTAAGTTTTATCAGCCCGCGCGACCGATCAGCCGTCGTCCTCGCCGTTGCTCTGATGGTTGCTGCGTCCGTGTTGCTTCACTCGGTCCTACCAGAGCCCTGGCTTGGACGAACCAAACTGCGGCAGCTTGCCTATACCTGGCTGCATTCGCACCTCGAGGGCGATGCGCAACCGGGTGGGCCGATGGAGGCTGAGCTACGTCAGCTGCGCCAGCGCGAGCTGCGACTGGGCATTGGCCTGCAGCGAGAAAAACGCCAGCTGTTGGAGCAGTGGTGCAAAGAGGAAATCGAGCGCGGCAAGCGCCACCTGCGGCGGTGGGAGGACCTCCTGCCGCTGTGGGAGCTGATCGGAGTCGGAATCCCCATGGTGCTTGTTATGATAGAACTTATCGGCCAAGTGTTAGAGCTTTGATCGGCGCTTCAGTTCAGGCCGTGAACAATCGCACGCTTCATCCTCTTTTCGATATCTTTACCGCTTGGCCCCATGACTACTAATGCGGTCGTCTCTGGTCGCATCAGCCGCCTGCATAAGCTAGCGACTGCTGCCACGGTGACGGCCTTAACGCTGTCGCGCTCCGCGGCCAGCGACAGCCTTCGGTCGGCAAGCTGCGCCCAGCCTAGACGCGTGCCCATGAGTTCTGGCGAGGCGGGAGACAGCTCCATATCAACCACGGTGCGCACGATGGCGCGCTGCAGCTCATCTTCGCTTGGGCCAGTGGTCGCCAAGCGCTTGAGGAGCGCAAACAGCTCGCCAAGAAATTCATCGAGTTGGTCTTGCGCGCAGGATGCAGAAATGTCCAAGGTCCCAGTATCCAGACCGAGGGTCGTGTGCGCATCAATATCGTAGACTAGGCCTAACTCTTCGCGCAGACGCCTGGCGAGACGGGAGCAAAAGCCGTCGGCCAGGATGCGGGTGAGCAGCTGGAGTGGTTGGGCATTGGTGGACCACTCATGGCAGGTTCGCCCACCGAGGAAGCTCAGTTTGATTTCATATTCGTTGTCACTGTGCTCAACCCATTTGACGGCAGGGCCGACAAACTTAGGCAGGCTGGTGAAGGTGACACGAGGCTTTCCCGCAAACTCTTGGCGTAAGGGAGAAAAATGCTTGGCTAGGACCTTGCGCAGGGAAGCGTCACCGCCGACGGCGCATACGGCCATATTGTGCGGGACATAGTAGGCATCGCGGTAGCGCTTTAGCGCGGCCTGGTCGATTTTGGCCAAGGACGCGCGGGTACCGAGGATCGGTTGGGCCACGGTGCTGGTCGGCCACAGCAGGGTGGCGATGTGGTAATCCAAGTCGGTTGAATGGCCGTGATCGTTGGTCTCACCGTCGAGTTCGCGCAGGATAATCTGGCGTTCGACCTCGATGTCGGTGAGCTGAGGATGGGCCATGAAGTCAGCGAACAACTCAATGACGTCGCTGGCGGTGTGCCGAATGCCGGCATACCAATATTCGGTGTGTTCGTGGCCGGTGGCAGCATTCCATTCGCCACCTAACCATTCGAAGGCCTCTGCCAGCCGGGTAAACTCCGGGTAGCGCGCCGATCCGCGAAACATCATGTGTTCGAGAAAATGCGAGACGCCCTGTGGATGCTTGCCCTTCTCCAAACGCGAGCCGGCCTTAAGCATGACCCCCAAAAAGAAATGATCATCATGCACCTGCGGTACATGCACCAAGGTCAGTCCGCTCGGCAGTGTTTGTTGCGACCATAGCTTATCGAACTGCTCTAAGCGGTTGGTGTGGAGATCGGCAGGATGTTTGCGCAGAGTCGCCCTCTTTTAGGTAAAACGGAAGAGTAGCTTATTGGCCAGATTCTCCAAATGGCCGCGCGCCGTGCTAGGTGGGAAGCTGTGCAAGGCTTCCATGGCTCGCATGGTGTAGCCGTGGGCGCGCTCGACAGTGCGCTCGGCGGTGTTGTATTTATCGACCAACCCGGCCACCTCCCTGGTGGCACTGGCGTCGACTGGTCCGCGCAGGAGCTCGGCCAGGCGTTCTTGCTCTTGGGTCGTGGCGACAGCCTTGAGCATGATCACCGGCAAGGTGACTTTGCCTTCAGGCAAATCGGACAGGGTGGATTTACCGACGAGCTCCGCTGACCCGGTGTAATCGAGGGCATCGTCGATTAACTGAAAGGCCATGCCGACTTCGTGGCCAAAACGGCCGAGAGCTTCCCAGCGGTCGCGCGGTACACCTGCTAGCAGCCCGGCCGATTTGCAAGCGGCCTCGATCAGCGTCGCCGTTTTATATTCGAGGATGCGTAGGTAGATGCTCTCGTCGATCAGCGGATTGAACAGGTTTTCAAGCTGTAGCAGCTCGCCGTCGCTCATCAGGCGAATGGCGCGGGCAAAGGTCCGGACGATCTCCATATTGCCGGTCGCTGCCATCAGCTCACTGGCCGTGGAGTAGATGAGGTCGCCGACCAAGACGCTGGTGGCGTCGCCGTAGATACTGTTAGCGGTCGGTTTGCCGCGCCGCAGCGAGCTCGAATCGACGACGTCGTCGTGGAGCAAGCTAGCGGCGTGCACGAACTCGGTGACCGCCGCGATTGGGTAGAGGTGTTCGCCGCTGTAGTCGAGCAGGCGACAGGACAGGAAAAACAACGCTGGGCGGATGCGCTTACCGCCGCTACTGAGCACGTGGGCGCTGACGGCGCGAGCACTCTTGGTCTTGGCTGGGACGTAGCTCATGATGCGCTGGCTGAGCTCGCTCAGGTCAGCAGTGACCGGTGCTAGCGCCTGCTCAATCATCGCCTTGGCAAAGTCGGGGGTATCGACTGAGGCGTGGCCGGCGACCTTAGAGTTCGACCTAAGCGGGTGTATCGACGGGGACACGGGCTGCAGAGGTCACCTCCAAAAACACTGCAAGGGGCAAACATCACTCAACTATTCATCAAATTCATAATGGGCGTTTGCGACTGTGGTGATTCCCTGTTAACATCCGCCGCCACTTCATCGGCTCGGAGTAGGGGCAAAGAATTCAGATTGCGGACCAAGCCTGTTGAGAGCTGTTCCGCCTGGGTCGCTGGCGCTAAACGTGCCGAATACACATACCTAGAGGAGTGAGCCATGGCAAGTCGATTGTCGGAAGAGTCCCTGAAGGCGATGCTCGATGCTGGTCAGCACGGCTTGGCGATTGCGCCCACGGTCGGTTTGGAGGTGTTGCGCCAGCCGCTCATCGATTTCGATCAACTCCTTTTGAGCGAGGACCCGGAGGCTGCCGTACAGGCCTTGCCGCCGCAGCAGCTGTTCAACTCCCTGGTGCAGCGCGGCGTCGAGGACTGCCTTGAGGTGCTGCCACTGCTGTCGACCGAGCAGGTCGTACGGATACTCGATTACGATGCCTGGCGCGGTGACCGTCTGGAACCATTGCGGATGATCCGCTGGCTCAACCTCTTTAAGGAAGTCAGCGATGAGCAGCTCTACCAGCGCTTTCGCAGTCTCGACGAGGAGTACCAGATCGGCCTGTTGAATCCGCTCATCGAGATGTTTGACGGCGATGAGTACGAGGATATGACCGAGGCTGAGCAGGACGACCTCAATGCTCTTCCATGCAACACACTTTATTACCGAATAAAGACGGAAGACCCACGGGTCCAGGAGTTCGTCCTCGGCCTGATCGAGGCGACGATGAGCACCGATGTCGATTATGCTTACGCGCTGATAGCCCACGCCTCGCATCTGCCGCCGAACGAAGAGGAGGAAGCGATTGGCCGCTTTCGCCGGGCGCGGCTCGAAGAGGACGGTTTTGTTAGCTACGACGAAAGTCTCAACTGTTTTCAGCCAGTCGATTGCGATGCGCTGCGGTCCAAATGGTCCTTTACGCTACTACACCAGCCTGCTGGATTGGTCCCGGATACGGTCGCAGGGCAGTCCTTCCTGCAGCGCGTGCTGCAGGCTTACCCCGAGGTGTGGTGTGGCCAGGTGGTGGACGATCTGCGCCAGCGCCTAGCGTTTTTGGGCAACTCCCTGGCCGCTGCGACGCAGATCGAGCCAGATGACCAGCGCGGCTTGCGGCAGCTGCTGGAGCATGCGCGGTCGATGATTGGCTTGGGCCTCGATGTCCTCGCCGGTGGACAGCTAGGTGCTGGCTCGGAGATCCTGCGCCAGGAGCATCCGCAGCTGTTGTTTAGGGCCGGACTGAGTCTGGTGCGGCGTCTAGCCGAGGCCGCCTTGCTGCGGCTGGCGCACCATGGCTTGCCACGTGCTGAGGACATGCGCCGTCAGCTCTTGCTCGACAAGCGCGGCGTCTTGGAACTGACCCTGGACCAGCAGCTCTTGCCGCTGCTCGGACTGCATTTCACCGAGCGACTCAAAGGTCTGTGCAATCGTTTTCCGGCGCGCCCCGTGAGCATGATCGATGAGGGGGCGACGGGGCGCCGGACGTTGTTTGCGCCGATCGATTCGCGGGCGCAACTCGCCGAGCTGGCGGCGGCGACTGATGCCGTCACTGGGCTCCTCTTTCTTGCTGGTTTGGCTGATGATGACGTGCAGGCCTCTAGTCTGCCTTTGGACCGGCGGCTGCTGACCGCCATGGCACAGGGTTTACTCGGTAGCGAGTTTCGCTCGGTGCCCTTGACCGCCGCACAGCTCAAGCAGCTATCCGAGCTGGATCCGCAGCAGGCCCGGGCCCGTGGCCAGGACATGCTGACCAGTATCGAGGGGACCTTACGTCTGGCGCTTGCAGGGCCAGAGCCAACTTGGGCCGTCAGCCGCAGCGCCGGGATCGTCGTTCCAGACCCGGTACAGGGCGTGCTGGTCGAACTGCGCCAGCTGCTGGATCAGCTTGGGTGTGGGACGGAGTTCGCGCGAACCTTTGCCACCGCTGCTGCTGCTTCCTCCGTCTACCGCGGCCTTATTCAACTTGCACCGCTTTCTGAGGAGTCGACCTTCGTATGAAGCCCATCTCGAAATTCGTGACACCGGCGGAGTGTGATCAGCTCGCCTCGCTGCTCGGGCGCAAATACAACAACTTCCTGCGCCAGCGTTACTTTGAAGTCAGCGTGCGCAAAGACAGCCATGGTGTCTATGCGAAGGTGATTCTGCGCTCGAAGGATGGTTCGTTTTACTATCCGGTCGAGGCGCGCGCCGCGCACATGGAGCACGATATGGAGGAGTCGGGTGTGGCCCTGCTCCTATGTGAATATATTGGTGAATACTTCGCCGAATACTTCCGCGAGGGCGGCGAACTATACCTACCCATCGATTGGGCTGATTACACTTGGGAAGGCGTACCCTTGCAGATGCGCGGGCAGATCTTAAATCTTGAGGCCGAGCGCCTTGCCGATGAGCTGCTGTCGAACGAAAAGCCGCATGACGCCGAGCTGCATTAGGCTGCAGTCTCGACCGCCTTGCTGTGATCAGTGACCGACGATGCGCCCGGATAGCCAGCTGACCGGGCGCGGTTTGCAGGGCTTAGTCCGGGCCTCGGCGCGCTCGGCTAGCTTTAGGTAGCGTGGGGGTAGCTCGAGGATAAACTCCTGAGCTTGCTTGCCAGCGTTGGTGCGGACGTCGATGCGCTCGATCTCCCACAGGCGCACCAGGTGTTGCATGATGCGGGCATAGTCCAAGGTGGTGTAAATGCCATTGCGCTGGGTGATCGCGGAGAACCACGAGAACAGGTCGGTGTCGGTGCCGTCCTGCATGGTGCGGGACGGCATGATGATGGTTTTGCGTAGCATCGATGCCAGTGCCAGCATGCAATCATCGGGTGTCAGCTCGAAGATCTTGGCGACCAAGCGCTCATAAGCCCGCTCGTGGCGAACTTCGTCCCCAGCGATGTGGTCGCACAAGGTGGCGATCTGCGTCTCGCCGTGCTGGCGTGCTAAGCGCGCCACGCCGCTGTGCGAGATGTAAGTCGCGCGCTCTTGGAACGAGGTATAGATAAATCCCTGCGCAAAGCTGTTCTCCGTAAGTGGGTTAAAGCCATTGCGCAGGAGGTTTTGAATCGTCACCTCGACTGCATGCATATCGACTCGCCCGGACAAATACAGATAGCTGGCTAGAGCATCACCATGGCGCTTTTCCTCAGCGACCCAACCGCGGATCCATCTTGCCATGGCGTTGCTGCCGGTGCCGCTGCGGTCAAAGCCGCTGCCGAGATTGGCCAGCCAGGCATGATAGCTGGGCAGAGCCTCTTCAGTGATCATATTGGCGATCAGGGTGACCAGGACGTCGTCCGGCAGGGCTGCGGCCATGCGGCGAAAGTCGCTGACCTCGTCAAGCCAGTCGGGTGAACGCAGATCTGGAAGTAGATCGCTGGGTTGCCAGCACTTATCCACGGGCAGCAGAGAGGAAAAGTTGTTTTCCATGTACGCGTCGAGAGCGGCCATCACCTCATGCGGGGGGGTAGGCGTTCCGGCGTCGTAGTGGTTTGATGTTTTGGTCAAAGCGGTCCTCGTTGATGCTGAAGCCTGAGACCCGAGGGTAGTCAGCAGGGAGTCATATCAAGCGCAGCCTAGGCATGATGCGACGAGGCCGTGCTTTTACGGACAAATGAATACACTCTTTCCACCCACCATAGCCGTCTTTAGGGCGAAATGAACAGCGTTATTTTCCTTATTAAAAGGTCCAGTCGAAGCGGTAGGTCAAGAGTTGCCGCTTGTAGCCATTGACGCTGCGACTCGATTTTTGCTTGTCATAGCCCAGTTCCAAGGTTTGGCTCAGTGGCGGGAGAAAATACCAGCGCCACCCTGCATTGAACTCCATCAAGGTGTCCTTGCGGTGATCATCGGACGTGGAGAAGGTGCGCGTCGTGCCGCCCAGTCCGGCGCTCCAGATGCTGCGTGGAGTGGAGGCGTAGTCGAAGTGTGCCTTTAGGCCGAGGAGTCGATACGATTCTGCTGCTTCATAGCTCGACTTATAGGTGGTTTTACCGGAGCTTAGATCAATATCGCAGCGCAGGTGATCGCCTCGCAGCGGGGTGACGCCAACGCTGTAGTAGAGCAGACGCGAGGAGCGGTCGCCAGGCGTGACCACCTCCCAAAGCAGCGGATCGACAATGATAGCGCGGGCTGGCAGTGGATCTACCGCATTGGTTGGAGCGATAGCTAGGCGAAGGTCGAAGAACGCTGGCGACGAGATCGACAGGACTTGGCCGAGTTCATCCATGGCCGGCTGGCCGCCAATCGCCAGGCTCCGGGCGAACAACTCCAGGCCAAGGGCCAGAGGCTGGGGTCCATCACCGTCGCCAAAGCCCAGGCGAAACCGCAGGGCAAGGTTTTGGTCGATGCGTGCGAGCGGTCCCAGAGACTTTGTGAAATAGCCGGTTTTGCCGTCGTCAAAGGCGATTTCGGTGCTAAAGCCCGAGGTGCGCCAGGGCCAAAGACTAAAGCCGATGGCGCCGACATAGCCGACTCCTTTTTTGGTCTTTAGGCCGGCGCCGAGCGTCGTTGGATCCAAGCTGTCGGAGTGAAGGAGGTTTGAGTCATAAAGAAGGCCGCCGTGCGCCCTGAGGTCATACCATCGCGACGGCGTCGTGCGCTGCCGGAAGTCGCGCGCTGAGAGTGCTAATTCTGGGCTACCATCGTCTACCCAGAGGGCACGATCAAAGGCCGATGCCGCGGTTGAACCGTCCTTGGCATAGAAGGCGGCGACGCCGAGTTCATAGTTGAGCCGTTGGCTGTCTGGCGCGTCTTTGTCGCGGGCACTGCTGAGGTAGCGCTCAGCCGTGGCCCATTGCTGCGATAGCAGCGCCATTTCTCCCAGTAGCAATAACGGCTCAGGGGCGTTTGGTTGCAGCGCAGCAGCGGCTTTTAGGGCGGTGACCGCGGCCTCGAAGAGGTAGAGAGCTTTGTAGGCTTCGCCGAGGGCCAGCTGGCCTTGATAGCTGGATTTGGCATCGGCGTATTTGGGCAATAGGACTTCGAGGACCAGGATGGGGTCACCGCGCAGGGCGGCAGCTTTGGCCATGGCCTCCTCTAGGCTTTTGGTTTTTGGCGCGCTTGCGGTGAAGGCGAGGGCGTTGCTGACACCCTCTTCCCAATGACCTTGGAGGTATTGCGGCGAGGTTTCAGCAACCAAGGCGGCAGTGGCTTTCAGCGGGGGAAGGCCGAGGCTGCTCGGATTTTCATCGGGACGCAAGGTCACCGATAGACCTGCGGGAATGATCACGGCACTTCCGGCATCGTCGCCTTTACCCCCGCTGCGGCTCCGGATAAAGACTCGAGCATTGCCGCGCAGCACGGTGATCGTCACTGGGGCATTGCTTAGGTCTGCAGCGCTTGTCTTGCTCTTCTTGTCGGAAGCCGGCGGCTTCTCGCCATCCGGGGAGTCGCCTGGTGAATCTTGGTCAGTGGGCTGCTCGCCCTCCTCCCCGTCGTCATCGTTCGGAGCTTTTGCCGTGAATGCTTTGAGGTCATCCCGTGAAACGAGGATATCACCGTCGGCGTCGGTATCGATCTGCACGAGGTCGGGCACCACCACCGACCAGCGCGGGGCCGCTTTACCCAGGCTGCGCGAGCGCAGGGTGCCGCGCTTTAGGATAATAGCGCGCCGTTCTAGATCGGTCGTCATAAGGCGGACGGCAGAGCCCCCGGCTAGGGTGTGGGCTTCGACGCCGACCCGGCCAAAGTCTAGCCCACCGAATTTATTGGTACGTAGACTCTCGCTCCAGTCGAGGGCTCGGGGCAAAGGGCCGAGAACCTGGAGTTTTTTCTGATGGTAGCTGTAGCCTCGGCCGTGGACGGATTTGACCGTGAGGTCATAAGCATTGGCGGACTCGGCTTCGTCTGAAGCTGGGATCATATCCGGCTGGACTTGCTGTGGCCGATGACTCTCTGGAGCGGCGACGACGCGGATGTGATAGCGCACAAACTTGGACCCGGCCTTATTATAGACGACGAACACCAAGTGGTGCAGGCCGATCTCCCAATGGCTGGTGTCGATGCTGCAGCTTAGGGTGCGGCAAAAAACCGTAGGACCCTTGAACCACTTGGCTTCCACCTCGCTGCTGGTGGTTTTAACGGCCACCGCGACGGTGTCGCCTTGGTAAACGGTGAACGATTTGTCCGAGTGTGCGGCGATCTCAGGCAGAATGTCGGCGCGACTGGGCGAAGCGGCAAGAATTGCTGCTAAGGCCAGCCATAGGGTGGTGAAGTGAGCTTGAAAGCGCATCCATGCCTCTGTTTGATGATCTGCATGGGCCATCGGAGCAAATGTCGGAAACCTTTAAGCTGGATCTCCGCCCCCTGACTTGGGGGCAGGCCGTTACCCTGCGTAAATCCTCTGGGGTTGCTAGGTCTTTTGTAGTTTTTGTTGCAGTGCTGAAGCGATCGCGGCGGGTACGAGTAGGCCAGCGTCGCCGCCGTGTTTGGCGATGTCCTTGGCCAGGCTCGATGAGATGTGGCGCAGCTGCGGTGATGTGGGCAGGAACAGGGTTTCGATGCCAGGGTAAAGCTGGCTGTTCATCTGCGCCATCTGCATTTCATAGTCAAAGTCGCCCAGCGATCGCAGGCCGCGCAGCAGCACGCTTGCACCCTTTTGTCGGGCAAAGTCAACGGCCAGTCCGGTGAAGCGTTCGACCACGACATTGGGGAAGGAGGCGCAAGCGGCGGTGATCTGAGCGAGGCGCTCTGCTGCGCTGAACACCGGCGACTTTCCTTGGGCTTCGCCAATCGCTACGACCAGAGTGTGAAAAAGGGGGCTGGCCCGCTGAATCAGGTCGACATGGCCGAGGGTAAGAGGGTCGAAGCTGCCCGTAAAGAGCGCGACGCGGCGTTGATCCTTAGACGCTTGAGGCGACATCTGCATCTCCATCTGGGTTGCCTGCGTTCTTGGTGAAGATGGTGAGCATGGTATCACCATAGGCGCGCTGCTTCAGCAAGGACCAGATGGCAGACTCCTGCTTTGCCAACTCCGGGCCATCTCCAGCAGCACTCTCGACGACGAAGGTCGCCCCATCCATAGTCAGATCATGCAAGGCTGCAAGGGCCGCCTTGGCCAAGGCAACCGCCTGCTTGTACGGTGGATCGATAAACACCGTGGCAAATGGTGCCAGAGGGTTTCGCTGAAGCCGTCCGATGGCCTGCGGTAGTTCCCCGGGGATGACCAGGAGCCGTGGAATAGGCAGCTGCTGCGCTCTGGCTCGCCGGGTGACCTCAGCCGCATTGCCCTTCAGGCAGCTGAGCGCTTTGGTCGAAAGCTCGATAAAGGCGGCGCCGGAGGCGCCCCGACTGACTGCTTCTAGCCCCATCGCGCCGCTTCCCGCGCAGAGGTCAAGAAAGGTGCCGTCCGACATATAGGGGGCGAGCATATTGATCGCCGCCGCGCGCACCTTTGCCGATGTCGGCCTTGTTAGCTCGCCCTGTGGTACGGCCAACTCCGTGCCTTTCGCCCAACCCGCCTGGATGCGCACCGCGGCCTCCTCGCCCCAAGGGCCAAGCCAAAACTCAATAGTCCGTAACAGTTACCTTTTTATGTCGGCTTTGGGTAGAGTCTTAGCGGCTTGCACCGCGCATTGATTTTCTGCTTGTAAATTGGGGACAATGTCGCCAATTTACGCGTCTTACGTCGTCCCTCTTTTCGTGAAGCGAGCCGCCTATGAATATCCGCCAAATCCAAGAAGCCCGCGAGCTTTATGGAATCGATGATTGGGGGGCAGGGTATTTCGGCATCGATGATGAAGGCCACGTCGTCAGTCATCCGACCGGCGAAGAACACCTGAGCGTCTCGCTGCCAGAGGTGATAGCCAAGCTCAAGAAGCAGGGCATGCATACACCGGTGATTCTGCGCTTCCCGCAGATCATTGAAGGTCAGCTTGAGCGCATGCATTCGGCGTTTCGCCAGGCGATTACCGAGTTCCAATTCAAGGGTAAACACATCGG
>Ga0315278_10000283_pt1 | contig 45987 bp, 36 predicted proteins | sample YL17G06_0_MG_FD_203880 | JGI IMG/M metagenome (GOLD analysis project Ga0315278, IMG submission 203880) | Sediment microbial communities from Yellowstone Lake, YNP, Wyoming, USA - YL17G06_0 | ecosystem: Environmental > Aquatic > Freshwater > Lake > Sediment | place: USA: Wyoming | collected... | reverse complement strand
GGCACGATCAGCGAGCCGTCCCGCGCCCGCGCCCCGGGCCTCGCCCGCGCCGGGCACGATCAGCGAGCCGTCCCGCGCCCGCGCCCCGGGCCTCGCCCGCGCCGGGCACGATCAGCGAGCCGTCCCGCGCCCGCGCCCCGGGCCTCGCCCGCGCCGGGCACGATCAGCGAGCCGTCCCGGGCCTCGCCCGCGCCGGGCACGATCAGTAACCCGTCCCGGGCCTCGCCCGCGCCGGGCACGTCTGGCGTCGGATTCCCGGAAATCGGCGAAGAGCCGTTTTTTTGGTACAATGCGCGGCCTCCCGAGGAGCGTTGCAACGGACGGTGCCGGACCTCATCCGGTTCCTCTCCGCCAGGCTCGGGATGTTCCCCATCTGCAACCGCGCTCGTTGAACCGTGACTCGCGCACGGGCTGACGAGCGGGGTCCTGCCTGCCTCCCGTCCCCGCGGCGCGGTCACCAACAATGGAGTGACCGATGAACGCTGCAACCGATAGCAGGAGCATCACCGACTTCCACGTCGCCGACCTCGCGCTGGCCGACTGGGGGCGCAAGGAAATCGCCATCGCCGAGACGGAAATGCCCGGCCTCATGGCGATCCGCGACGAGTTCGCGCCCGAACAGCCGCTGCGCGGCGCCCGTATCGCGGGTTCGCTGCACATGACGATCCAGACGGCGGTGCTGATCGAGACGCTGCAGGCGCTCGGCGCCGAGGTGCGCTGGGCGTCTTGCAACATCTATTCGACGCAGGACCACGCCGCCGCCGCCATCGCGATTCGCGGCACGCCGGTCTATGCGCGCAAGGGCGAGACGCTGGCCGAATACTGGGACTACACGCACCGGATCTTCGAGTGGCCGGCGCCCGAGGGCGGCGCCCGCGGCCCGAACATGATCCTCGACGATGGCGGCGATGCGACACTGCTGGTGCACCTCGGCACCGCGGCCGAGCGCGATCCCTCCTGCATCGCGCACCCGACCAACGAAGAGGAAACGGCGCTCTTCGATTCGATCAAGGCACGGCTTGCGAAGGACTCGTCGTTCTATTCGCGGACCAAGGCCGGCATCAAGGGCGTCACCGAGGAGACGACCACCGGCGTCAAGCGGCTCTACCAGATGCACAAGGATGGCCGCCTGGGCTTCCCCGCGATCAACGTCAACGACTCCGTCACCAAGAGCAAGTTCGACAACCTGTACGGCTGCCGCGAATCGCTGGTCGACGGCATCAAGCGCGCGACCGACGTGATGGTCGCGGGCAAAGTCGCCCTGGTCGCGGGCTACGGCGATGTCGGCAAAGGCTCCGCGCAGGCGCTGCGCGCGCTGTCCGCGCAGGTCTGGATCACCGAAATCGACCCGATCTGCGCGCTGCAGGCGGCGATGGAGGGCTACCGCGTCGTCACGATGGACTATGCCTGCGACAAGGCCGACATCTTCGTCACCGCGACCGGCAACATCGACGTGATCACGCACGCGCACATGCAGCGGATGAAGAACAACGCGATCGTTTGCAACATCGGCCACTTCGACAACGAGATCGACGTCGCCGGGCTCAAGCAGTACCAGTGGGACAATATCAAGCCGCAGGTCGACCACATCATCTTCCCCGACGGCAAGCGGATCATCCTGCTGGCCGAAGGGCGGCTCGTGAACCTCGGTTGCGGCACGGGGCATCCGTCGTACGTGATGAGCTCCTCGTTCGCGAACCAGGTGATGGCGCAGATTGAATTGTGGACCGACGCACAGGCCGGCGCCGGGCGCTACCCGGTCGGCGTCTATGTGCTGCCGAAGCATCTCGACGAGAAGGTCGCGCGGCTGCAGCTCACCAAGCTGGGCGCGATGCTGACGCCGTTGTCCGACAAGCAGGCGCGCTACATCGGCGTCGGCCTCGGCGGTCCGTACAAGCCGGATGCGTATCGGTATTGAGCCCGCGGCCCGGCGTAACCCGGGTTGAGCGAGCGACCCCGGGACAAATGCCCAACCAGGCAACCACCCGGGTTTCGCTTCGCTCGACACCGGACTGCCGGGCGACGACGCTCGGCCCGCAATTTGGGAGGTGAACTTGCGTATCGCAATCATGGGTACCGGCGGCGTCGGCGGATACTTCGGCGCGCGGCTGGCGCAGGCGGGCCACGACGTCGCCTTCGTCGCCCGCGGCCGGCACCTCGCCGCGATGCGCGAGCGCGGGCTCACCGTGACGAGCGCCAAGGGCGACGTGCACCTTGCCCACCCGACCGTCACCGACGACCCGTCGACATTGCGGCCAGCAGACGTCGTTCTGTTCGCCGTCAAGCTGTGGGACACCGAGAGCGCCGCCGAGGCAGTGCGCCCGCTGGTCGCCGGCGGCGGCGTGGTGATCCCGTTCCAGAACGGCGTCGAGAGCATCGAGCGCATCGTGGCGGTCATCGGACCCGAGCACGTGATGGGCGGCGTCGCCTACATCGCGGCCACGATCGCGGAACCCGGTGCGATCGCGCATACGGGGACGATGGCGCGGCTGCGCTTCGGTCCGGTGCTGCCGGCGCAGCAACGCGCGGCGGAAGCGTTTCTTGCGGCATGCGCGGCGGCGGGCGTCGAGGCGGAACTCGTCGCCGACATTCGTCAGGCGTTGTGGATGAAGTTCGTGTTCCTCTCCTCGTTCTCGGGCTGCACGGCGCTCGCGCGGCAGCCGGCCGGCGTGCTGCGCGCCGACCCGGACCTGCGAATGATGATGGCGGCCGCGATGCGCGAGGCATGGTCGGTCGGCCGGGCCGGAGGCATCGCACTGGCCGACGGCTTCGTCGCGCAGCAGATGCAGTTCCTGGACGGGCTGGCGCCGGAAATGCGCTCGTCGATGCAGAACGACCTCGCTGCCGGCAATCGCCTCGAAGCGCCGTGGCTGTCCGGGGCCGTCGTGCGGATGGCGCACGAGCGCGGCATCGCGGTGCCGGTGCACGCCACGATCTACGCCGCGCTCAAGCCGTTTTCCGCCGGTACGGCGCCCTGACCGCAACCCCGACGGAGATTCCCGCATGCCACTCCTGCTCGCCTCGCTGCTGCCGCGCAAGAGAGACTGAGCGGCCGCGCGCGATGACCGCAGCTCCGCAGCACCAGCTGAGCCTCGAGTTCTTCCCGCCCCGGACAGCCGAAGGCCTCGAGAAGCTGCGCGTCACCCGCCGCCAGTTCGCGCAGCTGAAGCCCGCGTTCTGCTCGGTCACGTTCGGCGCCGGCGGGTCGACCCGTGAAGGCACCCTTGCGATCGTGCGGGAATGCCGCGCCGAAGGCATGGAAGCGGCACCGCACATCTCGTGCATCGGCGGCAGCCGGGCGGAACTGGGCGAGGTACTCGGGCAGTACCGCAGTCACGGCATCCGCCATCTGGTTGCGCTGCGCGGCGACCTGCCCTCCGGCGTTACGGAAGCCGGCGACTTCCGTCATGCCAGCGACCTCGTGGCCTTCATCCGGCAGGAAACCGGCGACTGGTTCCACATCGACGTCGCCGCGTATCCCGAGTACCACCCGCAGGCGCGCAATCCCGACGCGGACCTCGCCGCCTTCAAGCAGAAGGTCGAGGCGGGCGCGAACTCGGCAATCACGCAGTACTTCTACAACGCCGACGCGTATTGGCACTTCGTCGACGCGGCCGTCGCGGCGGGGGTGAACGTGCCGATCGTTCCCGGGATCATGCCGATCGCGAGTTTCTCGAAGCTGGCGCGGTTCTCCGACGCCTGCGGCGCCGAGATCCCGCGCTGGATACGCCTGAAGCTCGAGAGTTACGGTGACGACGGCGCGTCGATGCGCGCGTACGGCCTCGACGTCGTCACCGACCTGTGCGACGGCCTCCTCGCGCGCGGCGCGCCGGGGCTCCATTTCTACACGATGAACCAGGCCGCGCTGACGACAACGATCTGGCACCGGCTCGGGCTCTGATGCGATGTCCGCCCCGGTCCAGGCTTGGGTCGCTACGGTCCGGGCGTGAACGAGACGAGCTCCAGCACCGCGTGCTGGCTGCGGATCGCGGTGATGCCGTCCACGGCTGAGCCTTTCTCCCGGTATTGCGCTTCCTTGTCCTCGCGGACGATGCCGCGCACGGCCGGCGCGTACGCGATCAGGTAGTTGCTCTCGGTGGGCCAACGCCAGAACTCGTCGTCGTCGAGCCGGGTCAGCACGCGCAGGCGAATTGCGTCGTAGGTGCCGGCCGGCGTGGTCACCTTCTCCCAGCCACCCACGCGCACGTAGTGGTTGATCTGACCCTCTTTCTTCGTCGTTTCGTTGTAGTTGTCGACAAACTGGTTCCACGTCTTGCCCGGCGCGAGCGGAAACGCGTACCGCTTGAGCAGCGTCGCGAAGCGGCGGGTCTCGTCATCGAACAGCGCGCCGGTGCGCACCAGCCCGGGGGCGGCCCACAGTTCGGTGCGGGTGCTGTCGACCGTCGGGCCCTTCTGTGTCACGCGGACGGCGGTGCCCTCCGCGGTGATCGCCGTGATTTCGCGCGTCTCCTCCCACCGGACAGGCGTGTAGAAGCCGTCCGCCGCGCGATAGACCCAGCGGTCGCCGACGCGGTACGCCGGGGCCTCGGCGACGGGTCCGCCACTCCCCGGTGAATCGAGGCTCGCGCAACCGGCGGCGGCAGCCAGTGCGACCGCGGACAGCAGGAGCCGCAGCAGGTCAAACCGGAGGGGCGACGGGCTTCGGCGGATCATGTCACGGCAAACAGCCGACGACGAGAATGATTCCTGCCGCATCCGCCGCCGGTCAAGCGTCTCCGTCGGTGACCGCGCCCTTGCTCGCGGTGGAGACGAGGCGCGCGTACTTGGCGAGCACGCCCCGCGTGTAGCGGGGTTTCGGCGGCCGCCATTGCGCGCGCCGGCGCTCGAGCTCGTCGGCGCCGACGTTGAGCTCGATCAGCAGCCGGTGGGCGTCGATGGTGACCGAGTCGCCTTCCTCGATCAGCGCGATGTTGCCGCCGACCGCCGCTTCCGGCGCCACGTGGCCGACGACCATGCCGAAGGTGCCGCCCGAAAAGCGGCCGTCGGTGACGAGCCCGACGTCCTCCGCGTGGCCCTGGCCGACCAGCGCGGACGTGGGCGCGAGCATCTCGCGCATTCCCGGGCCGCCCTTGGGGCCTTCGTAGCGGATCACGACGATGTCGCCCGAACGGATTTGCTCGGCCATGATCGCGCCCATCGCCGCGTCCTCCGAATCGAACACGCGGGCGGGGCCGGTGATTGCGGGGTTCTTGAGGCCGGTGATCTTGGCCACACAGCCCTCGGGCGCGAGATTGCCGTGCAGGATCGCGAGGTGGCCCTGCGCGTACATCGGATCCGACCACGGCCGGATCACGTCCTGACCTGCGGGCGGGGCGTCCGGCACGTCGCGCAGCACCTCGGCGATCGTCTGCCCGGTGATCGTCATGCAGTCGCCGTGCATCAGGCCGTGGACCAGCAGCATCTTCATCACCTGCGGAATGCCGCCGGCGCGGTGCAGGTCGGTCGCGACATAGCGGCCCGAGGGCTTCAGGTCGCACAGCACCGGCACGCGCTTCCGGATGCGCTCGAAGTCGTCGATGGTCCAGGTGACCTCCGCCGCGTGCGCGATCGCCAGGAAGTGCAGCACGGCATTGGTCGAGCCGCCGACGGCCATCACCACGCTGATCGCGTTTTCGATCGCTTCGCGGGTGACGATCAGGCGCGGCAGGATCTGCTTCGCGATCGCCTGCACCAGCACCTCGCCGGAGCGCGCCGCGCTGTCCGCCTTCTCCGCGTCCGGGTTCGCCATCGTCGACGAATACGGCAGGCTCATGCCCAGCGCCTCGAACGCCGAGGACATCGTGTTCGCCGTGTACATGCCGCCGCAGGCGCCGGTGCCGGGCAGCGCGCAGCGCTCGATGCCGTCGAAGTCCTCCTTCGACATCTTGCCGGCGGCGAACTGGCCGACCGCCTCGAACGGGCTGACGATCGTCAGGTCGCGGCCCTTGTAGTGACCCGGCTTGATCGTGCCGCCGTAGACGAAGATGCCGGGAATGTTCATCCGCAGCATGCCGATCATCGCCCCCGGCATGTTCTTGTCGCAGCCGCCGATCGCGACCACGCCGTCCATGCTCTGGCTCATCGTGGCCGTCTCGATCGCGTCGGCGATCACTTCGCGCGACACCAGCGAATACTTCATCCCCTCGGTGCCCATGCTGATGCCGTCGGTCACCGTGATCACGCCGAACGTCTGCGGCATGCCGCCCGCCGCGCGCACGGCGGCCTCGGCGCGATCGGCGAGGTGCTGCAGCCCGGCATTGCACGGGTTCATCGTGCTGTGGCCATTGGCGATGCCGACGATCGGCTTCTCGAAATCGCCGTCGTTGAACCCGACCGCGCGCAGCATCGAGCGGTTGGGCGAGCGCGCGATGCCCTGGGTGATGATCTGCGAGCGGCGGTTGTTCGGCATGGGGGAAACTCCTTGGGGGGAAGCGGGTGCGGGGGGGGCAGGCGCAACGATGGGCACCGGCGGCGCGGTGCAATGCCGCGTCTCGTATAATCGATCCACCCAATTTTAGCGCAGGCTGCGGCGGTCGCGCTTCTCTCCCATGCTGATCCACCCCCAATTCGATCCCGTTGCCCTCCAGATCGGTCCGGTCGCGATCCGCTGGTACGGACTCATGTACGTGGTCGCGTTCGTGCTGTTCGTCGTCCTGGGCAAGCTGCGCGCCCGGCAGAACCTGCTGACCGGATGGCATCCGCGCGACGTCGACGACATGCTCTTCTACGGCGTGATCGGCGTGATCGGCGGCGGGCGGCTGGGTTACGTGCTGTTCTACAAGCCGGTCTACTACCTCGCGCACCCGCTGGAGGTCCTGCAGGTGTGGCAGGGCGGGATGAGCTTTCACGGCGGCTTTCTCGGCGTGCTGATCGCGATGTGGTTTTTCGCGCGGCAGCGCGACAAGCGCTGGCTCGAGGTGACCGATTTCATCGCTCCGCTGGTGCCGGCGGGGCTCGCCGCCGGGCGGCTCGGCAACTTCATCAACGGCGAGCTGTGGGGACGCGCGACGGACGTGTCTTGGGCTATGGTCTTCCCGCAGGTGGACGCGACGCCGCGGCACCCGTCGCAGCTTTATCAGTTCGGGCTCGAAGGCTTGCTGCTGTTTGCCGTGCTCTGGTTCTACACGCGCCGCCGGCGGCCGATGGGCGCCGCGTCGGGGCTGTTCCTCGCGGGCTACGGGACGTGTCGTGTCGTCGCCGAGTATGCGCGCGAGCCCGACAGCTTCCTCGGCATCCTCGCCTTCGGCTTCACGATGGGTCAGTGGCTGTCGCTGCCGATGATCGTCGCGGGGGGCGTGATGATGGTGTGGGCGTATCGCCGGGCCGACCGGCCGGAACCCACGGTGCGCGACCGCTTGTAGCGCTGGTTCTGCGCCAGCGAAACCCGGGGCCGTCCTCCGCGCGGAGAGCAACCCGGGTTTCGCTGGCGCAGAACCCGGGCTGCGGATCCGGATTACTCCACGCGGCGGTATTCGCCTTCGAAGGGCGCGCGGCGCGGAGCGCGGCCCGATGCCGCGGCATGCGGGATGTGGTCGCGGCTGCCGATATTGAGCGGCAGGGCCAGCAGCACCAGCGCCATGATATCGCTGATCACGCCGGGCAGGATCAGCAGGAAACCGGCCAGCACCTTCCTGCCACTGTCGAACAGGCCGCGCAGCAGGGACTCCTCGCCGTGCATCGCCGCGATCGTGCGGGCGCGAAACGCGAGCCGCTCGTTGCGCAGCAGGAGAAACCCGGCGACCAGCGGCAGTCCCAGCCACGCCCAGGTGGGGACGTTGGTCCAGCGCGCGATGCGCACGGTGGCGTACAGGTCCAGCAGCGGGAAACCCAGTACAATCAACAAGTACAAGAGTCGCATGGAGGCTCCTTGCCGCGCGCGGCGATCCTGGTGCTCACGCAATGTCCCGACCGCGGGTCCGCGCAGGCTCTCGCGCGGGTGCTGGTCGAGGCTCGCCTTGCGGCATGCGTCAGCATCGGCACAACGGTGGAATCACTTTATCACTGGCGCGGCAAAATCGAAATGGCGGAGGAGGTGCCGGTCGTGATCAAGACCTGCGCCGAGGCCTACGCCGCCGTCGAGGCCGCCATCCGCGCGCGTCACCCGTATGAACTTCCTGAGATCGTTGCGGTCCCCATTGTTCATGGCCTGTCTTCCTACCTTGCCTGGATCGACGTCGAGACGCGACCCGCCGCGGCGGACAGCGGTTGAATGCGCGCGAGCGGCGCGGCGCGGGTTCGGGGCCCGGGTGGCGGCAGGCCTGATCGCCGCACTGACCCTCGGCGGCGCCGGCGCGCAGTCGCCGGATCTGCTCGAGCCGGAGCGGGCGTTCAGCTTCAGCGCCCGCCCGCTCGATGCCACGACCGTCGAGGCACGGTTTGCGATCGCCGACGGCTATTACCTCTATCGCGACAAGCTGAAGCTCTCCCTCGAGCCGGGTGCGCTCGCGGCCCCGCCGGTGCTGCCGCCGGGAAAGATCAAGCAGGACGAGTTCTTCGGCACGGTCGAGACCTACCGCGGCAAGGTCGTGGTGCGGGTTTCGCTCGCCGCGCCGGCCCCCGGGGCCACGCTGACGGTCAAGGCGGAGTCCCAGGGCTGCGCCGACAAGGGCGTCTGCTATCCGCCCCAGGTGCAGAAGATCGCGCTGTCGCTGCCGCCGGCCGGTGCTGGCCCCGGGCCGGTCGTCGAGTTCGCACCGGCGAAGAAAAACTGGTTCAAATGATGCCCGGCGACGGCCCGGGCTCCTGCGCGAGCGACAAGAGCGAGCGCCCACTTCTGTCCGGCGTTCCGTCCTGATGAGTCGTCGCACCGCCCTGGTGGTGATTCTGGTGGCCGGCATCGCGGCGTTGAGCGCGGGGATCTATGTAGGCCGGAGCGACCGCGAGCCGAGCGACGGTACGCAGCCGGGGCAGGCGGCCGCGACGCTGCTCGGCTTGACCCTCCCGGACGTGGCGGGCAAGGAAACGTCGCTCGCCCAGTGGCGGGGCAAACTCCTCGTCGTGAACTTCTGGGCCACGTGGTGCGCGCCATGCCGCGAGGAGATGCCCGAGTTCGTCCGCTTGCAGGCGGAGTTCGGGGGGAAAGGCCTGCAATTTGTAGGCATCGCCCTCGATGATGCGGACAAAGTCGGCCAATTCGCGGCCGAGATTGGCCTCAACTATCCGGCATTGATCGGCGGTTATGGCGCCATGGAGCTATCGAAGACTCTGGGCAACCGGCTCATGGCCCTTCCATTCACGGTCATCGTCAGCCGTGACGGAACGATCGCGCACACCCAGCTTGGACCGCTCAAAGGCAGCCAACTTCGAGCAATGGTCGGCAAGTTGATCTAAGAACCGTCATTAATCCAATTGTTTCGGCTGCCGTAGGCATCACTCCATGCCCGGGCGGCCCGCAGCGCGTCGGCAGGGAGCCCGGGCGCCGCGGTCCAGGCCGGCACCGGATCTCCCGGCTCGGCCGGACGCCGCCGCCACCCGCGTCAAGTCCATCGATCGCTGGACAAACTCGCGGCATCTGCGGCAAACTCCCATCGTTCCGACCCGAACAGCAGGTTCCAGTCCACAGGATCGGTTGCCCGCGGCGAAGCGATCACCCAGAACGTTCGGCTCGTCCGCAGCGAGGTCGGTGCCGGCCCGGCCGTTGCGCCACATCTCGGGAGTCATGCGATGGATCTGCGCAAGCTGAAGACGCTGATAGAACTCGTCGAGTCGTCAGGGATCGGCGAACTGGAAATTCAGGAAGGCGAGGAACGCGTCCGGATCACGCGCGCCGGAGCGCCCGCCGTTCATCACATGACGTCCCATTCCGTGTCCGCGCCGGCGGCAGCGCCGTCCGCGCCGGCGGCGGCGCCGGAGGTGCCGGAGCAGCCCGCGGGGCATCTGGTGAAAAGTCCGATGGTCGGCACGTTCTACCGGGCGGCAACCCCCGGCGGCAAGGCCTTCGTCGACGTCGGGGACGCCGTGACGCAAGGCGACGCGCTGTGCATCATCGAGGCGATGAAGCTGATGAACGAGATCGAGTGCGACAAGTCGGGCATCGTGAAAGCGATCCTCGTCGAGAACGGCCAGCCGGTCGAGTTCGGCCAGCCGCTCGTGGTCATCGAATAGCCGGCGGTCCGCTTTGCCCGCCAAAGACCCCAACCAGCTGTTCGACAAGATCCTCATCGCCAACCGCGGCGAGATCGCGCTCCGCATCCAGCGCGCGTGCCGCGAGCTGGGGATCAAGACCGTCGTCGTCCACTCCGAGGCCGACCGGGACGCGAAGTACGTGCGCCTCGCCGACGAATCGGTCTGCATCGGACCGCCGGCCTCCGCGCAGAGCTACCTCAACATTCCGGCGATCATCGCGGCGGCCGAGGTCACTGACGCTCAGGCCATCCACCCCGGGTACGGCTTCCTCTCGGAAAACGCCGACTTCGCGGAAAAGGTCGAGCGCTCGGGGTTCGTGTTCATCGGCCCGCGCCCGGACACCATCCGCCTGATGGGCGACAAGGTCAGCGCGAAGGCGGCGATGATCAAGGCCGGCGTGCCCTGCGTTCCGGGCGCCGAAGGCACGCTGCCGGACGACCCGAAGGAGGTGGTGCGCCTCGCGCGCGTGACGGGCTATCCCATCATCATCAAGGCGTCCGGCGGCGGCGGCGGGCGCGGGATGCGCGTGGTGCACACCGAGGCGGCGCTGTCGGCCGCGGTGGCGCTGACCCGCAACGAGGCGCAGGCGGCGTTCGGCAACCCGTCGCTGTACATGGAGAAGTTCCTCACCACGCCGCGTCATATCGAGATCCAGGTGCTGGCCGACGAGCACAAGAACGCCGTCTACCTGTTCGAGCGCGACTGCTCGATGCAGCGCCGGCACCAGAAGATCATCGAGGAAGCGCCCGCCCCCGGCATCTCGGTCCGCGCGCTGACCCGCATCGGCGAGCGTTGCGCGGACGCCTGCCGCAAGATCGGCTACCGCGGTGCCGGGACGTTCGAGTTCCTGTACCAGGACGACGAATTCTTCTTCATCGAGATGAACACCCGCGTGCAGGTCGAGCACCCGGTGACCGAGCTCATCACCGGCATCGACATCGTGCAGCAGCAGATCCGCGTCGCCGCCGGGCACAAGCTGCAGTTCCGCCAGCGCGACGTCGTGCGCCGGGGCCATGCGATCGAATGCCGCATCAACGCCGAGGACCCGTACACCTTCGTGCCGTCGCCGGGGCGGATCACCTCGTATCACGCCCCGGGCGGTCCGGGCATTCGCGTCGACTCGCACATCTATCAGAACTACTTCGTGCCGCCGTACTACGACTCGATGATCGGCAAGGTCATCGCCTACGGGGACACGCGCCTGCAGGCGATCGCCCGGATGCGCGTGGCGCTGTCGGAGATGATCATCGAGGGCATCAAGACCAATATTCCGCTGCACCAGGAACTGCTGCTCGACGAGAAGTTCCTGCGCGGCGGGACGTCCATCCATTACCTCGAAGAGCGTCTCGCCAAGCGCAAGCAGGCCGGCTGACGCCGCTGTCGCGGAGCGCGCCTTGTCCTATCTCGCCCTGCGTTTCGACGCCTCCGGCGACGCCGCCGATGGCTGGGCGGATGCGCTGCTCGAGGCCGGCGCGCTGTCCGTCGAGGTGACCGATCCGCGCGCTGGAACCGCGGATGAAACACCGCTCTACGGCGAGCCGGGGGAGCCGGTCGGTGGACTTTGGCCCGTGAACCGGATCACCGCACTGTTCGGCGCCGACGTGGATCCGGCGGCGGCCCTCGCCGCCGCGGGCAAGGCGCTGCAGCAGGTGCCGCCGCCGCATGAAAGCTCCGCGGTCCCCGACCAGGATTGGGTGCGCGCGACGCAGGCCCAGTTCGCGCCCATGAAGATCACCGAGCGGCTCTGGGTCGTGCCGTCGTGGTGCACGCCCCCGGATCCCGGCGCGATCAATCTCACGCTCGACCCGGGGCTCGCGTTCGGCACCGGCTCGCATCCGACGACCCGGCTGTGCCTCGCCTGGCTCGCCGCTTCGCTGCGCCCCGGCGAGCGGGTCCTCGACTACGGTTGTGGTTCGGGCATCCTGGCGATCGCCGCTTCGATGCTGGGCGCGCGAGAGGTGGTGGGTGTCGATGTCGATCCCCAGGCGATCGTGGCCAGCGGTGCGAACGCGGCGCGCAACGGCGCCGCCGCGACGTTTGTGCTGCCGGACGCGCTGGCGCCTTGCGCGACGGCAGGGTTCGACGTGGTCGTTGCCAACATTCTCGCCAATCCGCTCGTGCTGCTGGCACCGGCGCTGGCCGCGCGCGTGCGCCGCGGTGGGCGGATCGTGCTGTCGGGCGTGCTGGAGGCCCAGACCGACGCGGTCGGCGCGGCGTATGCGCGATGGTTTAATATCGCGCCGTGGCAAGGCGACGACGGCTGGGTTGCGCTGGCCGGTGAGCGCGTAGCGGACTCACCTGACGTTCGCTGAGCCCAGCCCCATCCGCGGCGATCCACGTACCCAATCGCGATGTCCGACGAAAAATTCACGCGCTGCCCCGAGTGCCGGACCGTTTTCCGCGTAACGCCCGAGCAGCTCGCGCGGCGGGGCGGCCAGGTGCGCTGCGGACATTGCAAGACCGCATTCGACGGCGTCGAAGAGCTGATCTCCGTCGCGCCGCCGCCGTTCGACGGTGGCGACGCTCCGGTCGACGATGCGGCGCCGGGTCCGCCGACGGTGACGTTGCGCGATGCCCAAGCCCTGGAAGCCTCGTGGCCAGAGGGCGCGGCGACCGCCGCCACACCGCCCCCGGCGCCGCTCGCGTCGCCCGCAGCCGTCGAGCCGGCCGGCGCCGGGGAGAAACGGGGCCGCCGCGCCGTGGTGCTCGCGTTCTGTGCGCTCGCCGCCGTCGCGCTCGTCGTGCTGCTGGCCGGCCAAGCCGTGTTCCACTATCGCGATGAGCTGGTCGCGCGCTGGCCGGCGGCGAAACCGCTGCTCGCCGAAATGTGCGCGGTCGCGGGCTGCATGGTCCGTCCGCCCCACGAAATCGCCGATCTCTCGATCCAGGCGTCCGACTTGCAGGCGGATCCCGCGCACAAGGGGTTGCTGATGTTGACGGCGACCTTGCGCAACCGCGCGGCGACGGCCCTCGCCTACCCGCATCTCGAACTGGCGTTGACCGATGCCCAGGATCAGGTGGTCGTGCGGCGCGCGCTGGCGCCCGCCGAGTACGCGGGCGGCACGACGGACATTGCCTCGGGCATCCCGCCCAACGGCGAGGTTGCCGTCAAACTGTTCATCGACGCCAGTGCGACCACGCAGGCGGGGTATCGGCTGTATCTGTTCTACCCGTGACGTGACACCGGGATCCGGCGCGACACACAAATTGCACCAACATGGTGCCGAGTTGCGATCGGACCTTCGGCCTTGAAACTCAATGAAATCAATGACAAAAATTCGGTGTTGCCGGGATTCCCGGCGATCGCCCCCGATTGTCCGCCCAAGTGGACTGCCGATGATGCGCTGCACCGTAGCGCCTGCCTCGGGTCGGCGGCGATTCGTGCCTCTCTGGTGCACCGCCTTCATTCAGGCGCCATTATGGTGCGAGCTACAGGGTGCCGGGATGCAAAAAACCGCGCGGCCCGCAGCGCACGCCCGGTTTCGGCGCGTTTTTTGATGGCATAGTTCTGGCTAATGGACTTCAGCCACTTTGCGCAACGCACCACGCGTTTTCATCCACGCATGAACAGGAGAACCCCATGACCACCCCCGCCGACGTCCTCAAGATGCTCAAGGAAAAGGAGGTCAAGTTCGTCGACCTTCGTTTCACGGACACCCGCGGCAAGGAGCATCACGTCTCGGTGCCGACCAAGCAGTTCACGATGGACAAGTTCGAGGCCGGCCACGCGTTCGACGGCTCGTCGATTGCCGGCTGGAAGGGCATCCAGGCCTCCGACATGCTGCTGATCCCGGATGCCGGGTCCGCCTACATCGACCCGTTCACCGACGAGACCACGCTCAACATCACGTGCGACGTCGTCGAGCCGACCGATGGCAAGGGGTACGAGCGCGACCCGCGCTCGCTCGCCAAGCGCGCCGAGGCCTACCTCAAATCGACCGGCTTGGGCGACACGGCGTATTTCGGTCCGGAGCCCGAATTCTTCATCTTCGACGCGGTCGAGTGGTCGGTCGACATGTCCGGCAGCTACTGCAAGGTGTTTTCGAGCGAGGCCGCGTGGTCATCGGCCGAGAGGTTCGAAGGCGGCAACATGGGCCACCGGCCCACGGTCAAGGGCGGGTACTTCCCCGTGCCGCCGGTGGACTCGCTGCAGGATATCCGCTCGGCGATCTGCCTCGCGCTGGAGCAGATGGGCGTCGAAGTCGAGGTCCATCACCACGAAGTGGCGAACGCGGGCCAGTGCGAGATCGGCACCAAGTTCGAGTCGCTGGTGAAGCGCGCCGACTGGATCCAGGTGCTGAAATACGCCGTGCACAACACCGCGCACGCCTACGGCAAGACGGCGACGTTCATGCCGAAGCCGATCGTCGGCGACAACGGCTCGGGCATGCACGTCCACCAGTCGGTGTGGAAGGGCGGCAAGAACCTGTTCGCCGGTGACGGCTACGCGGGGCTCTCCGACTTCGCGCTCTACTACATCGGCGGCGTCATCAAGCACGCGAAGTCGCTGAACGCGATCACCAATCCCGGCACCAACTCGTACAAGCGGCTGGTGCCGGGCTTCGAGGCGCCGATCAACCTCGCCTACTCGGCCCGCAACCGCTCCGCTGCGATCCGCATTCCGTACGTGCCGAATCCGAAGGGCCGCCGCGTCGAGGTCCGCTTTCCTGACCCGACCGCGAATCCGTATCTCGCGTTCGCGGCGATGCTCATGGCGGGGCTCGACGGCGTGCAGAACAAGATCCATCCCGGCGATCCGATGGACAAGAATCTCTACGACCTCGAGCCCGAGGAAGCCGCGAAGGTGCCGCACCCGTGCGCATCGCTCGACGAGGCGCTCGACCACCTCGACCGCGACCGCGAGTTCCTGACGCGCGGCGGCGTGTTCACCAACGACATGCTCGACGGCTACATCGCGCTGAAGATGGAAGAGGTCACCCGCTTCCGGATGACGACGCACCCGGTCGAATACGACATGTACTACAGCCTGTAAACGGGTGCGCGCCGACGCGCGCTGCTGATGTGGGCGAGGGGCGGGCCGCAGGGTCCGCCTCTTTTGCTTGTGTCCGCCCAAGTCAATACACTGCCCACCATGACACGAGCTCCCGGAATCATCGTTCGATGGCCTGCCGCCAGGTTATGCGTCGGCACCATGTTGTGGTGCGTACTGGCGCAGACAGCTCCAGTCGGGGCGTCGCCGCTTTCCGAAAAGGCAAAGGAGTCGAAATGCACCGACAAACCCGTTTCCAAGGGTGGAGAGCTCTACACCTGCTCGACTGACTCGGGTGTTGTCACATACTTCAACGTGCCGGGAGCCAATGAGTCCGCGCCTTCGGACCGGGGCAGCAAGCGCAGCACCTCGTCGCCGTCGCCTGCAGGGTTCCCGCGAGTCACCGGCGAAACCCAGAAGGTCCGCGACGACATGCGCAAGAAGGTGCTGGCCGACGAGCTCGCCGACGAGCAGAAGTCGCTGGCCGAAGCGCGCACGGCATACGCCGATGGCGCGCCGGCGCCGCTGCCCGAAGAGCGGACGGACGCCGCGAGGTACCGCGTCCGCATCGGCAAGCTCCGGCAGACGGTCACCGTTCACGAAAGGAACATCGAGGCGTTGAAGAAGGAACTCTCGCTGGTCAAGTGATTCGTGGCCCGCATGTGTCCCCGCTATCTGTAGCCCGGGCTACCGACGGCAGGCGACCAACCGCGACCACCCTCAGCATTGGGCGCGGATATTGCTAAGGAGAGTCTGTCGTCGTTCCGGAGCCCCAGTCCTGCCACGCAGCGGGATCATCGATCGTGAAATTCGGCCTACTGCCCTTCGTTGCCGGTGATGATGCGAAGAGCGCATATCCGGGCCTGGAGCTGCTCGCGACTGCAGTGCTGCTGCTCGATCGCGGGCGGCGCATCATCTACGCCAACCCGGCCGCGGAGAACCTGCTCGAGCTGTCGAAGCGACAGCTCACGGGGCGCAAGCCGAACGAAATCTTCGCCGATGCCGCGGGTCTGCTGGCCGCGATCGAGAAGGCGGTGGGCAGCGGCGCGTCCTACGCCGAACAGGAGCTGGAACTCGGCGTGCCCGGCAAGCCGAAACTGCATCTCGCCTGCACGGTTTCGCCGATCGAGTTGCGCGACGTCGTGCTGCTGCTCGAGTTTCGTCACATCGACCAGCAACTGAAGATCGCGCGCGAGGAGCGCCTGCAGGAGCAGCAGCAGGCCAACCGCGACCTGATCCGCAGCCTCGCGCACGAAATCAAGAACCCGCTGGGCGGCATCCGCGGCGCCGCGCAGCTGCTCGAGCGCGAGCTCGACCGGCCGCAGCTGATCGAGTACACGCAGGTGATCATCGGCGAGGCAGACAGGCTGCGTTCGCTCGTCAACCGGCTGCTGACGCCGAACCGATTGCCGTCCTACCGGCGCATCAACATCCACGAAATCCTGGTGCGGGTGAAGGGGCTGGTGCAGGCGGAATTCCCGCAGGTGACCTTCGTCTCGGATTTCGACACCAGCCTGCCCGACTTCGACGCCGATCCCGAGCAGCTGATGCAGGCGGTGCTCAACATCGTCCGCAACGCGGCGCAGGCCGTCGCCGGCACCACAGCCGGGCCGACCGTCCGCCTGATGACGCGCGTCGCCCGTGGCGTCACGCTGGCCCGCAGGCGCCACCGCCTTGCGCTCGCGGTCTCGGTCGCCGACAACGGGCCCGGCATTCCCGAGGCGCTGCGGGACCGGATCTTTTTCCCGCTGGTGTCGGGCCGCGAGGGCGGCAGCGGGCTCGGGCTCACGATCGCGCAGACGTTCGTCGCGCAGCACAACGGCACGATCGAATGCGAGAGCGAGCCGGGAGCCACCGTGTTCACAATCCTGCTGCCGCTGGAAATCGGCCGCGCCGGCACCTGAATTGAAAATTCGCCGTGCCGGCACCGGAATTGAAAATTCGCCGTGCCGGCACCGGAATTGAAAATTCGCCGTGCCGGCACCTATACTGAACGGATGACGCATGTACGCATTCGATGACGCAACTCCGCAGGGCGCGGCGATGAAGCCGGTCTGGATCGTCGATGACGACCGCTCGATCCGCTGGGTGCTGGAGAAGGCGCTGGCGCGCGAGGGCATCCCGTACAAGACGTTCGCGTCGGCCTACGAGGTGCTGCAGGCGCTGGCGGTGAGCCAGCCGCAGGTGCTCGTCTCCGACATCAGGATGCCGGGCGAGTCGGGGCTGACACTGCTGGCCAAGGTGAAGGAGCTCTATCCGCAGATTCCGGTCATCGTGATGACTGCGTATTCGGATCTGGAGAGCGCCGTGGCGGCGTTCCAGGGGGGCGCGTTCGAGTACCTGCCCAAGCCGTTCGACGTCGACCATGCGCTGGCGCTGATCCGCCGCGCGACCACGGAGACGCCGGCGGCCGCGCGGCTCGACGCCGCGGCGTCCGCCGAAATGCCCGAGATGCTCGGACAGGCGCTCGCGATGCAGGAGGTGTTTCGCGCCATCGGCCGGCTGTCGCAGTCGAACGTCACCGTGCTCATCACCGGCGAGTCGGGGACCGGCAAGGAGCTGGTCGCCCGCGCGCTGCACCGGCACAGCCCGCGCGCCGCGGGGACCTTCGTCGCGATCAACACCGCCGCGATACCGAAGGACCTGCTCGAGTCGGAACTGTTCGGCCACGAGCGCGGCGCCTTCACCGGCGCGCAGCAGTCGCGGCGCGGCCGCTTCGAGCAGGCCGAGGGCGGCACGCTCTTTCTCGACGAGATCGGCGACATGCCACCCGACCTGCAGGTGCGGCTGCTGCGCGTGCTCGCCGACGGCGAGTACTACCGGGTCGGCGGCCACGCGCCGCTGAAGGCGAACGTGCGCATCATCGCGGCGACGCACCAGGACCTGGAAGAGCGCGTGCGGCAGGGGCTGTTTCGCGAGGACCTGATGCACCGGCTCAATGTCGTTCGCCTGCGCCTGCCGTCGCTCGCGGAGCGGCAGGAGGACATCGCTCTGCTCACCCGGCATTTTCTGCAGAAGAGCGCGCGCGAGCTCGCGGTCGACCCGAAGACCCTCTCCGACAGCGCGCTCAACGTGCTGTCGGCATTCCCGTTCCCCGGCAACGTGCGCCAGCTGGAGAACATCTGCAACTGGCTCACGGTGATGGCGCCCGGTCAGCGGATCGAGGCGTCGGACCTGCCGCCGGAAGTGCGCGAGCCCGCGGCCGGCCGGCCGGCCGGGGAAACCGGCGGCGAAACCGATTGGCAGCAGGCGCTCGACCGCGAGCTCGCACAGGCGCTCTCCCGCGGCGAGCGCGCGGTCGGCGAACGTCTGGAAAGGGCGTTCGAGCGCACGCTCATCCTGCGCGCGCTGGCGCACACCGGTGGACACCGGATGGAAGCGGCGCAGTGGCTCGGCTGGGGCCGCAACACGCTGACGCGCAAGATCCAGGAACTGGGGCTCGAGCCCGAGCTGAAGAAGGGCGCGGGTGGCTGACGGCCGCGCGCCGCGGGTCACATCGGGTACACGGTCGGCGTGTGCAACCCGCGCTCGACCATCTCCTCGATGACGACATCGGGCTTCTCGCGCTCCACCAGCGCGCGATCGAGGCGCCGGTCCGACACGTAGACGACGCGACGGAAGTTCTCGGACAGCAGCGGGAGCAGCGGGACCGCCATCGAGTCGCGGTACACGAGGGCGGTCGGCAGTCCCGGGCGGTCGCAGGCGTAGACCTCGGTCTCGGCCTTCGGCGCCGGCGCGCCCGGGGGGAATGGCGCCGCGACGGGTTGCGCGCAGCGCTTGGCCGCATCGGCCAGCAGGCGGCCGAGCGGAGCGATGTCGTCCTCGCGGAAGAGCCCCGGCAGGCCAATCATGTTCGCGAGGTCGCCGCTGTAGACGTCGACGCCGGGCTCGTAGGTCGGACGCACGGGCGGCACGCCGGGAAACCCCGGCACCTTCGCCTTCAGCACGCCGGCGAGCGCTTCGTAGCCGACCATCGCGCCGACCAGGTTCCAGTGCGAGTCGGTCATGAAGTAGTTGCGCTCGCGCCCCTTGGCCGCGGTGAGCGCGGGACGCAGGTCCAGCACCGTCAGCGCGGGATGCGCGGCGAGCGCCGCGTAGAGGCGGTCGAGGCGCGATTGCGGGGCCACCCGGGTGATCCATCGCGGCAGGTGCTCGGGATAGATCGTCGCCTTGTCCGGCACGATCATCACCACGTACGGGATGCCGAGTGCCGCGAGGAAATCGTGCCGCCGCTGCAGCTCCGCGGCGACTTTCGCCGCCTCGTCCGGCGCAGAGGGGACGATGCCGCGGTAGTCGCGGTCGATCGACTTGCCATCCTCGCCGAGGAAGTAGAGCCAGCCACCGCGACCGATCAGCGCCAGCGGGACGGGCGAGACGCCGAAGCCCTGCGCCTTGGCGCGGTGATGCAGCGCGATCAGCGCGTCGCGGCCGCCGAAGCGATCGGCGAAGGCGGCTTCGAATGCCGTCGGCCACGCGCGCCACGCTTTGATCGCCGCCGGCGCAGCGGGCCACGCGGCAGCGCGCCGCTGTTCGAACACCGTGGTGACGACGTCACGGTTCAGTAGCGCACCCGCAAGCGGCAGGTACAGCGCGAGCACGAACAGCGCGACGACGACGCCGTCGCGCCAGAGGTGGTTAGCGGGTGCCGGCGGGGGCACCGGCGGAAGCGCCAGCGGATCGGGGGTGGAGGTGACGGCAGACATCGTGTGGACGGCGTCAGAAACGGAAGTAGATGAACGGATTGTAGGTGCCGGCGGCGAGCCACGCGCACGCAGCGACGGCGACCAGCGCGAGCCAAAGGGTGTCGGCGGAGAGCACCGCAACGGCGGCAATCCCGCCGTTCGCCGCGACCGCATCGCGCCAGTCGCCGAGGCGCCGCGCCAGCGGTGCCGCGCCGAGGACGCCGGCGACGATCGCGGTCGCCCCCAGCGGATCGAGATATTCCGCGACGGGGTGCCGCGCCGCATCGCCGGCGGCCTGGCCCGCGAGCGCGGCATACCAGGCGAGCGCCTGCGCGAGCGTCTCGCAGCGGAACAGCACCCAGCCGCCCATCACCGCGGCGAGCGCGTACGCGTGGCGCAGCGGCCCGATACGCGCCAGCATGCGATCGAGCCCCGCCCGCTCCGCGACCAGGAACAGCCCGTGCCAGGTGCCCCAGATCACGAACGGCCAGCTCGCGCCGTGCCACAGCCCGCAGAGCAGGAACACGATGACGAGGTTCGCGTACGCGCGCGCGGCGCCGCGCTGGTTGCCGCCGAGCGGGATGTAGAGGTAGTCGCGAAACCAGTTCGACAGCGAGATGTGCCAGCGCCGCCAGAACTCGCGGATCGACTGCGCCACATACGGGTAATTGAAGTTCTCGAGGATGCGGAAACCGAACATCCGCATCAGCCCGATCGCCATGTCCGAGTAGCCCGAGAAGTCGAAGTAGATCTGCAGCGTGTAGCAGACGAGGCCGAGCCACGCGAGCGGCGTCGTGAGCTCGCCCGCCGGCAGCGCGAAGATCTGGTCGGCGACGTGCCCCAGCGTGTTGGCGATCAGCACCTTCTTGCCGAGACCCAGCACGAAGCGGCGCACGCCGTACCCGACGTCGGCGATGCGCCCGGGGTGCACGCCGAGCTGCGCGGCGATGTCGCGCCAGCGGATGATCGGTCCGGCGATGAGCTGCGGGAACAGCAGGATGTAGAGCGCGAAGTCGGGCAGCCGGTGCTCGGCGGCGGCGTTCTTCTTGTACACGTCGACGACGTAGGAGATCGCGTGGAAGGTGAAGAACGAGATGCCGAGCGGCAGCGGGATCGCGCCGACCGCCACCGGGGCGATGCCGAGCACCGGGGCGAGCGCGTTGACGTTGGCGAAGGCGAAGTTCGCGTACTTGAACACGGCGAGCGTGCCGAGGTTTGTGGTGACCGCGACCGCGAGCCAGCGCCGGCGCGCGGAGGGGTCCGCGGCACCGCCGATCGCGAGCCCGAAGCCCCAGTTGGCGAGGACCGAGGCGACGACCAGCACGACGTACGGTCCTTCGCCCCAGACGTAGAACGCGAGGCTCGCGACGAGCAGCACGGCGTTCTTCGCGCGGCGCGGCGCGAGCGCGTAGGCCGCGAGCGTCAGCGGCAGGAACAGGAACAGGAAAATCGGGGAGGCGAATACCACGGCGGGCCGTTTCGTGCGCCGCGGAGTCTAGCAGATGCGACGATCAGGCGAACTCGGCGATTACCGGCGCGTGGTCCGACGGCTTCTCGCCCTTGCGCGCGTTGCGGTCGATCCGGCACGCGCCGCATGCTGCGGCGAGCGGCGGCGTCAGCAGAATGTGATCGATGCGCAGGCCGCGATTCTTCGGGAACGCGAGCTGGCGGTAATCCCACCAGCTGAAGGTCTGCGCCGGCTGGTCGAAGAGCCGGAAGCTGTCGCGCAAGCCGAGAGCGAGCCAGTCGCGGAACAGCGCGCGTTCCGGTTCCGAGCACAGCACCTGACCGGCCCACAGTGCCGGTTCGTGCACGTCGCGATCCTCGGGCGCGATGTTGAAATCGCCGGCAACCGCCACGCGCGGGTTGGACGCGAGTTCGGCGCGCAAATAGCGCGTCGCCGCCGCGCCCCAGGCGAGCTTGTATCGGTATTTGTCGGAATCGACCGACTGCCCGTTCGGCACGTAGAAATTGATCACCCGGACGCCGCCCACCGTGGCCGCGATGACGCGTTTCTGGACGTCGCCGTAATCCGGCAGCGCCGTCACGACGTCGCTCACCGGACCGAGGCACTCGCGCACCAGCAGCGCGACGCCGTTGTAGGTGCGCTGGCCCGTGAAGTGCGCCGCGTAGCCGGCGCGCGCCAGTTCGTCGCGCGGGAACTTCGGGTCCTCCATCTTGGTTTCCTGGAGGCATAGGACGTCCGGCTGCACGACCGGCAGCCAATCGAGCAGCCGCGGCAGGCGGACGTTGAGCGAGTTGACGTTCCAGGTCGCGAGCTTCAACGCGAGGTTCTCCGCACCCGCGCCACCACGACCGGCAGCTCCTGCGATGCGTGAGCGCGGGGAGCCGGGCGCTGCGCGCGCTGTCTACAGTTTCGGATACCCGCCGGGTTTTGCCGGGACCGGGGGGGGCGGGGATTCAGGCGCAGCTGCCGGCGCAGGTGCCTGCGTGGCGGCACCCTTGGGGACATCGAGGGGCGCCTGCGCCCGCCGCGACGCCGGGGTTTTCGGATAGCCGGCGTCATTCAGAAGCGCCTGCCACCCCTGCTCGCTGTACCCCTTGGCGATCAGCTTGTCGCCTGCCTGCAGCACCGGCACCTGCGTGTCGCCGGTCGCCTTCTTCAATCGTTCCGCGCCCTGCGCCTCGCTGACGTTGACCGTGCTGAACGGCACGCCCCGCCGATTGAGCAGGGCTTCGGCCTTGTCGCAGACGTCGCCGCACGCGAACGTGTACAGCGTCACCGGAAAGCGATCCTGCGCGCGCTGTGCCTCGAGCGGGAGCTTGTCGGTCTCGATGTAGTTCTGGGTGAGGCGCTTGGCCTCCACGTTCTTCGCGTCGGCCGGAGGCATGTGGTCCGTGTAGATGACGCGGCCGCTGGGATCGACATAGCGGTAGATAGGCGGCGTTTGCGCCGCAACACCGGACGCGATGATCGCTGCGAGTGCGGCGCACGGGAGGGCGAGACGACAGGATGCGCGGGCCATGGCTCCTCCTTGTTAGGTGGGAACGACCATCCCATTATGCCGCAGAAGGGCGTCGAGTTGCGGCGGGCGGCCGCGGAAGGCGACGAACGACTCCAGGGCCGTGCGGCTGCCGCCGCGGGCGAGCACTTCGTCGCGGAAGCGCGCCCCTGCGGTCGCCGACAGCACGCCGTGCTCCTCGAACAGGCTGTAGGCGTCGGCCGAGAGCACCTCGGCCCACTTGTAGCTGTAGTAGCCGGCGGCGTAGCCTCCGGCGAAAATGTGGCCGAACGACAGCAGGGCGCGATCATAGTCCGCGCGCGGCGCGACGGCGATCTCGCGGCGCACCGCCGCGGCCAGCGCCCGCGGCGATTGCCATTGCCCCTGCCCGCGCGGATCCCACGCCGAGTGCAGCAGCATGTCGAACAGCGCGAACTCGAGCTGGCGGACCGTTTGCATCCCGCTCTGGAAATTCTTCGCCGCGGAGAGCTTGTCGAAGAGCTCGCGCGGCAGGGGAGCGCCGGTGTCCACGTGCGCGGTCATGTGGAGCAGGACATCCCATTCCCAGCAGAAATTCTCCATGATCTGGCTCGGCAGCTCCACGGCGTCCCATTCGACGCCCTGGATGCCGGAAACGCCGGCGACCTCGACGCGCGTCAGGAGCTGGTGCAGGCCGTGCCCGAATTCGTGGAAGATCGTGATCACTTCGTCGTGGGTAAACGTCGCCGGCTTGCCGCCGACGGGCGCGGAGAGGTTGCACGTGAGGTAGGCCACCGGATGCTGGACGTGCGCGCCCGCGCGCCGGCGGTTGATCGCGTCGTCCATCCAGGCGCCGCCCTGCTTGCCCTCGCGCGCGTACATGTCGAGATAGAACTGCCCGATCAGCGCGCCGCCGCGATCGACGACGTCGAAGAAGCGAACGGCCGGATGCCATGCGGCGGCCTGCGCCTCGCGGATCGTGATGCCGTAGATCGTCTCGATGACGCGATAGAGGCCTGCCAGCACCTTGTCCTCGGGGAAGTACTGGCGCACTTCCTGCTCGGAATACGCGTAGCGCTTCGCCTTCAGCTTCTCCGAGGCGAAGGCGAGATCCCACGGCGCCAGGACGCCGAGTCCGAGATCATCCTGCGCAAACGCGGCCAGCTCGGCGAAATCGCGTTCGGCGAAGGGCCTGGCGCGGCGGCCGAGATCGCGCAGGAAAGCAAGCACCTCGTCGGCGTCGTTGGCCATCTTGGGCACCAGCGAGAGCGCGGCGTAGTTGGCGTAGCCCAGCAGTTCGGCGGACTCGTGACGCAGCAGCAGGATGCGTTCGATCACCGCGGTGTTGTCCCACGCGGGATGGGTGCCGAGTTCCGACGCCAGCGTGACGTAGGCACGGTGCAGCGCGGCGCGCAGCGTGCGATTGTCGGCATACTGGAGCGCCGGCAAATAGCACGGCATGCGCAGCGTGAGCTTCCAGCCGGGCTTGCCGTCGGCTGCGGCCTGCGCCCGCGCTTCGGCCCGCACGTCGGCGGGAATTCCGGCGAGGTCGGCCTCGTCGCCGACGTAGAGCGCCCAGTCGTTGGTCGCGTCGAGCACGTTGTCGTCGAACTTCGCCGACAGCGCGGCGAGCTCCTCCTGCACAGCCTTCAGCCGGGCCTTGCGGTCGGCGGCGAGCTCGGCGCCGCCCAGGCGGAAGTCGCGCAGCTCGTTGGCGACGGCCTTGCGTTGCGCGGCGTCGAGCGCCGCATGGCCGGGCGAGGCGGCCAACGCGCGATAGCGGTCGAACAGCCGCAGGTCGAGCCCGAGGTCGGCGTAGAACGCGGTGACCTTGGCGAGGTTGCCGTTGTAGGCGTCGCGCAATTCGGGCGAGCTGACCACGGCGTTCAGGTGGCGCACCGCCGACCAGGCGCGGTCGAGCCGATCGAGCGAGTCAGCGATCGGCTCGGCCACATTGTCCCATGAAGGCGGGTGCGGGTCGGCGGCGACGCGTTCGACGGTTGCGCGGGCGTCGGCGAGCAGCGCGTCGACCGCGGGCGAGATGTGCTCCGCACGAATCGCGTCGAAGCGGGGAAGGCCGGAAAAGTCGAGCAGCGGGTTGGCGGTCACGGGCGGCTCCCGGGGAGGGTTTGCGGTCGCTGGCGCAGCGAAGCATCGAGGCGGGCAAGGTCATCCGGCGTGCCGACATTGGCCCAGGGCCCGTCGAAGCGTTCCCCGGACGCCTGCCCGCGACCGATCCAGTCGTTATACAGCGGTGTGATTTTGAGCTTCACGCCGCGCGGAAGTTCGCGGAACAACGCGGTGTCGTAGAGGCCGATGTTGCCGAAGGTCAGGCGCGGCGCGCCGTCCTGCGCGAGCATCCCGGGCGTGTCGCGCGACCCGGGCAGGAGCGCGAAATCGCCGGCCGGATGGTACGGTGGATTCGGCACCATGACGAGGTGCGCGCGCGGTGTGGTGGCATCGCGGGCCATGGCGGCGGCCCGCGGCAGCAAGCCCGCGTAGTCGAACCGCGTCCAGACATCGCCGCTCACGATGAGCGCCGGGCCCGGCGGCAGCAGCGGCAGCGCGGTGGCGATTCCGCCTGCCGCCTCCAGCGGCTCGGGCTCGACCGACCACGCGAGCCGGACGCCGAGCGCGGCGCCATCGCCGAGCCGCGCCAGAAGCTGATCGGCGAGATGCGCGGCGTTGACGACGATGTCGCAGAGCCCTGCGCGCGCGAGCGCCTCGATCTGCCAGACGATGAGCGGCTTGCCGCCGACCTCGTGCAGCGGCTTCGGAAGCACGTCCGACAGCGGCCGCAGGCGTTCGCCGCGGCCGGCGGCGAGGATCATGGCGCCGAGGGTCATCGGGATGCGGGTCAGAAGGTGTAGCCGACCGCGGGCCGCCGGCCTTCGAGGTCGTCGAGCAGTTTGAGCAGCGGCCCAAGCGCGGCATATCGCTCGCACGCGCCGCGCAGGTAGGCCATCACGCGCGGCATGTCGGCGAGATAGCCGGTCTTGCCGTCGCGATGCGCGAGGCGCGCGAAGATGCCCAGCACCTTCAACTGACGTTGCACGCCCATCCATTCGAAATCGCGCCAGAAGGCGGCGAAATCCGGCGCGACGGGCAGGCCGGCGCGGCGCGCGCGCTCCCAGTACCGGGCCGCCCAGTCGATCTGCCGCTCTTCGCCCCACACGATGTACGCGTCGCGCAGCAGCGAGACGAGGTCGTAGGTGATCGGCCCATGCACGGCATCCTGGAAATCGAGGACGCCGGGATTGGGCCGCGACACCATCAGGTTGCGCGAGTGGTAGTCGCGGTGGACGAAGACGCGCGGTTGGGCGAGATTGTTGTCGAGCACGAGGCGGAACGCATTGGCGAGCACCTGCGCCTGCGCCGGAGCGAGCGCGACGCCGAGATGCTTCGCGATGTACCAATCGGGAAACAGATCAAGCTCCCGCCGCAGCAGCGGCTCGTCGTACGGCGCCAGCTCGCCGTCGCGCGACGCGCGCTGCCACAGGATCAGGGCGTCGATGGCATCGGAGTAGAGCGCTGGCGCGGACGCCACGTCGAGTTCGGCGAGGTAGGTGCGGTCACCAAGGTCGGTCAGCAGCAGGAAGCCGCGGTCGAGATCGGCTTTGATCACCTCCGGCGCGTGCACACCGGCCGCGCGCAGCAACGCCGCGACGCGCACGAACGGCCGGCTGTCCTCCTTCTCGGGCGGCGCATCCATTGCGATCACGGTCCGCTGTCCCGGGGCGAGTGTCGACGCGGCACCGGTGGTCAGGCGGAAGTAGCGGCGGAAGCTCGCGTCGGCGGAGGCCGGCGCGAGCGTAAGGTCGGGCGTGCGCAGCGTCGTCGCCGCCCAGGCGGAGAGTTCGGCGAGGCGCGCATCCGCGCTCGGCAGGGCCGGCGCGGGGGTCATCGGATCGGACATGGCGGCATGGCGGAATGGCCGTGGCGGCCTGCGACTCCGCGCGGCCGAAAATGGCGGCTGCGCGACGGGGGGTGCGGCGCGGCCGACGGCAAGGCGGGGAGCGGGGCGCCGGGCTGCCGGCGGGGCAAGCTAGAATGTCATATTTTAGCATCACGTCAGCGCTCTCCTCCGATGCATTCTCGCTGGTCCCGACCTGCCGCCGCGCTCGCCGCGTGCGTCGCCGTGCTCGCTTCCCCGGCGATGCGCGACGCGCGCGCAGCCGCGCCAGGGGCGGAGGTGGCGGGCGCGATCGACGACACCCTTCCGGCGCCGAACCTCAAGTTCGCGCCGGACCTCGTGCCGCCCGCGGTACGCCCGGCGTCGCGGGCGGGCGCCCGGCCCGCGGCGAACGGATCCAGATCCTCGCCGCAGGTCCCGGCCGCACCGCTCAAGATCGCTCCGTTCGGCGCCGGCGGCGGCGCGATCTTCGTGCGCGCCGATTCGATCAGCGGCGTCCCGGAAAAATTCGTCGAGGCATCGGGCAGGGTGGAGTTGCGCGCCCGCAACGAGACGGTGCTCGCGGACTGGCTTCGCTACGATTTTGCACAGGACGAGATCTGGGGCAAGGGCAACGTGCTGCTGCGCAAGGGGCTCGACTGGATAACGGGCCCGGAAGCGCGGTTTCGGCGTGACAGGGAGACGGGATCGTTCACGGCTCCCAAGTTCTATGTGGCCGAAAACGGCAGCCGCGGCGAAGCGGCCGAGATCCGATTCGCCGGCCCCGACCGGTACGAGGTCACCGATGCCCGCTACACGACGTGCGTCGCGCCGCGCGAGGACTGGTACATCCACATGGACGAGCTCGAGATCGACAAGACGCGGATGGTCGGCACCGGGCACCACGCCACCGTGCGTTTCTTCGGCGTTCCGATCGTCTATTCGCCGTGGCTCGAATTCCCGCTGTCGAACGAGCGCAAGAGCGGCTTCCTGACGCCGACGTTCGGTTCGAGCAGCATCCGCGGCTTCGATGCCGCGATGCCCTATTACCTCAATCTCGCACCCAACTACGACGCGACGCTGGCGCCGAGGGTGATGACCAAACGCGGCTTCCAGCTCGGCGCGCAGTTCCGTTACCTGCTCGAGAACGGACAGGGCGGCATGGAAGCCGAGGACCTTCCCCACGATCGCGTCACCGGCACCGATCGCTACGCGCTGTCGTGGAAGCACACCCAGAATCTCGGTTCGATCCTGCCGGGTCTCGCGGGGTTTCTCAACCTCAACAAGGTATCGGACGACACCTATTTTTCCGATCTCTCGGATCGCGTCGCGTTCACCTCGCTGACCACCCTGGTCCGCGAGGGCGGCTTCACGTATGCGAACGGGCCATGGCAGTTGCGGGCGACCGCGCAGGCCTTTCAGACGCTGCAGGACCCGACGGCGCCGCCGGTGGTGGCGCCCTACAATCGGGTTCCGCAGATCTTCGGCCTGCTGCAGGAAACGGACTGGATGGGGCTCACGTTCGCCGGCGTCGGCGAATACGCGGATTTCCGCCAGCCGACGCTGACCACCGGCCAGCGCGCCTATCTGTGGCCGACCGTGGCTTGGTCGCGCCAGGGCGCGGCGTGGTCGTTCACCGCGCGCACCGGCGCGCATCTGCGCCAGTACAACCTCAACGACGTCCGGCCCGGCGTCTCGAGCTCGCAGGACTACGCGATCCCGATCACTTCGGTGGACGGCAGCCTCGTGTTCGAGCGCGAGTGGGACATCGCGGGCCGCAGCGTGGTGCAGACGCTCGAGCCGCGCGCCTTCTACGTCTACGTGCCCTACCGGAACCAGAACGACGCGCCGGTCTTCGACACCGCGCTCGACGATTTCAATTTCGGCCAGCTGTTCAGCGTCAATCGCTACCTCGGCAACGACCGGATTGCGGACGCCAACCAGCTGACGCTCGCGCTGTCGTCGCGGTTCATCGACGCCGAGACCGGGATCGAACGCCTGCGGGTGGCGGTCGGCGAGCGCTTCTACTTCCAGGACCAGCGGGTGACATTGAACGAATCGCCGCGATCGGCGTCTACCTCTGACTTCCTGCTGGGATTCGAGGGCCGGCTTTCGGAAGCCTGGTCGCTCGTGGGCTTGTGGCAATACAACTTCGACGCATCGCAGACGGAGCGGGTGAATGCCGGGGTGCGGTATACGCCGGGGCCGGGCCGCGCCCTCAACGCGACCTACTCGTATTCGGGCCAGTACGTCGACCCGGTCGGCGCGCAGTCGCCGCTCAACCAGTGGGACCTTTCGGCGCAGTGGCCGCTCGACGCCAACTGGACGGTGCTGGGACGCTGGAACTACTCGGTGCTGGGGCACAAGACCCTGGAGGCGGTGGCCGGCGTCGAGTACAATGCCGGGTGCTGGGTGCTGAGGCTCGTCGGGCAGCGGCTGACGACGACGACCCAGACGACGTCCAATTCGATCTACCTGCAGCTCGAGTTGAACGGTCTGGCCCGGATCGGCACGAGCCCGCTCGACCTCCTGCGCCGCAGCGTCCCGGGTTATCTCAGGACCAACGATCCGACCGTGTCGCCGCGCGAGCGCGACGACTATTTCCCCGAATACTGAATTCCTCACCACCGAGGTCACGACCTTGTCCGCCCATTCCAGAAATCCCGGCCAGGCGCTGATCCTGGCACTCGCGGCGGGCCTCGCGGCCGTCGCCCTGACGGCCGGGGCGCAGAGCACCGCGCCGCGCCCGCCGACCGCCGCGCCCGCGCCGCGCCCCGTGTCCACCGCCCGCATCGTTCCGCTCGAACGCGTGATCGCCGTCGTCAACGACGAGGCGCTGACCCAGTACGACCTCGACGAGCAGAAGCGCGTCGTCACGCAGCAGATGAAGGCGCAGAACGTGCCGGCGCCGCCGGCCGACGTGCTGGACAAGCAGCTGCTCGAGCGGCTGATCATCGATCGCGCGCTGATGCAGCATGCGAAGGAAACCGGCGTTCGCATCGACGACGTGCAGGTCGAGCGGACGATCGCGCGCATCGCGCAGGACAACAAGCTCTCGGCGGACCAGTTCCGCGTGGCCGTGGAGCGCGAGGGCATCACCTACGCCAAATACCGCGAGGACATGCGCAACGAGATCACGGTGCAGCGGCTGCGCGATCGCGAGGTCGACAGCAAGATCGCGGTGAGCGACGCCGAGGTGGACAACTTCCTCGCCACCGTCGCCGCGCAGACCGGCGGCGAGACCGAATACCGGCTCTCCCACGTCCTGGTGCTCGTTCCCGAGCAGGCCTCGGCGGACCAGATCGACGCCAAGCGGCGCCGGGCAGAGGAAGCGCTGAAGCAGATCCGGGGTGGCGCCGATTTCAGCCAGGTTGCGGCCGGGTTCTCCGATGCCCCCGACGCGCTCAAGGGCGGCGACCTCGGCTGGCGCGCGCCGGCGCGCCTGCCGACGGTGTTTTCCGAGCCGGTGCGCGGCATGAAGCCGGGCGAAGTCTCCGGCGTCCTGCGGTCGTCGACCGGTTTCCACGTCGTGAAGCTGCAGGAGGTCCGCAGCCGCAACCAGCCGACCGTCGTCGAGCAGACGCAAGCGAGGCACATCCTCATCAAGGTCAACGAGATCACCTCGGAAAGCGAAGGCAAGTCCAAGATCGACCGGATCAAGGACCGCCTGGACACCGGCGCCAGGTTCGAGGACCAGGCGCGGCTCAACTCCGAGGACGCGAGCGCGTCCAAAGGCGGCGATCTCGGCTGGATTTCGCCGGGCGATACCGTCCCCGATTTCGAGCAGGCGATGAACAAGCTCAAGATCGGCGAGATCTCGCCGGCGGTGCGTTCGCCGTTCGGCTGGCACCTCATCGTCGTGAGCGAGCGCCGGACGCAGGACATCACCGCCGAGCGGCAGCGCGAGCAGGCGCGGCAGGCGTTGCGCCAGCGAAAATCCGAGGAGGCCTTCCAGGAATGGGTGCGCCAGTTGCGCGATCGCGCCTACGTCGAAGTGAAGGTCGATGAGCGGTAGCGGTTCATCGGCGCCGCGGTCGGCGCGGATTCGGGCAGCGCGGTCGTGGTGCGCCGGCCTGATGTTGGCAGTCCTCGCGGCGGCGGGTGCTTCAGCGCAGACATCGGTCGCGCCGGCGCGCTACGATGCCCTGCATCCCGGGGCGGCCGAAGCTGCGCCGAACCTGCTGCTGCCGCGCGGCGCGCCCGCGCGAGGCATCAGGTTGGCGCCCCCCGGTGCCGGCGAAAACGACACCCGGAGGGCGCCGGCGAAAGCGGCGCCCGCCACGGGAAAAAAGAGCCACAAGAGCCGCCGCCTGGCCGTGGGCTACGCGCGTCCGGTGCCGCCTGCGGATGCCGTCGTGCGCCTGTCCGACCTGCCCTGGCACTCCGTGGCGCAGGGAATGCGCGCCGCTCAGCTCACCGTGACCTCACCCGACGCCGCGGCGGTGCGGCTCGGCCTGGTGCTGCAGGGTGCGCCGCCCGGTCTGCTGCTGCGGTTTCGGGGCAGCGGCAGCGGCGCCACGGTCTTCGGCCCCGTGTCCGCCACCGCGATCGCTGCCGCCGACGTCTACTGGTCGCCGGTGCTCGAGGGCGATGCGGGCACCATCGAGTTCGCGCTGCCGGCGGAGGCGAACCCGGGCGACGCGCTCATCCGGTTGCCGACGATTTCCCATCTCCTCGCGGCGGGCAACGGCTTGCGTGCGTTCGCTTCCAACATCGGGTTCGCCGGCGCGTGCGAAGTGGACATTGCCTGCCTCGACGCGACGCTGCGGCAGCAGCTGGCGACCGCGACCAATGCGGTCGCCAAGATGATGGTCACCATCGCCGGCGACACGTTCCTCTGCACCGGCACGCTGCTCAACGATTCGCTGACCTCGTTCACGCCCTATTTCCTGACGGCGAATCACTGCCTCGATGACGTCGTCGATCCGGCGGCCGGTCGCGGCGTGGCGGCGGCGGCGGCCGGCACGATCAATACCTACTGGTTCTTCCAGGCGGCAGCCTGCGGGAGCCTCGCGACGCCGGGCTACAAGCTTCTGGCGGGCGGCGCAAAACTGCTCGCGCGCAGCGTCGATGCCGATTGGGCGCTCGTGCAACTCAACGTCCCGCCACCGTCAGGAACGACGTTTTCCGCGTGGAGCGCCGACGCGCCGATCACCATTGGCACCGCGGCCGACGCCATCCATCACCCCAGCGGCGATCTGAAGAAATTCAGCGTGGGCAGCGTTGCGGGCTACCAGGCGTACAGCGACGGCAGCAGCTACATCAGGATGATGTGGACGAGCGGCGCGACGGAGCCCGGCAGCAGCGGCAGCGGCCTGTTCACGCGCAATGCGGCCACCGGTCATTACGAACTGCGCGGCACGCTTTCCGGCGGCGAATCCTCGTGTGCATTGCCGCAGGGCATCGACGAATATTCGCGCTTCGATGCCGCCTTTCCGCTGGTCAAGAGCTATCTTGCGCCGTCCGCCGCCAGCGCGACGGCACCGGTCGTGGAGTTCTACAACGCGCTGCAGGACCAGTATTTCATCACCGCGGATCCGTTCGAAATCGCGGGCCGCGATCACAACGTGCCCGCGGGCTGGGTGCGCACCGGCTACCGGTTTCTCGCCTACACCGACCCTGCCGAGGCACCGGCCGGCGCGCAGCCCGTGTGCCGCCTCTACGCGCCGCCGCCGTACGGCGACATCCGTTTCTACTCCGCCAGCGCGCAGGAATGCGCGGCGCTGCTCGCGCAGGCGGACCAGCACTGGATCGCCGAGAGCGCGGCGGCGTTCTACATCCAGGTGCCGGGCGCGATCGCGGGGCAGTGTCCCGCCGGCACGCGCGGCGTCTATCGCTTCCTCGACAACGCCAACCCGCCGCGCCGCCGCTATACCGCGGAGGTCGACTTGCGCGATGCGCTGATCGACGACGGCGGCTGGACCCAGGAAGGGGCCGGCCGCACGTCGAATCGGGTGGCGATGTGCGCGCCGGTGACCAACCACGATTCGAAGCTCGTGCCGGCCGCGCCCGGTTATCAGGGCCTCTGGTGGAACGCGCCGGCCAGCTCGGAAGCCGGGTGGGGCATCAACTTCGCGCACCAGGGCGACGTCATCTTCGCCACCTGGTTCACCTACGATCCGGCGGGCAAACCCTGGTGGCTGGCGGCGGAACTGCACGGCACAGCGTCCGCAACGTATTCGGGTGATGTCTTCACCGCCACCGGCCCGCCGTTCAATGCGGTGCCGTTCGACCCGGCCCAGCGCGTCGAAACCGTCGTGGGGACGATGACCGTCACGTTCGGCGATGTGAACAACGGGACATTTTCCTACACGGTGAACGGTATCGCGCAGACGAAGGCGATCACGCGCCAGCTGTTCGCGAGCCCGGTCCCGTCCTGTGTGTGGGGCGCGCAGGAAAATCTCGCCCTTGCGACCAATTTCCAGGACTTGTGGTGGAAGTCCCCTGCAGGTACGGAAGCCGGCTGGGGAATCAACTTCACCCATCAGGGCGACCTCATCTTCGCCACCTGGTTCACCTACGGTTTCGACGGCAAGCCGCTGTGGCTGATCGTGACGGCGCAACGGACGGCAGGCAACGTGTTTTCGGGACCGGTCGCGACGGTTACGGGCCCGCCGTTCAACGCCGTGCCGTTCGATCCCGCGAAGGTCGCGGAGACAACGGTGGGCACGGCGACGTTCACGTTCGCCGACGGCAACAACGCAACGTTTGCCTACTCGGTCAACGGCATCGTGCAGACCAAACCGATCACGCGGCAGGTTTTCGTGGCGCCGGGGACCGTCTGTCATTGACGAGACGGCGCGTTTCTCCGATTTGTTGGAACTGCCGGGGTGCATGCGGTGCGGCGCGTGCCGCCGGGTACCGGCTTCGGGTGCCGCCAAGCGTGTGTGGCGGGCGTGCGGGACGGTTCGCGCCGGGTGGTCAGCCCACGACCACCCGGCGCGAACCGCGCACGCGGCGCCGACGGGCGGCACAGGCGCCTGTACCCGGCGGCACACGCCGCGCCGGAGCGTACCGATGCGCAGGACTCGCGTGCCCGCGCAGTCGACCCACTTGATGCGCCGAATCGCGCCCGCGCCCCGGGCCTCGCCCGCGTCGAACACGAAATCGGATTCCCGAAAATCGGGCGAGAAGGAAAAAAAAGCCGCCCCGGCGAACCGGGACGGCCTCGAACCCGCGAGCGCGCCGCGAACGCTCAGTTGGGCACGTTGATGACGCCCGTGGCGGTCGTGATCGAGTTCGCCGCCGCGGGGGTCGCGGCGATCTTCGGCACGCTCGCGGCGGTGATCGGCGGCGCCGCGCCGGGCGTGCCGCCACGCGGCGTCGTGCGCACCACCTGGCTCGGCGGCAGCGGCGTGTTGTTCCTGAGTTTCGCCCAGACGATGTCCATCGCGTTGATGAAGTAGTAGTGGACCGGCACGAACAGCACGTCGTAGCCGTTGATCCCGGTGCCGCCGGCCAGGCTCGGGATGAAGGCGTCGAAGTGCTGGCCGTTCTGGACCTCGTAGTAGCGGACGTTGCTGCCGGCCTCGACCTTGGAGTTGAAGGCGACGTAGGCGCGCGCGGCGTGGTTGACGGGTATCAGCGTATCGCTGCGGCCGGCGACGATGACGCTCGGGATCGAGCGCAGGTTGCCCTTGAGCAGCACATCCGCGATGCCGGCGCGCACGCGCTGGCTGTTGGCGAGCGCCGTGCCCGCGAGCGTCGCGCCGGTGATCGTGTCGATCCCCGTGACCAAGTTGCGCATGCAGATCTGGCCGTCGAGCGATCCGTCGATACGTCCGGTGGACGGCGAGGTGCCGACCAGATACTGCTTGGCGCCGCCAGGCGCGTCGTTGTAGATGACGTCGACGCCGCCATTGCCGCCGAGGCCGTTGGACGTGGAGAAGATCGACGCCTGCGTGGTGGCCGACTGCGCCGCCACGCCGGCCGTGGCATCGGTGTTGGCGAGGCTGAAGCCGCAGAGGCTGTCCGCCACCGAGAACTTGCCGTACGCCACGACGTAACCGAAGGCGACGTACATGTCGGCGACGCGGTAGTGCGATGCATGCAGCGCGTTGTTGTTGGGGTCGGCCCAGCCGTACGCCTGCAGTTTCGCCAGCGCCGCGTCCGCCTGTTGCGCGGTGGTCGTGCCGGAGATGAGGCCCTTGTCGGCCAGGCTTTGGCAGCGGTTGGTGGCGACGGTATTCAAATCGACGCCGCCGACGACGCCGAGCAGCGCCGCCGCGTTGGTGCCGCCGCCGAACCATCCCGGGCGGGTGCCGTTGGGGGCCTGCGCGCTGGTGGAGATCGACGCGCACGGCTCGTAGAGAACCCGGTACGTGAAGTAGTCGATCAGCGACTTGCCGGCGTTGGCCACCGCCGCGCCGTCGAAGTTGACGGTCACGCCCGTCATGTTGCCGGGCTGCGCATTGGGCTCCGTCACCGCGAGCCCATCGATCAGGCCTTCGGTGTCCTGCTCCAGCGCCTGCAGCGATTCGGCGCCGCCGTTGGAAACCGACGATGCGATGACGAGCGTGTTGCCCGGCACGATCGTCTGCGAGTGCTTGCCGCTTCCCGGTTCGATGGGCGAGAACTGCTCGTTCAGCGCCCAGAACGCGAAGCGCAGGCTGTCGAGCGTGTTCTTGCCCCAGTCCTTCTCGGGATTCTGCTGCGAGTAGACGTGCTTGTAGGCGACCCGGTTGGGGAAGGCCGCATTGAACGCGGACAGCGCCGACCCGGTCAGGTCCGTGGCGAACTGCGCCAGGCTCGCCGCGACCGATGACCGGTTCACGAGGCGGCCGTCGATGAGGTTGATCTTGTCGGCCGCGAGGTCCTGGTAACCCATGCCCTTGCCGGCGTCGGTGTAGGCGACGGCGCACTTGTGCTTCAGGCCCCACTCGCCGGCGGAACCGATCGCGCCGTAGACGCCGCGCGAGCCCGACGACGGCGCGGCGACGATGCAGGCATTGTTGGGATCGAAGCCGGAGGGAATCTGCACCATCACGACGACGTTCTGCTTGCCGGTGCCGTTGTCGACGTAGGCGAGGATCTCCTTGCCGGCGACCTTGCCCTCGCCCAGCGTGTCGCTGCCGTTGATGTCGATGTTGGGGCCGTAGAGCGTGCCGTAGCCGCCGGCGGCGGTGATGTCCAGGATGGCGCGATAGTTCACGTAGATCACGCGCCGGCGCAGTTCCGCCGCCGTGGGATTCGTCGCGTCGACGAACCCGGGCGCGGCGCCGCCGAGGCCGGTCTTGCCGAGGCCGGCCGTCAGCAGGTCGTCGGTGACGCCGTCGTAACTCGTCGGTCCAGTGATGTTGGTGATCCCGGCCGGCAGCGTGTTGATGACGATCGTGCCGCCGGTGTCGCCATCACCGCCGCAACTCGCGAGCAGGGCCGCGGATCCCAGCACGATGGCAACGCGTTTCATTTGCATCGATAGTGCATTCATCAAACTGACTCCCCAAGAGATAGGCGACCGCCCGGCGCGCAGCGTCTACCGGTCTCCGAGACGCCGGGCCGATGGGCTGCGGCGGGTATGGTACTCCTCCGCCGCCGCAAGAGGACGCGTATCTGTCGTGCGGTCCGCCGGCGCGCCGCCGGGATCGCTGTCACCTGACGTTCGGAGCGCGCGGATACAGCGCAATCCGTTGCACGCGCGCAGCGGTCGTGCCGGCGCGAAACGTGAGCACGATGCGCAACTGTTCCGCGACGGCACCGGTCGTGCGCCATGCCGCCGGCCAGACGAGCGGCACCCGCATTCCGGCCGCGTCGCGCTGCAGCGCGGCGGCGGCGACCGGCGCGGCGACGGGTGTCCACGGCGCAGTGTCGCCGGTGCGCGCGAACACCTGCACGCGGACAAGAGGTGCGGAATCGGCGAGCCCGATCACCAGTGTGTCGAGGTCCGCGGCGCGCAGCACCTGATCGGCGGGCGACGCGAGGTCCGCGGTCGTGTCGAACGCGAGATCGAGAACACCGCGGCCGGCGTTTGCTTTCCCCTGCGCGAGCGACCAGCCGTCGTCGTCGGCGTGTCGCGACGAGCCGAACGTCCACAGTCGCGCGCCGCGCGGAAGGTCGGCGTGGTCGACGAGGAAGTCGCGCATCGCGTCCTCGGCCGGCGTGTTGCGCCACGACGTGTACGAGACGTACCCCGGCTTTCCCGCAAAGAGCCCGTTGGCGCCATTCCACGCCATCATCGCGATCTGGCGGCCGTCGAAGTTGAACAGATCGCGAAAGGTGCGGTATGACTGCGCGTAGACCGGCAGGATGTCCGGGCGCTTCAAATCGGCGGCGTTGTATTCGACGATGCCCCAGCCGGGATCCATCCGGGCGAACGTGCTGAACAGGCTGCGGCCGTTGTCGAGCCGATGCCGATTCTCCGCGGCGGGTCCGTACAGGATGGCGCCAAGGTGACCGTGGCGGGGAATCGCGCCCTCGATGGACACGCCGGCGGAATCGTAATCGGGTCCTGGTCCGCCGATGCGGACCGACACCGGCCGCCTGCCGGCGTCGGGCGCGGTGAACGCCTGCGCGGAAAAGATCATGTCCGGCGGGATCCCGGTCGCGCCGACCCACGCGGACAGCTCGTCGTAGTGCACGCCGACGACGTGCTTGCGAAACGTGTCCCACTCGCGGTGCCACGGATCTTCCCAGAAGGGCCGGCCTCCCGGCGCGATGGCGGTCGCGCCGTCGCCCGGAAAGGCGCGCGGCGGCTCGACGTCGTCCCACGATTTCCACTGCGCTCGCGCGAGCCGGTTGGCGTCCGCGAGCGACAGCGGCGCGGCGCGGCGGTAGCGCGAAAGGTCCGGCGCGCCCCGCTCGCCGGGCGCGGCGTACGGGCCGGTGCCGCGGAGCCAGTGCCGGAACTGCTTCAGCATGCCGGGGTTGTAGTCGTACCAGCGGCCGTCGCGCACGAACGGATTCATGTAGGTGTCGGCGTCGAGGACGACACCCGCGAACAGCGCCGGATGCCCCTCCGCGAAGCGGGCGATGATCGCCGCCGCTGCCTGCAGGTTGCGCCGCTTGTATTCGCGGACCCGGGTCGCGTAGGCGTGGTAGGTCAGGCTGCGCCCGAGCTGCGGCGAGGCCAGCGAGCCGGGCAGGTTCTTCACGTAGTCGTCGGGCAGCACTTCGTCGCGCTGCGTCCACTGGCAGTTGGCGATGTCCTGTTCGAGATGGTCGTTCACATCCCATTCCGGGATGTCGCAACCGGCATCCGCCCAGATGCCGCCGTTGAGGATGAACTGCACCGGCAGCTGCCGGCCGATCGCATAACGGATCACGCCGTTCAGCGTGTCGTCGGCGATCGCGCGAGCGCCGCACTTCCTGGACAGGTCGAAATCCGCGTCGAAGGCCCAGTCGCCGGCCGCGCCCCGGGTGGTGCGCATGTAAAGAATCGGCACCGCGAAGCCGACCTGTGTCGTGCGCGTGAAGTACGGCTGGTACGCGGCATCGATCTCGTTGGCACCGCCCGTGCCGACGCCCGACGTCATCATCAGGAAGCGGGTCTTGCGCTCGGCCAGCGCGGGGCGTTGGTCCAGCAATCCGCTCCAGCGGGACAGCGCCTGCCCGGAAATGAGGCGCCTGGTCGCGAGCAACGTCTCGCGCCCATCGCGCGCGATGACCACGATCGTCAGTACATGCTGCGTCGCGGGGTTGCCCGCGAGCTCGGCGGAGAAGTCGCCGGTGAACGCGAAGCCTCCGGTGGCGCTGTCGGTGTAACCTGGATGCGCCTGTGCAACATCGGCGCGCGCGATGCCGATCGCGGCGGCATAGCGTTTGTCGTCGAGACGCACTTCGACTGCGCGCACGCCGGCGCGATCGAGCGCCCAGCCCGTCATGCTCACCGTCGGGCCGAGAAGCGCATCGGCGGCGGGATTGTCGACCCAACCGATCGTCGGCGCCTCGGCGGTGGCAGCCGTCGATGCGGCCTCGTCACGCTGCGGCGCGTGCGCGCGGTCATGGCGATGCCAGGCCAGGAACCCGGCCCCGGCGATCGTCGCCGCGACGGCAGCGAACGCGATGCCGCGCAGCAGCGTGCGGCCGGCTTCGCGCGGCGACGAGGAAGCGCGGGGCCGCGATGGAGGCGCGCGGCCGGCAGCGGGGGGCGGATTCGGCATGGACGGGGGACTTCGGTGACGGTCGGGCATTGTAGAGGAACCCCGCGGCGGACGACCCGCGGCCGAGGCGCCGCGACGGAGGTATCATCGGCTGGCGCAATGAGGAGGGACGATGAAAAAGAGAACGGGCGATCCCTGGATGTCGGGTGCGGACTACGGGCGCTCGCTCGCGGCGCTGACCGTCAACCTGCTGGTCAGGGACATCGCGGCGACGCTCGTCTTCCAGCGCGAAGTCCTCGCCGCAAACGTCATTTACGCGGACGTCGATTTCGCCGCGGTGTCCGGTCATGGCGCGCAATGGATGTTTCACGCCGATCACACCTACGACCGGCATCCGCTGCGCGCGGTGGTCGCGGGCAGCGCGCGCCGGGGTGCGGGGATCGAGCTGCGGCTGCACGGCTGCGATCCCGACCGCGCCGAGGCCGCGGCGAGGCGGCTGGGTTTTGAAGTGCTGGCCGGCGCTGCCGACAAGCCGCATGGCGTGCGCGAGGTGTTTCTGTCGGATGCGGACGGCTACGTCTGGGTGCCGGACGTGCCGATTCCCGACGGGGGCGATGGGAATGCGTAGCCCGGATTGAGCGTATGCGAAATCCGGGGCGGACTCGGTTGCGGCTCCGGCCCCGGATTTCGCTCCGCTCAATCCGGGCTGATGTCGACGGAACAGGGCTACGCCGGCCGGGGGTCGGCCCCCCGGAGCGCGCGCTCCAGGACGCGGACGCAATGCAGCGCCTCGCGCGCGCCGCTCGCGCGCGTCCCGTCGGCGATCTGATGCCGGCAACTGGTGCCGTCGGCGACCAAGAGCGTATCGGGTGCCGCGGCGCGCACCGCAGGCAGCAGCGCCTGCTCGGCCATCCGCAGCGACACGTCGTAATGCGCCGCGTCGTAGCCGAAGCTGCCGGCCATCCCGCAGCAGCTCGACTCGACGACATCGACGGCCAGGTTCGGGACGAGTCCCAGCACCTCGCGCACGGCGCCCATCGCGTCGAACGCCTTCTGGTGGCAATGGCCGTGCAGCAGCGCGCGGCTCTCGGGAAGCGGCGCGAGCGGCAGCCGCAATCGCCCGGTGCGGTGTTCGCGGGCGAGGAATTCCTCGATCAGGAACGCGCGCTCCGCGAGCCGCTGCGCCGCTTCACCCAGGCCCAGCACCAGAAATTCGTCGCGCAGCGACAACAGGCACGACGGTTCGAGACCCACGATCGCGGCCCCGCGCGCGACATGAGGCGCGAGCGCGGTGACGACGCGGCGCGCTTCGGCCTTGGCTTCGTCGACGAGGCCCGCGGCGAGAAAGGTCCGCCCGCAGCACAGCGGCCGCGCGGGGGCGGCGTCGCCGTCGCTTGCCCGCGCGACGTGCACGCGGTAGCCGCCCGCTCGCAGCACGCTGAGGGCGGCCCGCGCATTCTCCGGCTCGAAATAATTGGTGAAGGTGTCGACGAACAGCACCACGTCAGCCGCTGCCGCATCCTGCGCGCCGCCGGCATCGGCAGCGCGCAGGAACGTGTCGCGACGCCACGCGGGCAGCGTTCGCTTCGCCGAAAAACCGAGCCATTTTTCGCTCAGTTTCGCCGCTCCCGGCAGCGCGTCCCGCAGGTTGGCCAGCCACGGCACGCGCGCCGCCCACGGCGCCCACCGCGGCAGGTGCGCGACCAGCCGCGCCGGCAGCGGCAGCCCGTGCGCGCGCTGCCAATGATGCTGGAACTCGATCTTCATTTTCGCCATGTCGACGCCGGTCGGGCACTCGCGCCGGCAGCCCTTGCAGCTCACGCACAGGTCGAACGCATCCCGCACGGCCTCCGAGGTCAGCGCATCGGGGCCGAGCTGGCCGGACAGTGCCAGCCGCAGCGTGTTGGCCCGGCCGCGCGTGAGGTGCTGCTCGTCCTTCGTCGCGCGAAAGCTGGGACACATGGCGCCGGCGTCGAACTTGCGGCAATGGCCGTTGTTGTTGCACATGTCGACGGCCTTGCCAAAGCCGCGCGCGGGATCGCCGCCGGTGCCCGGCGCCGTGAAGGTGCCGGCTACCGGATCGTGCTGTACGTCCCACGCCGACCAGTCGAGCGCGGTGGCCACCGGCAGCGTGCGGTGGTCCGGACGAAAGCGGAAGAGCGATGCATCGTCCATCTTCGTCGCGCGCACGATCTTGCCGGGGTTCATCAACCCGGCCGGGTCGAACAGGTCCTTGATCTCCTCGAAGGCGCGCGTCAGGCGCGGGCCGAATTGCCACGCGACCCACTCGCTGCGCACGAGGCCGTCGCCGTGCTCGCCGGAGAACGCGCCCTTGTATTCGCGCACCATCGCGCTTGCTTCCTCGGCGATCGCGCGCATTTTCGCGGCGCCGTCGCGGCGCATGTCGAGGATCGGCCGCACGTGCAGCGTGCCCACCGACGCGTGCGCGTACCAGGTGCCGCGGGTGCCGTGCTTCGCGAACACCTGCGTCAGCCGGTCGACGTAATCGGCGAGATGCTCGAGCGGCACGGCGCAGTCCTCGATGAACGACACCGGCTTGCCGTCGCCCTTCATGCTCATCATGATGTTGAGGCCGGCCTTGCGCACCTCCCACAGCGCCTTCTGCGGACCTGGCGCGGTCATCTCGACCACGCTCCCCGGCAGGCCGAGGTCGCCCATCAGCGCGACCAGCGCGCGCAGCCGCCGCACCGGGTCGTCCTGCGTCTCGCCGGTGAACTCGACCAGCAGGATGGCCTCCGGCTCGCCGATCAACGCGGCGGAGATCACCGGCTGGAACGCCGGGTTGCCTCGCGCGAGGTCGATCATCGTCCGGTCGACGAGTTCCACCGCCGACGGGCCGAGACCGACGATGTGGCGCGCGCACTCCATCGCCCGGTACAGCGTCGGGAAATTCACCACGCCGAGCGTCCGGTGGCGCGGCAGCGGCGCGAGCTGCAGCGTGATCTGGCGCGTCCAGGCGAGCGTGCCTTCGCTGCCCACCAGCAGGTGCGCGAGATTCACCGAGCCATCCGGCGTGTACGGCCGCTCGCTCTGCGGGGCGAAGACGTCGATGTTGTAGCCGCCGACGCGGCGCATGACTTTCGGCACCTGCCGCGCGACCTCGTCGCGCTCGCGCGCCCCGATCGCCGCCAGCCCCGCGACGAGTGCGCCCACGCGCGGCGCGCCGGTGTCCATGGCGGCCAGCGGCCCGAACCGGGCCTCGGTGCCGTCGCCCAGCAGCGCATCGATCGCGAGCACGTTGTGCACCATGTTGCCGTATGCGATCGAGCGCGAGCCGCAGGAGTTGTTGCCGGCCATGCCGCCCAGCGTCGCCTGCGCGGAGGTGCTGACATCGACCGGAAACCACAGCCCGTGCAATCGCAGCGCCGCGTTGAGCTGGTCGAGGACGAGGCCCGGTTCGACCGTCGCCGTCATTGCCTCGCTGTCGATCGCGCCGATCCGATTCAGGTGCTTCGTCTGATCGATCACCAGCGCGGCGCCGACCGTCTGCCCGCATTGCGAGCTGCCGGCCCCGCGCGGCAGCACCGGCACCGCGAGCTCGCGGCAGATCGCCATGGCTGCGCGCACGTCGTCGATGCTCTTTGGAACGAGCACGCCGACCGGCTCGACCTGGTAGATCGACGCATCGGTGGAATAGCGCCCGCGCGACGCGCGATCGAACAGCACGTCGCCTTCGACGGCACGGGCGAGGCGGGCCGCGAGGTCCCCGCCGCCGCCGTGGCGGTGGAACACGAGGGGTTGGGCGAGCGGCGCGTTCATCGTGACCTGTCGGCCGCCTGTGGTCGGCCGGTCCCGCAGCGGGCGGAAGCAGCGGCGATACGGCGGGCACGCATGGCATTGTAGTGGATGTTGCGCCGCAACCCGGCCTTCGCTCGCGCTCGTGCGACAATCCCGAGGCTGCCGCAACCCAGGCCACGCCCGGGCTACGCCAACAATGGAAATCCAGGAGGACTCAACATGTCGACCCTTCAGCCACGCGCCAGCCCACGCTGCGCTCCCTTCCGTAACCTCGCGGCGGCGGCGGCGGTTGCCGGCGCGGCGTTCCTGCTCGGCATCGCGCCGGCGCACGCGCAGCAGGAGATCAAGCTCGGCCATGTGGGCGAACCGGGCTCGATTTTCCAGATCTCGGCGGACGAGTTCGCCAAGCGCGCCAACACGAAGCTCGGCGGCAAGGCCAAGGTCGTCGTCTTCGGTTCGAGCCAGCTCGGCGGCGACAAGGAGATGCTGCAGAAGGTCAAGCTCGGCACGCTGGACATGGTCGTGCCATCGACGGTGATGAGCTCGGAGGTGGATCTCTTCGGCGTCTTCGAGATGCCTTACCTCGTGAAGGACCGCGCGCACATGGGCCGGATCGAGAAGGACGTGTTCTGGCCCAAGCTGGCACCCGAAGCGGAGAAGAAAGGGCTCAAGATCCTGGCGGTGTGGGAAAACGGCTACCGCCACATCACCAACAGCAAGCGGCCGATCAAGTCACCGGCCGACCTCAAGGGCATCAAGCTGCGCGTCCCCGAAGGCAAATGGCGGCTGAAGATGTTCCAGGCCTACGGCGCGAACCCGAGCCCGATGAAGTTCTCGGAGCTGTTCACCGCGCTGCAGACCGGCGTGATGGATGGTCAGGAAAATCCGTACACGCAGATCTATTCGGCGAAGCTGCAGGAGGTCCAGAAATACCTGTCGCTGTCGGGGCACGTGTACACGCCGGCCTACGTCATCGTCGGCGCGCGCCAGTGGAATGCGCTGCCGCCCGATGTCCGCAAGGTGCTGGAGGATACGGCGAAGGAAACACAGGCGTTCGTCTACGAGACGGCGGCGAAGGACGACACGGCGCTGCTCGAGAAGCTGAAGCAGGCCGGCATGCAGGTCAACGACGTCGACAAGGAAGCCTTCGTCGCGGCGAGCAAGCCGATCTACGAGGAGTTCAGCGCCGAAGTGCCGGGCGCGAAAGAGGTGATCGACCGCGCCGTGGCGCTGCGGCAGTGAGCAGCACAACGCTCCCGCGATGAACGCCGCCGCGCCGCTGGCCAGCTCAACCGCAAGCCAGCGCTTTCGCGACGGCTACGGGCGCCTGCTCGAGTGGGTCGTCATCGTGCTGATGGTGGTTCTCGCGGTCGAGGTGATGCTCGGCATCGGCTTCCGGGCGAGCGGCCGCGCGCTGTCGTGGTACGACGAGGTCGCCTCGGTGCTGCTCGCGTGGCTGACGTTCTGCGGTTCCGCGCTGGCGTCGGTCAAGCGCGCCCACATCGGCTGCCCGGAGCTGGTGGCGCAGCTGCCATGGCGGCTGCGGCGGGTCACGGCCATCGTCGCCCAGTTCCTGGTCATCGCCTTTTTTGCGCTGTTAGGCGGCGTCGGCGCGTGGATCCTGCCGGTGCTGGCGACCGATCATCTGGTGAGCCTGCCAGCGGTGCCGATGAGCGTCGTGCAGTCGGTGATTCCGATCGCGGCGGTGCTGATCATCGTCGCCGAGGTCACCTGGCTGATGGACCTGCTGAGGGCCGGCGCGCCCGCGCCGGCCGCGGAGGACCGGTCGCTGGCCGAAGGCCTGCATTGACCTCCGCCGGCGCGCAACCATGACGATCATGCTGCTGCTGTTCGGCGCCGTGCTGGCGCTGGTGCTGGTCAACGTGCCGATCGCCGTGTCGCTCGGGATTGTCGCGCTTGCGGCGATGGTGTCGAGCCACGGGATCGCGACACTGCCGAACCTGGCGCTGGTCGCGTACAACGGCGCGACCAACTTCCCGCTGCTGGCGATTCCGCTGTTCATCCTCGCCGGCGCGATCATGAACGCGTCGGGCATCTCGCACCGGCTGATCGCGTTCGCGTCGTCGGTCTTCGGCTGGATCCGCGGCGGGCTGGCGCAGGTGTCGATCGGCGCGTCGATGTTCTTCGCCGAGATCTCCGGCTCGGCGGTCGCCGACATCGCGGCGCTGGGATCGATCCTGATTCCGGCGATGAAGGCCAGGGGCTATCCGGCGCCGATGGCCGCCGCTGTCTGCTCGTCGGCGGCCACGCTCGCGGTAATCATCCCGCCGTCGATCCCGATGATCCTCTACGCCGTGATGGCGGAGACGTCGGTGGTCCAGCTGTTCGTCGCCGGGATCGTGCCGGGCGTGCTCGGCGGGCTGGGGCTGATGGGTGTCGCGTATTTCCTGGCGTGCCGCTACAACCTGCCGCGCGAGGAGGCGTTTGCGTGGAAGCGCGTGCGCTCGACCGCGCGCGAGGCGATGTGGGCGTTCCTGCTGCCGGTCATCATCCTGGGCGGCATCTTCGGCGGCGTGGTCACCGCCACCGAGGGCGCCGCGCTGGCGGTGGTCGCCGCCCTCTTCGTCGGCCTCGTCATCTACCGCGAGCTTGACCTCGCGCACCTCAAGGCCGCGGTGATCGAAGGAGGCGTGCAGACGGCGGTGGTGATGCTGCTGGTCGCGACCAGCGGACTGCTCGGCAACTACCTGACGGAAGTGCAGGCGCCGCAGCAGCTGGCGAAGGCGGTCTCGACGTTCACGCAGAACAAGTGGGCGGTGCTGGCGCTCCTCAACCTGCTGTTCCTGCTGCTCGGGATGTTCCTCCACTCGGCGGCGGCGATCATCCTCGTCGTGCCGGTGGTGATGCCGCTGGTCAAGGCGGCGGGCATCGATCCCGTGCATTTCGGGCTCATCGTCACCATCAACCTCGGCATCGGCCAGCAGACGCCGCCGGTGGCGAGCGTGCTGATGGTCGCTAGCTCGCTCGCCAAGGCCTCCATCTGGGAGGTGACGCGCGTCAATGTCTGGTTCATCGGCGTGCTGGTGGCGACGCTGCTGCTGGTCACGTATGTGCCGGTGACCGGTCTCGGTCTCGTCCAGCTCTTTTACCGCTGACGAGGAACGCGCGATGACCGATCTCATCCTGGCGACCCGCGCCGGACCGATCGCGACGGTCGTGCTGAACCGCCCGGACAAGCTCAATGCGCTGACCAGGGCGATGTGGGGCGCGCTGGGCGAGGCGATCGGCGCGCTGTCCGCCGACGATACCCTGCGCTGCGTGATTCTCCGCGGCGCCGGCGAGAAGGCGTTCTCGCCGGGCAACGACATCGCCGAATTCGCGACCGAGCGCAGCAACAAGGAACAGGCGATCGACTACGGGCGCGTCATGCACGCGACGGCCGCGGCGCTGGCCCGCTGCCGGCATCCGCTCGTCGCGCAGATCCACGGCATCTGCGTGGGCGGCGGGCTCGAGATCGCCGCGCTGTGCGACATCCGCATCTGCGGCGAAGGCAGCCGCTTCGGCGCGCCGATCAAGAACCTGGGCCTCGTGATGGCGT
>Ga0315278_10000282_pt1 | contig 46042 bp, 17 predicted proteins | sample YL17G06_0_MG_FD_203880 | JGI IMG/M metagenome (GOLD analysis project Ga0315278, IMG submission 203880) | Sediment microbial communities from Yellowstone Lake, YNP, Wyoming, USA - YL17G06_0 | ecosystem: Environmental > Aquatic > Freshwater > Lake > Sediment | place: USA: Wyoming | collected... | reverse complement strand
TTCAGCCACTGTGTTACCACAGCAGCCGCATGACTCGGGGCCAATGTGATTTGCTATTTCTTCATTGTAAGGAACTTTCATCCTCTACCTCATGCCGATTTTTATCGGCGCTTTCCGCCTGTCCCTTATTTCCCCCTTCCGCGCTTCTGCTCTTCCTTTTTCCTTCCCTTGTTGAAAACCATAAAAAATCGTACTATAATTACATCCGTTAACATTAAAACATATTAAATAAAGTGAAGGAGGGTCACATGCCTTTAAAAAAATTAATCGATTACCTGGAAGATAACCAGGTGAGATTCACTCGCGTCATTCATTCAACCGCGTATACCGCCCAGGTTATCGCCCACCGTGCCCATATTTCGGGTAACGTCCTGGTCAAAACCGTGGTACTCAAAAACCCCCGGGAAAAATTCATAATGGGGGTCATCCCCGCCAATTACCAGGTGGATATGGAAAAAATATCCGAAATCCACGGCGAAAAACTGGAACTGGCAACAGAAGCGGAATTCGAAAAACTATTCCCCGGCTGCGAAACCGGCGGAATGCCGCCTTTCGGAAACCTCTTCGACCTACCGGTTTATGTCTCCGAATCCCTGGCCCAAACCCAGGAAATCGCCTTTAACGCAGGGAACCACAGGGAACTACTACAAATGTCTTTCGACGACTTCAACAGGTTGGTAAAACCCAACATCGCCGACTTCTCAAGAAAAAGAGGTTAATTGTTTTTTCCGCTCTTCCGCTCTTCCGCGCTTCCTTTTTTTTTGTCATTCCATATTGACTTTTACCGCTATTTCTCATATGATTAGAAACTTAGATAAACATCTCTCGTGGAGGAAAAATTGAAAAGAATCATCCTCGTGATAATTATGTTTGCCGTAAATGCGTACATGTTTCCCGGTGAAACATTGGAAAAACCGGGACCGGGACCTACAGTGATGACCCTGGATATACAACAAGCCATCCAAATGGCCCTGGAAAACAATAAAAATGTCCTGGCCAGCCAGGAAGAAGTGAATCAATACCGCCAACGGGTCTGGCAGAACCTCAATTTCCTGCCCACCGTCACATTGAGCGGCTTCAAAAACCTGGACGAAAAACTAATGGAACTGGAGATGCCTGCTTTTTTCCCCGGGGATACCCCACAGCGAGTCACTCTCGATTTTACCAAAAACTACGAATTCAGCCTGGAAATCGTACAACCCATATTTGCCGGCGGTAAAATACTCTATTCCTATAAAAACGCCCAACTGGACCTGCGCATCGCCAAAGAAAAACGCGAAAATACCCGCGAAGATACCATCCTGCAAATCAAAAAAGTGTTTTTCAATATCCTGGTGCTGAAAGAGCTGCTGAAAGCCCATAACGAAGCCCAGGAACTGGCCGACACCTATTATAAGAATATCAAAGAGAATTATGAACTGGGCATGACTTCCAAATACGACCTCCTGCGCGCCGAACTGGCCGCCGCTTCCGTGAAACCCAATGTTCTGAAAACGGAAAAGCTCCTTAACCTTTCCATCTTAAACCTGAAATTCATGACCGGCATCCCCGAAGAAACCTCGCTGGATATCCAGGGCACATTCGATTACAGCAGCCGGTCCCTGGAACTGGCAAACCTGGTTAAAAAAGCCCTGACCAACCGCTCCGAACTCCGCCAACTGGAAATGCAAATAAATAAAACAAGCAACCTGCTGAAAATGGCCTACGGGCAATTCCTACCCAATGTCTCCCTGATCGCCTCCTACAGTTACAGGTCCGATCTATTTAATTTGAAGAAAAAAAACTGGGAAAACTATTACACTATTAACCTGGGCATCCAGTTCCCCATTTTCACCCAACTCAAACGCACCGCCCAGGTAGGGGAACTGAGGGTTATGAAAAAAATCCTGGACCTCAATTACCAACAACTCCGGGACGCTACCAAACTCCAGGTCCGGGAGCTGTACATGACCATAGATGAAGAATACCGGAATATCCAGGCCGGACAAAAAAATATCGAAACCGCCGAGGAAGGACTGAGGACCGCGGAATTAACCTATAAAGAAGGATTGATCACCCTCCTCGAATTAAACGCCTCCACCGGCGATTTAACCAAAGCAAAAGTCAATTTTTTCCAGGCCGTATACAATTATAATATCGCCGCCGCCGAATTAGAAAAAATCGTCGGCCTTAAAACAACCGAAAACACCGAAGGAGAGAAATAATGAAAATAAAAGCAGCAATGATAATATCCCTGGCCTTAGCCGTCTGCGTCGTATTCACCGGCTGCTCAAAAAACAACGGGGATAAAAAAGTCGTTTATGAGAAAAAAGCCCTCCGGGTAAAAGTAGAGAAAGTCAAACGGGGCGTATTGACCCGGGAATTAAGTTATAAAGGGAACGTATTGCCCTGGCTAAGGGCCAATATCGGACCCGACGCCGCCGGCCGGATCTTAAAAATCTACAAGAAACCGGGCGACATTGTCAATAAAGACGAACTCCTGGCCGAACTGGATACCACTACCATAAAACTCCAGGCGAACCAGGCCGACGCCGGCCTGGCCGTAGCAAAGGCGGCGTACAAAGACGCTTTGCTCAATCACCAACGCTTACAAAAATTGTACGAAAAAACCGCCGTCTCCCAGATGCAGTTAGAAAAAGCGGCGCTGGCCCTGGAAGCGGCCGATACCCAACAAAAAAGCGCGGAAGCGGCTTTAAATACTGTAAAACATATGCTGAATATGTCTTATATGCGCGCCCCCTTTGCCGGCATTATCACCTCCAAAAACATGGAAGAAGGAGATATTATCAATCCCATGATGGGAATGAGCATGGGCAACTCCGGCGTATTGACGCTCATGGATTTGAAAAAAATAAAAATAACCCTGGATGTCCCCTCCGAAGACATCGAAAAAATAAAGATCGGCCAGAAATGCTTCGGCAAAGTCGATACCTACCCCGGGGAAGTGTTCGATGGCGAGATATATTCCAGGAACCTCGCCGCCGACACGATCTCTAAAACCTTCAAGGTAGAAGTCAAGGTGGACAACCCGGATATTAAAATCAAGGCCGGCGTCTTTGCCGAAGTCAAGGTAGAAATTTTCAGCAAAGAAAATGTATTGCTGCTTCCCATATCGGCGTTAATCGAGCAAGGCGATGCAACTTCCATCATCCTCTACAATAACGGCGCTGCCAAATATAAAAATATAAAAGTCGGCCAGCGGAATGACGGGTTGTTCGAAATCCCGGAAGGCCTCGAAGAAGGACAACAGGTAGTGGTCGAAGGCAATTACGATTTGAAAGAAGGCACACTCCTTGCCTTACAGGAGATTTAGATGAAGATCGTTGACTATTCATTAAAGAATCGCGTTACCGTATCCATGGTAGTGGTGGTTCTCATTATATTCGGTCTCATTACCTATGAACGGTTGGGACTGGACATGCTGCCGGATATGGAAGCCCCATATATTTCGGTAATTACTACTTACAGCGGCGTTTCCTCCGAGGATATCGAGCAAAATATCACACGGCCGTTGGAACAGTGGGTATCTACCGTTACCGACGTCAAAGATATCAAGTCTGTTTCGCAAGAAAGCATGTCCGTTTTAATGGTGGAATTCGAATCCGGCACCAACCTCGATTTCGCCGCCCAGGACATCCGGGACAAGATCGGTATGTTCGAGGAATTTTTACCCGAAGGCGCCAAGAAACCCCTGGTGGTGAAATTCAATTTTGCCGATATGCCCATTATGATGTACGGTATCACCGGCGGAAAACGGGACTTAAAAGCCTTAAAGAACTATATCGATACGGAAGTGGCCACGCGGTTGGAAAGAATCGACGGCGTTGCTTCAGCCATCGTATTTTCACCCGAGGAAGCCGAAATATTGGTCAACGTGGACAAAGGCAAACTTGAAGCCCGCGGTCTCTCCATCCGCCAGGTGGAAGGCGCTATCCAGGCCTCCAATATCAACCTGCCCTCAGGCTACCTGGTTGAAAACCACAAAGAATATCTCATCCGCACCCTCGGTCAATTCGAGGCAGTAGCCCCGATTAAAGACATCGTGGTGGGCGCCGGGCAGCGCGGCGAACCCATCTTTTTAAGAGATATCGCCGATGTAACCGAAACCGCCAGGGAGGTCCGCAACCTCGTCAGGATCAACGGCACAAAAGGCATCATGATGGTGATTACCAAAAGTTCCGGTTCTAACACCGTGCTGGTGGCCCAGGCGGTTAAAGAAACGCTGGAAAAAATCAAACCCACCCTGGATAAAGACCTGTCCTTCAACGTCGCCCTGGATTTTTCCCGCATCATCAAAATAGTGGCTTCCAGGAGCTCGGATGATATCATTACCGGCGGCATCCTGGCCATGCTCTTGATCCTCTTGTTCCTGCGAAATATTCGACCCACACTGGCCATTGGGATCACTATTCCCCTTTCCATTCTCACCTCCTTCATCGCCCTATACATGGTGAATTATACACTGAACCTCATCACTATCGGGGGGTTGGCATTAGGGGTAGGGATGCTGGTGGACAATGCCGTGGTGGTCATTGAAAACATATACCGGCACCTGGAAGAAGGCAAATCCCCACGTGAGGCCGCCGGCATCGGGACATCGGAAGTCGGCCTGGCCATCAGCGCTTCCACCCTCACCACCATCGCCGTTTTTTTCCCCATGATGTTTGCCACGGGAGTCTCCGGCACCTTTTCCCGCGGCCTGGCCGTGTCTGTGTCCATTCCCCTGCTGGCTTCCCTGCTTATCGCCCTTACCATCATCCCCTTGCTGGCCTCCTGGTTGTTCTCCGTAGGGAAGAAAACAAAAAAGTCGGATCAACAGCAAGTTTATGTTACCATCGGTTCCCAGCAATTTATGAAGTTTCAAAACTTCTATAAACAACTACTCATAAAATCCTTAAAAAAGCGCAAAACAGTTCTCTTATCCGTTTTACTGGTTTTTCTTTTATCGATAGTTGTCGCGTTTCTCCTGGGCGCTGAGTTTATGCCCAAGAGCGATAATGCCATGATCTTTTTAAAATTAAAAATGCCGGTGGGCACCAGCGTGGAGGAAACGGACCGGATCATCAAATATGTGGAAGCCCAGTCCCTTAAAGAGAAAAATGTCTTATCCACCATGGTGAGCGTGGGTCTTAACGAGCAGAATGCCCATGATTCGGCTTCCGGGTTTAACCCCTCCGGCTCTTATGAAGGTATTGTCTGGTCTTATCTCACCACCAAAAGTCAACGGAACATCTCCGACCAGGAAATTTTGGAACAGTGGCGCCAATATTTCCCGGAACTTAAGGATGGCAAGATGCAATTTGTCGATATTGCTTCCATGTCCATGATGGGTAATACTTCTTCCAGCCCCATTGAAATAAATGTTTTCGGCAGAGACCTTAAGAAATTAAAAGAAATCGCCCTAAGAATAAAAAAAGATATCCTCAACGTGAAGGGTATCCGGGATGTGGAAATTTCCCTGGATGAGAGTAAACCGGAAATCGAATTGAGGATTAAAAAAGAGGAAGCATCCAAACTGGGTTTGACCCCTTATGATATTTCCCGGCAGGTGCAGACCTTTACCATCGGCACGGTGGTATCACGGATCATGCTGGAAGGTGAAGAACGGGAAATTCGTGTCCGATTAAATCGTGAGGATCGCAGCAGCGCCGATGCATTGAAGAAATTACCTATCATAACGCCCCAGGGGACCAAAGTTTATCTTTCCCAGGTCGTCGATTTCCAGCGTACGCTTGGCGCCGTTAAGATCGACCGCGAGAACCAGGTAAGAAAAGTCAGCGTTAACGCCAATTATGTGGATAGGGACCTGGGGGGTATCGTCAAAGAAATTACCGAACGGACCAAGGCGATTACCGAGAGTCTCCCTGAAGGGTATTTCACCCTGATGGGCGGCGCTTACCAGGATATGCAAGAATCCTTCAAGACCATGGCTTTTGCGCTGTTGTTGTCCCTCGTCTTGGTGTATGCGGTAATGGCTTCGCAATTTGAGAGTTTTAAGTATCCTTTTATCATTATGTTTACGATTCCGCTGGGTTTAATCGGGGTGGTGTTTTCGCTGGCCATCGCCGGGAAGAACATCAGTTTACCGGCCATAATGGGTTTCATTATGTTGGGTGGAATCGTGGTGAATAATGGGATCGTTATGGTGGATTACATAAACCAGTTAATTGGACGTGGGATTCACAAATTTGAAGCCGTAGTCGATGGGGCAGCGGTGAGGTTGCGTCCGGTTTTGATTACATCATTAACCACCATCATCGGGATGTTTCCCATGGCTATTTCTTCGTCTGAAGGATCTGAAATGCGTTCACCTATGGCGATCGCATTAATGGGTGGTCTAACCGCGGCGACGTTCTTGACGTTGTTTATCGTTCCCATCATTTACTCATATTTTGCAAAGATAGAAACGAAATAAACAAAACAAAAGCTTTTGGAGGTCCAGGAACCTTTTCTCGAAAAGGTTCCTGGCTGCCGGAGGCAAAAGTGATAATTATTAATTGTCAATTGTTAATGGTTAATTGTTAACTGTTAGACGAGATAGAGGTCGTCGAATTCAGGCCGCAGCGGGCATACTACGAATACTCGCTTCTTCATGTGCGTCCTTTGGGCAAATGTCCCCTGTAACCAGCTCGTTAAAAGCCAACTCTATAAAGAAGCAATTTTTTGGACATCTGTATCATGGAAGTTCCACACGCCAGACCTTTTTCTTCGAATCGATCGGAGAATCCACGTAATGAACTGGCAGCCTCTCATCGGCGGTTCTTCCCACTGTGTCCCCTTCAGGTAACGCTTCGCCACGCTCGGTAACATAGGCTAGTAGATTAAACATCGTCTCCAAGGCAACCTTCTCGGATGACTTGCCTGCAACAAGAAGCAAATCAGGGAGTTCCAGTTGCTTCATCCCCAGACTCAGCAGGCTGACGCGGCCATCCTTCTCGCGTGCAATGCTGACCCCGGACCAAAGCATCATTCTCGGCGCTACGCCTTGATCAGAAGCTACTGACGTGAAAAACTCAGGATCGTGGGTGGCTCCAGCGTTGCCCCAGTAGACACCCACCGCCGGAGACGCCTTCGTGACGGCAGCCAAGAGTGATGTAAAGCGTGATAACCTAACTATCGGCTTGGAATCGGGCGTGGAGTGGAACGCGACAAGAAGATGGGCACAATGGGGAGGAAGCTTCCAGCCGTTCTCGAAAGAGGATAGACTGAACTGAACCCCATCGTCAGCCTCGCCCTTGGGAACAGGGACGGGCATCAAAGCGACGAACAATTCCTCCCCCGTATTGAGGTGTAAGGAAATGACCTGGTCGCTCGCGCCTTTCCCGGAATTGTCAACTCTGGCTTGGAGAGTGTCGCCAGGGGCTGCAAATCCGCGGAAGGCTTGCACGATCTCCTCCGTCTCGGGAAGGCGTGCTTCGGAAAGCAAGATAAATGCAAGGTTGAGTGACGCTTCTTTCTTCTTCTCTGGAGCGCTCTCGCGTTTGCCGAACAGTTTATTGAGAATTCCCATATCGTTCCCTCTTTGAACCACTACAACAACGATGCAGGCACAGCACACCGTGACTGCTAGAAATAGTCTAACACGTTGTCTCATTGATCATGTCCAAGGTTCCGGCGGATCGGGGGATCAAAATCTTCTGGCATGTTTCGTCCCCCATTTCGCTCTTCCAACTCAGTTTCTCTCCTTCTAAGCATCGCCGATTCTAATTCCGCGCAAACTTCCACCCTGGTGCCTGACCTTACCCCTTTTCGCTCTGCAAACTCAGATTTTCTCCACATACTCATCGCCGGATTCACTGGAAGAATATATTTACCATACCTTCAGAAAGAAAGTCAACCCCCCACAGACCACTTTTTCAAAATGGGGCGATGCCCCAACCCTCCTTGCACGGCTCTTTTTTTTCCTAGATATCGAGTACCGTTTCAAATTTTAAAAGGGAGCACACGCGCCGTACTGTGTGCCCGCCGGGGGCAAGAGTGATAATTATTAATTGTCAATTGTTAATGGTTAATTGTTAACTGTTATCGGAGAGATACGGAAGAAATGGGATGAAAATCATGGCCGGGATAGAGAATACGAAACTTAATCCGAACAGCCAGGCATAACCCAACCACCCGGCGATCAATCCGCCGAAAACGCCTGCGAAAATAGCACTGATGCTCCATAATCCTGAACCGATGGCATAGTGGGCCGCTTTAAACTCCGCGTGGCAAATCCGCATGACGTATGTCGTCAGCACAGCCGTTCCCAGGCCGCCGGCAAATTGATCGAAAGCATGGACCCCGGCCGCCAACGCCAGGTTGGCCGTTCCGATACTGATGGGCGTCGCCGCATCGGTATTGATTTTTAAGAAATACGAAACATGGATGGCCAGCGCCATATAAATAATATTGGTGAAGTTCTGGGCCATGATAAAGGGCCAGATAACCCGTTTCAGGCTAAAGCGTGAAATCATCCATCCGCCCAGCATGGCGCCGGCAATCGAGGCGGGGAGTCCAACGAAGCTGATCCACCCGTAATGGACTTTGATGCCCAGGTCAACGATAAAGGGCGCCACCATGGTGGCCAGGGTCCACTCCCCTACCCTGAGCAAAATAATAAACAAAAGGATCGTGGTTATCTTTTCCCGTTCCATGAAATAAACGAATGATTTCCCATAAAAAGAATCCGGGTCGCGGGTGATAAAAGCTTTGAGTCTTTTGCGGAATAAACCCACCAACACCAGGGCCAGCAGGAGAAGCAGCGCCACCCAGTGGGAAAAATAAATATTTTTCAACAAGGGAACGCTGTTTTGCAGGTCCTTATAAAAGGGGGATTGGAAGAAATACCTGACGGCGATGATCAAAGAGACCGTTCCCAGGAGAAACAGGAAAGTCTTAACCCGCAGGCCCCTGAGCAGGAGGTCTTTGATTGTCTTTTTTTGAGGTTCCACGTCTTTCAGGAAGAAAAAGTTGACCAGGAAAAAGAGAGCGAAGATAATGGCGGCGGCGGAAAAAGCGAGAAGCCAGCCCCATTTCGCGCCGATGGTAACGATAACCAGGGTTCCGGTGCCCATGGCGACGCGGTAGGCCATGGTCCGGAAGCCCACGAATTTGGCCTGTCCTTCTTTGTCCAGGGCTTCCATGTAATAGCCGTCGATGGCCACATCGTTGGTGGCCGCGATAAAAGAGCCGATGAAAAAGAGTATCGCGACTAATTGAACGTTGTTTTGCAAGGGAACCACCAGGGCGGCCGCCACGATGATGACCATAAAGAGCGCTTGCATGAAGAGCATCCATTTGCGTTTGGTGCTGTATTCATCCACCTGGGGGCCCCAGAGGAATTTCAATATCCAGGGGATACTGAAAAAATTAACCAGGCCGATGGATCTCAACTCTACTTTCATATCCCGGAAGAAAACCGTAGATACTGTACGGATAATGATGTATGGAAAGCCTTCGGTAAAATAGGTAGAGAATGTCCAGAGGTAGTTTTTATTCCATTTCGTTTTTTTCATTTATTTTATCCTTAAAGGGAGTGGAAATTAAAATTTGAATTTTAATTCTTTAATTCTACAGTTATACAAACTCCACTTCATCAAAATTCTCGGCCGCGGGATATTTACCGGGATCGATCCGGGTCATCAGTTCTCCAATAGTCAGATCGGGATTCGTGGTAATGGTTTCCAGCAACATCATCATATTCTCCATATAACCTTTCACCACGGAATCGGCCAGGTGATTTCTAAAATAATTAAATACAGGACACAACTGCCCCGGCATATAAATATCCACCCTGAGCGGATATTCCATTTCCGCAAAAAATAACTCGATATCTCTACGATGGGGAGGGACCTCGCCTATTTTTTTAATTTTTTGCGTCATGCCGTCGCTTTTGAGCATTTCAACGTATTGTTTATCGTCGATGGTCTCATCGACATTGGGTCCCGGTAAGTTCTGGATCACGATATAACTATCGAACAGGAGTTCCCTGCGCGGCAACCCCAGCCATTCCTTGATCAGGTCCAGGGGGGTATATTCATAGATATTGGCTTGAGCTTGTTCCTGGAAAATTTGTTTAAGCCATGGTAACAAAGGCATGTTGGGATTTAGTTTCAACCTGATAGGTAAGACATTGATGGAATTCCCCACCATGACTTCGATGCTTTCCGCAGCGGCAATGGTTCTTCCTGAATAGATTATGCCAAAGACGACATCGGTTTCATCGGCATAACGGCCCATAAGCATCCCCCAAATTCCATATACCAGGGAACTGTAAACCAGGTGGTGCTTTTTTAAAAAGGCATCGATCCGGGTAGTAAGGTCTACGGAAACGTAAACATTTTGCCTGGCATATTCTACTGTGGTTTTGGGGGCGTTACAAGGGAAACGCCGGATTATGGAAGCCGGAGATGCCTTGTAGCCCTCGAAAACCGACAGCCAATATTTTTTTGCTGCCCCCATATCCTGGCTTCTTAATGCGGCAAGATAAGATGGGTAATTATAATCTTTGATTAATTTTAAATCGCGTCCCATTTCCATGGCATTGTAACAGGTAACGATTTCATACTGGATAATACCGGAACTCCACCCATCGAAGCGAACATAATCGGAGGTAAAGAAATACTGGAATACCCCATCCGCCAGTTTGATCACCGTTACCCGGATGGCGGTGGGTTTGCCGCGATCGATTCCCCGGCGCCATTCTTTTTTGATGAGGTCGCGAAGCAACTTCTGCTGCTCCCCCGGCGCCAGATCGCTCCAATCTTCATAAAGAAGGGGGGTTTCTCCTTTCTTAAGGACCACCTGGACAGGTTCTTCCACATCCTCCCGGATAAAAACCGATCGTAAAAGAGGGCGATGGGCGGTGACTTTGGCCAACACTTCTCTAAAAGTCGGCGGGTCAAAATTAAACTGCTTAGGAAGATATATCTTGTGAATTAAATACAAACCGGGATCAGGTTCGGTTTGATTTTCAAGGCATTCCAGCATATGACGCTGCTGGAAAGTGACAGGCCAGATATCTTCGATTTCCGCGCCGGCGGGTAATAGGGCCTGGATCTTTTCGCGGTCGATGATGAAAGGAACCCCACTGGATGCAAACAGTTTTTTAACTGTTTCACCCGGTTGGGTTTTCGCCGCCGCCACCGCCGCCGCCAGTTCGGCAATATTCTGGTTCCGGTAAAGGAGCTGGACGGTAGCCTGGATTCCTGCTTTATTGGCCCGTGAAACCACCTGGATGGCTTTTATGGAATCCCCACCCATTTCAAAAAAATTATGGGTGACGCTGACTTTTTCAAGGTTGAGCGTTTCCTTCCATATCTTTGCCAGCGCGGTTTCATATCCGGTGGAGGGTTCCACGAAGATTTTATCGCTGCTCACTGTCGCCTGGACAGGTCCTGGAAGCGCTCTTCGATCCAGTTTCCCACTGGGAGTAAGGGGTAATCGATCAAGGAACACAAAATTTGATGGAGTCATATACTCGGGTAACCGGTCTTTCAAAAAACCGCGTAATTCCGGGACCAGTTTACTTGAGATTTTGAGCATCAAGGGGTTATTGGAGTAGGAATTCCAGGGCAAAACAGGAGACGGTTTATGAGCGGGGAAATAGACGGCAACCTGGGAGATGGGAATTTTATGATGTGTGAATATCACATCGAAGGCGCCTAGCGCCCCCGACACCGACGCGGAAGTGAGTGGAACGGAGATATGAAAAGGGAGTTCCCGGCTTAAATCCAGGAAGTCATCGGGTAAGAATCCGATTTCCAGCGCTTGCCCCTGGATTTGTCGATATTCGCCCACTGTTCCCGGTTTACCGGAGCCGGAAAGCCATTTCACTACCTGCGCATCCGCGCCGATTCTTCCATCCGGAACGCCGGTAACGATCATTGTTTCCGGCCCTGTCGCTAATTCCATTATTCTACTGCGAAGGGCCTGGGCGCCCGGTTTATCCTGTTTCCAATCCAGGATAATATCGGGCTGAATTTCGGGATATTCATCTCCAGGGACGCCGATATGGAGGATAACATCATACCTGAATTTGGAGAGTTCATTGGCATAGCGGCCGTATTTTTGTAATAATTCGACATTTTTTATACGGTGGTTTTGTTTTTTTAAAGCGATAAAAAAAGTGGGATCGATTATCAGTTCCTGTTCCATGGCCATACGGTTCACCACGCGCCGGCGCAATTGTTCCCTGGTGACGCCGGCATCCGCATGTAAAAATTCTACCGAAGCATGGAACGTTTCCAGGAGTGAGAGATTACGAATATCACCGACGAAAATATGCCCCCCGGGTTTTATGAGTTCCACGGCCCGGGTTAATACGGTTACCAGGTAATCCACCGTGGGGAAATACTGCACAACGGAATTGAGAATCACCAGGTCCAGGCTCCCCTTCTCAATTCCATCAAACGTATGGGCGCCGCGGTGTAAAAGCTCCACTTCCGCCAGGTTCGCCGGTTCCAGGGTATTTGCTTTCATCCCGTCCAACTGGCCCCGGATGTAGGTCAAGCCCTGCTGCGCAATATCCGTACCAATGAAGCGCCGGCAAAACGGGATTATCCTGAAAAGATATAACCCGGTTCCACATCCGATTTCCATTACCGTTTCGGGTTTTAACGAGAGTATTCTCTCCACCGTGTTATCAACCCACAACCGCATCTCTGCGGCGGGAATCGATTCACCGGTATAACTGCTGTTCCAACCGATTATATTAAAGGTGGGATCATCCTGTCCCGGGTCTTTACTATAGGTGTCGTCGAACACCCCTTGCCAATCGTTTATTTGTTCATCCGCCAGGCCGATTCCGGGCGTTTCCGTTTGTTGGTGAAGCATCCAATAATGATCCGTAGGAACCACGTAAGCCGTCAATTTTTTCTCTTTCGCCCCGGGTTCCTCTTCCCTGGCCAATACTACTGCATCCGCCGCGGCTTCATGTTCCCTTAAATTGGATTCGATTTCCCCCAATTCGATGCGAAATCCCCGGACTTTTACCTGGAAATCCAACCGCCCGATGAACTCGATGACGCCGTCCGGGAGCCAACGCGCTAAATCACCGGTTTTGTAGAGAATATAGGTCTTATAGGACCTATAGGACCTATTAAATTTAAATCTTTCCGCGGTTAATTCCGGTCGGTTGATGTATCCCCTACCCACCTGGGTACCGCCGATGAAAAGTTCGCCGTGAACCCCGACAGGAACCGGGTTTAAATTTTTATCCAGGATATATATTTGCGTATTGGCGACCGGACGGCCGATAGGGACATGATGCCGGTGGGTTTCCCGTTCGCATTCCCAGTAAGTCACATCCACCGCAGCCTCAGTTGGGCCATACAGGTTGTGAAGCCCTACCCCGGCGTCGAAGATTTCAAAAAAACGCTGCTGATAATCCAACGGCAGCGCTTCACCGCTGCTAATCACCCGCTTTAACGAATGAATAGTGCGAATACCGGGGTCTTCCAGGAATACATTGAGCATGGTGGGCACAAAATGAATGGTGGTAATTCGTTCCCGGTTAATAACCTCCACCAGGTAAGCAGCGTCTTTGTACCCACCGGGCGCAGCCATGACCAGGACGGCGCCGGTCGCCAACGTCCAGAAGAATTCCCATACAGATACATCGAAACTGAAAGGAGTTTTTTGCAGTACCCGGTCTTCCACAGTCAATCCATATTCCTCCTGCATCCAGTGTAAACGGTTTGAAATGCTTTTATGGGAGATCGCCGCCCCTTTGGGTTTACCGGTAGAACCGGAAGTGTAGATGAGGTAAGCCAGATTTGAAGATTCGGAAGCAAGGAAGCAAGGAAGCGAGGAAGCGAGGAAAAAGCAAGATAACACGAATTCCGCGCTTCCGCTCTTCCGCTCTTCCGCTCTTCTTACTATTATCTTTGCTCCACTATCTTTCAACATATAATCGATTCTTTCCTGGGGCAATTCGGGATCGATGGGTAAATACGCGCCGCCGGATTTTAGAATTCCCATTAATCCAATCACCATTTCCACTGATCGCTCTATCTTAATTCCCACAATAGTGTCGGGTTCGACGCCCTTTTCCATTAATAACCCGGCCAATCGATCGGATTGTTGATTCAACTCCCGGTAAGTTATAGTCACATTTTTATCCGTGTCCGTCCGTGTTCGTCCGTGGCCAAAAACAGCGATGCGATCCGGCGCTTTTTCCACCTGGATTTCAAAAGAATGATGAATACATCGGGTATCATATTCTCTTTGGGCGCCGTTCCATTGGGTTAAAATTTGAATTTTCTCTGCTTCCGATATGACGGGTAAATCTTCGATTCGCTCATCCGGGCGCGCGGCGATCCCTTCAAGAAGGGTCTTGAAATTTTCTATAAAACGGGTAATGGTTGCATCTTCGAAAATATCGGTATTGTACTCGATGCCGCCGGACATCATTTCGACATGCTGATGCATGGTTAACCATAAATCGAACTTGGAGGTGCGATTGTGAACCGTCAAAGCCTTGATATCCAGGTTCAGGGAGGGGCTATTTTTCCCCGCTGAACTTCCGTAATTGAACATTACCTGGAAGAGCGGAGAATGACTCATATACCGGTCGGGTTGAAATTCTTCCACTAATTTTTCAAACGGTAGGTCCTGGTTATCATAGGCGCCCGAAGTGACGGTACGAACACGGTTAAGAAGCTCCCGGAAAGTAGGTCCCCCGGATAGATCGGTGCGGAACACCAGGGTGTTGGCAAAGAACCCGATTATTCCTTCAAGCTCGGGCCTGGTGCGATTGGCGATAGGAGAACCCACCATGATATCTTCCTGCCCGGAGTATCTATAAAGTAATACGTTGAAAGCCGCCAATATAAGCATAAAGGAACTGCATTGTTCCATCCGGTTAAGCATGTTTAGTTTAAGGGTCAAAGAGGGGGAGAGTTCGATGTCCCGGTAACCGCCCCGGTAAGTAGGAACAGGGGGACGCTGTCGGTCGGTGGGGAATTCCAGGATGGGGAGTTCCCCGCTCAACAATTCTCTCCAGAAGGAAAGCTGCTTTTCCAATATTTCTCCCTGCATCCACCGGCGCTGCCACAGGGCAAAATCCGCATATTGAATGGGAGGTTCGGGAATATCCGGGAGCTGCCCCGCTGCCAGTGCGGAATAAATAGCGATCAATTCCCGTGTAAACACTCCCAGCGACCAACCGTCGGATATAATATGATGCATGGTAAATAATACGGTATGTTCATTCCTACTATAATGGAGCACGGTCACTCGTACAAGGGGGCCTTGCTCCAGGTCAAAAGGCTTTCCTGCTTCTTCAGTGGTTAACCTGGTTGTTTCAGCCCTTTGTTTTTCCGGTGATAAATTCCCCAGATCGATCGTATTTAAGTTTATTTTTAATCCGGGTAAAATAACTTGCCGGGGTTCCCCGTTTTCATCAGTAAAAACAGTACGCAGCGATTCATGACGCCGGATGATTTCGTTAAGAGCTTTTTCAAATATCGATCGTTCGATTTCAGCCGTCAATTGAAACGCAGAAGGAAGATTGTAAAAAGGATTCATGGGAACCATCCGGTCCAGTACCCACAGCCTCTGCTGGGTAAAAGATAAAGGAACAGGGGAATATATTTCCCGCCTGGGTATTTTATCTTTCTTTAATTCATTCGAGAGCCTTCCCAATTCTTCTTCAGAGAGTTTTTTTAATTTTTCCGCCAATAACTCTTTAACCAGGTCGGTGGTGTGGGCGATGGTAGGATTTTCAAAAAACTGTTTTATGGAAATCTCTACCGGGTAGATTTGCTGTAAGCGAGTAACCAACTGGGTGGCCGTTAACGAGTCCCCATTGATATCGAAAAAATTGTCATGGATTCCGATCCGCTCGAATCCGAGGAAGTCCTGCCATAACCGCGCAATCGTTTCCTCCATTTCATCACGGGGCGCTTCATACCCTTCTTCATCATATTCATACGCATATTCCTCCACTGCGGTTGCATTTGCAATCGATGTTGCGTTCGCAGGAGGTTGTCCCTGCGCTGCGACTGAAGAAGAATCGTGGAACTGGGATTCACTTAATAACGTGGGTAATTCTTCATCGATCCAATAGCGTTTTTTATCGAAAGGATAAGTGGGAAGCGGAATACGGTATCGTTTTTCTTCTTCGAACAAAACCGGCCAATCGAGGGAAATACCGTAAAGCCATAATTCCCCCAGCCTGGACAACAGGAAATAGTCATCGGCAATTTTTTCCTGTTGGTGTTTTATAATATTGATAATTTTCGGGTCCCGGCCCCGCCCCATGGATTCATTATCCTGCTGCATTTGATGCAGGATAATATTACTTAACACTCTTCCCGGCCCGATTTCTATAAAAACAGGGCCGTCCTTCTTCAATAACTCGTTGAGGCCATCGGAAAACCTGGCTGTGGAGCAAATGTGCTCACCCCAATAGCGGGGGTCTGTGGCCTGCCGGACGGTAATCCATGCGCCGCTGACATTCGATATATAGGGTATCCGGGGGTTTTCCAGCTTTATTTCTCTTACCCTGCTTTCCAACTCTTCTCGAATCGGTTCCATTAATGGGGAATGAACCCCATGGGCCATATTAACCGGGACGCACACTAATCTCTTTTCTCTCATTTGGGCTTCAAATGCTTCGATCGGCTTTTGCTCGCCGGCCACAACACAGGAAGAACCGTTGATGATGGCCAATGACACGCCGGGATGGTCATCCAGCAGCGGCTTTATTTCATTTTCCGGGAGGGGAACGCTCAGCATCACGGCGGGCAGGGTTTTACTCATCAGCTTTCCCCGGGCTATAACCAATTTTAACCCATCTGCTAATGAAAATACCCCGGCCAGACAGGCGGCCACATATTCGCCGAAACTATACCCGATCATGGCATGGGGTGTAATTCCCAGCCGGGTTAATAATTTCGCCAGCGCGTATTCGAAGACAAAATTAACCAGTAATGCGTTTCCGGGAAGATTGATAACGGGCGCATCGGCGCCGGGATTTTCTCCCGGGTATAGAATCTCCTTTAAATCCAAACCCGCCAGTTTTTTAATAATATTAAAGCACCGGTCCATCTCTTCCCGGAGAATTTTCACGTTTTTGTATAAATCCAGCCCCATATTGACATATTGAGAACCCTGGCCCGAAAGCACAAATATCACGGGACGATTTTCGATCTTAGCGAAAAAGGATTTCACTTTTTTCGTTTTTTTACCCAGCAGATCGGCCGCTTCCGCCGTGGATGAACATACGGTCATTTTCCGGTGCGGGAAAGACTTTCTTCCTTCCCGGAGCGTAAAAGCGGCGTCCACCAGGTTTGCACCGGGGTTCTGCCTGAAGTAGTCCGAAAGGTTTTTCGCCATTTTTTCCAGGGAGTATGGGGATTTAGCGGATAAAAAAATCAACCGGTATTCACCCTGCATTACTGCGGCGCCGATGGGGCGATGCGCCGTACGCGCCGGCTCGTTGTCCCCCTCCCATTCTTCCAGCGCCACATGGGCATTGGTGCCGCCGAGACCGAAAGAACTGACCCCCGCCCTTAAAGGGCGCCGATTGGTTTGTACCCATTCTTTGAGACCGGTGTTCACATAAAAAGGGCTGTTTTTAAAATCGATCCTTGGGTTGGGGGTTTCAAAATGCAAGCTGGGGGGAATCTGTTTGTTTTTTAAAGCTAAAACGGTTTTTATAAAACCGGTGACGCCGGACGCTGAATTCAGGTGCCCGACATTGGTTTTAACCGAACCGATGCCGATCGAGCCTTTAGGACACCCATGAAAAACCATTCCCAGGGCTTCGATTTCCACGGGATCGCCTAGTTCCGTGCCGGTGCCGTGGCATTCGATATAGCTGACGGTCGATGGAGATATCTCCGCCATCAGGTAGGCGGCTTTTATTGCTTCCGCCTGACCCTCCACGCTGGGGGCCGTATAACCTACCTTCCGCAGCCCGTCGTTATTGACGGCGGTTCCCTTTACAACGGCGTAAATATGATTCCCATCCGCCAATGCGTCGTTAAGACGTTTTAAAACAACCACTCCCACCCCACTCCCCGGGACAGTGCCTTTCGCTTTAGCGTCAAAGGCCCGACAGTGCCCATCGGGCGAGGACACCATTCCTTCTTGATAGAGATAACCGGATTTTTGCGGAAAGCCCACTGAAACTCCCCCTGCTAATGCCATATCGCATTCGCCGCTCAACAAAGCCAGGCATGCGGCATGAATAGTCACCAATGATGTCGAACAGGCAGTTTGAATGGTCAGGCTGGGTCCTTTTAAATTCAAATGATAGGATACCCGTGTACTGAAATGGGTATTATAAAGGTCGGCTTGAAATTTACCGAAAAGTTGAAACCTGCGGGTAAAAAATGTTTTCGCTATCCAGTAGTGGTTGGTGGCATTTCCCGCATAAACGCCGATGGCGCCGTCATAGGCGTCCGGGTTACACCCAGCGTCCTCCAATGCATGCCAACTGCATTCCAGGAAAATACGCAATTGAGGGTCCATGATCTCCGCTTCAGCGGGGGTAAAATTAAAAAATAACGGATCAAAATACTCGATATCCTCCAGCACCCCATTCGCTTTGACATACAATGGATTTCCCAGCGTCAGGGGATCGACGCCGGCGGCCTTCAACTCTTCATCGGGGAAAAAAGTGATGGATTCCATCCCGTTTTTTAGATTATTCCAGAATTCATGGATGTTTCCTGCCCCGGGAAATCGCCCGTCCATGCCTATTACCGCTATTTCCAAACCTGTTCTTTCGCTGTCGTTATTTGTATTCATTTTAATACCATCTCTCCTTTAATTTCTTTGATATTTCCGTCTTGATCTTTCTTTTAACCTGTCTTTACCTATGTCCAATTTTCCTGATATTTTTTTCTCTTTTTCCATAGCCAACGCCTCATCATCCCCATGAAGCAAATAGGAAGCAAGCGTATGTACTGTCGGATATTTGAACATTTTAACCACCGGGAAACTTTTTTCCAGTTTCATCTCCAGGCGGTTGTTCACCTTTAATATGGTTATGGAATTGCCCCCCAGGGTGAAAAAGTTATCATGTATCCCTACTTCTTCCAGGTGGAGAATTTCTTTCCATATATCGGCGACTATTTGTTCCATATCATTGCCGGGCGCAACATAGGTTGCCCCGGAACCACCGGGGCTATAGTCTTTTAAATTCGACAGCGCTTGTCGATCCACTTTTCCCGCTGTGGTTAGGGGTATTTTCTCCAGCATGACGAAATGCGCGGGAACCATGTAATGCGGTAGTCGATTCGAAAGATAATCTTGTAATTCACGTGCTAGAATCGCTGAATCTTGCGGTTCCGTTTCTTTTGTATTATTGGGCGTCACGTAAGCGCATAGATATTTATCGCCATTACCCTCTTTTGTGATCACTATCGCTTCCTTGATCCGAGGATGAGCCGACAATCCATATTCTATCTCACCCAATTCAACCCGGAATCCCCTGATCTTAACCTGGTGGTCGATTCGGCCCAGGAATTCGATTATATAGGGCCCCGCCGCCCCTTGCGCCGCTGGGTCCGGCAGCCACCGCGCCAGGTCGCCGGTTTTGTAGAGAATATAGGACATATAGGACCAATAAGACCTATAAAACTTTTCGGCGGTTAATTCGGGTTTGTTCAAATAACCCCTGGCTACTCCAGCCCCCCCGATACACATTTCACCGGCAACGCCGACGGGTTGTATATGATCACGCTTATCCAATATATATAGTACTATATTCGACAGCGGCTTACCAATGGGGATACTCCCAATTCCCTCCCAACCGGATAATGAATATTTACTGGCATAAATAGTACCTTCCGTCGGGCCATAAATATTTTCCAATAAAATCTTCATATCGAATTGTCTAAATTTTTCAACCAACCCGGGTAAAAGAGCTTCCCCGGCCAGGAAGATATATTTCAAGCTGGATAATTTGTGGGTGCGTTGAGGGTTTAGTATCTCTACAATGGCATTAAAAACGGAAGGTACAAAATTGATATGTGTGACCTCCCATTTCCGGATGGCAGCGATGATGCATTGGGGGTCTTTTTCACCGCCACTTTCCAATACCGCTAACCGCCCCCCTTCCCAAAACCATCCGAACAGCTCGGTTACAGATACATCGAATAAATACGACGTCTTTAATAAATAGGTGTCCGATTCCTCCAGGGGATATTCGTTTTGCAGCGCCGCTAAAATATTGATCACGGATCGATGTTCCACCATCACGCCTTTGGGTTTCCCGGTTGAACCGGAGGTGTAGATGATGTAAGCCAGATGTTTTGAATGATGAATGATGAATGATGAATGATGAAAAGACACACAGGGTGCACTCATTAACAATTCACAATTGACAATTGACAATTGACAATTCAATTCTTCGGAACAGGCATGCCTGTTCCCCACGATAATTTTTGCATTACTATCTTTCAGTATATAATCGATCCGTTCCTGTGGGTATTCAGGGTCGATGGGCAAATAGGCACCGCCGGATTTTAATATGCCCATAATTCCTATTATCATTTCGATGGAACGTTCCATTATAATACCTACAATATTGTCCCCCAGGACGCCTTTTTCTATTAATATATGGGCCAACCGGCCGGAGCGATCATTCAATTCGCAGTAGGTTAAACAGGCAGGGCAGACACGGTGGTCTGTCCCTACAAGGGCGATGCGATCAGGCGTCTTTTCTACCTGTTCTTCAAATAATCGATGAATATTTTTATCTTTCGGATACTCTCTTTTGGTATCATTAAAATCAAATAATATCCGCCTCTTTTCTTCTTCCGTCAATACCTCCAGATCGGAAATTCTCCGATTTTTGTTTTCAACTATACTTCTTACTATATTCTTAAAATAGACGATAAACCTCTCGAGGGTTTCCCGTTTAAATAATTTTGTACTGTATCCAAATGTAAACAACAATTTCTCCTCTACTTCCACAACGGTTAAGGAAAGATCAAATTTTGATGTTTTGTTTTCGTATTCATAGGGAACCAACTTCAAACCGGGAATCTCTATTCCCTGGGAACCGACATTCTGCAGCAAAAACATGGTATCAAACAGTGGGTTACGGCTTACGTCCCTTGTTACAGCCACCTTTTCTACCAGGTCTTCATACGGGTACTCCTGGTTCTCGAAGGCCTTTAATGTTTTCCCCTTTACTTCTTCCAGGAAATCGCTAAACTTCTTCTCCCCTGACGGGTAATTTCTCAATGCCAATGTGTTGACAAACATACCGATGATTTTTTCTAAATCGGCATGCCTGCGTCCGGCGACGGGAGAACCGATGACGATATCTTCCCGGCCGCTTAGCTTAGCTAGAAGAATCGTATATAATGCCAGCAGTACTATATACAGCGTCGCTCCCCTCTCCAGCGCTAAAGCCTTTAAGACGCCGGAAGTTTCACTGTTTATCTCAAAATTTATACCGTTTCCTTCAAAACCCTGGACAGCAGGTCTCGCGTAATCGGTTTGAAGTTCCAATACAGGAATTTCTCCTTCATACTCCTTTTCCCAGTATTCACCTTGCTCCAGGATCTTTTTACTTACTTTCTCCCGGTTTTGCCATTCGGCATAGTCCTTGTACTGGAGCTTTATTTCCGGCAATTCATTGCCTGCGTAAAGGGCTGAAAAATCCTGCACCAGGACCTGGGTAGACATACCATCCGATATGATGTGATGCATGTCCACCATGAATATATGCTTTACCTCTGCTAATTTTACTAATCCCACACGCAGTAGCGGCGCTTTCGACAGGTCGAAAGCGCGGATAAAATGATGAATGATGAATGATGAATGATGAACTCCTTCGCGTTCCTTCGCGTCTTTCACGGCTAAATCATGATTTTCGGTCTTAAATGCCACATGTTCATGGATTCGTTGAACCGGCCCTTCTTCGATTACTTCAATGGAGGTCCTTAAACTCTCATGCCTCCGGATGAGCCCCCGTATGGATTGTTCCAGTTTGCCTTTATCTAAAATCCCTTCCAGTATCATGATCGATGGAATGTTATAGGCTGTACTGCCTTTGTCCATTTGCTGCAAAAAATACAACCGCTTCTGCGCCGATGATAGGACATGGTATTCTTTTTCTTCCACGGGTTCAATCCCGGTGTATTTTTCGTCGACGGCGTCGTTTATATATTCGGAAAGCCCACTAATGGTAGGCTTTTTAAATATCTCCGTCAAGGGGATTTTTACATTAAATATCTTATGTATCTTCGATACCAGAATCGTCGCTTTTAATGAATGCCCCCCCAATTGGAAAAAATTATCGTTGATCCCGATTATATCCTTTTCTATCCCCAATACATCCGCCCAGGTTTCGACAAGTTTTGCTTCCACTTCGTCTCCCGGGGCTGCGTAACCCCCGGTTCCTTCCAGCGACGGTTCCGGCAGCGCCCACCGGTTTAATTTATTATGCCTGGTTAGCGGCATCTTTTCCAATTGAACAAAACACGAGGGAATCATAGGCTGGGGCAATCCCCCGGACAAAAAGTCACGCAGCAATGTTACTTCGATCTCTTTTTCAGACACATAATAAGCGCATAGGTATTTTTCCCCGTTCTTCTTTTCCCTGGACATTACTACCGCTTCTTTCACATCATTATATTTTAATAGGCGGTTCTCTATTTCTCCAGGTTCTATCCTGTATCCTCTTATCTTGACCTGGTCGTCTGCCCTTCCTAAAAATTCGATATTTCCATCCGCACGCCACCGGGCCAGGTCGCCGGTATAGTAGAGAATCGAATGATGAGTGATGAATGATGAATGATGAAAATCGATAAACTTTTCCGCGGTTAATTCCGGTTTATTCAAGTATCCCATCCCAACGCCGTCCCCCCCGATAAACAAACCTCCTACAACACCAATGGGAACCATCTTAAAACCTTTATCCAGGACATAAACCCGGGTGTTATTAAGCGGTTTTCCAATGGTGGGAGCGATTTTGTATTCTTCAAATGTAGCGAAATCGAGGAATCGCGCAATCGAGCCGATGGTGGTCTCCGTGGGGCCGTAATGATTCATCATACTCAAATGAGGGCAAAGTTTATGGGCTTTTTCCACATCATTGACGTTTATTTCCTCCCCACCCAGCATGATAAACCGTAACGCCCCGGGCAATCCCGCTGAAAATGCAGGGCTGTTGACAATAAGATTAAACAGGGAAGGGGTTACTTTTATATAGGTGATTTTATTTTTCCTGAGGTAATTTATCAACCGTTCGGCAAACAGGAACGTCTCCCGTGGAATTACATGCAATTGGCGCCCCGTCAGCAATGAAGAAAAGAATTGAGTATACAGCGCATCGAATGCAAAGGAGGAAGTCAGTATGGCTCTATCGTTTGCCGACAGCCCGGTGGTTTGAACAAACCAATAGACATAGTTCACCATGTTTTTATTGGCGACCAAAACTCCTTTGGGTCTCCCGGAAGTACCGGAAGTGTAAATCACATAAATTGGGTCGGCGGGCCCGACGTCGCTTATGACATTTTTAGATTCCCCCGTAAATATAGCGTTGTCTTCTATGTTTATTATTTCGCTGTTCGTTTTAAAAACTCCTGATAAATGGGGCTGGGTCAACAATATACTCGCGTTACTGTCATTTAATACGAAGTTTTTTCGATCCACGGGTGATCCCGGTTCTATGGGGAGAAATACACAGCCTGCTTTCAATATTCCGACAATTCCCACCACCATTTCCAGGGTCGGTTCCACCATTATCCCGATGATCGCCCCGTGCTTCACTCCCCTTGACCTCAGCCGGTTTGCAATGTGATTCGACCGGTTATTTAATTCCCCATAAGAAAGATGCACCCATTCCTTCTTCTCTTCTTCGCTTCTTCTCTTCTTCGCTTCTCCTTCCGCCCCTACGGTGATGATTTGATCAGGCGTTCTTTCCACCTGCTCTTCAAACAATTGGTGAATCGTCTTATCCCCCGGGTATACTACATCCGTTTCGTTGAAATCATTCAATATCCGCTCCTTTTCTGCTTCCGAGACGATCTCTATATCATTTATTCTTATATCCGGTTCTTTCACTACGACCGATACGATTTTTTTAAAATAAATGATGAATCGTTCGATGGTTTCCTTTTTGAATAGTTTGGTGCAGTATTGAAATATTAAGAAAAGCCCTTGGTTTCTTTCCATTGCGATTAATGTTAAATCGAATTTTACTTTCCGATCAATATTTTCATATTTTTTCGGAAAATCAAGCTGTACCGACCACCCGGCTTCAAATTCGGTTTCTTTACCCGGACTCGCCGAATATGTATTCGTGTTTTGCGAAACGAACATGATATCGAATAACGGGTTGCGTCCCGTATCCCTCTTCACAGACAACTTATCCACAAGCTCTTCAAATGGGTACTCCCGGTTCTCAAAAACCATGAGTAATTTTTCTTTTACATCTCCCAGGAATTCTCTAAATGCGCGATATCCCGCCGGGTAATTTCGCAGCGCCAGGGTATTGACAAACATCCCGATAATTTTCCCTAAATCTGCATGTCTCCGGCCGGCAATGGGGGTTCCAATGATTATCTCTTCCTGGCCGCTGAGTTTAGATAGTAAAATATTAAATACCGCCGCCAATACCATGAACAGCGTGGCCCCTCCCGTGAATGCCACTGCGTTTAAGTCCTGGGTTTCTTCCGCGGATATCTCGAAATTTACTCTACTTCCTTCAAAACTCTTCATTACCGGACGAGGATAATCAATGGGTAAATCCAGTACCGGGAGTTCGCCTGCAAACTCCATTAACCAATATTCTTCTTGTCGGTTGTGGGTTTCCTTTTCTCTTTCGCTATTCTGCCATACTGAAAAATCTTTGTACTGGAGCCGTAATGGAGGTAACTCTTTTTCGTCATATAAAAAGGCTTGAAAATCATTTGACAATATATCGTGTGAAACCCCATCCGATATGATATGATGCATATCCACCATTAAAAGATGGGTATTCTCCTCCACCTGCATTACCCCCGCCCGCAAAAGCGGCGCTTGCGACAGATCAAAGGGACGGATGAAGGGCGACCACAGGGGGTCGCCCTTACCTTCTTCGCGTCCCTTCGCGTTCTTCGCGGCTTCATTATAATATTCTATTTCAAATTCCACATGTTCATGGATTCTTTGGACCGGGGTATCATTGACCATGTGAAATGATGTTCTCAGGCTTTCATGACGTTTTATCAGCCTCTTGAAGGCCCCTTCAATTTTCTTCCAATCATATCCCGCCGGCAAAGGAATTGTTTCCGGCATGTTGTAAGCAGTGTTGTCCGGGTTCATCCGCTGCAGGATGTATAATCGCTTTTGCGCGGAAGATAAGAGATAATATTCTCTCTCTTCAACAGGTTCAATGGCAGAAAAAATCGTTTGTTTCGATTTCATAACCAGGCGGGATAATTCTTTAATCGTAGGATTGTCGAATACATCCGTTAGCTGTAATTCCACATTGAGCTCCCGGTGCATTTTCGATATGATGGACATGACCAACAATGAATGGCCGCCCAATTCGGTAAAATTATCGTTAACCCCGATTTTTTCTACTTTTAAAACCTCCTGCCAGATGGCGGCCACTTTCTCTTCTATTTCATTGGCGGGGGCGACATAGGCGGCCCTGGAATCTAAAACCTTCCCAGGTTCCGGCAGCCGCTGGCGGTCGATCTTTCCCGAGGAAGTCACCGGCATCTTTTCCAGGAAAATAAAATACCGCGGCATCATATAGTCCGGTAATTCCGAACATAAATAGTCTCTTAAATCCTCTGATGAAATGGCCTGGCTGGAGACGATATACGCACACAAATAGTTGTCGTTATTTTCATCCGGCCTGGCGCCGACAATAGCCTCTGCAACTGCATAATGCTGAAGCAGTGCGGTTTCGATATCCCCCAGTTCGATACGGAATCCCCTTATTTTGACCTGGGAATCCTTTCGTCCCGTCATTTTTATGGATCCTCGTGCGGTAAAGCGCCCCATATCGCCTGTTCGGTAAAGGCGTCCCCTATGCTCATCATGGAGAAATACCTTTTCACTATTTTCTTTATCTTTCCAATATCCCGGCGCAACATAATCGCAAGCCACAACTATTTCTCCGCCCCCCATCTCCTCTACCATATCTCCATCTTCATCCATCAGAAAAATTTTTGTCTCATCCGGTGGTTCCCCAAGGGAAACATCATCAAATGTGTTTTGCGGATCGATGACGCAAAGGCTGGAAACGGTGGATTCGGTTTGCCCATATACGTTTACTAGGAAAGCGTCGCCAAAAGAGGTTTTATGCAATTCCAGGTCATGCGCCCTTAAAGGCTCTCCCCCTAACAGTACCAAACGGACATCGGGAAAATGATCTTTCCCTGTTAGGGCGCCGGTAAAATACCGGAATAATGACGGCGTCGAGTGCCATATGGTTATTTTTTCGTTAGCCAGGAGCAGGCTTAATTTTTCGACGCGACCGTTTTCTTTCATGGAATAAGGGTATAAGCATGCCCCGCTTAGCAGCGCGGAGAATATGTCCGGGATTGCGCCGTCATGGGTGAAGGCAGTTAAAAGACTCATCCGGTCGGCTTCGGTAATAGAAAAACGATTAATCCAATTCCGGGCGTAATACAACACATTCCGGTGGATTTGAAATACCCCCTTGGGTTTCCCGGTGGATCCTGAGGTATAAAGGATATAAGCTGTTCTTTCTCCCGACGCTCCCGCTTCTCGATCGATGGGTGTACCGGGAATTTCATCCCCAATGGCATCGATGTTTAAAACGCTGATTTTCGCGTCGGCATGATCGGATAATTCCTGGGCCAGCGGGAGATTCCGGTTATCGGTAAGAATCAAATAGGTCTCTGAATTTTCAAGAATAAAGAGCAATCGTTTTCCCGGGTAGGAAAAATCCAGGGGAACATAGGTTTTATTTGCTTTCAGGGCGCCGAGGAGTCCCACTATCATAGTAATGTCGTAATCGAAAAGCAAGGCCGCTTGCTGTTTTTTAACATCGACGCCGGCGCCGGCGTCCGCTTCCTTATCTATTCTTGTTATTGCCTGAGCCACCCTGTTGGCATTAAAATTTAGTTCTGCGTAGGTAAGGGATTTACTGCTTGTTTTTAGGGCTGTTTTCCCGGGAAAGCGCCCGACTATTTCTTCAAACTTTTTTATTATCATTTTTTTCTCCCGATACGATTCAAATCTAATTTTTGGGGGGGATATTGCTTCCAATTTTATTCATCAACTTCAAATACAGCGCATATTTCCGCTCCTTGGGCGGCGTTCACTACCTTCCTGGTATTTCCTGCCGGTATGGCGCGAACCATCGATCCCCCGTATTGGGAACCTAAAATCCAAACTGCCCAGACTATATCATGGTAAGCGCAACCGTCTTCCCCCAGTTGGTATAAACCCCGGGGGGTCTCAACCAGTTCCTGGACCAGGAAGTTCTTTTTCCGGAGGGCGGTATTAACCAGGTATTCCCACTGTTTGTTGAATATATCTTGACCGATATACACACTCTGCCCCCCCATCCCTAAGGACGGTTTTATCACCAACTTATCTTTATTCGCAATAAGAAAGCTCTCCATTCTTATTTTTTCGCCTCTATAAACGGTTTCACCGGGAATTATTTTACGGGTCCAGGGGATGTATTTTTTTATCGTTTCTTTTTCTTCACTGGTAAACACAGTAGATTCTTCTCGTTCCGACAGCAGCGCCAGGTTTAATTTATTCGATAGTATCGCCGTCATCGGACCGTTCAGTAAACGGATGTTCCCGGAGGTGTATGCATTCATTACCCCCGGCGTCACAAAACCGTGAAATAATTCGACTAATCCATGAATCCTATTTCCCTTAAAATACACGATATTGTCGATGCATTCCAGGTGCGGGAAATCACACACAAATAGATGACCGGTTAAGGCTTTCCGGGATAATTTTTCTTTATATAATTGTTTTAAAGCTTCCAATAAAGGATTTTTGTTTTGTTGGTCTTCAATATAGCCTTCCATTGCCATAGCCACGTTTAGCTCAGGGTTACCGGCGTTACTGCCGTTAACTGGCGGCGCAGCCAGGCGCTCGGCAAACCGGATGATATGATCGAGGAACAATCCCAGGTAATATTCATTGTTTATTTTGACATGGTATTCCTTTAAAAATTTATCTATAATAGGTGTATTTAAATAACGCGATTCCCAATCCGGTAATCTCCAGCCGATTGTGCTTGCAGAAATGTTTAACTCCAGGCATTTCAATCCCGATGGTGAGAATGTAAAATCGACTCTACCCACCATATTGGCCAGGTGCTCATCGGTAATCCCCTCCAATTGGAGATTTACAATGGTTTCAGGTTGTTCAAAATAAGCCGCTATCTGTTTCGGGTCGTTATCAAACAAGCGGGCGGGGATACTTTTAATAAGATCGCATACTTTTACCCCCATTTCCAGGAATAATGCTTTCGTTTGCAGGTTTATAAAGGTAGGCCAGGCCTGCATTTGATTGGAATCAAAACTACATATCAAATTCCTGAAACTAGAGCTTTTAAGGCTTTCAGGGTTCCTTTCAACGAATTCGCTAAAATCGACATTCACTTTTGATAATTTCTTCAGGGTTTCTTTCATGTCCCCGGTTATTTCCATTTTAGTTTTACTCCTTATAACTTAGTTTTTCTCTACTTTCTTCGCTAATTCCTTTATTTTTTTCAATGGGGAGCCCGATATGTTTTCAAGAATTCTCGTATAAATCTGCATGATCTTTTCAATGGTTTCAGGCATAAACAATTCCCGGAAATAATGGCATTCCATCTGTATCCCGTTTTGGTACTGGGTAAGATAACAATGGATGGGAAATTTGGTTTCCTGGGTCTCTTCGATATGATAACTTTTGAAATTTTTTATACGTTCCTGGGAACGGGAACCGATATTGAGCATATTGAAAAATGCTGAAATTTCCGGGTATTTTATCTTTAATTCCCCGAAAATGATTTCCAGTGGGTAACCCTGGTATTCAAGCACATTAAACGTATCGGCCTGGAATCGCCCCAAAAAATCGTTAAAGGTCTCTTTTGCCTTTACTTTAGTCTGCAAAATCAATGTATTGACAAATAAGCCAATGATATTTTGCAGGCTCCAGTGCTGCCTGGCCGCGGCCGGTATACCGATCAGGATATTGTCCCGGCAGGTAATATGAGACAACAATATGTTAAAGGCCGCCAAAAGTACTATAAATAGACTGACTTTCTGCTCCCCGGCGAGAAGATGTAAACGCTCGACGAGGTCTTCTTCAATTAAAAAGCAATACGCTGAACTTTTCTTTGTACTCAAAGGTTTAGCAGAGAAATCATAAGGTAAATTCAGCGTTGGAATGGAGTCGTTTAAATAATTCTTCCAGAATTCTTTTGCCTTGCCCATTTTTTCTTCATCGTTCAGCAGCCGGTTTTGCCAGGCGGCATAATCTTTATATTGAATTTTTAAGGGCACTAAATCACATTTTACTCCCTTCTTATACGATTCATACACCTGGAAAAATTCCTTTTTTAATACCTCAAGAGACCAACCATCCGATATGATATGATGTATATTGAATATGAAATCATATTCTTCCTCGGTACATTTGACCAGCCTGGCCCGAAAGAGGGGACCTTTCTCTAAGTTGAAAATATGAGACGACTCTTCCATTAATAACCGGATGCGTTGGTTTTCCCGTTCCGCTTTATCTAATTGCGACAAATCCAGTACAGCAAAATTCAATTTTGAAACCACAGTATCTTGTGGTTCGATAACCTGGACCGGTCCTTCTTTTACTTCTTTGAAAGAGGTTCTAAGGCTTTCATGCCTGCTCATTAATTGTTCCAGTACTTTCCTGGTAACTTGTTCATCGACAATTTCATAAAATGTCGATTTAGCAGGCATATTATAAGCCGTGTTCCGGGGATTGCTCCGGTTAATGTACCACAACCGTTTCTGGGAATAAGACATTTCATAATGGGGTTGTTCCGGCTGTTTTTCGATCTCTTCAAGATCGCTGATATTACTACTTTTAATTATAGCGGCCACTTCCGCGATGGTGGGGAACCGGAATAACGTTTGAATGGCGATCTTTACGCCAAAGTTTTTTTGAATTTTATTCACCATACCGATGGCTTTTAACGAATGGCCTCCCAATTGGAAGAAATTATCATCGATTCCTATCGATGTTTGCAATTGAGACGCATGTAATGCGTCGCTGCCTAAAATCTCCGACCATATTCCCACCAATTCCTCTTCTATATGATTTCGGGGGGCGGCATAGGTTTTTTCCTTTTTTATATTCGGCTCAGGCAACGCACGGCGGTCTAATTTTCCACTGGGGGTTAAGGGGATTTTATCCATCGGCGCAAAATAGGTTGGAATCATATAATTGGGTAAACTGTCCGCCAGGATATTCCTCAATTGAGATACATCCAAATCGATGCCTATGTCTAACACCACATAGGCGCACAGGTGCTTTTCTCCGTTCGCCCCCTGCTTCACTACGACAATCGCATCCTTTATAAACTCGATCTTCTTTAAATGACTCTCTATTTCCCCGGGCTCCACGCGAATCCCCCGTATCTTCACCTGCTGATCGAGTCGGCCTAAAAATTCTACATCTCCGTTAGAAAGCCACCGGGCCAAATCGCCGGTTCTATAGAGAATATAGGTCTTATAAGACTTATAAGACCTATTAAATTTTTCCGCGGTTAGTTCCGGGTTGTTCAGGTAGCCCCTACCTACCTGTAACCCTCCCGCATATAATTCCCCGGCCACTCCCATGGGTAGTAAATGTTTCTCCTTATCCAGTATATAGATGCAGGTGTTCATGACCGGTTTCCCAATGGCTGGAAATTCCGGGATATCTTCCCGGGGGTCCAACGTCAATACGGTTACCACATGCGTTTCCGACGGACCATAATGGTTATGCAAGTAGATTTTTGCCCCTTTTAAATAATTTCCCAATCGATCGTCCACCATTACCTGTTCTCCCGCTGTCTGGATATGCGTCACACTGCCGGGGAAAATATCGATATAGTCATCATGACTGAAAATCAATTTCAGGAAAGCCATGGGCAAAAATAATGTCTTAACCTTATTTTTAGCTATCAATTCGAATAACGCCGGGATATTGTTCCTGGTTTCCTCATCAATCAGGTATAACTCTCCCCCGGCCAAAAGAGCAGAGAATATTTCATGGAAAGATGCATCGAAACTTATCGTGGCAAACTGCAATACTTTCGTGCAATCGATGCCCGTATACCGATGATGAAATTTTATCAAATTGACCAGGTTGATATGTTCCAACATGACCCCTTTGGGCATTCCCGTGGAACCGGAAGTAAATATCACATACACCAGGTCCGAGCCGTTATTCATGTTGGCCGGTTCTTCTTCGTCCGCGGGTATATCCCGGTATATGCTATTGTCCCGCATATCAAGTATCGGGATATTTCCAGGGATATAGGCGGCGGCCCGGTGGATCTCAAAATTGGTCAACAATGCTGTCATCCGACTGTCTTCCATCATAAAACGTTTTCGTTGTCCCGGTAACTTCGGGTCCATGGGTAAATACGCCCCACCGGCTTTCATGACAGCCAGCATGCCGGTAACCGTATCAAAAGAACGTTCAACCATTAAGCCCACGGTATGGTCCCTTCCGACGCCCCGGCTGCGCAGTACTCTTGCCAACCGGTTGGCTCCCCGGTTCAACTCTCCATACGTAATCCGGCCTGTCCCAAAAACCAGGGCCGTTTTATCTTCATTCCCGGATACTACTTTTTCAAACATCCCGTGGACGGTTTCATTGGGATCGACATACTCTTCAATCCCGTTGGATATTTCCAGGATTTTCTCTTTCTCCTCTTTCCCCAGTATCTCGATATCGGCTATTCTCACACCCGGATTCTCGATAACGGAATTTATTATATTTTTAAAATATGCGCTGAATCTCCGGGCTGTTTCATCTTTAAACAACTTTGTGCTGTATTCCAGGCTAAAGAATAACCTGTCATCTTTTTCCATGCCATCCAGGTTTAAATCGAATTTGGAAGTCTTATTTTCAAATTTATAAGGCTTCAAAATCAAGCCAGGGATTTCAATTCCAGGTATGTCCATATTTTGAAACACAAACATAACATCGAATAGCGGGTTTCGAGATGTATCCCTGTTTTTGACAACTTTGTCCACCAGGACCTCAAACGGGTAGTCCTGGTTCTGAAATGCCTCTAATGTTCTCTCTTTTATTTCCTTTAAAAAATCGTCAAAAACTCTCTGCGAAGCGGGGTAATTTCTTAAAGCCAGTGTATTTACAAACATCCCCACGATATCCTGGTGCTCATCATGCCTTCTTCCTGCTATCGGCGTCCCGATTACGATGTCTTCCTCGCCGCACAGCTTTGAAAACCAGGTATTACAAACCGCTAGCAGCAGCATGTAAAGGGTTACTTCTTTCTGCAGCGCCATTGTTTTTAAAGATGACGTCTCCTCCACGGTCAGATCAAACGGAACATAGTTTCCCTCAAAACCCTGTACCAGGGGTCTCGTATAATCCGTGGGCAGGTTCAAAATCGGTATTTCTTCCGCAAACTGTCCAGGCCAGTATTTTTCCTGTGTACTTAAAGATTCCCGATCCATTTCACTGGTTTGCCATTCGGCATAATCTTTATAGTGAATCTTTAAGGGAGGTAGTTCTTTCCCTTCATAAAGGGCCATAAACTCTTTAACCAAAATCCCCATGGACGTGCCGTCGGAGATGATGTGATGCATGTCAACTATTAAAAGAGACTCTTCTGCCGCTATTTCTAACAACCCCACCCGCATTAACGGCGCACTTGACAAGTCGAAAGGACGAATAAAAGATTTTATAAATGCCTCCGGCGGCCGCCACTCTTCGGGGAGTCGCTTTTGAAAAAGCTCCGCAAAACTTTTGATGCGCTGCACCGGTTCTTCACCAACAAGAACGAATGAAGTTCTTAAACTCTCATGTCTGGCAATTAATTTATTGAAGGTTTCTACAAATTTTTCCCGATCCAATCGGCCTTCCAATGTCATTATCGACGTCATGTTATAGCCCGTGCTCTCCAATTCCATCTGCTGGAGAAAATACAATCTTCTCTGCGCCGACGATAGCACATAGTATTCCTTCTTTTCTACCGGCGCCGTGTGGACATACTGCTCTCCAACGGCATTACCAATATAACCGGAAAGCCCCCGGATGGTGGGACTTTTAAATATCTCCGGCAGCGGTACTTTCACATCAAATACCTTATGTATCTTCGCTGCAAGAATAGTCGCTTTTAGCGAATGACCGCCCAACCGGAAAAAATGATCATCGATCCCTATCGATGCTTGCAATTGAGACGAATGCAAGGCGTCTCTACCTAAAACATCAGACCATATCTCAACCAATTTTCTTTCAAGCTCATTCCGCGGCGCAGTATACTTTTCGCCAGCGCTAAATCTCGGTTTCGGTAAGGCTTTCCGGTCTACCTTACCGCTGGAAGTTAACGGGATTTTCTCAAGCGGCATAAAATAAGCGGGTATCATATACTCCGGCAACTCCTTCGCCAGGAATTCCCGTAATTCTGAAATCGCATTTTCAACATCGGAAACAACATAAGCACACAAATATTTATCGCCTCTCTCTTCCTCCCACACCAACACGACGGCCTCTTTTATCCCCGGGTAATTCAATAAACGGCCCACGATCTCCCCGGGTTCAACCCGGAACCCCCTGATCTTAACCTGGTGGTCCATCCTGCCCAGGAACTCGATATTGCCGTCGGAAAGCCAGCGGGCCAGGTCTCCGGTTCTGTAGAGAATATAGGTCTTATAGGACCTATAGGACCTATTAAATTTTTCACAGGTTAATTCGGGGTTGTTTAAATACCCACGGGCCAGGCCTTTACCGGCGATGCATAACTCGCCGCCGATACCCGGGGGCTGCAGGTTCCCAAACTTATCGACAATATACACCCGGACATTGGCCATGGGTTTGCCGATGGGGACCGTATCATAATTTCCCGTACACTGGAAATAAGTCACATCCACCGTACTTTCGGTGGGGCCATAGGCATTGATTAACGTTGTATTATTAAACCTCTCCAACGTTTCCCGGAAACGTTTCAGCAGGTTCAAACTTACGGTTTCCACACCGGTAAACATCCATTTCAGGCTTGCCAGTTCATCATAAGATTTATGTTTATCCACCTGGTCCAGGATAAGAGTTAGTATAGAAGGAACAAAATCAGCCGTCGTGATGCGATATCGCCCGATGGTTTTAACAATCAGTCCCGGGTCCATTTCGCCGCCGGGGGGGAGGAGGTACAATCTTGCACCGGCCGGGACCCACCGGAACAACTCGCAAACCGAAACATCGAAAACAAATGAGGCGGCCTGTAATACCACATCCCGTTCATTTAATTGGTATCTTTCCTTTACCCAGAACATCCTGTTGACCACCGATGCGTGTTCGATTAATACGCCTTTGGGTTTCCCCGTGGAACCGGAAGTGTAGATAATGTAAGCGAGATGGGTAGAGCGATTTGAATGATGAATGATGAATGATGAATGATGAAAATTAAAAATGCATTCCGCTGCGGTTAACAGGATTTTGGCGGCGCTGTCTTTCAGCATATAATCGATACGTTCTTGCGGGTAATGAGGGTCTATGGGCAAATAGGCGCCGCCTGCCTTTAAAATGCCAAAAATTCCAATAACCATTTCAATGGAACGATCCACCTTTATTCCTACAATATTGTCCGCCAGGACGCCTTTTTCGATTAACAACCCTGCCAACCGACCGGATTGCTCGTTCAATTGGCGGTAGGACAGGCTGACAGGTCCGACAGAAAGTGCCGCCCCTACAAGGGCAATGCGGCCGGGCGTTTTTTCTACCTGCTCAACGAATAATTGGTGGATGGTCTTATCTTTCGGGTATTCGGCATCCGTATCATTAAAATCATATAATATCCGGTTCTTTTCTTCGCCGGAGATTATTTCTAATTGAGATAACGCCGTTTCCGGGTTTTCTACAATATTTTGTATGATTCCTTTAAAATGGCGGGCCAAATTTTCAATGATTCCATTCTCAAATAATTCCTGCTTGCAGGAAAATTTAATTTCAATCTCATTAAAGAGCATAATACCCACGGATAAATCATAATGGGTCATTTCGACTATGGAATATGATTGAATCGATAATAAACTGCCTTCGCCTTCCGGGACCAAGCGGTTATCCAGCGGATAATTCTCAATAGCCACAATGGTATCGAACAGCGATCCGCCGACGACCACGCTGCTGTAACTCCCGATATCCACCAACGGCGCATTCTCAAACTCTTCACGCTCCCGCAATAATCGATCTGTTCGAAAAACCACATCGCCTATTCTTTCACCGGGGGGTGTTTGGGCTCTCAAAGGAATGGTATTGATAAACAGTCCCACCATATCCTCTATTCCTTTTAGCCCGCCGGACCTGCCGGACACGGTTGTTCCGAAAACGACATCCTCGCTGCCGCAATATTTTTGCAGCAATATCCCCCAGGCTGTATAGAAAACCGGGGCCAATGTGACCCGGCTATTTTTGACAAAAACAGCCAACTTACCTTTTATATCCTCTTCTAAAATAATCGAGTAATCTACCGCCTTCGTTGTCTCTTCTACTCTCCTTTTGATGGGTAGTTCAGTCGGCGTTTCCACGCCGGCTAAATATTCTCTCCAGAACTGTTCTTGTTTATTTCTATCCCGGCTGTGAATCCATCCGATAAATTCCTTAAAGGGAGGTTTAACGGGAAGTTTTAGCGATCGCCCGCCCCGGCGTAACTCATGATACGCTTTAAAAAATTCTTTCAAAATGACGCCGTTACTCCACCCGTCATATAATATGTGATGGTTACTGATAACCACTTCGTATTTCTTTTCATCCAGTTTGCATAAAATGACCCGAAAAGGGACCTGGTGTAAATCGAAGCTTTCGCGCCGGTCTTTCTCTTTTATCTCTGCTAAGGTTGTTTTCTTTTGGCTGCAATCTTTATCCGACAAATCATAAAAAATCACATTGCATTTGTGTTCTTTCAAAATGACCTGTGACGGTTTTTCCAGTTTTTCCCAGCGGAATACGGTTCGCAGCATCTCATTGGTTTCGCTGACAACATTCCAGGCTTTTTCAAAATGCCGCACATCGATTTCCCCGGATATTTCGAGGCTTAATTGTTCAAAATAAAGCTCACTTTGGGGATACTGTAAATAATGAAAGAGCATCCCCTCCTGGAGGGGGGTTAAGGCAAGGATATTTTCGATACGTTTGGGGTCTAACTTTTCCACGTTATACCTCGAATATTAGGAGTTAAGCAATGCAAACCGGTATAAATCAATCTAAGCTCCCGCTTTTACTATCATGGCAAAACTTTTAAAATTGTATTCCCTTCGAATAGTTCAAGGGTTGTTGTCCGGTCGAGTGTTTATTCATTTACTTACAAAGGTTATCAGATTGACCGGTTCTTTTCAATCTACAAAATTGTTGCATCTTTTTTAATTGAATCAGGACATCCTTTATAATTTAATTTTTAATCATTTTAATTCTAAATAATCTTAATCTAACAATTTTAATAAACATTAAAAATTGCTGGCATACGGCAATGAAGAAATATTGCACCGCCTCCTCTTTTAATTTTAATATATTTTCGATATACAACAATTTTTACTATAGAACCGGGGGGACGTGCAAACCCCGGTAAGAAATACGGGTTAAAACCTTGACTGGAGAAAAATATGAGGTATAATGGTTCCATGATACTAACGATCTTTGGATACCCGAAATCAGGTAAAACATTGTTATTTAATATGCTGACCGGTAAGAAAGAGGATATCTCGAAATTCTCTACCTCGACGCATGAATTTCACAAGGCAGTCATCGATGTACCGGATGACCGCTTAAAGCAATTGGCGGATTTTCATAAGACGCCCCCGGTTTACGCCAAAATCGAGTTTTTAGATACCGGGGCCATCGCTTTCAGGGATAGTAAAGACACCACCTTTATCGACCTGCTTCGGCGGGCGGACGGCCTGGTGCATATGGTCCGCGGCTTTGAAGACCCTGAACTCCTCCACCCCGAAGGCGCCGTCGACCCGCTGAGGGATATCCGGGCCATGGAAGATGAATTGATCACCCTGGACTTTATTACGGTGGAAAAAAGACTGGAAAAGCTTCAATTGGATAATATCAAAATCAAATCGAAAGAACTGGCGGAAGAACTGGAACTGTTCAAAAGAATAAAGGACTTCCTGGAAGAGGGAAAACCCTTAAGAGAATTTGGTTTTGCCCCCAAAGAGGAATTGCTGATCCGGGGATTTAAGCTGCTGTCGTTAAAGCCCCTGCTCAATATTATTAACGGGGATGAAAATACGTATGAAAAGTACTTGAAATTGGCAAAAACGCCGGAAAACAATAGGGAAACACTTGTTTTCTGCGGCAAAATCGAAACGGAATTGCTGGAACTGGCGGATGAAGACCGTCAGGTTTTCCAGGAAGAATACGGGTTGAAAGATTACCAATACATGAGGGACAATTTTATTAAAGCCTGCTATAAACTGATGGACTTGATTTCCTTTTTTACGGTGGGCTCGGATGAGACCAGGGCCTGGACTATTAATAATAACACTACCGCCTACGATGCGGCGGGAAAAATTCACTCGGATATCCAACAGGGCTTTATCCGGGCCGAAGTCATGAACTGGAAAGAGTTCCTGGAAATGGGTGGGTTTTCGCAAGCCAAGGAAAAGGGTCTCCTGCGCCTGGAAGGAAAAGAATATATCGTAAAGGACGGCGAAATCGTCCACATCAGGTTCAATAAGTAATTCGCCGCGCTTACGCGTTTACCTTTCCCCTTTTATAATTTAAAATAATTTTCCAGGAGAATTTTAAAGTCGAATTCGAAATTGGGGGTAAAGGCACCCTTGCCCAGCGATTCCTTGATCTTTTTGATCTTCCAAAATTTGCCTTCCTCGATCTCTTCCCTATTGATGATGATGGCTTTATCGTAACGGGATACAAACATAAATACCAACTCGGATTCCACCGGGGTTTCCCATACATACCTGGCCAGGAATAGGGCTTTGAATTCCGTAATGCCCAGTTCTTCCGCGGCTTCGCGTTTCAGTCCGTCTTCGACTTTCTCGCCGGAGAGCAGGTGGCCGCCGACGGCGGTATCCCATTTGCCGGGCTGGATTTGTTTTGACATGGCGCGTTTTTGTAAAAAGATGCGGTCGCTGCCGTCGATAATATGGACATGCACCACGGGATGCAGCAAGCCGGGGCCGGAATGACACACACCGCGGGGCGCCCTGTTAATGACCTTGCCTTCCTTATCCACGATATCGAACCACTCTTCGTCTTTATATTGTTCAATGGCCCCTTTTCGCCGGCCCCTGGCGCGGATCAGTTCAATGACAAAATAGACGGCGAACAATATGTAAAACAACCCGCCGCTGATAAAAGCCCACGCGCCTTTGGACATGAAAAAAGCGGCATAAACGATTAATACGGTATGGGCCAGGAATATATAAAATAATACCCGTAAACTACGGGTAAACTGCTGCATCTGCGTCTCATTGAGCTGGATGTTTTTCATATAGCGCCTGGTCATCAGCATCATGATATTGACGGGCGAGAATACGGATATACCTAGGATAAAACAAAAAATCAATTCGATCAAGGCGGGTTTTAATTTGAAAAAAATATCATTCTCCAATAATATGGACACGACGCCCAGGACAACGATCAACCCGAGGTCCAGCAAAATGAACTTATCGACGACTTTCTCTTTGATGTAAGAAAAGATAAATTCGATGATCCCGAATACTACGGCGACGATGAGGCCGATATGGGTCCCCCAGATGGAATCGGCCAGGATGAAAATGATTAACGGCAAGAAACCCGGGGCCAGGGTTTTTAGTAGGTCCATTTTATTCATAAGCTTAACCATCCTTTATATCTGCCCCGGAAGCCGGCCACCCTGGCGGCAAGACTGATTTTGATTTCTTTTATCTTGCGGGAAAAGGGGATTCCCCCGGGTGTTCGAAAAAGGATGTAGATCATATCTCCAGGGAATTTAAAAATAATACCGCCGGTCATTAAGATAAAACCGATAATGAGGGCGCTGCATTTGTTTTTAAATCGAAATGGGGCCTCGGCCTCCCCTACTTTCCGCTTAGTCTCCATCAGTTGCCGGGCGGAATAGTTGTGGGAATGCCGCACCATGGAAGCGGGTTCATAAAGTACAGCGAACCCATTATTTAATACCTTATTCGCCCAATCCTGGTCTTCGGCAATAATGATATCATTATCAAAGGGAAATTGCTTCCAGGTTGCTCTCGGTATGGCGGCGCTGACAGTGGAGAAAAGCATGAAATCCAATTTCCCGGTTTTGGTCCGAAGGATTGGTTTATCCGGCATGGAAGCCTGGAGGTCGCGCACCATGTAGAGGAAACAATCGTCTTTAGGGATATGACGACTGAATACCCCGGCCAGGTTTTGATTTTCGCCTAAGGGATTGACGAGGTTGGTTAACCAGTGGGAATTGAAAGGGACGGCGTCGGCGTTTAGGAAGACGATATAAGCCCCTTTTGCCATTTCCGCCCCCAGGTTGCGGGTTTTGCCGTGGCCGAATTCTTCGGGTTTTATTTGCGCCAGTTGGACGGAAGGGTATCTTTTGATAATATCGATGGTAGTATCCGTGGACCCGGAATCGATGACGATAATTTCAAACGTATAGGGTGTATCCTGGCTATAAATGGCGTCCAGGCATTGGGCGATATTTTCCGCTTCGTTCTTGGCCGGGATTACAATGGAAATTTCCATGCCGGTTTTCGTTCTACTACCTTCCTTCGATCGACTTCACCGGTTCCTGCGCCCCTGAAACCCAGCGTGTGTACTTATCCAGAGAAGAATGGGAGATTTCCCCGGGGAATACCTGGCCGCTAATACTCAAGGACGCCTTCAGCGGGGAGACATCCTGGTTGGCTTTAGTAAGGGTTATCTTTACGTCGGTTATTTTTTCCATAAAAAATTCCTTACCGGGGCCGGCAAATAAGACCAGGTCTTTTATTAATTTTCCTTTCAACGTCATTGTCTTAAAAACTCTTTTTACCTGGAATTCGATGATATTTTCAGACCCGGATTCCGAGGTAAGCCTGATCTCCTCGATCATGTTCTCAAAGTTTTGAAAGGACTCAGGGGTTACTTTTGTCGCCGACAGGTACGAATATTTTTGGTAACGTTTTATACCTTGAATACCCCAGGAAATCTGCCATATCCCCAGTACGACAAATCCCCCGAGACTACTGGAACCGGCCGATAGGTTTACGATGGTAACGATGATATTCCACACCCCCAGGATGATGAGGGCGATGCCGTCAACAACCATGCCCACCGGCCTGGGGTCGATCACACACCAGGCGCCCTCAAAAAATAACATGACGCCGATGAGCGCCAGGAGGGAATTAATAGGCATGTCTTTGGCGCCCTGGAGACCCATAAAAATGGCAATCAAGCCAAACACGATGCTCCCGATCCCCGCCGGGCGCAGTATTTTTTGAATCATCCGGGTATCCGCTGCTGTTTTAAGTTCGGATAGTTCATATGCTTCGGGGGGTTGTCCCGTCCCCGGCAGCGGCGCCCCGTATCCTGCCGCGGCAGCCGTTACAAGATGCCAACGGGCCCAACGCAGTTTAAATCCCACCCATAATAGCCCGGTAAAGATTACCGCCTCTAAAACCGCCAAAAGTAAAGAAGTCGCTTCATAGCCTATTTCAAAACCTATTTCCGGCCTCGCAATTTTATAGATGATGAGCCTGGCAATTTGATCGATCAAGCAGGCGGAAAAGTACCCGACAACCAGGGCCGCCGCTATTTGTTTAATTTTTTGCAGCGAGATGTGGAGGGCCGTAAGTACCAGGAAATACCACAGCCAAACAAAAATCAAGGATAACAGCCAATTGGGTGTGATTCCGAAGAGCAGATTGATCACGACGCTTAAGATACTATAGCCGGTGGTGGCAATAAGAATCGCCGGGTAAACATCCCGAACAAAGCGAAAAACAACGGCTATACAAGCGGTTAACAAAAAAGTAAAAAGAATCGGTCTGCCGATAACGGAAACAATGAATTTAAAATTAAGAAAGGGATATCCTGATACTATAAAACCGGATATTGTACCCAATATACCTGCGAGCAATAAAGCAAAGTAAAAATTTGCCAACCGGCCCGGGATAATTCCTTCGTGAGTAATGCCGATTAGCTCTCTAAAGGATACATTTTTTTGATTATTGGAGATAGGATCGTTCATGTGTTTCACCTCAAGCGTTTTTTATATGAAAAGACATATTATCTTATTTTAAATGACATGTCAATCGAATTCACTGGGGACTCCCATTTTTTATTTCGTGTGTTTCGCGTGTTTCGCGGGCAAAATGTATTTTCCCACTGGGGATAAAAGGTTTGCTTTCCCATTCCACTTATGATAAAATCCTATCGATGAATATCACGATAAGGAGTTAAGCATGAGAAAATTTTCATCCTATGGGCCGGTTAATAACGCTTCAAATTATTACGCCCCCAGGGAAGAACTAATTGAAAAAACGTATGTCAACTTGATCGGGGAAAATCCCGCCGAAGGCGGCCACTATTTCACCGTCTGGGCGCCGCGCCAAACCGGTAAAACCTGGCTCATGCAGCAAATCCTCCATCGCCTGCAACAAGACCCCCGTTTCCAGGTACTTAAACTCAACCTGGAAAATGTTAAAGATAGAGAAAAAGTAAGCGACATCCTCGGTATCCTGGCGCGTCAGATTGGCGAAGGTGTAAATAAAAATTTTACCGGCGTCGATAACCAGGATAAATTCCAGGAAATCTTCAAAAAAGGGGTACTGGATAAACCTCTTATTTTAATCCTGGATGAATTCGACGCCATGGCAGAGGAGGGGATCAATACCATCGTCAGCGCGTTTCGAAATATTTATATCCACCGGAGCGATGAGTTTGCTAAAACCACGGAACATAAAACCTACCTGCTGCACGGCGTGACCTTAATCGGCGTGCGCAGCGTTTTGGGCATCGAAAACCAGAAGGGTTCGCCTTTTAATGTCCAGCGCAGCGTCCGTGTTTCCAATTTAACCTATGAAGAAGTCGAGGGCATGTTCAAATGGTATGAAAAGGAAAGCGGCCAGGCGGTAGAAGACGAAGTTATCCGCACGCTTTATGATGAAATGCGCGGCCAACCGGGTTTAACCTGCTGGTTCGGCGAATTGCTCACCGAAACCTATAACCACGATCCGAAGCAGCCTATTACCATGCAAAATTTTAAAGAAGCTTACGGCGCCGCCGCCCATATCCTGCCCAATAACAACATCTTAAACCTCATCAGCAAAGTAAATAAATCCCCCTACGACGAGATCGTGATCGAATTTTTTAAGACCGGCGAGAAAATCGAATTTAATTTCGACGACACGGCTACCAATTATCTATACATGAATGGGGTGATCGACCTGGAAAAAGCGGACGACGGCAAATTTTATCTTAAATTTTCCTGTCCTTTTGTGCAAAAACGAATCTTCAGCTATTTTTCCCGTCGCTTCTTCAATTACCTGGGGCCGTTGATCCCCACGTTCGACGCCATGGAAGACGCCGTGGATAAGGAAAACCTTTATCTCCCCAATATCATTAAACGCTACCAGGCCTATTTAACCAAGAACCAGGGCGTTTTTTTCAAAAACGTCCCGCGCCGCAAAGACGATTTGAGAATCTATGAAGCCATTTATCATTTTAATTTATATCGCTACCTGTACGATTTGCTAAAATCCTGGGAAGTCGAAGTGGTTCCGCATTTCCCTACGGGTAACTGCAAGATCGATTTGATCCTGAAATATAAAGGAAAAATTTATGCGTTGGAGTTAAAGAGTTTCAAGAATATGAATACGCACCAAAAGGGCATTGAGCAGGCGGCGGAATATGGCCGGCAGATGGGATTAAAAGAGGTGGCTTTACTGGTGTTTGTTGAAGTCACCCCGGAAGAGGCCAAACAACTGGAAAAACAAGTCGAAAAAAACGGCGTCAAAGTAACCGTATTGCCCGTGGGGATTTTATAAGCAAAAGAAGCCCACGAATTACCCGCATTACACGAATTAACACGAAGTCCTTAATTGCCCTCCAGTGCGGCGTCGATGCCTTCCGGGAAACGCCCCGGTAAGCCATACCAGTTCCCCTCGATTCTCTTTGGGTAGCCGCGATCCATTTTATCTTTTTCCCAATCAAAACGAATATATTGGTTGCCCCTGAAAAAATAAGCCTTACCCGCAAACGACCCGCTGCCCGACATCGCAGCATCGATTCCTTCGCTGAAAGCCGCCGGCCAACCCGGCCAACCATCGCCGATATTCTTCGGGTACCCCGGGTCGGTCCTGTCTGTTTCCCAATCATAGCGGATATAGCGGTCGCCCTTGAAAAAGTAAGCCTTGCCTCTGACCGGGCCGGCGCCGCTTACCGCCGCATCGATTCCCCGGTTGAAATCCACGGGCCAGCCGTCCCATCGGCCGGCGATCATTTTAGGATAACCCGGTTCCACTCTTTTTTGCGCCAGGTCAAAACGGAAATACTGACCCTCTTTAAAAAAGTAGGCCTTGCCTTTAAAGGGCCCTTCCCCCACCACCGCAGCATCGATGGACGCGAAACCCGAGGGCCAACCTTGCCAACTGTCTTCCGTCATCCTGGGGTACCCCGTATCGGCGTTGTCTGCACCCCAATCATAGCGCACATATTGGTCGCCCCTGAAAAAAAACGCTTTGCCCCCGGAAAAACCGCTCTCCACGGATTCATCCTGGCGCTGTTTGACGTAACGCGAAACACCGCCCACCACAATGGGGTTTATCTCCTGGGGAAAACCCGGGTCCATTCTGTCTTGTTCCCAGTCATAGCGGATATAGCGGTTTTCTTTAAAAAAGAAAGCCTTGCCTTTAAACGGGCCGTCGCCCGGCAGCGCGGCGTCGATTTGTTCGTAGAAATCCGCCGGCCAACCCTGCCAACTCTCCGTTATATTCCTGGGATACCCTTTATCCACTTTATCATTTTCCCAATCATAGCGGATATATCGGTTGCCTTTGAAAAAGTAGGCTTTCCCTCTAAACCGGTCGCCGCCGGAAAGAGCCGCGTCGATTCCTTCGTTGAAATCCAGCGGCCAACGTTTCCAGGTGACGGAGATGGATTTTGGATAACCGTTATCCACTCTTTGCGCGGCCCAGTCATAGCGGATATATTGATCGCCCTTGAAAAAATAGGCTTTCCCTTTAAACGGGCCGTCGGCGGACAAAGCGGCGTCGATGTCCCGGCTAAATTCCGGGGGAAAGCCCTGCCAGTAGCTTCTTATGAGTTTTGGATAGCCCGGCTCGACCCTATTTGTTTGCCAGTCAAAACGGATAAACCGGTCTCCTTTGAAAAAGAAGGCCTTTCCCTGGGCCGGGCCGTCGCCCAGCAGGGCGGCGTCGATGGGCAAGCCGAAATTACCGGGCCAGTCCCGCCAGTTACCCGTGTCTTGTTTTTTATAAACAGTACCGGTTTTTCCTTCAAACCATTGACAAGTGACATATAGAGGTTCGATAAGAAATACCGATATAATCAAAACCGCGATATTAAAGTGTTTTTTCCATATTATTCTTTTTCTCATACGTAAATAATAAAATGAATCGGAACAATTGTCAACTTTTCATTGGTGGGCGTCGATTAACGCCGGCAGATACAGGGTGACAGTCGTCCCGATTCCTTCCCGCGATTCCACGGCAATGTGCCCCTCATGCTTCTTGATAATAGAGTAACAAATAGTAAGCCCTAACCCCATCCCTTTTTGAGTCCCTTTATCCTTTGTTGAAAAATAAGGATCGAAAATCTTTTCTATATTTGCTTTCGGGATACCGATACCGTTATCTTCAATGAAAATTTTTACATATTTTCCTTTTTTCAAAGGAATGTCGCTTTGTTGCTGTGCCGGCGTCGTATTTTCGGCCCATACGGATATCTTCCCATCGTCCCCCCCGGGAATGGCCTCGAAAGCATTGAGAAACAGGTTTTGCAGCGCCTGTTTCAACCGTGCTTCATCGCCAATCACCGGCGCCAGGTCCTGGGGGATAACGATCTGGTAAACGATATTTTCTTTTGTATTTAAACCCGGCAGTCCTTCCTCTTCAATACTCTTGAACATATTGGCTAATATTACTTTTTCTTTTTTTATCAAGCCGCCCCGGGAAAAGGTGATGAACTTCCTGGTCAGGTCAACGGCTTTTAGCGACGCTTCTTCGGCGCCGACCAGCAATTTGTGGGTTGGCGTCCCCCCCGCTAATTCATCCCGCGCCAGGTTTATATTCCCGATGATGACACCCAGGAGATTATTGAAATCGTGGGCAATTCCCCCGGCAAGAAAACCAAGGGATTCCAGTTTTTTACTTTTAAGAATTTCTTCTTCCAATTTAATACGTTCCGAGATATCTTTGGCGACACAGACAATCCCACCGGCTTTCCCGGCTTCATCCTTTAATATGGAACTGGAAAGAAGTACGGGGATATCCCTGCCGTTCTTAGTCTTTAGACTGAATTCTTCGCTTTTCAACTCCTTTTCTTTAACGATTTCTTGGGCCGGGTGGTTTTCCGCATCTGCCCCTGGGAAAAGAATGGCTATTGTTTTCCCGTTGAGTTCTTTTTCTTCGTACCCGGAGAGACCCGCGGCGGCTTTATTGAGGGTAACGATATTGCCCTCCAGGTTTAAGAGGATGAGGCTGTCGAACATAGTAGAAATAATATTTTCCGCGGCGGTGGCGGACGTGATAACCAGGAAATGATACCTGGCTATGGCATAAGCCACCCCGACCGCCAGGACCAGGACTAAGAAATCGGCGATATTGGGAATAGAATAAATTTTCAACCAGCGCGGCAAGACAACATCGGTGATAGATCCCAATGTAAGGGCAAGCACAACAGATACCAGGATAATTTTTGACTGTTTCCTGGCAATCGCACTCCGGGTCTTTCTCATGAAGTC
>Ga0315278_10000280_pt1 | contig 46218 bp, 41 predicted proteins | sample YL17G06_0_MG_FD_203880 | JGI IMG/M metagenome (GOLD analysis project Ga0315278, IMG submission 203880) | Sediment microbial communities from Yellowstone Lake, YNP, Wyoming, USA - YL17G06_0 | ecosystem: Environmental > Aquatic > Freshwater > Lake > Sediment | place: USA: Wyoming | collected... | reverse complement strand
AGGGGATCAAGGAAAGTGGCGAAGCCACATTTCCTTGGAGTCGCATCCACATCATCCACAAGGAGTCTTCGATGAAACGCCGTGTTCTGAATCTGGCCGCCATGCTTGCCGGCGCCCTGCTTGCCGTTCCCTGGGGTGTGCAGGCACAAGACAAGGCGCCGCTGAAAATTCTGGTCGGCTTCCCGCCGGGCGGCTCGGCCGACGTGGTGGCGCGGCTGCTGGCCGACAAGATGCGCGTCACGCTCGGCCAGACCGTGATCGTCGACAACAAGCCCGGTGCCGCCGGTCGCGTCGCTTTGGGCGAACTGAAACGCGCAGCGCCCGATGGCCAGACGATCGCTCTCGCCCCGAGCGGCGCCTTCGTCATCCTGCCCTGGCTCTTCAAGAACGTCGGCTACGACCCGGTGCGTGACTTCACGCCGGTGGCGCGGGCCTCGACTTTCGACTTTGCGGTCACGGCCGGCCCTGGCGCGCCGGCCGGCGATTTGAAAGCCATCCTCGACTGGATGAAAGCAAACCCGGGCAAGGCGAACATCGGCAACCCAGGCGCTGGCACCGTGCCGCATTTCACCGCCGTGCTGCTGGGCCAGGTGGCAGGTGTGCCGGTGGCGCATGTCTCCTACAAGGGCGGCGCGCCGGCGCTGAACGACCTGCTCGGCGGCCAGATTCCCCTGCTCGTCGACACCGCGACAGAAACGATCGAGCACCATCGCGCCGGCAAGCTGCGCATCGTGGCGATGACGGGCGAGGCGCGCGCGAAGTCGCTGCCCGAGGTGCCGACGCTGAAGGAGCAGGGCGTCAACTTCTCTGCCGACGCCTACTTTGGCGTCTACGGTCCGCCGGGAATGTCCGCCGAGACCACGGCGCGCATTTCGCGCGCCGTGAGCGACGCGCTGCGCCAGAGCGACGTGCAGGACAAGATGTATGCCCTCGGCCTGGTGCCGAACTATGCCAACGGTGAAGGGCTCGCCGCGACGCAGGCCGAGCACTACAAGCGTTGGGAGGCGCCGATCAAGGCTTCGGGGTTCACGGCCGAATAATCGGCGCCGGCCAATGCCGCACGCCGCGGGTTGACGGGCGACGCCGGCGCCGGAGATCCGCGTCAACGCTTCGGCGCCGACTCCAGGATGCGCAGCATATCGGTGTAGCCGCGTGCGCGCGCCAATAACGCCGGCGTTTGGCCGGAGCGGTCGGTCAGCAGGGTGTTCGCACCGGCGTCGACCAACGCGCGCAAGCAGGCCTGGTGCCGCGCACCGCCGTCGCCGAGCACGATGGCTTCGATGACGGCGGTCCAGTGCAGATTGTTCACATGGTCCAGAGGTGCGCCGGCCCGGATGAGCTGGCGCACCACGCCGTCGTGGCCGAGGTGTGCCGCAGCGATCAGCGCCGTGCCGTCGTAGCGGCTGGTGATGAGCTTTGCGCTCGCGCCAAGTGACAACAGCAAGCCGAGGGTTTCTTCGTCGTCGGCCACCGCCGCGATCGTCACCGCGTCGTAGCGGTCGTTTTCCAACGCACCCAGGTCAGCGCCTGCCTGCGCGAGCTGGCGCACGGCTTCGCGCTGGCGCGCGAAAGTCGCGACGTGCAAGGCGGTGCGGCCGCGCGAGTCGCGGCCGTTGATTGCAGCGCCGCCGGCCAATGCCGTCGCCAGGCGCTGCGAGTCGCCACGCTGTGCTGCCGCGTGCAGCGCGCCGAACGACGCGGCCTCGGTGGGGCTGGGTGGCACTTGCGCTTGCGTCGCCACACAGCCCAGGCCGAGCCAGGCCCAGACCAGGATGCGCCGCAGCCGCAGGCGCGCCTGCGCGTTTCGCAACGAGTTTTCAACGTCGCGCGCGCAAGACATGGCGAGCAGCGTGCCGGCTCGGGTCAATCGCGGTCGCCGCCGTCGGCACGCGCGCCTGGCGCCAGCGGCAGCAGCGCGCCCAAGGCAAACAGGCATCGAGCGCTGAGATTCAGCCAGCGGGTCATGTTTATCCCTTGTCGTGGGTGAAGCGGCGTTGGATTGCGGCCTCAACCTCTTGGCGACGGCAAGGCAACGATACCAAATCATGCCTGCAATTCATCGCGCCGCAATCACGCCGCGCCGACCGCGACGCGCATACTCGCACTCTTTGCCTGACCCAGAGCGCCCGACCGCGCCTATGCCGCCATGCCGGGCTACCAGACCAAGCAGGAACACATCGGAATAGCCGGCGTCGCCGACTTGGTGATCCGCTCGCTGCTCGACCGCCAGCAGTTCGCCGACCCGCGCGGCGAGGCCGAGCGGCTGGGCATCTCGTCCGCAGCATGGCCCTTGTTCGGACTGCTCTGCCCGAGCGCGGCGCAGCTCGCTGCGCGGCTGGCATTGCGGCCGGTCTTGGAAGGCGAACGCATCCTCGAACTCGGCTGCGGATTGGCGCTGGCGAGCCTGGTCGGGCACCGGCGCGGCGCCGACGTGACGGCGAGCGACCGGCATCCGCTCGCGCCAAGTTTTCTGCGCGAGAACCTCTTGCTCAACGCGCTGTTGCCGATGAAGTATGGCCACGCCGACTGGGAGCAGCCCGAGCCGGCTCCGTTCGCAGCCGGAACGGGTGAAGCCGATTCGGTGCGCGGCCGCTTCCAGTTGATCATCGCCAGCGACGTCTTGTACGAGCGCGACGTGGACGGCGCGCTTGCCGGATTCATCGATCGACACGCGGCGGCGCACGGCGAGGTCTGGATCGTCGATCCGGACCGTGGCAACCGGCCCGCGTTCAACCGCTTCATGGCCGCTGCCGGATTCGACCTGAGCGAACTGCGGCTCGATTCCGTGGCGACGCCGCATGCGCCCGCCTACAAAGGGCGTTTGTTGACCTACCGGCGCGGCGCAATCACGAGCTCGACTCTGCTGCAGGGTGTGGCCGACCAATGCTAATCTGCGCGGCATGAAGATGTCGCGATTCGAAGTCTTGCGGGCCCGAGCCGGGGCCGTGCCGCGCCGCGTGCTGTGTGCTGTGGCCGTCGCGCTCGCCGCTGCCGGTTGCGCGAGCCTGCCGCAAGGCGTGAGCCGCGTGCCGTCGACGGCGCTGGCGGCCTCGCCCCAGACCGATCTCGGCCGCATCGCCGCCGCGTCGACGCCGCGGGCTGAAGCGGCTTCAGGTGCGGCTGCGGGCCTGAGCGGCTTTCGGCTGCTGTCCTGGTCGTCACAGGCGCTGGACGCGCGCATCGAGCTTGCGCGCCGGGCGCAGCGCACGATCGACCTGCAGTACTACGTGATCCACGACGACGAAACCGGGCGCTACCTGCTGCGCACCTTGCACGACGCGGCGCGGCGCGGGGTGCGGGTGCGGCTGCTGCTCGACGACCTCTACACCGCAGGCATGGACCCGCTGCTGCTCAGCCTGGCGGCGACGCCGAATTTCGAGCTGCGACTGTTCAACCCGTTTCCGGCCGGGCGCGGCAGCCTGACCGAGCGTTTCAGCGCCTCGCTGTTCGATCTCGGGCGCGTGAATCACCGCATGCACAACAAACTCTTCATCGCCGACGGCGCGATGGCGATCGCCGGCGGGCGCAACATCGGCAATGAGTACTTCATGGCGCATGGCAGTGCGAACTACATCGACCTCGATGCGTTTGCGCTCGGCGCCGTGGTGCCGCAGCTCGCGAGCCTGTTCGACCAATACTGGAACAGCGAATTTTCCTACCCGGTGGCTGCGATTGTGCGCAGCGAACAGTCGGCCGACGAGCTGCAGCGCCAGTTTCTTGAATTGACGCACCCGCAGCGTGCCCCCGCGCCGGTGCCGCCCAGCCCCGGCGTGAAAGACCTGCTTGGCTACCCAACGCTGAGCGAGGAGATGCGAAGCGGCCGCATCAGGCTCATCTGGGCCGCGGCGCAGGCGTTTGCCGATGCGCCCGAGAAGGTGCTCCACCACCGGAGCGAGGCCCCGCCTGAAGACCAGACATTCGGTCCCACGGTGCGTTCGAGCCTGATGCACGAGTTGCTGCAGGCGCGCAAGGAGGTGCTGGTCAGCTCGCCCTACTTCGTGCCGGATGTCTACGTGATGCAAGACATCCGCGAGGGGCGGCTGTGGGGCGTGTCGATCACGATCATCACCAATTCGCTGGCCTCGACCGACGAACCGCTGGTGCATTCCGGCTACCAGCGCTACCGGCATGAATTGCTCGACCTCGGCGTGGCACTGTACGAAGTGGCGCCAAGCCGCGTCGGCGGGAGCGAGAATCTCGGCCCGTTCGGGCAGTCGATCGGGCGCTTTCACGCGAAGGCGGCCGCGATCGACCGCGAGGTGGTCTTCATCGGTTCGCTCAACTTCGACCCGCGCTCGGAGCGCCACAACACCGAACTTGGCCTGATCGTCCGCAGCCAGCACCTCGCCGAAGAATTGCTGAGCATGGCAGAGCTCGTGAAGGCCGAGGCTGCGTACCGCGTGCGCCTGGGTGCCGACAAAGAAAGCCTGGAGTGGCACATCACGTCGCAAAGCCGCGAGCAGATCCTGTTTGAAGAACCCGACACCGGCTTCTGGCAGCGCCTGCTGTTGCGCCTGATCGGGCCCTTCGTGCCCGACGCCTTGCTGTAGCGAATTCAGGGGCGATCAACGCTCGCTGCCGAGCCGTCGGTCGCGGTTCACAGACTCGCCGTGATCCCACCGTCCACATACAGGATGTGGCCGCTGACGAAACTTGACGCGTCGGAGGCGAGAAAGATTGCCGCACCGTGCAGCTCCTCGACACTGCCCCAGCGACCCGCCGGGGTACGCCCGGCGAGCCAGGTGCTGAAGGCCGGATCGTCGACCAGCGCCTGGTTCAGCTCGGTCTTGAAGTAGCCCGGCCCCAGACCGTTCACCTGGATGCCGTGTTTGCCGAGGTCGATCGCCATGCCCTTGGTCAACATCTTCACTGCGCCCTTGGTCGCGGCATAGGGGGCGATGCCGGGGCGACCGAGTTCGCTCTGCACCGAGCAGATGTTGATGATCTTGCCGCGCCCGCGTTCGATCATGCGCTGCGCGACGGCGCGGCCCACAAAGAACACGCTGTCCAGATTCGTGGCGGTAAGTTTGCGCCAGACGTCGAGCGGAAATTGTGCGAAGGGCGAACGGTGTTGCATGCCGGCGTTGTTGACCAGGATGTCGATCGCGCCGATCGTCGATTCGATCTGCGCGACGCCGGCTTCGACCGCGTTCGCGTCCGTCACGTCGAAGGGCAGGGCATGCACCTTCAGGCCGCGCCCCTGCAAGTCTTGGCGCGCCAGTTCGAGGCGCGCCGCGTCGCGCGCGTTAAGCACGAGCGTGGCCCCGGCAGCACCCAAGGCCGCGGCCAGTGACAGGCCGATGCCCTTGCTCGAGCCGGTAATGAACGCTGTGCGGCCGGTCAGGTCGAAGATTTTCATGTGCGGGCGTCGGCGCCGTTGCCGAGAATGACCTGGGTGGACGCCGCGCGCGGTGATTCGGACATCTGCGGGGTACTGCGAGCTTGGGTGGATTCGACTGTAGCGCTTGAGATCGGTAGGCCTGACTGCGTCGACAATCGCGCCAGATCCGGAGGGTGCGATGAGAGTTCAAGTTGTGATCGTCGGCGCCGGCCCGGCCGGCCTGTTGCTCGGTGCCCTGCTGCACCAGGCCGGCGTCGAAGCATTGATCGTCGAACAGCGCAGTGCCGACTATGTGCTGGGGCGGATCCGGGCCGGGGTGCTGGAGCAAGGCACGGTCGACCTGCTCGATCAGCTGGGCTTGGGCGCGCGCCTGCACGCCGAAGGCTTGGTGCATGCCGGCATTGAGCTGTCGTTCGGCGGCCGGCGCCACCGCATCGACCTGCACAAGCTCAGCGGCGGGAAAAACGTCACCGTCTACGGCCAGACCGAAATCACGCGCGACCTGATGCTCGCGCGCAGCCGGTCCGGCCAGCGAACGGTATACGACGCCGATCAGGTCAGCGTGCACGACTTCGAGACCAACAAACCGAGCGTGCGCTGGGTCGAAGGCGGCCAGGCGCAACGCGCCGAGTGCGACTTCATCGCCGGATGCGACGGCTACCATGGCGTGAGCCGCGCCAGCGTTGCGCCGGGTGCGATCCAGACCTTCGAGCGGGTCTATCCTTTCGGCTGGCTCGGTGTGTTGTCGGAGACGCCGCCGGTCTCCCACGAACTCATCTACACGAATCACGAGCGCGGCTTCGCGCTGTGCAGCATGCGTTCCATGACACGCAGCCGCAACTACGTGCAATGCGCGCTCGACGATTCGCTGGCGCAATGGTCCGATGACGCATTCTGGGACGAACTGCGGCGGCGCCTGGATCCACAAGCCGCCGAGTCGCTGGTGACAGGGCCATCGATTGAAAAAAGCATCGCGCCGCTACGCAGCTTTGTCGCCGAACCGATGCGCTTCGGCCGTCTGTTCCTGGCCGGCGACGCCGCGCACATCGTTCCGCCCACGGGAGCGAAGGGCCTGAACCTGGCAGCGAGCGATGTGCGCTTGCTCAGCGCGGCGCTGATCGAGCATTACCAGGACAAGAGCGACGCGGGTATCGACGCCTACTCGCAGCGCTGTCTGCGCCGCGTTTGGCGTGCCGAGCGCTTCTCATGGTGGCTGACCTCGTTGCTGCACAAGTTTCCTGACACCGGCGCGTTCGGCCAGAAGATGCAGGCTGCTGAACTCGACTACCTGGTGCACTCGGTGGCAGCGTCCACCGCATTGGCGGAGAACTATGTCGGACTGCCGTTGTAGAGCAGCGAAGTACTAACATCGGCGAGCGCCGCCACGCAAATGCGCAGCAGAAGCTGGAACCACCATGAGCACACGCACCACACCGCCGTTTCGAGCCGACCATGTCGGCAGCTTCCTGCGACCCAAGCGCTTGCTCGACGCGCGCGAGAAACATCGGACAGGCGAGTTGAGCGCGGCCGGCCTGCGCGCGGTCGAAGACGATGCGATTGCCGAGGTCGTCAAGATGCAGCAGGACGTGGGGCTGAAGAGCATCACCGACGGCGAGTTTCGTCGCACCTACTTCCACATCGACTTTCTCGAACAACTCGGCGGCGTGAAGACCGACATTCCGGTGCTGGTCACCAAACCCGACGGCAAGCAGGAACTCGCGCCGCCGGTGATGCGCGTGATCGGCAAGGTGCGACACGTGAAGGACATCCAGCGCGCCGATTTCGAATACCTGAAGAGCAGGGTGGCCAAAGGGTGCACGCCGAAAGTGACGATCCCTTCGCCGACGATGCTGCACTTTCGCGGCGGCCGGGCCGGAATCAGCCGCGAACATTACCCCGAGCTCGAACCGTTCTACCAGGACGTGGCGAACGCCTACGGCGACGAGTTGCGCTCGCTCGCCGCCGCCGGCTGCACCTATGTGCAGATGGACGATACGAATCTTGCGTATCTGTGCGACGACAAGATGCGCGAAGCGGCGCGCGGGCGCGGCGACGACCCCGACGAACTGCCGCACCGCTACGCTTCGTTCATCAACCGCGTCGTCGCGCAAAAGCCGGCCGGCATGACGCTCGCGGTGCACCTGTGCCGTGGCAACTTCCAAAGCACCTGGGCGGCGCAGGGTGGCTACGAACCGGTGGCGCAAGCACTGCTGAGTGAAATGAACGTCGATGGCTACTTTCTCGAATACGACGACGCGCGCAGCGGTGACTTCAAACCGCTGCGCCACTTGCCCGCGGGCAAGACCGTGGTGCTGGGGCTGGTGACCACCAAGTTGGGTCAGCTCGAATCGAAGGATGATCTGAAGCGGCGTATCGACGAAGCGTCGAAGTACGCACCGCTCGACCAGCTCTGCCTGTCGCCGCAATGCGGCTTCAGCAGCACGGTGCACGGCAACGACATCGCAGTGCAGGCGCAGCGCGCGAAGCTCGCACTCGTCGTCGAAGTCGCGCGCGAGGTCTGGAACTGAGCCTGCGCGCGTAGCAGCGGGGGGCTTCTGCCGCGCGGGCTCCTGGCAGCGCGCCGGGCGGAACCCGACCAGCGGTTTCCAGGTTCAATCAGGCCTTGACCCCGAACACCTGCCGCAGATAGGCCAGAAAGGTCTCGTCGGAGCACATGGTCTTGCCCGGCGAATCGGCAAGCTTGGCCACGGGCTGGCCGTTGCAGCGCACCAGCTTCATGACCACGCCCAGGGTCGTGAGGCCGGTGTCGTTGCTCAGGTTCGTGCCGATGCCAAAGCCGAGCTGCGTACGGTCGCCGAAGTGGGCATAGAGGCGAAACGCAGCATCCAGATCCAGGGCGTCGGAAAACACCAGGCGTTTGGTGTGCGGGTCGATGCGCAGCTTCGCGTAATGCGCCAGCGCCTTTTCGCCCCACAGCACCGGATCGCCTGAGTCGTGGCGCAGGCCGTCGAAGAGTTTTGCGAAGTACAGATCGAAGTCGGCGAGGAAGGCGTCCATGCCGACCACATCCGTCAGCGCCGTGCCCAGGTCGCCGCGATATTCCTGGACCCAGTCTTCGAGCGCGGCTTTCTGGAAATCGCGCAGGCGCACGTCGAACGACTGGTATGACTGCATGTATTCATGCGCCATCGTGCCGATCGGCACCAGGTCGAGGGTGCGCGCGAGGTGCACGTTGGAGGTGCCCTTGAAGAACTGCGGCACCTCCTGCTTCAGGCGCTGCACGACCTCGGCCTGCCACGCACCCGAGAAACGACGCCGCACGCCGAAGTCGAAAAACTCGAACGGGTGGCGGCGTTGCGGTGTCTCGCCGAAAGCACGAATCTGTGCCACTTTTTCGCGCAGGCGGCGCCGGCCGAACTGCAGCGCCGCAGCCTCGTCGAAACGGCGGAAGTAGAGCTCGTTGATGATCGCCAGCACATAGATCTCGAAACCCATCACGTGCACTTGCGGCCCGCGCGCGACAACCTCGATGGAGTCGCCATTGGCCCGGACTTCGATGAATTCGCGCTGAAAGCGGAAGATGCGCAGAAAGTCGACGAAGTCCGACTTCATGAAACGCAGCCCCCGCATGTACGCGAGTTCGTCGGCCTTGAATGCCAGCGTGCACAGGTGATCGAGCTGCTCGTTGACCTCAGGCACCAGCTCTGCCAGTGGATACAAGGTTTGATTGCGGCACGCAAAGTTGTATTCGGCCTGCGCCTGCGGGTGCCGGTGCAGCATCGTCTGCCACATCGTGAACTTGTAGAGGTCGGTTTCGAGCAGGCTGTGAATGATCGGTTTCATGGCTTTTGACGGCTGCTCGAGGACGTTGATTCTGCCCCGGGCGGCGCCGGGTTGCGGCAGGGGTCGCCGCGTGCGCCGCAGTGGCGTCAAACGCGGGCGGGCAACAGCCGTTCCTCACGGTACAGAGCGGCAAGTTGCTCGCGCTCCCGAATCAACCACGCCTGCCCGCCCGACACCATGACTTCGGCGGCGCGCGGGCGGCTGTTGTAGTTGCTCGCCATGCTCATGCTGTAGGCGCCTGCCGACAGCACCGCAACATGGTCGCCGGCGCGCACGTTCAGGGGTCGGTCGCGGCCGAGCCAGTCACCGGATTCGCAGATGGGCCCGACCACGTCGAAAGTCTGGTTTGCGCCGTCGCGCAGCCGGCAGGGCCGGATGTCCATCCACACGCCATACATCGCCGGACGGAGCAGGTCGTTCATCGCCGCGTCGACGATGCAGAAGTTCTTTTCCGCACCCGGTTTCAGGTACAACACTTCGCTGACCAGGACTCCCGCGTTGCCGACCAGGGACCGGCCAGGCTCGAACAGAATCTTGCGCCGCGAATGGCCGCGCGCATCGATGCGCTGCAACAGCGCCGTCACGAGATCGGTCGCCGAAGGGGGCGTCTCGTCCCGGTAGGTGATTCCCAGGCCGCCGCCGAGGTCGAGATGGTGGATCGTGATGCCCTGCGATTCGACGCGTTCGACGAGATCGAGCAGGCGGTCGACGGCATCGAGATAGGGCCCGATCTGCGTGATCTGCGAACCGATGTGGCAATCGATGCCGATGACCTCGATCCCCGGCAGCGCGGCGGCGCGTTGGTACGAGGCGAACGCATGCTCATGGGCGATGCCGAACTTGTTCGACTTCAGGCCCGTGGAGATGTAGGGATGCGTCTTCGGGTCGACATCGGGGTTGATGCGCAAACTGACGCGGGCGGTGGCCGTAGTCTGCTGCGCCACTTCGGAAAGCACCTCGAGCTCGGCGTCACTCTCGACGTTGAAGCACAACACGCCCGCCTCGAGCGCGCGCCGCATTTCGGCGCGCGTCTTGCCGACACCTGAAAACAACACCGTCGAGGGCGAGCCGCCCGCGGCCAGCACACGTTCGAGTTCACCCACGGAGACGATGTCAAAGCCACAGCCCAGGCGCACGAATTGCTGCAACAAGGCGAGGTTGGAATTCGCCTTCATCGCATAGCAGATGAGGTGCTCGCGCCCGCGCAGCGCGACTTGATACGCTTGATGTGCCTGCTCGATCGCCGCGAGTGAATACACGAACAGGGGAGTGCCGAATCGCTGCGCGAGGCTGCTCAGCGAACATTGCTCGACACAGAGTTCGACCCCGCGGTAAACGATGTGCGGTGCGCCCGGCAGCTTCATTGATTCGTCGCCGGTGACGAGGCTGCCGGAGCTGCGCTTTGCGCCTTCGGCAAGCTCAGCGGGCCCTTTTGCCCGCAGCCAGCGACGCCGAGCAAAATGGCGCAGAACTGTGTGCACAACAGGGCCTTGCAGCCGACACGCAGCCACGCCCTGGATGACGCGGATAATCTGGTTCGGTCACACTTCATCAAAATGATTCTAGCGTCGATGACTGATTCAGCCGACCCTGCGAAACTGACAGACGCGTCGTACCACAGCCTGAGTTTGAAGCTGCTGAGTTCGGTTGAAGCGGCGCTCGACGCTTGGCTGCAATCCGATGTGATCGACATCGACAGCGCCAGAACCGGAGGCATGCTGGAGATGGGTTTCCCCGACTCGAGCAAGATCGTCATCAATACCCAGCCGCCGCTGCACGAGATTTGGCTCGCGGCGCGCTCGGGCGGGCATCACTTCAAGTACCGGGCGGGCGCGTGGCGCGACACCAAGGACGGGCGCGAGTTTTTCGAGGCGCTGTCTGCATGCGCCAGCGAACAGGCCGGGGTGGAGCTTCGTTTCGTCGCGCCGCAGTAAGACAGCGTTGAAACCGCGCCGCCAACTCCGCCTCAGCGCAATGAGTTCGGGTGACCTGCGGCGAGCGCCAATTCAACGCCGGAACAGATCCAGGATTCCCTTGCGCTCTTCTTCCTGAGGGGCGGGCACCGCGTTCTCCTCGAGGCCCAGGCTGCTCACGCCTTGACCCTGCGCGAATTCGGTGAAGAACCACTCGTTGTCAACGTTCACGACACCCGGCGGCGCCTCGGGTTCTTCGACGGCAACGCCTTGCAGCGCGTGCGTCATGTAGTCGATCCACACCGGCAGCGCCAAGCCGCCGCCGGTCTCGCGCGCACCCAGCTTGCGCGGTGCGTCGTAGCCGATCCAGACCACGGCCAGGACCGAGCGCTGCCAGCCCGCGAACCAGGCGTCTTGCGAGTCGTTCGTCGTGCCCGTCTTGCCATAAACGTCACGGCGCTTGAGTTTGGCTTGGGCGTCGGCCGCGGTTCCCGAGCGCGTCACCTCCTGCAGCAGGCTGCTCATGACGAACACGTTGCGCGCACTCAGAGTCCGAGACGACTCGTCCAGCACGCTGGGCACGGCCTCGCTCAGGACCCGCCCTTTGGTGTCGGTGATCCTGGCGATGAGTGTCGGGTGGACCCGGTATCCGCCGTTGGCAAAAACCGCATACGCACTCGCCATCTGCATCGGGGTGACCGAGCCTGCGCCAAGCGCCATCGTCAGATACGCAGGGTGCCGTTCCAGGTCGAAGCCGAAACGCGTCAGCCAGTTGCGCGCGTAAGCGGGCCCGATGGCCTGCAGGATGCGAATCGAAATCATGTTCTTCGACTTGGCCAGGCCGCGGCGCAGCGACATCGGTCCTTCGAAACCACCGTCGTAGTTCTTCGGCTCCCAGGGTTGGCTGCCGGTCGCGTCGGCGTCGAAGAACAGCGGCCCGTCGTTGATCACGGTTGCCGGCGTGAAGCCTTGCTCAAGCGCGGCGGAGTAGATGAAGGGCTTGAAACTCGACCCCGGTTGGCGCCAGGCCTGGGTCACGTGATTGAACTTGCTCTTCGCGAAAGCGAAACCGCCAATCATCGCGCGCACGGCGCCGGTGCGTGGATCGAGCGCGATGAACGCGCCCTCGACTTCGGGCAATTGGGTGATCGTCCAGTCGCCTTTGGCGGCCTGCGTGATCCGAATCACGGCGCCACGCCGCACCCTGATCTTGGCAGCGGACTTGTCAGCCAGCCCCGATGCCGCGGGCTTGAGGCCGTCGCCGGTGATCGACACCGTCTCGCCGCTTTGCAGCATCGCCAGCACTTTCCTGGGGCTTGCTTCGAGCACGACCGCGGCCTTCAATTCGTCGTTGTCCGGGTGATCCAGCAGCACTTCGGCAACCCGGGCATCGATTTCGTGGGGGTCGGCGGGCAGGTCGGTGTAGGCCTGCGGTCCGCGGTACACCTGGCGCCGTTCGTAGTCCATGAGGCCCTTGCGCAACGCACGGTAGGCGACGTTCTGGTCGGCGGAATTCAAGGTGAGGTAGACATTCAGGCCGCGGCTGTAGGCTTCGTCGCCGTACTGTTCGAAGATCAATTGGCGCGCGACCTCGGTCACATGCTCGGCATGGGCCGGCAGTTCCGACGGGCGGCGATATCTCAGAACCTGGGCTTTGGCAGCCTCTTGCTGCACCTCGTCGATGTAGCCGTTGACCTCCATCCTGTCGATGATGTGCTGCTGCCGCTCCTTGGCGCGTTTGGGGTTGCTGATCGGGTTGTACGCCGAGGGTGCCTTGGGCAGGCCGGCGAGCATGGCCGCCTCGGCGATGCCGATCTCCGACAGCGGTTTGCCGAAGTAGATTTCGCTCGCCGAGGCAAACCCGTAGGCGCGTTGCCCGAGGTAGATCTGATTCATGTAGACCTCGAGAATCTGCTCCTTGCTGAGCAGGCTCTCGATCTTCATCGCCAGCAAGATCTCGTAGATCTTGCGCGTGAAGGTCTTCTCGGTCGACAGGTAGAAATTGCGCGCCAGCTGCATCGTGATGGTGGAAGCGCCCTGGCTGCGTGACTCGCCGAAATTGACCATCCCGGCGCGCAGCAGGCCCTTGTAGTCGACGCCGCTGTGCTGAAAGAACCGCGCGTCCTCGATCGCGAGGACGGCGTCTTTCATCACTTGCGGAATCTGCCCGATCGGCATGAAACTGCGACGCTCTTCACCGAACTCTGCGAGCAACACGCCGTCGGCGGCGAAGATGCGCATCGGCAGCTTCGGCCGATATTCAGTGAGCCCGCTGACCTCGGGAAGGTTTGGGTGGGCCACGCACAACGCGATCCCGATCAGGAGTGCGACCGCGGTGGCAGCCGCCGCGCCCAGCGCAAGACTGAGGGCAACGATTCTTGCCGTCCAGCGGGCCCATGGCGGCAGCGATGCCAATTGTCGTTGGAGCCTGGTGGGCTCGGTGGGCGCGGTGGGCTCGGTGGGTTGTCGCTCCACCCGATCAGTATCGTGCATGAGGCTCCAGGATGGGTGGCGCATTATAGGAAGACCGCAGCCTTGAATGGCGCTCAAGCCCCAGGACGGCTGCGTCGGATTCGGCGGTGACCTCGGGATGCGTTGCGGCTCGCGCCAAACTTCCAGCGCTGGGTTTCAAGTCCTCGAACTTCTTGCCGATATCTGAATTGCCAGGGCTGGCACGCTGCCGCGCCAGCGCGCCATCGCGCGTGCGAGGTTTTGCGAGGGCACGGACCCGGCCAGGCCGAAATCTGCTTTGTTGTTCAAAAGTTTTACTGCTAGCATTGAAGTGACATATTTCACAGTCGACACCTGTTTAAGTGGCGAGTTAGAGGGGCACCGTGAGCTTTGTTGACGCGTTGTTGGGCCGCAAGTTTCCGCCAATGATCGGCTTGGATATCAGCTCGTCGAGCGTCAAGTTGGTCGAGTTGGGCCAGTCGGGTTCGGGCGAGTATGTCCTCGAGCGTTTTGGCGCCGAGAGCTTCGCCAAGGGCTGGATTGCCGAAGGCCAGATTGAGAAGTTCGACGAAGTGGCCAACGTCGTGAAGCGTGTCGTCGCCAGAAGCGGGACAACGACGCGCCAGGTGGTGCTGGCCATGCCGCAGTCCGCGGTCATCACGAAGAAGATCGTTCTCCCCGCAGGACTGAGCGAAGAAGCGCTTGAGATTCAGGTCGAGGCCGAGGCCAATCAATACATTCCGTTTTCGCTCGATGAAGTCTGTCTCGATTTTTGTGTGCTGGGCCCGAGCCCGACGTCGGCGGGTGACGTTGAAGTGCTGATTGCCGCGTCGCGCAAGGACCGGGTGCAGGACCGCCAAGGCCTGGCCCAGGCCGCTGGCTTGCAGCCGGTTGTGTTGGACATCGAATCGCATGCGTCGCGCATGGCGATGGGGCGCGTGGTGGCCGGCCTGCCCAATGAAGGCAAAGACGCGCTGGTGGCGCTGTTCGAGATCGGCGCCGACACCGCCAGCCTCAAGGTGCTTCGCGACGACGAAATGCTCTACGACCGCGACCAGGCTTTCGGCGGTTCGCAACTCACGCAGTTGATTTCGCGCCAGTACGGGTTCTCCTACGAAGAGGCCGAGCAGAAGAAGCTTGCCGGCGATCTGCCCGAGGACTACGAAACCACCTTGCTTGCGCCATTCGTCGACAACCTGTCGCAAGAAATCGGCCGCGCGCTGCAATACTTCTTTACCAGCACACCGAACCACAAGGTTCACTATGTGATGCTGGCCGGCGGCACGGCCTCGCTGCCGGGCCTGAAGGAGCGGGTCACGGAATTGACGGGGTTTGCGTCGATGGTCGTCAATCCCTTCGAGAACATGAGACTCGGCTCTGCGGTTCGCGAGAGCAAATTGCGGCGTGAGGCGCCGTCCTATCTCACGGCGTGCGGACTCGCGATGCGGAGGTTCCTGCAGTGATTCTGATCAACCTGCTGCCACACCGCGAAGAGAAGCGCAAACGCCGGAGAATTGCCTTCTTTGTCGGGCTTGGCGCTTCTGCCGTCACCGGCCTGGTTGGGGTGGGCCTGGCGTATGGCGCGTTGGCGCAGCTGACGGCGGCGCAGCAGGACCGCAACAAGTTCTTGACCACCGAAATCAAGAAGCTCGAGATCCAGATCAAGGACATCGTGACGCTGAAAGGGGAGATCGAGTCCTTGATCGCGCGCCAAAGGGCCGTCGAGGACCTCCAGTCCGACCGCAACTTGCCAGTGCACCTGCTGAATGAACTCGCGACGCAGACCCCCGAAGGGATCTACCTCATGACGGTCAAACAGGACGGGCGCATTCTCAACGTGAACGGCATTGCCCAAACACAGGAACGGATCTCCGAGTTCCTGCGCAACACCGCAAACACTTCTGAGTGGCTGGTTCGGCCGGAATTGGTTGAAAGCAAGGCAGTCAGCTTGCAGGCTGCCAACCGAGACCAGAAACGGATGTTCGACTTCACGATGCGGTTGAACGTGAGTCAGCCACAAGACAAGGCCGCCGCGGCTGCTGCGCCGGCTTCGGCGGCAAGTGCCCCGGCACAAAAGAAGGCTTGACCGGCGATGGCGACCGAAGCGAAGGCGACCGAAGCGAAGGGGACCGAAGCGAAGGCGGCCGAAGCGAAGGCGAACAAGGTCGACTTGCGCGCCGTTCTCCAGAACGCAATTTCGCAATTCCAAGGCCTCAACCCCCGTGAGCCCGGGCAATGGCCCTTGCTGCCCAAGGTCGCGGCCTGGGTTCTGGCCGCGGCTGCGATGCTTGGGGCGGGCTGGTGGTTCTTGTTGTCCGGGGCTCAAACCGAGCTCGAAGCCGAGCGCAACAAGGAGCCGGTGCTCAAAGCCGACTACCGCTCCAAGCTCGCCCAGGCGGTCAATCTGAACGAGCTGCGCAAGCAAAAACTCCAGGTCGAAGAGTATGTGACGCAACTCGAAAAGCAGTTGCCCGGCAAGGCCGAGATGGACGCTTTGCTGTCCGACATCAACCAGGCCGGGCTTGGGCGAGGTCTGCAGTTCGAGCTGTTTCGGCCGGGGCAAGTGGTCGTGAAGGACTACTACGCCGAGTTGCCGATCGCGATCCGAGTCTCCGGCAGGTACCACGATCTGGGGGCGTTCGTCGCCGATATCGCGAACCTGTCGCGCATCGTGACGCTGCACAACCTGAGCATCGTCGGCCTGCGCGACGCAGCCGCGTTGGCTTCAGGCACATTGGCGATGGAGGCGACGGCGCGGACCTACCGCTACCTCGATACCACCGAGATCGAAGAGGTCAAGCGCGCGACGGCGGCGCGCAACAAGGCCGGGGCGAAAAAATGAGACCCACCTTGATCGGCGCGAGGCAGGGGGCGTTGCTCTGTGGTGCAGTGCTGGTCGTTGTGGGCTGCAGCGGCGAGCAGCCGGAGCTCACGCAATGGCTCGACCAACAACGGCGCGAAGTCAAACCCAACGTTGCCCCGCTTTCTTCGCCGAAGAGGTTTAATCCTCAGGCCTATCTTGCGTTGACGAGTGTTGAGCCGTTCAGCACACAAAAACTGAGCGTCGCGCTGAAGCTCGACTCGCTGCAGCCGAACTCCCTTCTTGCGTCGGAAATCAATCGACGCCGAGAGCCGCTTGAGGCCTACCCCCTGGATAGCATGACAATGGTCGGCAGCGTCGTGCGCACCGGCCGGCAATACGCGTTGCTCAAGGTCGACAACTTGCTGTACCAAGTCAAACAAGGCGACTATCTGGGTCAGAACTACGGGAAGATCACCAAGATCTCCGAAACCGACGTGTCGTTGCGAGAGATCGTTCAGGACGCTTCGGGGGAGTGGGTTGAGCGAATCAGCGCCCTGCAGCTTCAGGAGAAGACGCGGTGACCGGCAAAGGAATGGCTTCGATGCTTGTCAGGTGGCGGCCATGCGCATTGGCGCTGGCCCTGCTTGTCGGCCTGCCCGTGGCGGCGCAGAACGCGATTCAGTCCATCAACACCACGCAACAGGCGGGGACCGAAGTGGTTCGGATCGAATTCTCCGAGCCGCTTGCCGCCGTCCCTGCCGGGTTCACGATTCAGGTGCCGCCACGCATCGCGATCGACCTTCCGGGCGTGAGCAATGCGCTGGGTCGATCCAGCGTCGAAATCAATCAAGGCAACCTGCGCTCCGTGAACGTGGCGCAGGCCGGTGCAAGAACGCGTCTGGTCCTCAATCTGCGCAAGGCTTCGAACTACAAAGCCCAGCTTGAAGGCAAAGCGCTGTTGCTCGTGCTCGACGCGGCGCCCGCGCCGGCCGCCGCCGCCGCTGCCGGGCCGGATGCTCCAACGCGATTCGCAGAACCGCTGAATACGAGTGCGCAGACGCTGAAGGAGATCGATTTCAGACGCGGCGCCGACGGCGCGGGCCGCGTTGTCGTCGAACTTCCGAGCACTCAGGTCGGCGTCGATATCCGGCAGCAGGGGCAGACGCTGGTTGTCGAGTTCCTCAGATCCACGCTGCCCGAGGCCATGAAGCGGCGGCTCGACGTGTCCGACTTCGGCACGCCGGTCCAGTTCGTCACCAGCTCTCAGAGTGGGGATCGCGTGCGCATGGTGGTGGAGCCCAAGGGGCTCTGGGAGCACAGCGCCTACCAGAGCGACAACCAGTTCGTGCTGGAGGTTCGCAGCCGCAAGGTCGAAGCGAACAAGCCCGCGCAGGGGACTGTCTACGTCGGCGAAAAGCTTTCGCTGAACTTCCAGAACATCGAAGTCCGCGCGCTGCTGCAGGTGATCGCCGATTTCACCAATTTCAACATCGTGGTGAGCGATACCGTCGTCGGCAATGTGACGCTGCGCTTGAAGGACGTGCCGTGGGATCACGCACTGGACATCATCCTTCAGGCGAAAGCGCTGGGCCAGCGCAGGTCCGGCAATGTGATTCTGATCGCACCGAAGGACGAGCTGGCGGCCAAGGAAAAGCTCGACCTCGAAGCGCGCGCCCAAAACACGGCGCTTGAGCCGGTGCGCACGCAGTCGTTCCAGCTGAACTACATCAAGGCCGATGAAGTCGCCAAAGCCTTGACCGGTGGCGGCGCGGGCGTCGGTTCACCTCGCCTGTTGTCGAATCGGGGAAGCGTGCTGTCCGAGCCACGCACGAATCAATTGTTCGTCACTGATGTTCCGGCGAAGCTTGAAGAAGTTCAAGCCTTGATTGCCAAGATCGATGTTTCGGTTCGCCAGGTGTTGATCGAGGCCCGCATCATCGAGGCCTCCGATTCCTGGGGCCAATCACTGGGTGTCAAGCTTGGGGCCGCTGACTACACCGGCGTCAATGGCCAGGGCCCGCCGGGCTACGGCTTTCCGACCGGCGTGCGCGTCACCGGCACCGGCAATATAAACGCCGTGGGTGCCCAAACGCTGCAGCCGGGAGCGACAGCGTCGTTCACCGACACCCAGTTTGTCACCTTGCCGGCCACCGGGATCAACAACTTCAACCCTGCTACTTTTGCGCTGTCGCTTTTCACCTCCGCTGCCAACCGCTTTATCAACCTTGAAATCTCGGCATTGGAAGCCGACGGCAAAGGGAAAATCGTATCGAGCCCACGCGTCATCACCGCGGACCAGGTGAAGGCATTGATCGAACAGGGTGAAGAGTTGCCCTACCAGACGGCGACGTCGAGTGGTGCTACAGCGCTGCAATTTCGAAAGGCCAACCTGAAACTCGAAGTAACGCCGCAGATTACCCCTGAAGGCAATGTCATCCTCGATGTCGACGTCACGAAGGACAGCGTCGGCCGGGTTACTGCGTCGGGCTTCGCGATCGATACCAAGCACGTCAAGACCCAAGTGCTTGTCGAGAATGGCGGCACGGTGGTGATCGGCGGCATCTTCGAACAAAGAGAGCGCGAAGACGTGACCAAGGTACCGTTCCTTGGCGATTTCCCATTGCTTGGCTACTTATTCAGGACTCGCACGAAGTCCACCAGCAAGACCGAGTTACTGATTTTCCTGACGCCGAAGGTCATCGCCGAAAAGTCCGGCGCGCGTTGAGCACTTGCTCGAAATCAGACGATTGATACTCAGGGAGTGGGTGTTATGAAGACGTTGAAAGTTGCGGCCTTGCTGTTCTTGGCCGGTTCGATTGTTGTGGCTTGCGGTGGTGGTAGTGGCACGGGGCCCTATTTCAAAGCGGCGGCCCCGACGGGTGGGGGCAGCTCGGGCGGTGGTGGGACCACCGCCGCGCCAAGCCTGGTTCTAACGCTTGAGGACATTACCGGAGTTCCGCTGCCGGCGCCAGCATTGACCGGCACCCAAAATGCTGTCGCTGTAGCGCGGGTCTTGGACGCTGCTGGCCAACCTGTCCCGAACGTCCTTGTCGCGGTTGCGAGCACCGGGCTGACATTGACCCCTGCGACTGGCCAGGTGATCACGGACGCATCAGGAATCGGTCGAGTGCAGGTGCGGCCAACGGATCCATTTGCCTCTGGTGCAACACTGATCAACGCCGCGAGCAGCGTTGCCGGTACTTCGGTGCAGGCGAGCATCGCAGTCGGGCTTGGTGCTGCGACGGCTTCGTTGTCGACCCTCACGTCGTCCGCGAACTCTGTTCCGGCCTATCAAACGATTCAGGTGTCCGTGGCCGCGACGCTTGGGGGCACGACTCCGGCGGTGCAGTTTCCGGTCGTTTTTTCAACCTCATGCGGGACTTTCGATCCGCCGACTGCGCTCACTGACTCGGTGGGAATAGCGCGTAGCGCGTACCGTAACCAGGCCGGTACGGCGGCGTGCTCCGGAACCCAGACCTTGACTGCGAATGCGGGCACTTCGACGGTGACGACCACGGTCAGCACGCAAGGGCCGATTGCGGCGAACATCGTATTTGTCTCGGCCACGCCGAGCCGCATCTACTTGAGCGGATCGCCAGGTGTAAGCCAGGCATTGTTGAAGTTCAAACTTGTCGACAGCAACAACAATCCGGTTCAGGGTGCGAACATCACGTTGAACATGACCCTGAGACCCGCAGGAGCGTACTTGGGCTCCGCTGCTGGCACCACGGCGCTGAATCAGCCGACGAATGCCGATGGCACCGTCGATGTCGCCGTCAATGCGGGGCCGCAGCCCGGGCCGGTTCAAGTCAAGGCGACGCTTGACAGCAATACCGCCATCAGCAACGTTTCAAACAGTCTGGCGATTGCTTCGGGTTTGCCGGTTCAGCGCGCGTTCTCGCTGAGTGTGTCGAAGTTCAACATCGAAGCGTGGTCGCATGACGGGATCGAGACGACCATCACGCTTCGCATTGCCGACCGCCTGGGAAACCCGGTTCCTGACGGAACAACAGTGAACTTCGTGACTGAAGGTGGACAGGTGGTGGGCTCGTGCAGCACGCTAGGGGCTGCATCGAACAACACGTCCGCGTGCTCGGTCACCCTGTCCAGCCAATCACCTCGCCCCGCCGATGGTCGGCTCACCGTGCTCGCCTGGGCCCAGGGAGAGGAAAACTTTACCGACGCCGGAACGCCTACGAACAACATCTACGACGCACTTGAAGTTTTCGAGGATCTGGGCCAGCCCTTTCTGGACAAGAACGAGAACGGAGTCTTCGATCCGGGCATCGACGTCACCGTCGGTACAGCGGCGGGTACGGCAGCCTGCCCTGCGGGATCCATTTCAGTTCCTGCGACCTGCGATGGTGGGTGGGGAACAGCGCTGGTTCGTGCTCAGGCGGTGATTGTTTTTTCTGAGTCCGATGCTTTCGTGGCGAACGCGACGAGTATGGCAACGTCAGGCCCCAATCGCTGTTCGATGGCGTTTACGCTGCAGGATCTCAACGGCAATCCCCTGCCCGAAGGTGCGACCCTTGCGGTAACTTCGGTGTTGGGCGGAGGGCCTGGCGCGCCCGCATCGGCTGACGCCACTTTTGAAGCATTTGGACTCGATGGCGACAAGGTCCCGAACACTGCCAGACCGGGTGGAACCGACCATTCCGTCACGTTCTCGAACTGTGCTACGCCGGCAGCTGTCAGGTTCAAACTGGTTGTGACCACCCCCAAGAAGATAACGAATATCTTCTTTCCCTGAGGTTGATTCGACTTGGCCACCATCAGCCTGGTCGGCATGCCCGGCGGCGGCAAGTCCACCGTCGGCCGCCACCTCGCGCGCAACCTGAACCTTCCATTCTTCGACGCTGATGTCGAGATCGAACGGCGCATCGGCTGCCCGATCCGCCTGTTCTTCGAGCGCGAGGGTGAAGCCCGTTTTCGGGACATCGAGCAGGAAGTGTTGGTCGGCCTCGTCGGTCAGCCGGATACGGTATTGGCCACCGGCGGCGGGGTCGTGCTTCGTGAAGCAAACCGCCGCAGCCTGCACGAGCGAACGACCGTGGTCTACCTGCGCTCGACGCCGGAAGAGCTGTTTCGGCGGCTGCGCCATGACACGCACCGGCCGCTGCTGCAAGTGGCAGACCCCTTGCGCAAATTGCGCGACCTGTTCGCCGTGCGCGACCCGCTGTATCGGGCGACCGCGCATTTCGTCATCGAGACCGGGCGCCCCTCGGTGCACACGCTGGTCAACGTGGTCATGATGCAACTCGAGTTGGCGGGGATCGTCGAAGCCAGCAGAAAGAGCATCTCCAGCGCCGCCACTGAGACCGCGCCGAAAAGAACCAAAGGCGCGTAGAGTCTCTTCGAGCACATGTTGATGCGGCAAGGGTCAGGAAGGCAAGATTCAGGTTGGAAAGGTCCATGCGCCTAAACTTCAGTCATGACTTCTTCGGCTCGGCTCGTAGCGCGCGTTCCCATCAACCTTGGCTCGCGCAGCTATGACATCCTGATCGGCTCCGGCCTGATCGATGCACCTTCGACCTGGGCCGACTTGCCGCAGGCGACGACGGCAGCGATCGTGACCGATGGCAACGTCGCGCCGCTCTATGCCGGTCGATTGAAGGCAGCGCTTTCGACCCGGTACCCGAAGCTGATGGTGATCGAGTTGCCCGCAGGCGAAGCGCACAAGGATTGGGGCACGGTGAATTCGATCTTCGATGCCCTGCTGGGCTCGGGATGTGACCGCAAGGCCTTGTTGTTTGCGCTGGGCGGTGGTGTCGTCGGCGACGTTGCCGGCTTTGCCGCGGCCTGCTACATGCGCGGCATTGCCTACGTGCAGGTACCCACCACGTTGCTGGCGCAGGTCGATTCCGCCGTGGGCGGCAAGACCGCGATCAATCATGCCCTGGGCAAGAACATGATCGGCGCGTTCCACCAACCCCTGAAGGTGGTGGCTGACATCGATACCCTGTGCTCGCTGCCGAAACGCGAAGTCGCCGCGGGACTTGCCGAAGTCATCAAGTACGCGCCGATTGCCGATGCCGGCCTTCTGGACTGGTTGGAAGCTCATCTCGGCGCCCTGCTGGCGCTCGACGCCACGGCACTGCAGACAGCGATTCAGCGCTCCTGCGAAATCAAAGCGTCTGTCGTCGGCGGCGACGAGCGCGAGCAGGGCCCGCGCGCCATTCTCAATTTCGGCCATACCTTTGGCCATGCCATCGAAACCGGGCTCGGCCATGGCCATTGGCTGCACGGCGAGGCTGTGGGCTGCGGCATGGTCATGGCGGCCGACCTGTCGGTGCGCCTGGGCCTCATCGAGTCGGCCGATTCGTTGCGCTTGAAGCGCATCATTGCCGGGGCCGGACTGCCGGTGCGAGGACCTTCATTGGGGGCCGATCGCTATCTCGAATTGATGCGCATGGACAAGAAGGCCGAAGGCGGCGCGATGCGCTTCGTCGTTCTCGAAGGTCTGGGGCGTGCCGGCGTGCGCGCGGTGCCGGACCAGATCGTTGCCGAAGTGATCGAGGCGAATTCGGCGGCCTGACGCACACACTCTCAATGGCCCGTCTGTCACGCCTTTGCATCGCCGGTGAACCGCACCTGGTGATCCAGAAGTCTCTGGCCGATGCGCCGGTCCTGGGCGCCGAAGCCGATCGCGATGCTTACCTCGCCTGTCTGCGCCAGGCTTGGCTTGATTGCGGCATCGCTGTCCACGCATTTGCTTTGACGCCGACGCAGGTTCGGCTGCTCGCCACGCCCCCGAGCGACTCGGCGCTGGGAACGATGCTGCAGGCCGCGGGCAGGCGTTTCGTTCCCGCGTACAACCGACGCCATGCGCGACGCGGCCCGTTGTGGGACGGGCGCTTCCATGCCACCGTGATCGACGCCGATCAACACTTCATCGAGAGCCTGCTGTTCGTCGAAACCGCGGCGCTGCACATGGGTATGGCGGACCAGGTTGGACAGTGGCTCTGGTCGAGCGCGGTCCACCACGCCGGCCACGGAAGTGCGGCGGGCCTGACCGAGCACCGTGGCTATTGGAACTTGGGCAACACGCCGTTCGAGCGTGAAGCTCATTACCGGCGGCTCCTTGAGGTGCCATTGGCGCAGGAACGAAGGCAGGCGATCGAACGTGCCGCGCTGCAAGGCTGGGCGCTCGGGCAGGCTGGCTTTATCGAGGCCATGAGTCGTCGCGCGAAGCGCCGCCTTCAGCCGCTGCCACCCGGCAGACCGGCGGCAAGGAGTGAGTGAGGAGCGAACCCCCCCCCGCTTTGATATGTCCCTGAATGTTTTGGGTGCCTGCCGGCGCAGCGGAAATCGGGGACATACCAGGCTATATTCCACTTGAACGAATTGCTGCGGCGCAGTATTCTGCCGACGCAACATTCCCTGTTCAACGGAGATCCCCATGTCGCAGGCCAAAGTCGAGGTCGCCGCCACGCCCGAGGAAGTAATGGCCGCCAGTGAGGCGGGGCTCTATCACCCGGCGCATGAACACGACGCTTGCGGAGTCGGATTCGTGGCGCACATCAAGGGTCAGCGGGCACACGCGATCGTCGTGCAGGGCCTGAAGATCCTGGAGAACCTCGACCACCGTGGCGCGGTCGGGGCCGACAAGCTGATGGGCGACGGCGCCGGCATCCTGATCCAGATCCCCGACGAATATTTCCGCGCCGAGATGTCGGCTCAGGGCGTGCACCTTCCTGCCCCCGGCGAGTACGGCGTCGGCATGATCTTCCTGCCCAAGGAGCACGCGTCGCGCCTGGCCTGCGTCCAGGAACTCGAACGCGCCGTGAAGGCAGAGGGGCAGGTGCTGCTCGGCTGGCGCGACGTTCCCGTGGATTCCGATCTGCCGATGTCGCCAACGGTGCGCACCAAAGAACCGGTGATGCGCCAGATCTTCATCGGCCGCGGGCCGGATGTCATCGTTCCCGACGCGCTGGAGCGCAAGCTCTACGTCATCCGCAAGACCGCGTCGAGTTCGATTCAGGCCCTGAAGCTGACCCACAGCCGTGAGTACTACGTGCCCAGCATGAGCTGCCGCACGATCATCTACAAGGGCCTGCTGCTCGCGGACCAGGTCGGCAAGTACTTCAAAGACCTGGCCGATCCACGTGTCGTCTCGGCGCTGGCCATGGTGCACCAGCGCTTCTCGACGAATACCTTTCCGGAGTGGCCGCTGGCCCACCCCTACCGCATGGTCGCGCACAACGGCGAAATCAATACCGTGAAGGGAAACTTCAACTGGATGCGCGCGCGCGAGGGCGTGATGAAGTCGCCCGTGCTCGGCGAAGACCTGAAGAAGCTCTACCCCATCAGCTTCGAAGGCCAGAGCGATACCGCCACCTTCGACAACGCGCTGGAGTTGCTGACGATGAGCGGCTACCCGATGGCCCAGGCGATGATGATGATGATTCCCGAGGCATGGGAACAACACACGATGATGGACGAACGCCGCCGCGCGTTCTACGAGTACCACGCGGCGATGCTCGAGCCCTGGGACGGGCCGGCCTCGATGGTGTTCACCGACGGCCGCCAGATCGGCGCCACGCTCGACCGCAACGGCCTGCGCCCGGCGCGCTACATCGTGACCGACGACGACCTGGTGGTCATGGCCTCCGAATGCGGTGTGCTGCCCATCCCCGAAAGCAAGATCGTCAAGAAGTGGCGCCTGCAACCGGGCAAGATGTTCCTGATCGACCTGGACCAGGGCCGCATCGTCGACGACGAGGAACTGAAACACCAGTTCGCCTCTGCCAAGCCCTACCGGCAATGGACAGACGCCGTGCGCATCAAGCTCCGAGACGTTGCGCCGCTGGCCGAGGCGGCAAACTTCAGCGAGTCGCTGCTCGATCGGCAGCAGGCGTTCGGCTACACCCAGGAAGACATCAAGTTTCTGCTCAGCCCGATGGCAGTGGGCGGCGAGGAGGCTGTGGGTTCGATGGGCAACGACACGCCGCTGGCGGTGCTGTCGGACAAGAACAAGCCGCTCTACAACTACTTCAAGCAACTCTTCGCGCAAGTGACGAACCCGCCGATCGACCCGATCCGGGAGGCCATCGTCATGTCGCTCGTGTCGTTCATCGGCCCGAAGCCAAACCTGCTCGACATCAATGCCGTCAATCCGCCGATGCGCCTGGAGGTGCCGCAGCCGATTCTCGATTTCGAAGACATGGCTCGCCTGCGCGGCATCGAACGCCACACCGCCGCGAAATTCAAGAGTTATGAGCTCGACATCACCTACCCCCTGCTCTGGGGCGACGAAGGCGTCGAGGCCAAGCTCGCGTCGCTGTGCGCGGAAGCCGTCGACGCGATCCGCAGCGGCCACAACATCCTGATCGTCAGCGACCGCCGCATGACGCGCGACCATGTCGCCATTCCCGCGGTGCTTGCCCTGTCTGCCGTTCACCAGCACCTGATCCGCGAAGGCCTGCGCACCACCGCAGGCCTGGTGGTCGAAACCGGCTCGGCGCGCGAAGTGCATCACTTTGCGGTGCTCGCGGGCTACGGTGCCGAAGCGGTCCACCCCTACCTCGCGATGCAGACCCTTGCCGACCTGCAGCGCGAACTTGCGGGCGCGCTGAGCGCCGACAAGGCGATCGCCAACTACGTCAAGGCCATCGGCAAGGGCCTGTCGAAGGTCATGTCGAAGATGGGCGTCTCGACCTACATGTCTTACTGCGGCTCGCAGCTGTTCGAGGCGATCGGTCTCGAATCCGGGTTCGTGCAGAAGTTCTTTCGCGGCACGGCAAGCCAGATCGGCGGCATCGGCGTCTTCGAAGTTGCCGAAGAAGCGATCCGCATGCACGACGCCGCATTCGGCGACGACCCGGTGCTCGGCACCATGCTGGAAGCCGGTGGTGAATATGCATGGCGCGTGCGCGGCGAAGAGCACATGTGGACCCCCGACGCGATTGCCAAGCTGCAGCACAGCGCACGCGCGAACCGCTACGACACCTACAAGGAATACGCGCAGATCGTGAACGACCAGTCGCAGCGCCACATGACGCTGCGCGGCCTGTTCGAGTTCCGAAACGACCCCGCCAAAGCCATTCCAATCGACGAAGTCGAACCGGCGGCAGAGATCGTGAAACGATTTGCGACCGGCGCGATGTCGCTCGGCTCGATCTCCACCGAGGCGCACACGACTCTCGCCGTGGCCATGAATCGCATCGGCGGCAAGAGCAACACGGGCGAAGGCGGCGAAGACCCGGCGCGCTACCGCAACGAGCTCAAAGGCATTGCGATCACTGCCGGCACCCGGCTCAGCGATGTGCTGGGCAGTGGCGTCGTCGCTTCTGACTACGCGCTGCAGCAAGGCGACTCGTTGCGCAGCAAGATCAAGCAGGTGGCCTCGGGGCGCTTCGGCGTCACAACCGAATACCTGGTCAGCGCCGATCAGATCCAGATCAAGATGGCGCAAGGCGCGAAGCCCGGCGAGGGCGGTCAGCTGCCGGGGAGCAAGGTCAGTGACTACATCGGCATGCTGCGCTATTCGGTGCCGGGCGTGGGCCTGATCTCACCGCCACCGCACCACGACATCTACTCGATCGAAGACCTGGCGCAACTCATCCACGACCTGAAGAACGCGAATTCGCGCGCCAGCATCAGCGTCAAACTCGTGAGTGAAGTCGGCGTGGGCACGGTTGCCGCGGGCGTGGCCAAGGCCAAGGCCGACCATGTCGTGATCGCCGGCCACGACGGTGGCACCGGCGCCTCACCCTGGAGTTCGATCAAGCACGCCGGAACGCCCTGGGAACTGGGCCTGGCCGAAACCCAGCAGACACTGGTGCTGAACCGCTTGCGCGGCCGCATTCGGGTCCAGGCCGACGGCCAGATGAAGACGGGTCGCGACGTTGTGATCGGCGCGCTGCTCGGCGCCGATGAGTTCGGCTTCGCCACCGCGCCTTTGGTCGCACAGGGCTGCATCATGATGCGCAAGTGCCATCTCAACACCTGTCCGGTCGGCGTCGCAACGCAAGACCCGGTGCTGCGTGCCAAGTTCCAGGGCCGGCCGGAGCATGTCGTCAACTTCTTCTTCTTCGTCGCCGAAGAAGCGCGCAGCATCATGGCGCAGCTCGGGATTCGAAAGTTCGACGAGTTGATCGGCCGCGTCGACCTGCTCGACACACGCAAGGGAATCGCCCACTGGAAGGCGAAGGGGCTGGACTTCAGCCGGATCTTCCACCAGCCCACCGCTCCCGCCGATGTGGCGCGGCGCCAGGTTTCAGAGCAGGACCATGGCCTGAGCAAGGCGCTGGACGTGAAGCTGATCGAAAAATGCCGCCCGGCGCTGGAGCGCGGCGAGAAGGCGCAGTTCATCGAGGCCGCGCGCAACGTGAACCGCACCGTGGGCGCGATGCTCTCCGGTGAACTGATCCGCCTGCACCCCCAAGGCCTGCCCGACGACACCATCTTCATCCAGATGGAAGGCTCGGGCGGGCAGAGCTTCGGCGCGTTCCTCGCCAAGGGCATCACGCTGTACATGATTGGCGACGCCAATGACTACACCGGCAAGGGCCTGAGCGGCGGGCGCATCGCGATCCGGCCGAGCATCGACTTCCGCGGCGACTCCACCGCCAACATCATCGTCGGCAACACCGTCTTGTACGGCGCCACCAGCGGCGAAGCGTTTTTCCGTGGCGTTGCCGGCGAGCGTTTCGCGGTGCGCCTGTCCGGCGCAACCGCAGTCGTGGAGGGCACCGGCGACCACGGCTGCGAATACATGACAGGCGGCACCGTCGTCGTGCTCGGCAAGACCGGCCGCAACTTCGCCGCCGGCATGAGCGGCGGCATCGCCTACGTCTACGACGAAGACGGCCAGTTCGCGCGGCGTTGCAATCCAAGCATGGTTGTCCTCGGGCCGGTGGCGAGCAGTGCCGAGCAAGAGCTTTCGCTGGATCGGGCTCTGTGGCACAAAGCGAGCACCGACGAAGCATTGCTGCGCGGGCTGATCGAAGGCCACTACAAATGGACCGGCAGCTTGCGAGCCCGGCACATCCTCGACCATTGGGTCGAGTCGCGCGCCAGGTTCGTCAAGGTGTTCCCCATTGAATACCGGCGCGCACTTGCCGAACTCGCGGCCAGGTCTGTCGGCACGCCCGACCAGGAACAATTGAAGCCGCAACCAGCCGCCAGCTCTGCGAGGCTGCGCAGCGTTGACCAGAACAAAGCAACCGTGCCTGCCAAGTGAGCCGCGACCGCTGACGAACCGACGAGAACAGCATGGGAAAAGTCACCGGGTTCATGGAATATGGCCGCCTCGAAGAAAGCTACGAGCCGATCGCAAAGCGCATCAAGAGCTACGACGAGTTCGTCATCACGCTGAAGGAAGATCAGGCCAGGATCCAGAGCGCGCGCTGCATGGATTGCGGGACGCCGTTTTGCAGCAGCGGCTGCCCGGTCAACAACATCATTCCCGACTTCAACGACCTCGTGTATCGAGGCGACTGGCGCAACGCGATCGAAGTCTTGCACTCCACCAACAATTTCCCGGAGTTCACCGGCCGAATCTGCCCGGCACCGTGCGAAGCCGCGTGCACCTTGAACGTGAATGACGACGCGGTGGGAATCAAGAGCATTGAACACGCGATCATTGACCGCGCCTGGGACGAAGGTTGGGTCCAACCCCGGCCATCGAAACACGCCACCGGCAAACGCATTGCCATCGTCGGTTCGGGACCGGCCGGCCTGGCCGCGGCACAACAACTCGCGCGCGCCGGCCACGCCGTGACGGTGTACGAAAAGAACAGCGCCATCGGCGGACTGCTGCGCTACGGCATCCCCGATTTCAAGCTGGCCAAATCGCACATCGATCGGCGCGTCGAGCAGATGCAGGCCGAGGGCGTGCAGTTCCGCACCGGTGTCCTGGTCGGCGAGTTGCCGGCCGCCAGCAAAGTCACGAACATGGCCACGCAAAGCATCACTCCGGCCGATTTGAAGGAGCAGTTCGACGCCGTGCTGCTGTGCGGCGGCGCTGAACAGTCGCGTGACTTGCCGGTTCCGGGGCGGCATCTGGGCGGGGTTCACTTCGCGATGGAGTTCCTGCCGCAACAGAACCTCGTCAATTCCGGCGCCAAGCTTGCGAGTCAACTGCGCGCCGATGGCAAACACGTGATCGTGATCGGCGGCGGCGACACCGGCAGCGATTGCGTGGGAACGAGCAACCGCCAGGGCGCGACGAGCGTGACCCAGTTCGAGCTGCTGCCCATGCCGCCCGAGCACGAGGACAAGCCTCTCGTCTGGCCCTATTGGCCGATCAAGCTGCGCACTTCGTCAAGCCACGAAGAAGGGTGCGCGCGCGAATTTGCGATCGCGACCAAGGAGTTCATCGGCGACGAGGACGACGGCAAGGGCGGCAACGTCAAGGCGCTGAAGACCGTGCACGTGCAATGGCAGGGCTCGAAAATGCTTGAAGTGCCCGGCACCGAAAAAATCATTCCTGCTGATCTGGTGCTGTTGGCGATGGGTTTCACGGCTCCGGTGGCCGCTGTGCTCGATGTATTCGGTGTCGACAAAGACGCCCGCGGCAACGCACGCGCGCACACCGATCCAAGCGGCGGCTACGCCACCAACATGCCCCGGGTGTTCACCGCCGGCGACATGCGCCGCGGCCAGTCGCTCGTGGTCTGGGCAATTCGCGAGGGGCGGCAGGCCGCGCGCGCCGTGGATCAGGCATTGCTGGGGCGCAGCGACCTGCCGCGCTGAGCCAGAGCGCGCGGCGGCAGGCCGCCCGTCGAGTACCTCGCGCCGGCTGTGTTTCGCTCGCTCGCGCAACAGCAGGCGCTACCAGCTCTTGCTGCCCCAGGTGCGTGTGCCCCGCGAGTCGATGCTCAGGTTGCCGTCGCCGGCCTGGGATGTCCCGGCGACCGGCGTTGCAGTGAGTGTGAACGACGCGCCCAACACGGTTGCGGTGAAGGTGTAGCGCGTGTCGCGCGACTTGCCGGTGCTCCAGCCCAGCCCGCCTGTCGACGAGCCGGTATAGGCGCCGGTCACGCTTGCGGTGTAGGCGTTCGAGTTGAGAAAGATCTTGTCCTGCACGCCGGCCAGTTCAACCAGCTCCGCCTGAGCGGACTCGCGGCTGCTGCGAACCAGGTACTGCATGTAACTCGGCATCGCAATCCCCGCCAGCACCGCGACGATGGCGATCACGATCATCAACTCGATGAGCGTGAAGCCGCGCTGCCGGCCCCCGGCACGCATCGCGCGGCTCATCGCACCAGCTCCCGCCAGCTGAGCCGGCCGAGCCGGGCGCGCTGCGCGCTTTGCTTGTCGCTTGCCGTCAGCGTACCCCAGGGCAAGAGCGTGATGTCGACCACCGCGCCGGTGGCCTTGTTCTTGAGGGTCTGGGTCACCCCGTTGGCGTCGAAGGTGCGTATCACCAGCACCTCGACCCCGTTGAAGCTCTGGTAGGTCGTCGTCGAGCCGAGCTGGCCACCGATCAACTCACCGTTTGTACCCACCATGAACAGGCCGGTCGGGTCGGCCGAACCGGCGGCCGGCGCCTTCGATGTCGCGTTGCTCACCGTGTCCGCCGGCGGCGCCTTGGTCCAACCCGAATCGTCGATGCACTTGCCGTTCGGGTGGTGCCAGAACGTCGTGTATTGCGCTAATTGCTTGCCCTGGGAGGTGCTATCTTTCTTCAGCCGGTAGCCACCCGCGGCGCTAGGCAAGGTCGCCTCAATCGCCGAGTTGGCGGTATTTGCGGCGACCACCTGGATCGTCAGCGCACCGTTCATCCAGCCTGAGTTCGAAGAGCCCGATCCGCCGGTGTTTGCGTGAACGCAGTTGGTCTGGGTCGGCATCAGGCCGGCGCGAACTTCGCCGGTTCCCCAATCCTTGTTGGTGAAGGCGGTGACAGGCAAGTAGTAGACGAATACTGGCAGGTTGCCCCGGGTGAAAGTGAGTGCATCGCCACCGCTCGTGTTGGCCAGGAAGCCTTCGGGCGAGAGCGGAAGGTTCCAAACCGTGGTATCGATGTTGACCGCAGGTTCGTTGGTAGCATTGGCACCCTGCGGACGGGAGACTTTCAAACTGGCTGCAGGGGACCACTTCGTATTGGACACCAGCACCTTGAAAGACGTGGTCGTCGAAGCAATCGCGTTCAGCAGGTTGAATTTGGGTTCGCTGGCTTTGAGCATGTTGACGCCCACCACGTCGTAGATGTCGTCATATTCGTGCACGTGCGTGTTAGTGCAACTCTTACTGTATTTTGAGGACTGGGCGTCGCAGGCGTTGTAGTAGATGTCGAAGTCAAAGTGCCCGCCGTACACGCCACGCTCGCCGGCCGGTGGCGTGACCACCACGGTGGTCGTCGGCGGCAGCCTGGTGTTGTCGTTCTCGTTGAAGAACGGCAGGTCGAGCGAAGCACTATATTTCGCCAGCACCGGCTGGCTCCACACGCCGCTGCCGAGAAACTTGCCCACAGGCGCGACCGGCGAGCCGCTCACCGTGACCTTGTCGGTGTTGTCGGTTGTGCTCACCTTGCCGTCGCTGTTCACGTCGAAGAACGGCGTGCTCGGCGTACCGCCGGTCAGCGCGTCGAATTGCAACAACCAGGCGCCTTGCGTGCTGCCGTCGTTCGGGATCGTGGTCGTCACCATATAGCGGCCGCTGTCGGTCAGCGTGTCGCCGCCGAGCAGCCGCTCGCCGCCGGTCAGGCTGACGCGCCAGCCCTTGTCTCCGGCGACGTAGTTGACGCTGCTGGCACTGGCGGCGCGGTACTTGTTGGTGAGGCTATTGACCGTGACCGACACTTCCGACAGCGTCGGAGATGCGAGCACGCTGGTGGTGGCGCCGGCGCCGTCCCAGATGCCATAGATATATTCGGTGGTGGTCGACACCAGGTCGGAGCTTGCATACACCTTGCCGGTGCCGAAGTTGACCAGCACGCCGCCGCGTGGGTGGGCAACCACGCTCGGCGCGGCCGTGATCGGGCGCTCGGTTCCGCTGGCCGGGGTGAACAGCGCGGTGGCGGCACTCGGCAGCGAGCCGCCGGCCAAGTTGAACTTCCAGAGCGTGCCTTTCAGGTCGCCGGCATAGACTGCGTCCACGGTGCCGTTGTGATCCAGGTCGACTGCCGCAATTCCGCCCAGGCCGTTGTCGGGCCCGGTGCCGGCGGGGATCTCGCCGATCTTTGCGCCGGTGCTGACATTGATGACGAACAACGACGACACGCCGCTGCTGCTGTTCAGGCCGTTCGGCACCAGCGCCACCGAGGCGCCGCTGTTGAGCTTGACGATCTGCGGCGCCGCATAGACGTTGCCCAGGTTCGCGTAGCCGGTGCTGGCATCCGTCAACTCCCATTTCGCCATCGCGGCGACGGCGGACTCGCCGGACGGCGAAGGGTCTGAGACGTCGAGCGCGAACAGCCCCTTGCCACCGCCGCCCAAACCGCTCACCAGCAGCGTCTTGGTGACGCCGCTCACGATCACGTCACGAATCGACATCATCCCGTCGACGTAGTACTTGAACGTGGTCGCCGACGGAGTAGTCAGGTCCTTGAGCTTTCCGAACAGCATCGACGGCACGTAGGCGAAGACTTCGTCGCCGGTGACCGCGTTGAACGAGTGCAGCATGCCGTCGTTCGCGCCAACGTAGACACGCGCCACCCCCGCATCGGCATAGTTGACGTAGTACGGGCGGGAGTGGATCACGGCCCCGAGCAGGCTGTAGCGATCCCGGTAGCTGCCGCTCGGGTTGGCGGCGGTGCGTTCATTGCTCGCATCGCCGTGCAGGTAGTCCAGGATCAGCGGGCCTTCCGTCGCGTCACCGAGTGCGGTCTGTTGCGTCGTGGTCAGCATGTTCCACCGGAACGGCACGCCGTTGCTGCCGTCGTGGGTGGCGATTCGGCGCGTGCTCCAACTCTGCGCCGCGAGGCGCGTTTGCGCCTTCCACTTCACCGTTGTGGCGCCCGTGGTCGCCATGTTGTACGCGACCAGGTCACCGTCCCAGGTGGCGCGGATGTAGTCGCCCCGGAAGGCGACCGCGGCGCCGCCGGACAGGTCGAAGGTGCTGAATTCCAACGCACCTGCGGCAGCGATCGGCTGCTCGTCAGCAATGAATGCCGCGTAGCTCAACGCGCCGGCCACTCCCGCCGCCGTGGCGGCGACACCCCAGCGCAGCGACTTGAGTTTCAGAACCTGTTGAATTTTCATGGTGGACTCCCTTTGCGCTTTCAGCAGCCGGCCGTGCCGTACGTGGTCTCGATGGTCCGGCTTGCGCCGTGCACCGGGTTCGACCGGCCCGTGACCTGAAACAAATTGACTGAATTGCAGGTGCTGAGGGCTTGCCCTATCACCAACGTAGAGCCGTTCAGCGGCATGTCCCTGGCGATCTGGGCCACAAGGTAGCGGCCGTCGCCCGACGCGATCGAATTGCTGTTCGACCAGATCATGGTCTTGAGGTTGAGCCCGAGCGTTGCGATCTGTCCCATCGGATACACGCCTTGGGCATCCGCGTTGTAGGTGATGAAAAGGACCGACGTCGCGTTGGCGTCGGTGTTGAGCCAGTTTTCACCCTGGGCCACCACCGCCTCGGTCTGGTTGAAGGCTTGTTCCTGGTACTGGATGTTGCCCACCAGGCGGTACTGATTGCGGGACATGTAGAACGCGGTGAGCGTCATCAGCCCCATCGTCGCCAGCATCACGATCACGACGTAGAGCGAGGCGCCGCGCTGGCGGCGTGCGGCGCCACAGGCCGCGATGGGGTGTTGGAGCTTCATCGGTTGCGCAGGTTGATGGTGCTGCTCAGCACGGTACGGCGGAAGTTGTCAGCCGGTGTGTAGTTCACGTCGCCCAGCGTGTAGGTGCCGCTGGCGAAACCGTTCTCGGGCGAGGAAGCGCGCAGCAACAACCAGATGCGCGCCGAGACGACCTGCGTCCAGTCGATCGCGGGGTCCGGGTTGCGGTACTGCAGCGATCCGGTCGTGTCCAGCACGCCGAACTGGACTGCGAAGTGTTCGACGTTCGACGCCACGAGTTCGGGCACCAGGAACGGGTTCGCACCGGCGCTCAGCGTCAGGCGGTAGAGCGCGGGTACCATGGGATCTTCGGTGCTGCTGGTCGTGAAGGCGTTGATGAAGTACAGGTCGCTGAGCAGCCGATAGTCGAAGAAGGGCGCCAGCATGGCGATCGCCGCTTCGCCGCCAAGGTAGACGTTGCCCGCCGAATAGCCGACACGCAGATAGGGCGCGCTGGCGTCAATAGCGGTTGCCGCGTCCAACGCCACGCGGCGCAACAGCAGCACGTCGCCGCGCGCGTATTGGCGGCTGCTGCTCGTCGCCAGGCAGTTGGCCGAGTAGGGATTGGCGTCATTCCAGGCGGTGATGCCCTTCATCACGTCGGTGCTGGCGCCTGCGCCGCAGCCGAAGTTCTTGGCGCTCACCGTCGCATTCACGCTCACCTGAGCCGAATCCCACACCATCGGGTGCAGCGCCGCGTGCTGCACCTCGCGCTTGAGGAAATCGAGCGCGTAGCGTCCGTTGGTCTGGTACTCGGACACGAGCGAATTGACCCGGGTCGTCGATGAACTCGCCGCAAAACCCTGCAGCATCACGGCGATGACGACCAGGCCGATGGCAATGCCGACCATCAATTCGATGAGCGAAAAGCCGGCCTGGCGCGGTGCACGGGCCAGGCACGCGGGGCGCTGAATCATTGCATCACCCATTGCGGATCACCTTGGTCGTCGTGAAGCTCATGCGCTCGGTCTTGCTGGTCGTGTCGGTGTAGGTCTGCCTGCCGCGCGGTTCGTCCCACGCGATCGTGATCGTGTAGGTGGTGACGCTGGCGCTGTCCACCGTGGCCACCGTCGCCTCCTTCAGGATCAACGACTGGGTCAGGCGCGTGGTCCACTGCGCAAGGTCGTAGCTGGCAAGCGCGGTCGACGAGCAGGCTACGCTCTCGCAGTTGTTCTGGGTCGTGGTGGCGGTGTCGGTGATCGAGACCTCATAGGCGCCGAGACGCGCGCCTGCAGCGTTTGCCTCCATCCGCTCGGACAGCTCGACGGCAAGCGCAATCGCCGTCAGGCGCGACTGCGCACCCTTCTGGAACTTCAGCGAACTGGCCTGCAGCCCGGCGCTGGACAGCAGCCAGAGCGCGATCAGCAGCATGCCGATCAGGGCTTCGATCATCGCCACACCCTGGGCTGCGGCGCGGCTGGAGCGAATGCGCTTGCAAGAACGGTTCATGGTGTCAGCCCCTCCTGACCGAAATGGCGCCCGACGCGGCGATTCGCACAGTCCAGTTCGAGGTCGTGGCGCTGGTGCTTGCCACTGTGAACTGGGTGAAGTTCGTCGATGTGATGGTGCCGTTGGGGTTGAAGCTCAGGCGGCTCGTCGGCCCGGTGACCGTGATCGTGTTCGTCACGGCGCTGATCGTGCGCATCGGGTTCGGATCTTTGGCGTCGGTGGCCTCGCAGGCGCCGTCGGCGTTGGGGTCGTAGCAGACGCGCCAACCCGTCGCCCAGTCGGTGGTGGCGGGCGCGTCTTCGCAGGCGCCGCTCGCGCCGGCGCACATCAGCACCGGTGAGTTGCGTTTCACTGCCTCGTTGCGTGCAAACGCGAGGTCTTCACCGATGCGTCGCGCCGCATCTTCGACCCGCCGCGCGGCGAGGAATTGCGCCATGCCCGGCAAGGCGATCGAAGCCAGGATGGCCAGGATGGCGACGGCGGTCATGGCTTCGATGAGCGTGAAGCCGCGCTGTTTGAAACCATGAGAGCTTGTCGGTGACATGGGCATGTTCCCTTGCTTGCTGGTGCCGCGATTGTTCGCAGCCAGGCGGCTTGATGCCATGCCTTTGGGCGCGCCAAACTCGCCGCTCGTCACCGCGGTGCAGGGCAAGCGTGAACTCCTGCCCAACTCAATTCAACCCATTCCGTCGGGGCTTCGCCTGGGCTCGCATGCATGCCCGGGCACTTGTTCACGACACACACGTTTGCACACCTCCAGCTGCATCGCGCGAGAGAGGTCCAGACAGAGCCACCGGGTGCCGCGCGATGGCACCGCCCAGTGCTCTGGATGCGCACGCAATAAGGGCCCTGTTTGAGTTCCATTTCGGTGAAAGGCCCGCCGGCGCATGGGCCAGACTTGACGAATGACACTCCTGCTGAGGCGCCATGCGACAATGATTTCGATCGGGCTGCGGGATCCTCCGCCGCCTTTGCACGTCATGCCACCGAACTGCTGCCGGCTTGCCCGGCTCCACGGCGAGTGAGTACAGACACCCTCATCGAAATCGACCGCGTCACTTTCGGCTACGACAAGGGCCGGACGATCCTCAACGACGTTTCACTGCGCTTCGAGCGCGGCAAGGTCACTTCGATCCTGGGCGGTTCGGGTTGTGGCAAGACGACGCTGTTGCGGCTCATCGGTGGCGTGTATCCGGCGACTCAGGGCACGGTGCGCTTTGATGGCGAAGTGGTCGACGCGCGCGATATCGAGCAACTGTTTCGGCTGCGGCGTCGCCTGGGCATGCTGTTCCAGTTCGGCGCGTTGTTCACCGACTTGACAGTGTTTGAAAACGTTGCGTTCCCGTTGCGCGAACACACCGATCTGGACGAGACGATGATTCGCGACATCGTGCTCATGAAACTCAATGCCGTGGGCCTGCGCGGTGCGGCGGCGCTGCGCATCTCCGAGATCTCCGGCGGCATGGCGCGCCGCGTCGCGCTTGCGCGGGCGATTGCGCTCGACCCGGAAGTGATCATGTACGACGAGCCGTTCGCGGGGCTCGACCCGATCTCGATGGCGGTGGCCGCGAACCTGATCCGCACCTTGAACGACACGACGGGCGCCACCTCGCTGATCGTCTCGCACGACGTGCAGGAATGTTTCAGCATCTGCGACCACGCGTACTTGCTGTCATCGCAAGGGCGGGTCGTGGCGCATGGCAAACCGGCGCAGCTGAATGCGTCGGAGGATCCCGAAGTGCGGCAATTCATTCGCGGGGAGCCCGATGGACCGGTGCGCTTTCACTACCCGGCCCGGCCCCTGGCCGAAGAACTGGGACTGGGCGCATGACAGCCCTGGTCGCCTCGCTCGGCCGCGTGGTCTTGGATGTGATGTACGCGTTGGGCCACCACGCGTACTTCTTTGCCGACCTGCTGCGCAATCTGCCGGCGGCGATGCGCCGCCCCTTTCTGGTGGTGGCGCAGGTGCATGCGATCGGCAACCGTTCGCTCGTCATCATCCTGGCTTCGGGAATGGCGGTGGGCTTTGTGCTTGCGCTGCAGATGTACTACGCCTTGGCCAAGTACGGAGCTGCCGAGTCGTTGGGTCTGGTCGTCAACCTTTCGCTGGTGCGCGAGCTGGGCCCGGTGGTGACGGCGCTGCTGTTTGCGGGCCGCGCCGGCACGTCATTGACCGCCGAGATCGGCTTGATGAAGGCCGGTGAACAGATTGCAGCGATGGAGATGATGGCGATCAACCCGAAGAGCCGCGTGCTGGCGCCGCGTTTCTTGGGCGGAATCGTCTCGATGCCGATCCTGGCGATCCTGTTCTCCGCGGTCGGCATCCTGGGTGCCTACGTCGTCGCCGTGTTGCTGATCGGCGTCGACGCGGGGAACTTCTGGTCCATCATGCAAAGTGGTGTCGATGTACAACGCGACGTGGGCAACGGCATCATCAAGAGCATGGTATTCGGCGTGATCTGCACCTTTGTTGCGCTGTACCAGGGCTATGAAACCGAGGCCACTCCCGAGGGCGTTGCACACGCCACCACGCGCACCGTCGTGATTGCTTCGCTGGCCGTGCTGTGCATGGACTTCATACTCACGGCGTTGATGTTCACGACACACTAGGCCATAGAGGAATCACAAGCATGGGCAAGAAGGGTATTGAAACGATGGTCGGCGTGTTCGTGCTGCTCGGCCTGGTGGGGCTCGTGTTCCTCGCGCTGAAGGCCGCCAATCTGGGCACCTTCAACGCGGGCAGCACCTATTCGCTGGTCGCGCGCTTCGACAACATCGGTGGCCTGAAAAGACAAGCGCCCGTGCGCACTGCGGGCGTCACGGTGGGCCGTGTGGTCAAGATTGAGCTCGACAAGAAGTCGTATCAGGGCCTGGTGCACATGGAGGTCGACTCAAGAGTCGAATTTCCGAAAGACTCTTCCGCGCGCATTCTCACCGCCGGCTTGCTGGGCGACCAGTACATCGGCGTCGAGCCGGGCGCGGACGACAAGAACCTCGCCGCCGGCGATGTGATCACGCAGACACAGTCGGCTGTCGTGCTGGAAAGCCTGATCAGTCAGTTTCTCTTCAACAAGGCTGCCGATGCCGGCGCTGGTGAGGCGGGCGGGGCGAAGAAGTGAACGTCGCGACCCGGCGCTACGGCCGGTTCTTGTTGCTGGCGATGTTGTTGCCGTTCAGTTCAGGCTGTGCGACGGTGAGTACCGCGCAAGGCGAGCCGGGCAACCCGCGCGATCCATGGGAAAACTGGAATCGAAACGTCTTCGCGTTCAACGACACACTCGACACCCACCTGCTGGTGCCGGTTGCAACCGCCTACGACAACATCACGCCACACTTTGTTCGCCTGGGTGTTCAAAATTTCTTCAACAATTTCGCCGACGCCTGGTCCGCTGTGAACAACGCCTTGCAAGGAAAGCTTGAGCGTACGTTTACCGACGTGGTGCGCGTCGGTACCAACACCGTTCTCGGCTTCGGTGGGCTTTTCGATATCGCGAGCGAGGCCGGAATCGAACAATCGTTCGAGGACTTTGGCCAGACGCTGGGGCATTGGGGATTCGCGCCAGGGCCGTATGTGGTGTGGCCGCTGTTCGGGCCGTCAAGTGTGCGGGAATCGATTGCCTTGCCGCTGGACTTTGCAGCCGGGCCGTCTTGGTCCATCCACGACGCGAACGTGAGGTGGGGTTTGGCGGCGTTGAGGCTTGTCGATGTTCGCGCTGGCCTTCTTGAGGCAAGCAAGTTTCTCGATGGGACTGGCCTGGACAAGTACAGTTTTGTGCGCGACGCTTACCTGCAGCGGCGTCGCAATCTTGTGTTCGACGGCGACCCGCCCGATGAGCCGTCGCCCGCCGAACCCGCCGAGCCCGAGACGCCGCAACCCGATTCGAAGACAAGGTGACAGGAGTGACAATGAAGGCAATGATTCGCCGCCTGTTTCTTGCGGCTCTGGCCATGGGGCCCTGGTTGCCTTGGGTGGCAGCGCAAGCGCAGACGATGAAGGCCCCGGACGCGCTCATCAGGGAAGTTTCGATCGATGTCATCGAGGCAGTCAAAGCCGACAAGAGCATCCAGTCGGGCGATGTGCAGAAGCTGATTGCTCTGGTCGATGAAAAGGTGATGCCGCATGTGAATTTTCAGCGCATGACAGCGTCTTCCGTTGGCCGCCACTGGCGCCAGGCCACGCCCGAGCAGCGAAAGAGCCTGCAAGACGAATTCAAGGTCTTGCTGGTTCGCACCTATGCGGGCGCACTGGCGCAGGTCAAGGATCAGACGGTGCAACTCAGGCCGATGCGCGCTGGCGCCGACGATACTGAAGTGGTGGTACGCACCGAAGTGCGCGGCAAGGGGGATCCGATCCAGCTCGACTATCGGCTCGAGAAATCGTCCGAGGGTTGGAGGATCTATGACGTGAACGTGCTCGGCGTGTGGCTGGTGGAAAACTATCGCAACAGCTTCGCCCAGGACATCAGCGCGGTCGGGGTCGACGGCCTGATCACCAAGCTCGCCGAACGCAACAAGGCGGCCAAGGGCGGAAAGAGCTGATCGATGTTGCTCTTGCCCGCAACGCTGACGGCGCGTGAAGCGCGCGATACGCTGCGCATGCTGGCGTTGGCCATCGAGGGCCAGGCCGATGCTGTGGTGGTGGACGCGTCGAGCCTGCTGCAGTTCGATTCCGCCGCGCTATCGGTGCTGCTCGAGTGTCAACGCCAGGCACTGGCTCTGGGCAAGGCGTTCACACTGCTGGAGCCGCCACCCAAACTGACCGCGTTGGCCAAGCTTTACGGTGTCGACGTCTTGCTGATGCGCTCCGCAAGCGCACCGGCCTGATCTGCTGGAACGCCGCGCTAGCGCCTCAACCTGGCGTGCTGCGCTGCGCTTGCTTTGCCCATCGAGCGCGCAGGCGCCAGCCCAACAGAACTGCGACGATCGCGGCGTAGGCGAACACTTCCGCGAAGTTGTTCTTGGCCGCTCGCATCCAGAAGAAGTGCAGCACGCCGAGCAGTGCGATCGGGTAAACGAGGCGATGCAGCAACTGCCATCGCGTCGCGCCGAGAGCCTTGATTGCACGGTTGAATGAGGTTGCCGCGAGCGGTGTCAGCAAGACCAGAGCGAGCGTCCCGACCAAGATGAATGGCCGTTTCGGAATGTCGCGAGCGATGGCGATCGGCTCGAACCCCATGTCGAGCCAGGCGTAGCAGAGAAAGTGCACACACGCATAGAAGAAGGCAAACAGTCCCGTCATGCGGCGAAAACGCGCCAGCGCAGGCAGCCCGGCCCACTGCCGAAATGGTGTGATCGCGAGCGTGATGCACATGAAGCGCAGCGTCCAGTCGCCGGTGGCCCGCAGCAGTTTCTCAGCTGGGTTCGTGCCCAGCGTTTCGGCAAATGCGGCATACAAGAGCCATGCAAACGGCAGCAACGCAACTGCAAACAGGAGGGGCTTTGCCGCGGGGTGCAACAACATCAATGAGCCTGGCGCCGCGCGAGGCGGGGCTGCGCCTTCGATCCGCCCGAGGCGCATGGCGTCAAAAGAACTTTCGAAGGTCCATCCCGGCATAAAGCTGGCTCACCTGAGTCTGGTAGCCGTTGAACAGCAGCGTCGGGCGCTTCTTCTGGAACACGCCGTCTTCGCCGATGCGCCGCTCGGTGGCCTGGCTCCAACGCGGGTGGTCGATCTGCGGGTTCACGTTGGAATAGAAGCCATATTCGTCGGAATTGGCCTTGCCCCAAGTCGTCTGCGGCTGGGTTTCAGTGAGTCTGATCTTGACCAGCGACTTGCCGCTCTTGAAGCCGTATTTCCACGGCACCACAAGGCGAACCGGTGCGCCGTTCTGGTTGGGCAAGACCTCACCGTACAAACCCATGCACAAGAGCGTCAGCGGATGCATTGCCTCGTCCAGGCGCAGCCCTTCGACGTAAGGCCAATCGAGCACTGACGATCGAATGCCAGGCATCTGGGTCCGATCGGCAAGCGTCACGAATTCAACGAACTTCGCGTTCCCCGTGGGCTCGACACGCTTGATCAATTCCGACAGCGAGTAGCCGATCCACGGTATCACCATCGACCAGCCTTCGACACAGCGCATGCGGTAGATGCGCTCCTCCATCGGAGCCAGCTTGAGCAGGTCTTCGATGTCGAAGGTTCGGGCGCGCCGGACTTCGCCTTCGACACTCACCCTCCAGGGGCGCACTTTGAGCGAACCGGCGTGCTGCGCCGGGTCGGACTTGTCGGTGCCGAACTCGTAGAAGTTGTTGTAGGTCGTGACGTCGGTGTAGGCTGTCGCGCGCTCCATTGTCAGCGCACCCGGCACAGCGCTTCTTGCTGCCGCCAGCGCGGCAAGCTTGCCTGGGCGTGCCGCCTGACCCAGTGCGTCGCGGGCGGCACAAGCCGCCAACGCTGTCCCGGCGGTCGCGGCGGCGATGCGCCGAAGACATTCACGGCGCGATCGATAAACATCGCGCGGCGTGACTTCAGAGCCAATCTCGTGGGCATAGCCACGGTCGCGCAGGAATTGCATATGGTTCGACCCCTTGGGTACGGGACTGGGTCGGATCTGCGTGAGCGCTCCTTACAGCCGCGCTCCGCGGCCGGCTTCGCCGAACACGCGACTAGCGCAGGCCGGCGATGTAATCGGCGACTGCCTTGATTTCCCTGTCGTTCATTTTGGCCGCGACATCCGTCATTGGCGCGCTGTTCTTGCGCGTCTCGCCGCGAAATGCCACGAGTTGCGCTTCGGTGTATTCGGCGTGCTGCCCAGCCAGGCGCGGGTACTGCGCCGGCAGTCCAGCGCCGTTCGGGCTGTGGCACGCCGCGCAGGCCGCGATGCTGCGCTCGGCAATCCCGCCGCGGTAGATTTTTTCGCCCAGGGCAATCAGATCCTTGTTCTTCGCAAACCCGGCTTTCGCCTGCTTGCCGGAGTAGAACGCAGCGACGTTCTTCGCGTCGTCTTCGCTCAGCGTCGCGGCGAAGCCCTTCATGATCGCGTTGTCGCGCTTGCCGCTCTTGAACTCGGTCAATTGTTTGACGAGGTACTCCGGGTGCTGGCCCTGGAGGATCGGGTTTGCCGGGCTGCCGCGTGAGCCGTCGGCGGTGTGGCAGGCGGAGCAGATGGCTGTCGACGTGGCCTGGCCTTTGGCCAAGTCAGGCTTGGGCGCAACGGTCACGGGTTGCGCAGCGAAGGCGATGGCACTGACGCAAGCCAGCGACAGGCAAGAAAGGGTGCGTGCGATCGACATAGAGGGCTTCATGACAGAGGGCAATCCTTGGCGCGTTGGCCGCAGATTTTACAATGCGCACTTTGGGTGACCCGATGGCCGAGCAAATCGATCCTGAACTTGCCCCGGGCGCGGCCAAAGTCGGTGAGGCAACCATCGCGAAGCGTGCATTGGCTTGGACCCACACGGCGCGCTTTCTCAACACCGCCTCGCAGCTCGATCAGTTGCCGGTCAGTGACTTGCCGGAGATTGCGTTTGTGGGCCGCTCCAACGCCGGAAAGTCCTCCGCCATCAACGTGCTGACGCAGCAGCGCCAACTGGCCTATGCGTCCAAGACGCCGGGTCGCACCCAGCACATCAATCTGTTCGCGCTCGGGTCGAAAGCCGAGCCGAACGCGCTGTTCGTCGACCTGCCTGGTTACGGCTACGCCGCAGTGGCGCGTGGCGCCAAGCAGCGCTGGCAACAGGTCATGGCCGATTACCTGGAAATCCGCCGCAGTTTGTCGGGTCTGGTTCTGCTCGTCGATTCGCGTCAGGGTGTGACCGAACTCGACCGTCAATTGCTCGAATTCGTGACGCCGCGGGTGCGCAGCGGCGCGGTCAAGCTGCTCGTGTTGCTGACGAAGATCGACAAGCTCAATCGCACCGAGGCCAATGTTGCGTTGAAAGACGTGCAACTCGCATTGGCGGAGTTCGCGACCGATGAATCCGACATTTGTGTTGCGGCGTTTTCAGTTCCGAAGGGAGTCGGCGTGGGCGATGCCGCGCAGGTCTTGTGGCGTTGGGTCTCGCGCTGACGGTCAAGCGCAAGCGGCGATAAAAAAAGGGCTGCCGAAGCAGCCCTTTCGATGTTGCGGCAGGTTGCTTGCCCGCGGCCTTGGAGCTTACATGTCCATGCCGCCCATGCCGCCCATACCACCCATGCCGCCGCCCATGCCACCGGCAGGAGCTTCGTCTTTCGGCGCTTCCGCGACCATCGCTTCCGTGGTGAGCATCAGCGACGCGACCGACGCCGCGTTTTGCAGCGCAATTCGGGTCACCTTGGTTGGGTCCAGGATGCCCATCTCGATCATGTCGCCATACTGGCCGTTCTGGGCGTTGTAGCCATAGTTGCCTTTGCCGGCCAGCACCGCGTTGACGACCACGCTCGACTCGTCGCCGGCATTGGCGACGATGATGCGGATCGGCTCTTCGATTGCACGCAAGATCAACTTGACTCCGGCGTCCTGGTCAGGGTTGTCGCCCTTGATCGTTCCCGCAGACTGCTTGGCACGCAGCAGTGCAACGCCGCCACCGGCGACGATGCCCTCTTCGACCGCAGCGCGCGTGGCGTGCAATGCGTCTTCGACACGCGCCTTCTTCTCCTTCATCTCGACTTCGGTGGCAGCGCCGACCTTGATCAGCGCCACGCCGCCAGCCAGCTTGGCCACGCGCTCTTGGAGCTTTTCTTTGTCGTAGTCGCTCGTCGCTTCTTCGATTTGCACGCGCACTTGCTTGACGCGGGCTTCGATATCGGCGGCGGCGCCGTTGCCGTCAATGATGGTGGTGTTTTCCTTGGCCACTTCGACGCGCTTGGCCTGGCCCAGATCGGCCAGCGTGACCTTCTCCAATGTCAGGCCAACCTCTTCGGCAATCACCTTGCCACCGGTGAGGATGGCAATGTCTTCGAGCATGGCCTTGCGGCGGTCACCGAAGCCCGGCGCCTTGACGGCGCAGACCTTGAGGATGCCACGGATCGTGTTCACGACCAACGTCGCCAATGCTTCGCCTTCCACTTCTTCGGCAACGATCAGCAGCGGGCGTCCCGCTTTCGCCACGGCTTCGAGCGTGGGCAGCAACTCGCGGATGTTGCTGATCTTCTTGTCGAACAGCAGCACGAACGGGTTGTCGAGAATCGACGCCTGCTTCTCCGGGTTGTTGATGAAATAAGGCGAAAGGTAGCCGCGGTCGAACTGCATGCCTTCAACGACTTCGAGCTCGCTGTTCAGGCTCTTGCCGTCTTCGACCGTGATCACGCCTTCCTTGCCGACCTTGTCCATCGCGTCGGCGATGATCTTGCCGACTTCTTCATCGCTGTTCGCCGAGATTGTGCCGACCTGGGCGATTTCCTTCGATGTCGTTGTCGGCTTGGACTGCTTCTTGAGCTGCTCGACGAGAACCGTCACGGCCTTGTCGATGCCGCGCTTCAGGTCCATCGGGTTCATGCCGGCTGCCACGTACTTCATGCCTTCGCGGATGATGGCCTGGGCCAGCACGGTCGCGGTGGTGGTGCCGTCACCGGCGATGTCGCTGGTCTTGGAAGCGACTTCCTTGACCATCTGAGCACCCATGTTCTGGAGCCTGTCTTTGAGCTCGATTTCTTTGGCCACGGAAACCCCGTCCTTCGTCACGGTCGGGGCGCCAAAGCTGCGCTCGAGCACCACGTTGCGGCCTTTCGGGCCCAACGTCACTTTCACTGCGTTGGCCAGGATGTTCACACCCTCGACCATGCGGGCACGGGCGTCACCGCCAAAGATTACTTCTTTTGCTGCCATTTGATTTCTCTCCTAGTGAATTTGAAGCGTCACCCCGGCAACGGCCGAAGTCTGCTTGTGGGTTGAACAGGAAGGCTGCGCGCGCCTTACTTCTTTTCGACGACGGCGAAGAGGTCTTCTTCGCGCATGACCAGCAACTCGTCGCCGTCGACCTTGACGGTCTGGCCGCTGTACTTGCCGAACAAGACGCGATCACCGGTCTTGACGTTCGGGACGATGAAGTCGCCCTTTTCGCTGCGCTTGCCCGGGCCCACCGCCAGCACTTCGCCTTGGTCGGGCTTCTCGGCGGCGTTGTCGGGAATCACGATTCCCGAAGCGGTCTTGGTTTCTTGTTCGAGGCGCTTGACGATCACGCGATCGTGCAACGGACGAAGTTTCATAGCATCTCCTTGAGAATTGAAAATCACAACCTATTGGGGCTTTGAGGCAGAGTGTGCACTCAATCACTTACTTGGCGACCGTCCTGCGATATGAGGAGGACTGCCGTTAGCACTCAACACGGCTGAGTGCTAGCAGCAGAATTATATAGGTCCAAACCCTGCACTTTCAAGCGCTACACAATCCGGCATGCCTTTTGGTCTCTCGCGCAGCCGACTTGCCCTGTACCTGGACTTGATCCGATGGGACCGCCCGGCGGGAACCTATCTGCTGCTGTGGCCGACGCTGTCAGCGCTGTGGCTCGCGGCGCGCGGCTTCCCAGGCTGGCACCTGCTCATCGTTTTCACGCTGGGCACCCTTCTCATGCGCAGTGCGGGCTGTGCATTCAACGACGTGGTCGATCGCGACCTCGACAAGCATGTCAAACGCACCGCACAACGCCCTGTGACGAGCCGTGCTGTCAGCGTCGGTGAGGCGTTGCTGCTCGCCGCAGCGCTCGCGCTCTTGGCTCTTTGCCTGGTCTTGACGACCAAGGTTGCAGCCCTGGCCTGGAGCCTCGTGGCGCTGGCCGTGACCACCCTCTACCCGTTCGCGAAGAG
>Ga0315278_10000278_pt1 | contig 46470 bp, 40 predicted proteins | sample YL17G06_0_MG_FD_203880 | JGI IMG/M metagenome (GOLD analysis project Ga0315278, IMG submission 203880) | Sediment microbial communities from Yellowstone Lake, YNP, Wyoming, USA - YL17G06_0 | ecosystem: Environmental > Aquatic > Freshwater > Lake > Sediment | place: USA: Wyoming | collected... | reverse complement strand
GATGTGGAAGGAACTAAGCGACGCCTGGGGCGCAGAAGCAACTGATCTCATCGCTAAGCTTGATGATCCTATGATCTACACCGTGACTATCACAGGAACCCTGGAATACAGCCGGGCGATGGACGTGCAGATCAAGCAATCGAATAGTCCTGGAAAGTCCCTAGTTCCCAAGACCTAATCCAGCCTTGAAGCGTCACCCGGCCGAGGTGACTGGTATGAAGGTCCAAAGTGGCCGGTGTTTGTTGAGGTCAGCCATGTTGCAACGCTCCTATTTGTTACTCGCTCTTCACCTAACGCTAACACTCGGGTGCCGGACGTTTCATGCGACTGACGGTAGTCAGGTGCAAGACGCTAGTACGCGTGCAAGTCCACAGGATGCGAGCGATCAAGTGCCGACTCGGTCCCCCCTGTGCGGGGCCGGAACGGCTGGTGGTGCTCATGATATGTTTGCCAGCGCAAGACAAAATTTGGAGCGCAGCAATAACACCACCTACGCCGTCACGGATGCCTCAATTGCTGTGGTCTCGTTACTGAGTGCCATCGGCAGTGGACTTGAAGACCAGAGCGTGTTTGCTAAAGCCCGGGCGGATTTGCAGGATCTGAGAGCGTCGTTTAACCAGTCGACGAGGGCCGGCGAAGTCATCGTCGGTGTGCTCCAGGGCCTCGACCAAGGTCGCCATGATGCCGACACATTTAGCGTGGCGATTGCGAGTCTGCGATCGATACAGTCGTCGTTTAATGAACCGACCCGGTCAGCGGCGGTGATCGTCGACCTGCTTCAGACCTTGGACGGGAGCGTTACACCTCCCGCAGTCTTTGATCAAGCCCGGACCGATCTGCTTGGGATCGCCAACTCGTTTAATGAATCGGCAAGGGCGTCGATTGAGATCACCACGGTGCTTCAGGCGATGTGTCCTTAGCGCCCGTGCATACGTAAGGTCGCAACAGCTAGCAGCTCGGCCCGCCGTCCTTCGTCACCGTGCAGATCGACGAATCGCTCAGATTTTGATTGTCTTTGGAGCACCACAGACTGCCGCAGGTCCAGTTGCAGCCATACCCGCTGCCGCCGTTGGTTTTACAGTCGGGGTAAACCTGTGACCGATTAGAATAGGAAAAGGTGGCTCCACCGCTCGGTGCACCGCTTTTGGTCTTGTCAAAAAGCGAGCCGATGAAGGCGCCGATCACGCTGCCGAGCAGTTGCCCTGGCTGTTCCGGGTTGACGTTGACCGCCGCAGCCTTAGGCGGAGGGCCTTGGACGATCTGCCATGGAACCGTCGTCGGCAGGTCATAGGTGGTGTGGCTTAGCACATTGCAGGCAGCTGCCGGACTTGGCTCGGTGATCATGCAGCGGTCATAGTCGCGCAGCTCGATCTGCAGGGTTCCTGATCCGGCGGCGCTGGGTGTCCAGATGATCGATTCCTGGGTAAACACGGCGGTGCCATTCAGCATTGGACTCAGTTGCGCGCCATGCGGCAGGCCTGATAGAACGACGGCGACGCGGCGATCACTACCCTGAAGTTCGGGAGCAATCTGGGTCGTATTGAGCGAACTCAAGTCGCGTCCATAAAACACCCAGTTCACGGGCTGCCCGGCTACGCCCACAAGCTGGCCATTGGCCCGCGTGATCAACAGATCTTGTTGGGCGGGATTGCATGCCGTGGCTGAGGTGCATTTCGCGCCTACCGGCGGCGTTACGGTGGGGTTGATGGCACTCCCTAGCGGCTGGCTCGGCAAGGCGGGGGGCGCTGAAGTAAATGTCGTTCCGCCAGCCTGCGGCGCCTTAGGCGCATCTTCTTGTTTGCAGCCTTCTGACGCGAGGCTGAGGCCAGTTGCTACAAAGAGGGCCACGGTTGCTACATGATAAACGCGCTGGTGGATCATGATCGAGCCTCTCGCATAGTCCTGGTGCCGGGATGCTGGGTTTAGCCAATCATAGCACAACTAGAGCGGCCAATGATGTTTCAGGACCTACCTTAGGTCTGCGACCGGGGTGAAATTATTGCTTCTGAAGCTGGACTCTTAGGGTACTCTCGGTGCGTGGGTGACCAAGCCATCGCTTCACCCCATGCTGTCAAACTCGGACTATGGCCGTTGGAGGATTCGATGAAGTGGATCGCCTTGTCTCCCTTGGTTCTTTTGACCATCATGGTCACGTCACCTGGATCTGCCGCCTCTGATCCAGCCACGAGCAAGCCGGCGGAGGACCGTCACGCGGTCCAATTGCAGCGGATGGAATCCCCGGCGGTTCATGACAGCCTGCTCCAGGGCTTGGTGACCCTGGCGGACATGCGGGTGATCGATCGCCCTGGCCAGCACCATCCGTTTTACGATAGCTGCGACACCGGAGACGGCTGCCTCTCGATGTTTCCATTTGAGGATCCGCGTCTGGTGAGTGGGCTGCCAACACCGCCGCTTTGGCCCTACATCCGCAACTATCCCGGCGAATGGTCGTCGAGCATCCATGCCCTGACGCAGTACATCCATACCCCGGATGGTCAAGCGCCGATCACGATTCCCGACTCGAACATGTTTGTCACGGCGAGCATCCTCTATCCCCTGGCCTTTGTCACCGAGGCCGACCGTGGACCGCTGCACGCGATGATTCAGGATGCCACCGCAGGGATCCGTCACTACAAGCGCGGTAATGCCTACAGCTTCTGGCGCGAGCACCCGTCGTCGACGCCTCCGTATCAAGTGATCGGTCCTCTCAACATCCCGGTGAAGCTCCTCGATATCCTCGCTGGCAGTATCAAGAGCGGGCAGAAGATGCCCGAGGATCACGGCGGCCCAACGGTGCGTCCAGGCTGGGTCGAGGCCATCGTTGATAAAAGCGTCAACCCGGTGGGCCTCGAGTCCTTCTTTAATATTCCTCCAGATGCCGATGACACGGCCTTGGCGATGATCGCCTACCGACTCTTTCCCGACTCTCAGGCGCAAGAGGTCGATGCGCTCAGTCAGGTGTTGTTAGATCATCGCGATGTGAGCCGCCCCTTTGAAGATACCCGCGACCGCTGGAAAGGCCACAACTCCGGCGCCTTTTTGACCTGGCTGAAGGACGAGTCCCTGTCCATTCAGGAGGCCTTTAGACCAGGTGGTGGGACGATGCCGTTTGGCGTCAACAACGTCGATTGCGTGGTCAATGCTAATGTGTTGTTTGCCCTGGGACTGAGTGGTCACCGTGACGATCCAGTCGTGCAGTCCACCCTCGGCGTTCTCAACCGCGCTATCGACCTTGAGGCTTGGCCCTATTGTGGCCTTTATTACCCGCATAAGATGATGCTGCCCTACACCTTGACTAGGGCCTACCGCGACGGCGGACTGCGCCATCCGGGGATGAATCAGGCGCTGGGGCGTATCGTCATCCGCCTGCTGGCCGATCAAAAGGAGACGAAGATGCTTGATGCAAGCCGTGCCGGGGCCTTCTCCGGCGGCTTCGATCGGACCTATGACTTGTCCACAGCGCTGGCGGTCAATGCGCTGTTGAATATTGGTCGCGACATTCCGCGCGAACTCGGCCTACTGGATGACTATCAGCGGGCGATCGAGCAGGGCATCCAATATCTGCTAAAGAGTAAGATGTTGATGGACGTGCAGTATCCCGAGTCCCTTGGCGGTCTATACCAGCCAGGAGTGCGGGCTGCGGTCTGGACGCCCGGCATCTTCTTTTCGGCGTCGGTACAAAAGGCCGCTCAGTGGCGCTCGGAGCCCTATACGGCGGCGATTGTGGTTGAGGCCCTGGCCAAGTATTTGCTGGCCTGGGACTATGGCAGCAACAACATCATGCAGGTGCATGGCCTGCAAGTTGCGGGCGGCGAGCTGACGTTCGCCGACTGACCGCACGCAGCCGGGACGTTGTGCTCGTGCAAGGGGAACAAAGACCCACCTGCAGGAGTTGTTCGAGGAATTTTCGCAGCGGCCGCGGGCAGGACTCATTGAGGGTCCGCTGCACGAGGCGTTTCTCGTCGAGCTTGATGCTTATCTGACCGTGGGCGGTCTACCGGGGGTGGTCACGAGCTATCTTGCTGGCGGTGATTTTCGTGCCCAAAGGCGGTTCATATTCGATGCGCAAGAGGATGACTTTGTGCGCAAGAGCGCGCTCACGGAACGGGCCCTGTTCAGTCGCGGGCTGCAGGGCGTTGCCAACTTCCTTGGCATGCCATCCAAGTACTCGCCCCATCTTTTCTGTCCAGCTGCTTGCGATGTTGCCGCCCTTCATCGTCGACCATCCGCTACGATCTGATTGCAGGAATTCTTCCGCTAAAGTTTTATCGACTTGCTTCCGATAAGTACGCCGATGGGATTATTTCGCAAAAACATTGCCATCACCTTGTTGGTTGCAGCATCTCCGGCCTTCGCGGGCGAAAGCTCGTACCGTGGGGTCGATGTGTGGCGCGACTTACGTGCTGATCATCATGGGCTTGCTGCGGCTTTTTTTGGGATTACCAAAGTGGCCCATGCAGCGCGTTCCATCAAGGTATCGCCGGCGGCCAAGCAGGCGTATGAATTCGCTGACGACGTGATTGAGCATGTCGACTTTGCAAAGGTGCTAGATGCACCCATGAACATTGCCCTCCCAGGAGATTGGCGCGCCTTTAATCTGCGGGGTACGCAGCGAAGTGGTGCCTATGTGATCGATTACGTGCGGCAGCCACTCAGCGCTATGGAACCGGTGCAATTTCTCGATTTTGGCTCCGATTTTACCGTCCGCGCCGATGCCAAGCCGATACCCAACGCCGACGTGGGCTTTGGTATTGGGTTTCACGCCAAGTTTAATGCCAATCAATTTTCGCATCGGACCTTAGCGCGCTTTGTGCACGGCGGACTTAGAGTCATTGACCCGAACAATCTGCCGCAGCTGCCTCGGCCCAAGGCTACGTCCACACCTGCGGCCTTCGATGCGATCGCCTGGGACGAATTTGCGCGGACACTGCCGCAGTCTGCTGCGCTCGCTTTGCGCTATGCAAAAGTACGACTGGGCTTGACCCCTCAGAGCCCCGCCTCGGCAACCGCCGTGACCGACATCCACCAGGTACTGACGCTGAAGCTCGACGCATTGACAGCACGCCATCCGGTGCTTGGCGAATTTATCGATCGCCTGAGCAGCAAATTCGATTTATTTACGGCCGCCAGCTTTAAACTGAAGAGTGGCCTAACTTTGATGCGCGCAAAGTTCGACCTGACCTCACTGACCGTCGCTTTCAACGCTAAAACCGCTGCCGGCAAGCTCATTCCCTTCGACGACAAGGGGGTCAGTCACCCCGAGCAAGCTATTGATTTTGTTGAATTGAGTGAGCTAAAAGGGGTCACCTATGCGGAGGTCCGAGGTAAGGTCCTTGGCCTATCCTTTGCTGCACCGGGGATTGAGCTAGCGACGTCTTATCATGATGGCGAGGTCGCAAGCCTGTCGATGGAGCTTAGCAAGATGCCCGTGCCGACGATCAAAGGCTATGCTTTAGGAATATTCCCGACCTGGGTGATCGACTTGACCATGCCCGGCGGCTCGCTTGAAGAGTGTATGACGACTCTCACCCAAGGCGCGCTGCATGGAAGTCGCGGCGAGGGCACATACGGTGTGGTGACCGTCGATAGCAAGCGACCCGAGGATGTCCACGTTGCTGCTGCGGTGAGTACGGAGATGATCGATAATTTCTATTTGAAATTCGGTCTACGCGTCGTGCAGTCGTACTTGTGGCCGAATGAGGATGTGATCGCCGATCTTTGGCGCGTGAATCAGGAAGTCGATGACGCGCTAGAACAGGATATCGGCAAGCTACACCTTGCGGAGCAAGGCGCCTTGACGCACTGATGGGATCTGCTTTTGCGGGCGACCAGGTGGTCTCATAGGTCGCGCTTGGCATTGAATCATTTGCTGATGAGTTATAACCGATCAATATTATGAAGCTTTATCTGGGTGCTGGGTGAGTGCTTTGCAACGCGCTGCGACGAACTGCTAGCAAAACTGTGGCACATCCTTGCTGTCGATTCCATCTTATGGCATACTTTGCCATATGACGAAGGCGGTGAATCTTTTTCATGAGAAAATCCGTACTGCCGAGGGCCTCGTGGTGGAATCCAAGGTCTGGAGGGTGCCAAAGTCGAGTCATTATCCCGAGGGGGTGAAGTACTCGCTTTTTTGCCGTGCTAGCGGGCCGAGTGCTTGTGGGTTATGACAACCATAGCCCCAAGGGCCACCACCGCCATATTGACGACAGAGAAGAGGCCTACACATTCGTTAGCTTCGATAAGTTACGGGCAGATTTCGCCAAAGACTTGTTGGCTGTCCGGAAGGAGTTGAAACAAAATGGGGCTTAAGACGATCCGAATCAAAGTTAAATCGGTGGGCGAATCCTTGGATGACGCCGTTGCGGTCATGAAGGCGATCGGAAAGGGAAGGAAGCCACGGGCTCGCAAGGGCGAGTATTTTGAGAGCCTCGAGGCGGTGCGGAGTGTACTTACGGCAAGCCGATTGTCATTACTGCGCGTCATTAGAGAACAAGAGCCCGAGTCGGTTGCCGAGTTGGCGCGCTTGGTAAAGCGTGATTTTAAGCGAGTCTATGCGGATGTTGAGATTCTTCAGAGTCTGGGTCTGATTCACGCGACGACTAGCAAACAAGGAAAGCCAACCAAATTGACTAGCGACACGACAGAGATTGTTTTCAAGATTGCGGTGTAGGTGAGTGACGCGCTAGAACAGGTTATCGCTAAGCTACACCTCGCGGAGCAAGGCGCCTTGACGCACTGATGGGATCTGCTTTTGCGGGCGACCAGGTGGTCTCACTGGTCGCGCTTGGGGACGATTCCAATGACACTAGACACGGTAAAAGGATAGCCGTTTAGCTCGTAGCTCGCTTCGATATAGGCAGCAGAGCTTTGCGTGCCCGATGACTTGATCTTGACCTTGGCCTTGATCTCCCTGTCATGGTCCACGGGCAGCCTTTGCCATTCAGTCCAAACGGCGGTGCGAAAGTCGAGCGACGAGGCGACGGCCTTCATCACGCGCAGGCGCTTTGGCGCTAGGTCACTGACGAAGCGAAGGGTGCCGTCTCCCGTGCTGCGGTCGAGTTCAAAAGCCGTATCGACCTTGGGCAAGACGAGTTGACCCGCGGCGGCCAGGGCCATGACGATGCGGTCTTCTTGGGCGCCGGGATCGCCGGAGGTCTCGTGGCCGGAGTTGACGACATAGTAGCGGTAGCTCGGACTTGGCAGGGCCGCAGCGTAGAGGTTGGCCGCATCGACCGGCCAATAGCGGTCATTGGTGCCAAAGATCATCAGTTTGGGCTGTGTCAGTTGGGCTCTCATGCGATAGGGGTCGATGATCTCTAGGAGTTGGCCACCCGCCGGGGTCACCAGCATCTTGGCCAGACCGTCGTAGTCGCCAAGCTGTTCGGAATAACCACCCCAAACGGTCACCTGGTGCGCCAATTGCGTCGGCATGTCCAGCATGTCGAACACCATGGGCACCACCGCTGTGACGCGGTGATCGACCGCCGCTGTCAGCCACGACGTCCAACCCCGCTTCGATTCGCCACTAACGGTAAAGCTGCTTAGCTTGATGCCCCAGGCTCCTTGGGCATGCGCTTGCAAGGTGTCCATGGCCCGCACGACGCTCTTGACCATCGGCTGCAAGACTGGCCAATGGGCGTCCTTGGTTTTGAAGTACTGGGTGATCGAGTAGGAGATGATGGCGTCTTCGAGCTGGCCGTCAAACAGCGGTTGGTAGGGGATTTGCTCGACGGTCGCGACGATGAGGTGGCTGGTCGCGGCCAAGTGACGCAAGATCGCGAGTTTATCTTGCGGTGTCTGGCCGTGCGGCGAGCCAAACACGGGCAATTGATCATGACGGCCACCGCCGACGATCAGCACTGCGTGGTCGCTGGCTGCAAGTTTGCTCGGGCGCGCGACCGTCAAGACGTGCTGCCATTTCGTTCCCTGGAAGGTCTGCGAGGTGAAGCGGAGACTGGTAAAGCCGACGTCCCCGTCTTGCCAGGATGGCCCGGCTTCCCATTGGTAGCTCGGGTCTGGGGCGTTGACGAACGTGGCGAGGCTGGCTCGCCCCACGCCAGGATAGAGGAGAGCGATGAAAGCCACGAGGATAGGTAACCGTCGTTTCGTTACTTGCACCGGATCCTACTCCTTTGTCCTGCGCGTCGGACGGTCACGAAACAACCATGAGTGTCACTTGAATCTAACGACCCGTGGCCCCGGTACCCTGGGCAAAGACCTTGGTGAAGAAGGTCTTCATCGCCGTCCAGGATTTCTCGTCGGCATCCTGATTGTAGCCCACCGGGATGTGATGCATCTCACCGCGCATGGAGTTGCTCTTGTCGGTGAAGCCGTGCTTCGCGCCAAGGTAAGATACGAATTGATAGTCGACGCCGCCGCCATCGAGTTCTTTTTTGAAGGCAGTGATTGCGTCTGCCTTGACAAACTGATCGTCGGCGCCATGAAGAATCAGGACCTTAGCCTTGACGACACCCTTAGCCAGCGGTGCTGCGGCAGGCATGGATCCGTGAAAGCTGACGACTCCCTTCAGCGGCTCGCCGGCCACGGCCATCGACAGCACGACGTTGCCGCCAAAGCAGTAGCCGATTGCGGCGATTCTAGTCGCATCGACCTGGGGATCAGCGCTGAGCAGCTTGACCGCTCCATCAAAGCGCGCCTTGATCTGGCCTGAACTCAGCGCCTCGGTCATTAGATGCTCAGCACCTTTGGGATCTTCGGCTTGTTTGCCCTTGCCGTACATATCCAAGGCAAACGCAGCGTAGCCGAGTTCGGCTAGCATATCGGCACGGTGCCTAGCGTACTCGTTGTGGCCCCACCATTCGTGGACGATGACGACGCCGGGAAGCTTGCCTTTGGCGTTTTTGGGTAAGGCAAGATAGCCCTTGAGATGCGTTCCATTGACGTCATATTCGATGGTTTTGCCGGTGACCCCGGCGGGAGTGCTCTGAGCATGGGCCGGTAGACTCACGCTGGCGAAAAGCAAGAGCGCACGACATAGGATGGGCAGGTGAAGCCTCATGACAAGATTCCTTGTGTAGATGGTAATCGGACCTGGGCTTGTTATAGCAGGTTTGTCCGGCACAAATCATCACCGATGCAAGGTTGGGCTGCATGCGTTGAGTTCATGTCGCGAAAGGAGTGCCCGCGATCGCTCAGTTGCTGCAGGTGCGGTCAGTTGACATCGCTTGGTGATGTAAGGGATCATAATAAAACTCTATAACATATAAGGATGACATCCATGCGCAACTCCCTGTGGCAGAGTCTATCTTTATGTCTGTTACCACTCCTGATCCACTGTCAGGGATCAGATGTTGCCAGCACCGCTGCAGCGCTGGCATCACCGCAGGTCCTCACCGCGCCGGAGCACTTTGATTGCTCCCAGCTTGACTATGGCATCTATTGGTATGGCAAAGGTAACGTGGCGCAAAAAGCCTTGCCAGGGACGCCTAATCGATTCTTCGACGTGCATAAGCCCACCGTGATCTATGCCCACGGTTGGCAAAGCAATAGCTACCAGAGCCGCACTCGTGAGAATTTTGCCTTCGACAATCCCGACATCGGCCGCAGCCAACACCTGGAAGACACCTGGATCGATGCGGGCTGGAATGTCGGTATCTTTTATTGGACGCAGTTCGCTGATGAGTACTTCGTGCAGAATGCCGAGTATAAAATGTGGACTCCCGTCAGCAATGTCGGCATGCGCTGGCGCACCTGTGATGGTTCGTATAGAACGGCAGGGTCGCCGTCTAACTCCATCGCCGACCTCTATTTTCAATCCTATGTCCACGCCATGCGCGGCTACCAGGGCGACAACATTCGACTCATTGGCCATAGCTTAGGGAGTCAGCTAGCTCTGCGTTTGGCTGACCTCGTCGCCGAGGGCGTCGCCCAGGACATACTGCCGAAAGCCTTGTTGCCAAAACGGGTCACTCAGCTCGACCCGTGGTGGAGTGGCTCATTCAGTAGTGCTCCGGGCATTGGGGCGATGGTTGCAGTGATCACCCAACGGCTGAAAAACCAAGGCATGATCTTTGAGATGTTTAAAAGCTCCGACATTCTCGCTCTTCCAGGCGGCGATTTGAACCCTGCCGTGACGCAGCTCATCGGGGAAACCAAGGTGATACCCGGGTACATCAAGAACCCCTTCCCAACCGAGGAGGTGGGTTCGCGACATGTGGCCGCTCCCAAGTTGTATTTTCTGTCGCTTGCCTCGTCGCCACCAAAGATCTGCATCTCGTCTCAGAAGTGCGACGTTGAGGCTGCATCTGCGGCAACGAGCGACGAGCGGACTCGGGACTTAATGCGCGAGGCCGGTAGCTGGATTCAAAGCAAGGGCGAAGACACGGCGACCAGTGCTGACGACGAGTTTGTCAGACGTCACTGAGTCAGTCGCACCAGGGTTGCACCGCAGCGCGCTGAGCAACGGGGGTGAGCAAACAATTGGTTTACAAATCAATTGTTTGCATATCTAGTTGAGATCCTTGCAGGATACCTGTATCTATGCAGCTTCGTTTGTGATTTCCCCCTCCATAGCGGCACAGGACGTAGGCATGACCACCCCCCGTAGCAAGAAGCAGCCCGCGCCACGGGTTCAAACCGACGGCATTGCGGAGTTGGCTCAGGGTGGTCTTGACGATGATTTACGCTTGGAGAATCAGGTCTGCTTTCCATTGTATGCTGCCTCCAGACTGATCATGCAGCTATACAAGCCGCATTTAGATAAGCTGCCTCTGACCTATCCCCAGTATCTCGTCATGATGGTGCTGTGGAGCAAGGACGCCCTGAGTGTGAAGGATATCGGCGAGACCTTGCACCTGGACTCGGCGACCTTGACCCAGGTTCTCGGGAATTTGGCCAAGGCCGAATTGATCACAAGGGAGCGCACCAAGGGCGACGCGCGTACCGTCATCAATTCGCTGACAGCTAAAGGGCGAGCGATGAAGAAGCAAGCTCGCCGCGTACCAAAAGGCATGGCCTGCGAGTTTGAAGGTCGCATCGGTGAAGTCGCGGCCCTTAGACCGCAGCTGCAAATGCTGGTGGCTCTCCTCGCAGATCGCTTAAAGCACGCCGAGCGCTAAGCCGCTGGGGTCGCCAATGTTGAGCTAGTTGACGGGGTGACCTCGCCTCGAAGCTGGGCAATTGGCTGATATCTATATGAAATTACTGCTATCAGCTTACTTTGTAAGCAAATGAGTAGGGTTGAAAAGATTTGTATACAAGGTATTTGACCTCGACTATAACCAAAGTCGAGGCGAGGTCTTGTACCGAACCACGTAACCATTCAAGTGAGGACATACGATGAGAAAGCTACTTTGTGCCGCGTTTGCTGCCCTGTCGTTTAGCGCCACAGCTGCCCAGGCAGGAATCTTCCCCGACGTCGTCAGTCAATTGGATCTCGGCACCTTCGCCGGTAAGTGGTACCAGGTGGCATCGACCAATCCGTTCTTTCAGGCCGGCTGCGTCTGCGTCACGGCGACCTACACCGCAAAGGATGATGGCACGGTCAACGTGGCCAATTCCTGCCGCAAAGACACCATCAACGGTGTGCTTAACGACGTCGTCGGTACGGCTTACACCACGGACGAACCAGCAAAGTTAAACGTCGTGTTTGGCGGACCTAAACTACCCTTCTCGAATTACTGGATCGTTGACCTCGCCAACGACTATTCCTACGCGGTGATCTCGACTCCGTTTCGCACGCCGATCTGGGTTTTGTCGCGGACCCCATCCTTGCCTGAGGAGACTTTGACGGGTATCTACAGCCGCTTACAGTCAAAAGGCTTTCCGACTTGGTCGATTGCTCCGACGCTGCAGGCTGGCTGCAATAACTAGAGTGCTGGAGCGCAGGTCGTTTCGTCCAGCGAGTGGCTCCATTAGTTTGTGAGCGCGTTGCTCAGGGCTTCAACGATCTCGTCGGCAGCAAAAGGTTTAGAAAAGATCCGGACAATGCCGAGGTCGCGTGCGGCCTCGGCCGTGACGTCGGTGAAGCCAGAGCAGAGAAAAAGCTTCGGGCGAGGGGTGATCTCTTGGTTGATCCTTGTCATCAGTTCGAGACCATTGCCGCCCGGCATTCGTATATCTGAAATGACTGCGTCATAGTGTTTGGCTCGGATCTTCGCCAGGGCGGCTGTGCCGTTTTCGGCCTCGTCAACCTGTGCGCCGGCGTCCACAAGGACTTCGACGAGGATCTCTCGGATCATCGCTTCATCGTCAACGACGAGTAAGGTCTTTTTGCGCAGGGTGCTCATGCGGCTGGATCCTGCTGGGTCTGTGGTTGCCGCAACGGCAGCTCTAAGACAAAGCTGGTGTTGGCTCCCGATGCCTGGTAGGTCAAGGTGCCACTGTGCGACTCAGCAATCCCCTTAGAGATACTTAGTCCGAGGCCCGTACCTTTGCCGACCTCCTTGGTTGTAAAGAACGGCTCCATGATACGATCGACAAGCTTCGGATCGATGCCAGGACCACTGTCGGTGACGCTGATACGGATCGATGCGCCACTCGCCTTGGCGTTGACGGACACCCACTTGTTCGGCAGTCCTTGGACGGCATCAAAGGCATTATTCAGAAGGTTCATCAAAATTTGCGTGATCTGCGTTGTCCTGGCTTCGATCAGGGTGTCGGTCGGGCAGTTGATGGACAAGGAGACGTCGGCATTTTTAAACCGCTCGCCGCACAGGTCGATGGCGTCGGCGATGACCTTGCCTAATGCGCAACGTTCCAACGGATCTTGATCACAACTGCGAGAGAAAGAACGTAGCCCTTGGACGATCTTGGACATGCGGTCGACCGTCGCGCCTATTGCGGCGAGGTCGGCACCTGCCTTTGCTGGATCCAAGGTGCCTTGACCAAGTCGCTTGGCGAGAAGTTCTGACTTGCCTTTGATGATGGCAAGAGGATTATTGATCTCATGAGCAATGCCACCAGCCATCTCCCCCAGAGACGCCATCTTGGCGGACGTGACTAGTTTGGCTTGAGCTGCCTTTAGCTCCTGCTCGGCCGCCCGAAATTGCGTGACATCTTCAATCACAGAAAACACGTAGGGCTCACTATCATCTTGCAGCTTGACCGACCTGCTGGTCACTAAGGCCCAGACCACCTCACCTGACTTACGGAGGTAGCGCTTTTCGAACCTCGTCAGCGGTTCCGATCTTTCGGTGATTCGAAGGATTGTTTCGCGGGTCCGTTGTTCATCTTCTGGGTGTGTCATATCTAGGATCGTCATTCTCTTTAGCTCCGCTTGGGAATAGCCAAGGAAGGTGCAAAATGACTCATTGACTGCGACAATGCGTAGGTTCATATCCAGTTGGATGATCCCCATCGGTGCTTGGTCAAAGATGCTGCGAAAGGACCGTTCACTCTCCTTTGATTGCTGCAAGGCAACGGCCAATTCCTGCGCTTGCTGCAGCGCCCGGTCCTCAGCCTGCTTCAGGTCCGTGATGTCGGTTAGGACGGCAAAATACCCTAACACCTGACTCTGAACGTCGATATCCGGCACGTAGACGACTTGGACAAATTTCTCTATGGAGCGACCGTTAATCAGATAGGGAACGTGAACTTGGAAATCCTGACGCTCCCCCTTTAGCACTCGTAGGATATAGGGCATCGCATCGGCAATGGCGTCTTTGCCTAGTATATCGGTCATCTTTTTGCCGATAAAATCCTCCGGCTTAATGCCTAACCAGCGTTCATAGGCTGGGTTCACATAGCGATAAACTAAATCCTTATCGATGTAGCACACCAAGTCTGGAAGCATACCTAGGATATTTTTTAAAAAGCCCTCGCGTCGGTGCAGGTCAGTTGCGAACTTCTGCCGTTCAAAATTCAGCACGACTTGCCGCGCCAATGCCTCCATCGCACTGATCTGCTCCGGAGTCAGCGACCTAGGTTTCATATCGATGACGCAGAGCGTACCGATGTTGTGGCCCGCTGATGTGCGCAGCTGTGATCCTGCATAAAAGCGTACCTTTGGCCCGCCCGCAACAAGTGGATTGCCGGCAAACCTCCGGTCTTCTAGGGCATCGGGGACGATAAAGGTCTGACTTTCAAGGATCGCGTGAGCGCAAAAAGCGATATCCCTTGGTGTCTCGGTAGCATCCAAGCCAACCCGCGACTTAAACCATTGCCGAGATTCATCGACTAAGGAGACTAGCGCAATGGGCGTGCCACAAATCTGACTGGCGAGTAAGGTAATGTCGTCAAAACGGGAGTCTGTTGCGGTGTCGAGAACACCCAGCTCGCGCAAGGCGGCAAGGCGTTGAACCTCATCATCGGGAACCCTTGCGCTCAAATAGGATGGTGTTTTCATGCGACCTCCACCGTCGTGGTGTCGGCAGAATGGAACTTAAGCTTTACCGAAGCGGCTGAGATTCATCTTGGCGTCATCCATAAACATCCGTATAGACGGACGATTTGCGGTGCATGAACCATTCTGCACAAGGCCCCACCCGTTGCCTGAAAAGCCGCAGGTCACCATGAACCGGAGCGAGCCTTTATTGCAGGAAGCCGCCAGTCACCCAAGCTTGAAAGGTGGCGGTATCGGTGGCCGAGAGCTTGGCAGATCCTTTCGGCATGCTACCGGACACGATATCAGCCAGCGAGATGGCCGCTGAACCTTTGATTCCTGCATAGGTCGTCAGGTCAGGCACAGGTCCACCGGACTTGTGGCAGCTGGTGCAATGGGCTTGTAGTATCGCCTTCAGATTGGCGGTGTAGGTAGGAGCTGCGCTTGATCCGGCCGCGGTCGTCCCCGATGACGTCCCGGCACCGTTAGCAATGGACGAAGCTGCGCTATTGGTGGCCGCGGCCGTGGCAGGCGAAATGGTCGTGTTGCCAACGGTGATTGGTGATGCAGGTGCGGTCGTTGCGGTTGGTTTAGCCGCGGCTGCCACTGGAGGGCATTGTGTGGCCGTGGCACTTGGGGCCGATGGCGCCACGGGAGACGGCGCAGCAGGTGTTGATGTTTTGGCGCTCGGCGCAGCCGGCGTCGGACTTGGAGTCGTTGCCGCTGCGGCTGTGCCCGATTGCAACGTCCCGCCTGCAACCCAGGCGGCAAAGCTGGCTTGATCTGCACTGGACATCTTAATAGAGCCGGTGGGCGGCGGCATGAGTGCGGCAGTGATCGCTTGAAGCGACGTCTTAGCCGCCGCAGATGCTGCTGCGTAGGTACTCAAATCTGGCTTGGTTCCGCCGGCACTGTGGCAGGACACGCAGTTGCGGGCAATCACCGCTTGGGCCGTGTCGGTATAACCGACGCTACCGGTCAAAGCCAATGCTGCGTTGGTCGCGGTGCAGCTGACATTGGCCCCAGTCGCGGCTGGATTCTTTGTGTCTGATGCAACGGAGCTTGTCGAGGCCAGCGTCTTTCTCGGGGTGCCAGCCGGCTCCCCGCACGACGAATGCACTACGGAAAGCGCGGAAATGACGATAAAGGTACCATAGATATTCATGAGTTGGCTCCGTCGCTGGTTAGCTCTATAGCAGCGCCCGCCATATCGATCCATCGGTTGGCCTGGTGTAGACCTTTAGTAAGGCGCAATGTTCCTTGAGTTACCTGAGGTTATAGGCGGGCAACGGGGGCAACCCGACTTCGCTCCGACATCTTCTCGACATCGCCACTGCGTCGGACCTACCGGTGAAAAATAAAAACACGCGCAAGTTTAGCAGGATACAGGCCTTGCGCTAAAGGTATCTGGCCCAAAAGTCCGATCATTCCAAAATGGTGGGGTGAAAAGTCATAGTCGTATCCACGTCTCGCTCCAACGTTTGTCAGCGACTTCGCCGTAACCGAGTCAGCACCCAGCAGTGAGAGGCATTATGGCAAGCAGCAAGAGTAATTTAAAGTTGGTGAGTGGAGTAGGCGAAGACGCCGTGAGTGCTAAGCTGCAGCTCATCTTGCAATGCGTGGCCTGTGCCAGCAATGATTTTGCATTGCATCATGAACGGCTCACCTGCAGCGGTTGCCAGCAGGTCTATCTAGTAAAACACGGGATTGTGGACAGCATCGTTGCGCCGTCGCCGTCGCTGACCAAGGAACTGCAAGGCATGGCGCGCGAGGCCGGTATGGAGGCGCAGCAGTGGCAGGATTACAAGATTAGGCAGGTGCCGTCTCTGCCGACGCTTGAGGCCCTGCAGGCTGGCACCGAAGGCGATGCGGGTCACTACTATAAACAGACAATGATGAATTTTGAGCAAGCTCGGGCGTTGCTGCCGGTACTTGGTGCCGGGACTCGCGTCTTGGAGATCGGATCCGAGGCGCCTTTTGCCTTTCTCAAGGGCTTTCGGGCGACGGGTGCGGAATGCTACGCGCTCAATATCTATTTTCCACTGACTACTCCCGATCCTTACAGTGCGTGGCCAATCCGCACGCTGGGCGACATGAACCATCTACCCTACCGCGACGCTAGCTTTGATGTCGTCGTCATGTCGGCCACCAGTCACCACACGCCGACTCCCGAGTTGCTGCTGCAGGAGGTCTCACGGGTGCTGAAGCCTGGCGGCAAAGCACTGTTGATCAATGACCCTTTGGCAGGCCTTATCAAGGGCGTGGGTGGATCGCTCGCGCACCACCGCGATCCTTTGATCAACGAAAACACCTATACACTTGGTCGCTACCAAAGGGCCTTCGACGCGCTTGGGTTTAACTCCGAACATTTGTTCTCCGCATACTGGGAAGACCGCCTACAAACGGCCAACATTCATCCGCAGACGCGGTTTGCGACCCTGGCCAGGATCCTGGCAAGGCTTTGGCGAGTGGCTCCCGTGCGCCATCTGATTCGGCACCAGCTGCTCTGGGCAGTGCAGGTCGTCTTTGGCTTCCCACTAAATGTAGTGTTAAGCAAGCCAACCGCAGCATCTCGAAGCGAAAGTCGCCAAGCCTAGTTTTTGGTTAATTGGGTGTAGTGGGTAGGGGTGGCACGATGCCAAAACCTGCCAGCAAGGTGATGTCGTCGACTTTTCTGACTGGCGTAAAATTCAGCGGGTAGCTCGCATGCGCCGCGCTGATGCGAAAGGCCAGCGAGGTCGTAAGCTGTATCTGGGCGCTGAGCTCCTGCTTTGACGTGAAGTCGATAAAGGTGGCGCCATTTTTGACCGTAACGATTTGCCCAAGGATCACCAGGCAGAGACCAGTGCCGCCTTTGGTACGGTAGCACAGCGATGGACCTAAACCCGCAGATTTGACCGAAAAGCTTGGCTGCCGAAACTTGCCAAAGGCGTATGTGCCTTCGAGGTTAACACCGAGCACGTAAGAACTCTGGTTCATCGCGCTGCAAAATCCTGGCCGTTCGAGGACTCCACCCAACGCCGTCATCTGCTGCGTTGGTTCACTATCGACGGTGGCACGTTCGGATCCGAACAGTAAAAAGATCCCGCCGCCGGCACAGTCACTTTTTGCCGCGGCCACCTCGCTGAGGCCGCTGAGTGCGAGCAGCAGTGTGACGATCTTTCGCAAGGAAAGTCTCATGTCAATACGGGTGAATCTGGTGAAGGTGTTAGTCTAGCAGGTGTGCATCGGGTCGCCAATTGTTGCTTGACCCTGGGAGCGTAGGCTAAAGTTTTGGGGGCCGGCGCTACGGCCTGGGTGTGGACACCCCTAACAGGACTGTGATTTAGTTTATTTATATCCAAAAATACCAAATATCGTCGATGGTTGATGTTCTTGCGGTGGCGGCGTCTCCTGCGAACATCTTCGCGGGAGCTTGACCAGTCATTGCGTTCGCAGTCGCCAACTCATGGAGCGACTAGGATGGCACCTGGTCGCGTCGCGACTTCCCGTTGTTTGGCGTTAACGACACTGGTGGACGAAACCTCGTTTGTGCGAAAGTAGCTAAGTCGACGGCCTCTTTAGTCGTCGGCTTCACCTCAGCCGGAGACGACTATGATTCTAATTTTTGCACCGCTTCAGGTGATTCTGCGGCTGTTGGTAGCGGCCCTGTTGTTATCATCCTGCGGCCGCTCAGAGCAAAGTCATCTGTTAGAAGCGCAAAGCACCCAGGCGCGTCAGGCCTACTGGCAGGAGATGGCGCCGCTGTGCGCAGGATATCCGGCTAAAGCAGACTGTGTTGATGGTGATATGACGTTGTTTGCCGGTTTGCTGTGCGTCGCTGGTGAGGAGCGAGGTTGCGCCATGGTTCGTGATAGCCAGGGCGCTGACGGCCGCTGGTGGCGATCGCCGCGGCGCAATCCGGGGAATTTGGGTGAGACTCATTCCTTCTCGCGAGATATGGCCCTAGGTGTGTTGCTCTACTTGGTCAGCAGTCGTGATACGGGGGCGGCCGAGCGCTGGCTGGCATGGATCAAAGGCAACCGCTCCTGCATGGTCGATAAGCCCGGCGGTGGGTGCCTAGTGCGTGGACCCTATCGCTTCTGTCGCGATGATTCCGATCTGTCCTGTACTCTGACGCCCGGCAATTGGGCGCTTCTCGGGCGAGTATGGGCGGCGCTCGGACTCGAGCTTAGTGCTGAGATGCGCTGGGCTTCCGGCTTGGATAGCGACGCCCTGTGGTTGCAGGCAAAGGTCAATCCGCTAGGGTTTGAACTGCACCTGCAGGCGGTCGAAGTGCTGCTGAAGCAGCGCTTGACGGTCGATCAAACGTCGACCGTGAAGGCGGCGAGTATCCTCGTCGAGCGGCAGCCGCAAAACCCGTTCTTCAGCTATCTGCAAGGTGGTGGCTCGGCCGCATTGCAGCAGCAGCTGTTGGCGCTTTGTCCGGACCCCGCGCAAGGCTACGCGCGGCGCAACCAGTGGGCTTGGGAGCGGGCGACGGATGGCCAAGCGTGGCGCGATAGCATGGGCTGGGATTGCCTCTTTCTGAGCAAGCTAGCTGGGTCGTGATTGCGTCGTACCAACAGCAAGGAGACCAGCTTTGGCAATCATACCCGCGTTATTCACTTGAATAACTAGGTCGCCTGTTGGGGTGACTCCATCATGAAAATGTCTTCGCAGCAGTAGCTTGATAAGTCGATTTCAGCGAAAATATTTGGGCTTTTTCTTACCCTGATAGATTACAATGGGAGTGCATCCCAACGGTGCAAAAGGTTGCGAAGGAGTCCCATGCCTGTCTGTGTGCGAGGTGAGGTCGCGCTTTACTACGAGCTTTCCGGCGCAGGTCTGCCTGTGCTGTGGATCCAAGGCGTTGGCGTCCCGGCCGAAGGGTGGCGGCCGCAGGTCGAGCGGATGCAGGGCATTCAATCTTTGATTTTCGATAACCGCGGCCTTGGGCGCAGCACGCTTCGCCGTGGCACGATCAGTATTGAGGACATGGCCGAAGATGCATGTTTTCTTTTGGACCAAGTCGGCTGGGATTCGGCGCACGTCGTCGGCCATTCGATGGGTGGCCTAATTGCGACTGAGGTAGCTCTGCGCCATCGCCACCGTGTTCGTAGTTTGAGTTTACTCTGCACCTTTAGCAAAGGCATGGAAGCCTCCCGATTAACTCCCTGGGTGCTATGGATGAGCCTGAGGACAAGAATCGGGACACGCGCGTCGCGCCGACGCGCCTTCCTCGAGATGATCTGTACACCCGAGTTCCTCAGCGCTGGAGATCCGGCGACGATTGCCGCGGACCTGGTTCCTCTGATGGGGCGCGACCTAGCCGAACAGCCGGCGATTTTAATGCGTCAGGTGATGGCCATGGGCCGATACGACCGGTCTGCTGCCCTGGGTGAGCTCGCAGGCACTCCGACTCTTGTCATCTCTGCGCAGCTCGATCCTATCGCCAAGACCAAATATGGTCGGGCTCTGGCTACTAGCATTCCCGGTGCCAAGTATCTTGAAATACCGGCGGCCTCTCACGCTGTGCCGATCCATGCAGCAGATCAAGTCAATCAACTGCTGCAAGATTTTATAACGGGCATTGGTTAGTGAGCTTGTAACATGCCACCATCAAAGCCACACCTCCGCCAATCTCGACCCGACTCCTCCGCTGCTTGGGGAGTGTTGGCGCTTGTCGCCATCACCTTGCTGGTGTTCGCCAGGTCCTGGTCGAATCCATTGATCTACGACGATCTGCTGAAGATTGTCGAAAACCAGGATATTCGCCGCCTAGACCTGCTCTCCACCACGCTGATTTATCCCTACGATGCTTTAGCCTCAACCTGGCGCAACGATCCGTCAAGGCCGCTGACCTACCTGATCTATGCGCTTTGCTACCATTGGGCCGCGTCGTCCCCGTGGTTGTATCATCTAATCAATACGTTGTTTCATGCTGGCTGTGGTGTCTTGATCTTTCGCCTCGGCGGCAAGCTACTGCGGCCGCTATGGCCGCAGCATGCGACAAGCGCTTCCTGGTGTGGTGCCCTACTTTTTGTCTTGGCGCCGATTCATGCGGGGACGGTGCTTTATGCCTACGGCTTAAGCGATATTCTGGCGGCCCTTTTTGTCTTGGCCGCGCTCAACGTCTTGCTTGGGCCAGAACCATGGAAAGGTTGGCGCTTACTGCTTGGGGCCGTGTTTTTTGTCTTCGCGCTCGCGGCAAAACAAAGTGCTGTGGTTCTGCCGCTGCTTTATATCCTGCTTCTTGGTTGGCAAACCGGTGGTGGCATGAATGCGCTGCAGCGCTATGGTGGGCGCTATGGGCCTCTGCTGGCAATAGCTGCCGCCTATTTATTTGCCCGGTGGAGCTACTTCGGCCAGATGGGCGACCTTGAGGCCTTTGACCAGGCCTTTCCGCGTCGCGCTTATGCCTCCGTTCAAGGGGTCGTTTTAGGACGCTACTTGCTGTTCAATCTCCTGCCGATGGGGCTCAGCGTCGATCATTATGTGCGTCCCGAGGATTACAGCATCCTCGCGCGAGTCGCAGCGTGGGGGGGGTGGACCGTTGCCGTGGGGGCATCGCTGTGGGTCTGGGCGCGGCGCGGTGTCGGTGCGTGGTCGTTTATCGCTGCTTCTATATTAGTGTTTGTGGTGGTCTTGGCACCCACGAGCACGGTATTCCCAACCGTCGACTGTTTGGTCGAACGCCGCGTGTATCTTGCCAACGTCGGGTGGTACCTCCTACTCGGAGCAGGACTGGCATCGTGGTTAACGCGTTTAAAGCATCATCAGCCTATGGCGAATCTCATCCTTGTTGCGGCCACAGGATTCGTAGCTTCGCTTCTACTTGCCGGGACGCTACAACGGCAACGAGTCTATCAATCGCCAGTGAGTGTCTGGCAAGAGGCTCTGTCGGCCTACCCAGAAAATATCCGCGCGCGCATCAATCTGGCCACGGCTCTACTCGACGATCACCGCTGCGACGAGGCGGCTGCTCTGCTCCTGCCGTTTTTAGCGCAGCATCCGGAGCATGCGCCGGCGCACGTGAAGTTGGCGATGGCTTATCAGGATAAGGCGTGTCCGCATCCAGATCAGGCCTTAGCCTATGGCGAATATCAAAAGGCGATAGCCCTGGCGCCGCGTGATGTCGTCGCCGTGTTCAATGCGGCGGTGCTCATGACGGAGCAGGAACGTTGGGCCGAAGCCGAAGTACTTTACGAACAGGCGCTTCGGCTTCAGCCTAAACTGCTCTACGCCTACCAGGGACTTGGCGAGATCGCCCTGCGCCAGCAGCAATGGCTGAAGGCGCAGGAGGCGTTTCGTGCGGCCCTGCGGATCGACCCAAGCTTTCAGTCGGCGCTCGTCCAGTTGGAGTCGGTGCAAAAGGCGGCATCCCTGCGCCCTTTGCCATGACCCTTGGCGGGACTTATTTTTTCAAAACCATATCGATGCACTGATAGTAGATGTCTTCCGAGGTGTAGGCAGGATCATAAGGCGCATGAATGGGATACGGGTCGGTCATGACCTGAATGACCTGCAAGGTGCAGTTGTCGCATTCGACATCGGGGAGTTTGACATCCCACGAGTAGTTTTTGCCGAGGATATTGCCCTGATGTGGCTCGAGGTTGTCGAGTAGCACCGTGCTGTTGTTGTAGAAGTCCGTTGCGCCGCAATGATCGGCAGGGTCTTTCATGCATTCGCGGTTGATCGGCAGGACGGTGCGTGGGTTCATGAACCCGGCGTCGCCGTTGGGATCAAAGGCGATGCGGAAGTAGCCGGGATGCGGCACGAACTCGGTGATGGCGACCTTGATCGTTTCGCCTGGTTTATAGGTATAGATGTTGGTGCCACGGGCGCCGTCGAGGCGGCCGCAGGGACCTTTTTTCATCTCAAATCCGTAGCGGGATTTGTGTGTGCCGGCGAGATCAAGGCTGATATGGGCCGATGCGACCTGGCTGGTCAATAGACAAGCTGCGGTAAGACCTAACTGGCGTAGGGACATTCTCATAAGAAGCACTCCGACTTTGGATGCGGTGAATAGGCAGGGGGGAATCGAGCCGATTTATAGCAGAGTCATACCAATCTGTCCATGAGATCAGGGCCCTGCTATTTTAGCTGGAACGACTCTCTCCCGGGCCGTCCTATGCTTCTCGGTTGACGTTGGAAAAGCGTTAAATGCCGGACCGATAGGTTCGACTATGCTATTTTTCGGATAGCGGTGTGAGCGCCCATACGTCTACCTCGGAGTTTACAGATGCGACATTGGCAAGAGTTGAACCAAGCATCCGCGTCCGCGGCATCTGCCGCTGGCCAACTAACCGTGCACGGACACTGCGCGCCTGGCTTCGAGGCAGTAGGCGAGGCGTTCCGCCTAAACCTCGCCGAGCGTGGTGACGTCGGGGCCTCGGTGGCCATCACCTGGCGTGGTGAGTCGGTCGTCGATTTGTGGGGCGGTGTGGCCGATCCCAAAACCGGTCGGCCATGGCAGAAAGATACCGTCTGCATGGTGTGGTCTTCGACGAAAGGTGCCGTGGCCCTGTGTGCTCATATGCTTGCTGACCGCGGCGAGCTCGATCTTGACGCTCCAGTGGCACGCTATTGGCCGCAGTTTGCTCAAAGCGGTAAACAAAACGTGACCGTTGCCATGCTGCTGTCGCACCAAAGCGGACTCCCGGCGCTACGTGAAGAGATCCCCGAATTCGGCCTTTGCGACTGGGAAGCCGTCAACTCCGCCCTCGCCGCTCAAAGGCCCTACTGGCAGCCGGGTACTCAGCATGGTTACCATGCTTTGACCTTCGGCCACTTGGTCGGTGAGGTGGTCCGGCGGATCAGTGGGCTGTCGCTAGGAACCTTTTTCCAGCGCGAAGTCGCCGCGGCGCTTGGCTTGGATTTTTGGATCGGACTACCTGAGGAGCATGAGGGACGCGTAGCGCCGATCCTACCGCCACCACCACCCTCGGTCGAGGCACCGCTGTCACCGTTTATCCGCCTGGCGATGTCCGATAAGGAGTCGATTGCTCATCATATGTTGATGCACTCCGGCACCTTTGTCGTTCCAGGTGCCTCCGATCAGCGCGCTTACCACGCAGCGGAAATTCCCGCCGCCAACGGCATCACCAATGCCCGCAGTTTAGCCGCCATGTATCGGCCGCTTGCACTGGACGGCGCTTTTAACGGCGTGCGCTTGGTCAGCACAGCGCAGCGCGACGCCATGGGCTCGGTGGTTTCGGCTGGCATCGATGCGATGATGCAGATTCCGACGCGTTTTGCTCTGGGATACGTCAAGTCGATGAACAACCAAAGGCGCGTCGCTGGTGAGCGCGATAGCATCCTGATGAGCGAGGATGCCTTTGGTCATACGGGCGCTGGCGGGTCGCTTGGCTTTGCTGACCCGCGTGCGAAATTGTCGTTCGCCTATGTGATGAACCAACAAGCAAGCGGCATCGGCCTAGGGGCTCGTGGTCAAGCCCTGGTCGATGCCGCTTATGAGTCGATCGGCTATCATGCCCCTAAACAAGGCGCGTTTTGGCGCCCAGCTTAAGGTGCATAAATAAACAGGCCAACGTTACTTGTGCACGCCGAGCAGCGATTCAGGCTGGGCGAATTTCAGATAATCGGCGTACGCTGCTTCGCGCGTGCCGTCGGGGCGAACGATGCGGCGCAGTTGGTAGCCAGGAAACCAAAAAATCGATCCGAAGGTGTTGTCGCGAGAGTAGTGACCTTCCGAGATCCAGGTCATGGTGAACGATAGCATCTCTTTTGGCGTGCGATTGTTAGCACGGCGCATAAAGGTCGCAATCGGCAGGATCTGTGCGAAGCTGTAGTCTTCGTTGAAGTGCAATTCATAGGTCAGACTACTATCGAGAGCGTCTTTAAAGGCTTGACGGCCCTGATCTGTTGGCAAGAATGAGAATACGCGGGGGCCTGCGACCGGTAGCACGGCGACGCGGGTCTCTTGGTCCCAAGTCGCTCCGGCGAAGCTGAGGAGGATGTCGCCAAGCGGGTTGCCGTCCATCCAAAAGAGCCCTTGGATGCGCTCTGGGATGCCATTGCTGTTGTCGCCAGCGGGCATGTACTTCTCGATTCCGTCGCTAGGAACGGAGATCATGGTGAAGCCGAGGTCTTCAATCGGCGTCGTGATTCCGCTCATGTTCAAGCTTTCGGCCGCATGTGCGGGGACTGCGAGGGCGGAGAAGGACAGAGCGCTGAGGCTCAGGGCGGTCAATCGTTTCATACGGAAGCTCCGAAAGAGGTGGAGTGACTCAAGGGGCGTCGTGAGGACGCTGGGAGAGTTGTTTTAGCGCAGGTGGGATCTATGGAAAAGTGATATTTTATTACAATTATATATAGTATTGTATATAGTTAATATCATTAATATCATGCCATATGTCGTGGGTGCCAAATTAGGCTCGAACGGTGCGGCGGAATGCCAAAACGATCTACGGCGTCACGCCATTGCACTTGGACAAGGGCTGCTCGCTGAGAAAACTGCGTGCAGCTTGCATGGCCGCGTTCGCATTCATTGGTGATTTTGCTGCGTAGGTGGCAGCCTATCACCTCGAGCCAGGAGGTCCTCGGCTTCCGGATGCCTCTTATAAGACTCCCGAATCACCGTGGCGATGCGCGCCTTGACTGCATCATCGACATGGCTAGACTCCCCGCCTGGTAGCGCTTGCACAAGGCTGCTGAGGAGTTCCTGTTGCACCGTTGGCAGCCGCGGTACCCAGGACTCAAGGAGCTTTTTATCGACGTGCGAGGGTAGAGACCCGAGAATCCCTACGTCATTCTCGTCATGGACAAGCAGGCCCGACGTCGTGCCACGGTCAAGGGTCAAGACCTGCAGAAAATACAAGCTGTGATAATCAAGCTGCTGTCGCCTATCGCTAGTGCTGATCGGAGCTGGGTTGCGCAGGATGCGGTCGACGATGGCAGCGTACGCATCAATCAGCGTCTGGCCAAAGCGCTCCGCTAGAGCAAAGTCAGCGGCAAAATCTTGAGTGTTGAACTCTTCGAGATAAAAGTGGGCGACACCACGGTGACGTCCGAGGGCTGGGATGTAGAAGTAGCGACCGCCCTGCTCCGTACCGTAGTCGTAGATTTTTGGTCCTACGGCGGTCCGAAATGCGGCCTCTATGGCCTCGCGGTCAGTAGCGACTACAATACTTGGATTGAGGTCGCCCATGATCCGCCAGTAACCCGTCCCGGCCTTCATGACGGTCCAGCTGATGTGCATATGCATGGATGGGGCGTGGGGGTTGGCGGGATGAACAATGGTCGAGATCGCCGTTGCCGAGCCAAGCTTCTTGCTCGGGTCCTTTTCATACTGCACCTGGGAGATATTCACGGAAGCACGGTTAAATACCGCTGGGTCTGAGGCACTAAAGCGGGTGCCTCCGCCAAAGGACCCCTTGGCTCGCAGCCAGTCCACGGGGACAAAACGTGCGGTGGATGATTCTGGGGGGAGTTTACTCAGTCGTTGCACTAGCCTCTTTTGTAGGCTTTGAACTAGAGCAAGCGCTTCCACAGCAGTTTTTGTCGTGGCTAAAGTCATGGTCATAGAGAGGCCCCCAGAAACGTATGGAATACGATCCTGGGAAGTCTAACCAATTTTTTTTCACAGCCCCAGGCGTTTTTAGGGCGGCGACTGCCAGTCGGCCTCGGTCTACAGTTATGCACCCGCTCACTGCAAGCGCATGTGCCACCACCGCCCGCCCAGTCCAGACCTGCCGATCAAACCGCCGCCATTCAATCCGATCAGCCCACCTTCACAACTGTTCGCTTTGGTCAGGATCGCCGGCCCTGGTCGATAGGTCGGCGTATCCAAAGTAAAACCTTGGTCCGTCAGCCGGTAAACATGGTTGCCACTAACCCAGGCAAATGCAGGCGCTTGCGTATCACTTGGCGATGGCAAGGTGCCTAGCACCGTGTCGTCTAGGTAAGTCTCTGGCACTGGTATGGGCGCCTTACATTGCCCACTCGTGCAGACGAAAGCAGACTGACCATCGGTCGCCAGGATCGCCCCATCGGTCTGTGCCATGGCTTGGCAGCTTGCAAGAGCCGGTACCTGCATCCAGGCACTGTCCTGGCGCCAGTAAAGTCCAGTCGTGGAACACAGCCAGTCGGGCGAGAGGTTTTTGACCGTCGTTGCGGCCGTCCCGTTGGGCAAGTCCCAAGTCGCCACGGTCTTGCTGGAAAGGTCCAGAGTTTGCACGTGGGCGTCGTCCGTCCAGCTGACTTTGCCCACGGTCTGATGGCTACTCGTGCCAAAGGCCGAGATCACTCCCACCTCACTCAGCACCGTCACCTGATCCTCGCTGCCGTTCTCCGCCGACCCTGGTTCAATGAGAACAATCCGTCCTCCCTGGAAGGCAATCATCTGACCTCCGACCAGGCGCAGGTGTTTTGCAAAGCGCAGCAACAGTCGCAGATGACAACCTGGAGTGACGCTGAGTTCAGCGACGTCGGGCGATAGCTGCGTCGCTTGGCTGAGGGGACAGGTGTAAATCCCGTCGTCTCCAGCAAGCCAAACCAGGTCACCGCGCAGCACCGCTTCATTGACTCGGTTTGGTTGCTGCTTCATCGTGCCAAAGGCGGCGTCTAGAGCACTAAGGCCATACGCATAAGGGGTCTCTGGATCGATGCTGGTGCTATGCCAGATGCCGCCTTTGCTGAGCCACGCGTCTCCAATCAGTGGGTCTTCGGATCCTTGTTTAGGTCGCGTGGAGGACGAGAGACTCGAGAACAGTAGATGGGACGACTTGCTGCCGCCACTTGGCTGGTCTGTCAGGGGCGTCAGGGTGCGGCCGTCAAAACGGTAATAGGCTTGATTGAGGCCTTGGCGACTGGTGTTGTTGGTCTCTAGCAAAACGGAGCCGTCGCCCAGATATTTCGGGGTGATGAACTTGACCTTGTTGCCGTTCAAGCTAAATTGACCGTAGAGGTGGCCCAGGTCGATGGCGTGGTCCCCGCGTACGACGCGGGGTTGGATGAATGAGGTGTAGTCTCCGTTGTTGCCACCGGAGAGGATTCCTTGCCGTAACGGAAGCAAGGTCCCTATCTTATAGTAGTTGCTTGTTGCCGTTTGCGTCACGACCTTGTGACCGCCAGCGCTGTCGTAAACGCACAAGGATCGGGCGGTGTTTGACGCTGCACTTGGACAGTAGTCGTAAAGGTTCCCCTCGGTATCCAGCGCGGGCCGTAGCGTCAAATCAGAGCGCACGTGTGAGTAAGACGGCACCCACTGGTGCCCGTCCCATAACCATATCGCCGCAGTGCCAAGGTCGACGCCCACGTGCTGGGTACCGTGGCGCACCAAGCGCGGCCGTTGCAGCTGCCGAGGTGGGCTCGGATCCTGCGGCCAGCTTTGCACCGCCTGCCATGAAGAGTCCGGGACATCGCTTAAGTTGTAGAGGGTGGTTTGTCCCTGGTCCTGCGCCAGCGCCCAAGTTTTATCCTGCACATGCAGGGTCTCGTAGGGTGCTGGGCCAGCCTCGCGGCGCTCAGACCAAACGGTGTTTAGTTGACACAGGACCTGGCGCGCAGGCCGGTCAGCGGGACCTTCACTGATGCCGCAGACATGCCCGTGCTCTTCCCAAATCGGCCACAGGACTGCGTGGGACGAGCCATGACTCAGGTCCAAAACTTGGCTGGTCCCGTCCGCGCGGATATGCTGAAAGCGGTCTCCTTCTAGCTGCAGTGCGATCTCGACCTGGTCACCGTCGGCCGCGAGTATCTTGCCGGCGATCACCGGTGCGGCCGCCTGCAATTTACGACGAATGTGGTGATCTTGCAGCTCGAGCAGTGCGGTGCCGCAGGCGGCCCAAAGTCGGGACTTGGCTGGTTGCAGGCCGTTGATAAGGAATGTTCGGCTCTTGCCCCCGTCACAAGGCGCCAGCTCTGTCACATGCTGGTTCGTTAAATCCACGGAGTGCAGTGTGCCGCGCGCCACCCAATACAGCGTCTGGTCATCGAATTTAAAAGCATCGCTCGAATTTGACAGGGATATATTCGCCAGGACCGCCACCTTGACCAGCTGTGCCGCAGGAGTGAGCGGATCCTCGATGCGGTAAACGACGGTTGCAGTCGTTCCGACCCTTTGGTCGACGATCGGCTGCAGCAGATAAACCTGATCTGCATCAACTGCCATGGTGATGCTACCCATGGACGATGCGGGGCCGCTGGGTAGAGCTACCTTGTGCTCGACGCGACCGGCTGGAGTCACGGCGATGTAGGTAAATAGGTCGCCTGATGTGCCTATGGAGACAAGGGCGTTGTGAGCATCGAACCAATAGGTCGCGTCGTCGCTATCCGTTGCTGGTTGGAGGAGGCGTTCGCTCCCTTCAGCGCGCCTGAACTCACCATTGGTTGTCATGTAAAAGAGCTGGACGCTGCGCGCGGCGTCGGCGATGTTGTCGACGCCTACCGGCCTCGCCGTGCGTAGGCCGCGGCTATCGATGGACCCAAGAAAAAGCGCGCAACCCTTTTCCTTTGCCGAAAGCGTGCGTTGGCAAGGAACGTCGGCAGGTAAAAGAGACTTGGTCGAGCGTTCTTCCCAGCGACCGTTGGGTAGCCTGAAGTAGAAGCGGTCATGATCGGCTTGGATCACGACTTCCCGACCCCATGGAACGGCTTGCAGTCCGCTAAAAAAGCCACCACGCCTGGCGCCAAACGGTGCAAAGGGAGAGATGTGCTGGACAAAACTATCGTCTTGACGCCACTCGGTTGGTGGCAGGGAGTTGCCTAGTAGCGAGAAAGAGTCTTCTTCTGTGATCCACAGCGATCCAGTCACCGAGTCGACGACAAAATCCTTATATTCACCGGCCACAGCGGTCGCTGCATAACAGGTTGATACAAGCACTAGACGAAAGAACTGCCGCCAATATGTGCTGACCGTGATGCTCTGCATACGCTCTCCTTTAGGTAAAAAAGCCGACCGGCTTAGCGTCGGTCCCAAATTCGCGGCTGGTGTCGATGCCGCAGATCGCCCCAAAACCAGCCCAAAGGTGCTTAGTCTTGAGCAGTTCGCCCTGCGACGATGGCTGGCCCGTTGCAAGATCGACGGGCAATCCGGCATGCGCCTCAAAAGCACTACCGTTGCCCAGGACGCGGGTACCGCTCGCGCCGTAGACACCAGCGCGGACCTTGTACCCAAGCAGGACTAGGCTGTTGCTATGGACGTTATGGTCCTTGCCTTGGCTGCTGTTCAGGCGCGCCGTGCGGCTAAACTCCGAGCTTAAAACGACCGTGGTTCGGTCCCAAACCGAGGTATGATCATCGAGTGGGATCTTCCCCAGCTCGGTGGCTAAAGTATCGACGTCAGCCATGGCTTTACCCAAAGGATGGCTGGCAAAATGGTCCGAATGGGTATCGAAGTTGTAGTTGGAGGTGCCGCCTAGGCCGAGTTGCCAAGTCACCGAGCCGACGATGCCCAGGGCAAAGAGCTGGCCAAAGAGCTGGCCCATGCCGGCGGCCGTCGTGCTTTCGGCGGGCGGCACAAATTTACCTGCGCGCAGCTGCGCCCGCATGTTGATTGTTGCTGGCACCGCCGCAACGTAGCTTTGAAACAGGCGTCGTTCGCTGGCGGTCGTTAATGTCTGCTGAAAGTCCTGCAGGATCAGCTGCAGCTTAGCCAGGTCATCGTCGCTCTGACCACCGCCCAGACCGACCATGGTCACGATATCGGCCGGAGCCGCAACGACTGAAGTGCTGTTGTAGGGGCCAGCGACGAATTCGCCGTCCCGGGCCGAGTAGATATGCGGCATGCTGCAGTGCTTCAGGTAAGACTGGCGCCTCGCGACAACGGCCTGCACAAATGGCGAACCACTGGCGCGTGGCATCAAGACACCGCTCATGATCGTGCCGGCAGTGTGCCCGGTATCGACCTCCATTTCGATACCATTGATCACCGCCATACGGTCCGCGTATTTGCCGAGGACAAAGCCTTGGGGTGCCAAGGGAATCGAGCCAAAGGTGCGCACCTCGTCGATGCTGTAGGGCTGATCAAAGGCGCGCTCGCCATTCGGCAGCAGCGCGCTGCGGTCCTTTGGGTCGAAGGCCAAGCAAGGATCCCAGGCTCCTTGCATCTGCACATAAACGAAAAAATGTGGCTCTTTAGCGCTGGGGCCTGCGGCGCTCATATCAGTGCTGACCAGAGCCTTGGCCTGGCGAGCCAGAGTCGACTGGGCGAGGGCGCCAAAGGCGGCGGATTTAAGCAAGGTGCGACGAGTGACCATAGGTAGATCCTTTTGGCAGCCGTTGGGCTGCTTCAGACGTAAAAGAGACCGCCGTGTTCAAGCAGCAGGGCCAGCACGGACTGATAGGCCGCCGTGGGGCCGGACGTCGCCAATGTCGAGTTAAACCGATCAAGATAGAGGCGTAGGCTCAGACGGCTAAGCGGCGTGTTTAACCAGCGCTGGTATAGCTCGCTGAGGAAGTTGCTCAGGGCTTCGCCTTCGGGCGCTCGTTCCAGATCGATACCTGCGAAGACCATGCGGCCTTGGTCGCCAAGAAAGATCTCGCGTTCAACGACCATCGTGGCGATGTCGGTTGCGATCTTTTGCAGCATCAGGATGCTGAGAACGGAAGGCTCGGTGTTGGTGCGAGTCCCCGACGCTGGATCGTTGCGTCCGAGGATATCGCCAAAGGTGATAAAATCCGGATGCTCATAGCCGGTCAGTGCCGTGATGCGCGCCTGCATCTGTTCGGCGGTCATATAGCTGTAGATAAACGACGATGTCAGTAGGTCACTGGGACCGGTGCGACCGACAAAGACAGGCAGGCCCGGGCGGCCGCCGTGGTTCGAGGTGTTGACCTTATTCATCGAGAATCTCCTTACTGTCAGCATCATTGATCGTCGCCTGCAAGTGCGCATCGAGGGCGCCAGCGCCGATCCAGTCACGCAGCTTAGCCAGGCTTTCGCTCGGCAACGAGGGCTGAGTTCCTGGCGGCATGCGGACATAGCCGGCGACGTTGGTGGCCGCACCGTAGATGCGGCGGAGCAGCGTCCTGTTTTCGTCGGGATTCTGACTAAACGGATAGTGCTCGGCATCAAAAAACGGCGCCTGCTCCTTCGCATGACAGGTCGCGCAACCTTGCAAGGATGGTGCGACGTCGGCAAAGTTGAGCGGGCTGGGTGCTTCGGTACTCCACAGATAAGGGTGGAGAAAGGCCTGCTTGAGCGTGCTTTTGAAGCTGCCGGTCCGCTGCAGGGTGGCTACCAACTCGGCCTTGGCAGAGTCCTCCAGGCGCGTATTGGGGCCTGCGGCGAACTCCCAGATCTTCTGCACGAGGCACTGTTGCACCTGCGGACTTTGGCTAAGGAACACCCCAAGCGCGGATTCCGTAGTTCCCGTGGTGGCCTGTGCGCTACCGTCGGGACCTTTGACGACGAGGCTGCCAATGGCTGGGCGGCTGCCATCATGACTCATCAGCTGGTCTTGATCGTACGGTGGCCATTGATCAAAAAAACGTGCCATCGGATCCAGGCGGGTATGGCAGCCAAGGCATTCGGGACTGCTGCCGTGTGGACCGCTCACCGGGATCTTGGCGCCTGGCAGGACGACATTGGTGAGATTCTCGCAGAGGAAGGTGCGGAATATGTGGTTGGCCCGCTTGCGGTTGCTATTGGTTGCGGTGTCGGGAAACCTTTGCAGGAAGTCGATGTTGGAGAAGATGCTGCGAAAGCGCGGCTCGTCCGGGCTTAAGCGGATGACTTGGTAACTCTCACCTAGAGCCGGCAGCGGCGTTGCGGTCAACGGTGCGACCGATACATAGTTAAAGTTGCTTAAAACATTGCCGCCGGCCAAATAAAGGTAATCTTTGACGAAGATCTCGCGGTACGGGCGGTCTTGCGTCACGATATAAGACGCCAGATGCGTCGACTCGCCACTGGGCATATGCCACCATACTTGATGGTAAGCCTCGACCTGGTTGGCAAACCCAGGATCGCGAAAATAAGCGTCGAGGCGCTCACCGTAGGCCTTGAGAAAAGCGGCCTCGTCCCCTGCTGCGGCGCGGCTGAAGGCTTCGCTTTCGGCTCGTAGCGGAGCACGGCCGCGGATGATCAATGAAATTTTGTTTAAGACCGGAGCCGGCGGCAGCGGTGTTGCGGCTTGGGCCGACGCCGTTGCGAGAGTCCATAACGGCAGCAACAGCAGCAGATTTTTAAAGCTCAAAGAAAGCATGTTGGGCAAGACCTCCGTAGATCGAAAGTGTGTTCATAGCGGACCGTCTGAGCTCACAGATTAAAAACTAGGCTTAGTTGGCAATGGCCCATTTGAGCGGTAGCGGTAGAGGTCTTGGATCGCGCCACTGACGAAGCCGAGGATCTTTGGTGGCCAATCCTTAGCTGGGTCAAGGTCGAGATAGATATTCATCGTGACGTTGGAGCCGACCGGCTGGTACTGACCGGTGGCGGTGATGATCTTTTGGTAGACGACCGGCTGCAGGGCGTTGGCTGCGATCTCCTTGCTGGCGTCCGCAAGTTGGTAGATCGTTTGATTCGGTGGCAACCAAACACTGATCAGGGGGGCACCATCGTCTTCGGTCACTCTAAGGCGTGCCGATCCAAGCATCGTCATCGGCTGACCTGTTTGGCCACCGAGCAGCTGCAGAACCCCGTTTTCGTATTGGGTGGAGATACAGCGGCTGCCGTCGCGGGGAAGTCCCAAGAAGCGCTCTTGCCAATCGCGGGTCGCCGCGGAGTCGCCGGGCAGACAGGAGTCGGGAGTCGGGTTGACGTTTTTCGTGACCTTGACGGTATCCCTCAGGTAAAGCGGGCGATGCTGATCAGGGTAATCATGCACGGTCTGCATGATGTCCTGGACGAAGCGGTAGCTCATGATGTCGCTACCCTGAGCGGCATCGAACATCCCGAAGATGTGGCCGACCTCGTGGGTCAAAACGGCATATAGAGCGGCGCCGTCGTTCCAACTCCATGCATCAGAGTCAATGGTCGATGCGGATGCGAAGTGAGCGCCGCGGTCGGCCGCGACGTAGACGAAGCCTTGTCCCTTCAAGTTGACTTGGTCATAGGCCGTTCGGGTGGTGTGGGCGACGATCATGTTGAGATCGCCTTCGAGCACCTTGCGTTGAGCGTCCGTGATGGAGCCGAGCTGAAACACCACTTCGGCAGTCGGAGAGCACGGCACTTCCACAAACTGCTGCGTGCCGACGAGGATCGTTGGGAAAGGCTGCAGGTAAGGCCCCGGTTGCGGCGGTTGGTACTTGCGTAGCTCCGTCGCCCAATAAGCAAACGCCGCTTGGATCTGCTGACGCACCTGGGGCAAGGGTAGGCTGAAGGCAGCGTGGTCGAGTGCGATGCAGTAGTGCACCTCTGAGGTGTTCTCGAGATACCACGGATTGGCTCGGTCGCCGATAAACTCGCCGCCACCGCTGGAGATGCCGCCGGCTTTCGCCACCGTCGCGACGATGAGTAGAACGATCGATCCTGTTGTGATCAAAGCTCGCAGCACGCATGACCTCGCCGCACTAGAGTTGGTATGGGCCCTATAGGGTCGGTCGCCATGATGCGGGTAGCCTCTGGTAAAAAATAGGTATATTTTATAAATTATCGCCGAATATCTTGATGTTTTATCAACAAAAAAACGGAGCCGCGATGGACCTATATGCTTGCACCAGCTACCAACAGGTGCTTACGGCTATGATTTCACAGCATAAAAGCGTGCGCGGCTACCAAAAGCAGCTCAGTGAAGCCGCCGGCTGTCATACCTCGTATTTATCCCAAGTGCGCTGCGGCAAGGCCCAATTGACCCCCGATCACGCCGCCGGCCTGGCCAGCTTTTGGCAATTCGACGAGGCCGCTAGCGACTATTTCCTGACCTTGGTGCAGCTCGACCGGGCCAGCTCACCAGCGCTCAAAACGATGCTGCGAACGCGGATCAACCGGCTGAAACGGGAGCATGAGCGCCTCACCACGCGCTTAAAAGAAAAGACGACGATGCCAGTGTTGGATCAAGTCTCGTACTACAACACGTGGCGCCATGCCGTGATTCATATGGCGGCGATGATCCCCGGTTGGCAAAGCGAGACGATCTTGGCCAAGCGCTTGTCTCTCCCAGTAGAGCTGGTGCAAGGCAGCCTACTCGTCCTAGAGCGCCTCGGCTTGGTGACGAAGGACCGGGGTAAATGGGAGATCGGGGGGCAACTGCAACACCTCAGCGACGACTCGCCGCTGTTGCCGATTCATCAGGCAAACTTTCGCGAGTTGGCTCGCGCTAGGACGCAGCTACGCGGCAAGAACGATGTGCAGTATAGCGCGGTCTATGCGTTGAGTGAAAAGGACAACGAGCGGCTGCGCCGCGAGACGCTGGATTTTATCGAGCATACGCGGCAGGTGGTGATTCCGTCCAAGTCGGAGACGGTGGCGTGTTTGGTGTGCGACTTCTTTGAATTATGACGCCCTATAGGCGCTAACCCATGGTGATGAACCCCTGGTGGCTTTTACGCATCAGGGATCAGAACGCCCTCCCGATCGACCAGCGCTTGAAAATTCGTGTGCAGATCTTCATAGCGACTTACGTCGACGACGATGGGAAGGCCACTCGCCTCTAAGGCTTCTTGCAGCTGGCCGATGCGTGTAAGCGCGACGTTCCCCAGGATGCACAGGTCCAAGTCACTAAACTTCTTTTCAGTTCCTCGCACGCGAGAGCCGAAGACTTTGCCTCGTAATCCCAGCTGACGCATCTGGGTCATAAGAAGGTCCACATCAGCTGCCATCAGGCCAAAGCGACCGCTCATTTAAGCGCTCTCAACGTCTCCAGTGAAGTATCGATGGCTTGCGCGAATGCTGCAAGTTCCTTGTATATCTTCTCGGCAACGGCGTCTTTATAGGTGTGGGAGGACAGGTTTCGCAGTTCAATATAGGCAAACCAAACCTTGGGATCGGCGACGAGATGTTCCCTGGCCGCCAAGCGAAAGGTATCGCGAGGTGAGGTGACGGTAACGCCCATTTTGTCGAGCACTCGTTTGAGCGTTTTCCAGAACAGTTCCAAGGTAAATTCAAAGCATTGAATAGACGAGTTACGGGTGAACTCATTCTTTTCTGCCGCTAGAGACCTACCCAATGCCGCTCTTGCTAACAGCAGCGAGGAGATATCGATATCACCCAGGACCAAGATCTTCTGGCTCATCTTTCAGCCTCGATAAGGGTGACCGCTTTAGTGGATCTCTTGCAGCAGATCATCCCACCAGGACAGGAGGATGCTGTGGCCATATCGGTACATTTCTTGCCGTGCATCGGCAACCGTCCAGTGTTGGTATCTAATGCGGTAGGCGGCGATCACCATCCCCGTGCGGTCGCTACCCTGCAGGCAATGGACCAAGACCGGTTGATGCGCTGGGTCCACAATATAGTCTAGAGCCGCTTCGATCTGCTCCAGCGTCGGCTTGGCGAGCCCGTCCATGGGTAACCACGACAGGCCCATGCCAGCGCTCTGCGCCAGCTGCAGCTCGTTCGCGGCGGCGCTTTGGTTGCCCCAATAGTCCTCAAGGGTCAGGACGTCGGCGATGCCGTAGGCGCCGAGAGTGGGGAAGTTGCTGGGCTCCAGGTGGCCACTGCGAAAGAGGAACGGGGTCACCATATGGAAGTTGCGGATCTGGTCGACGCTTTCCGCTCTGGCTGATGACGCGGCAGCGGTTAGAACGAATGCGCTAAAACACAGCGAAGCGATAAGTCTACGAATCGTCGGCATCGGCTGACTCCGCGGGCGTGGAAGGTCCTAAATCAGAGTCCAGCGTATGCTGAAATGGCACTGGTGGGCAAGGCCGTGACGGCGCTTTAGCCCCTCTTTTTGCAAGCTTTACCCGCCGAGACGAGCTAAGATCTGCCGATCATCCCCCAGAGTGGATATTCATAACGAGGTCGAATCGATGCAGGCCAGACTTAGTTTTCGCCGTTATTTGCTGCAGCAAATCGCCGGTGCCGTGGTGATCAATAGCGTTATGACCATCGCCTTGACCTGGTGGTTGACGCAGCATGGCAAGGTGCCGGTATGGGGCGAAAAGGGTCTGGTGGTCGAAACGCTGGTGGCCGCCATTGGCGTGGCCCTCTTTACCGTCCTATTGGCCACTCCGGTGGTCAGGCGTGAGGCCAAGCGCGGTAAGGTCGAGCCTTTGTCTTGGACAACGACTAGTCACGCCTTGCTCCGGTATGCAAGTCATCATACGTGGTGGCGTGCGGCCGTATTTTCCATGGCGGCGGCGACCTTCCTGGCAGCCCCAGTGATCGTGGCTTGGGTCTTGGTCGGTCCGAACGAGGTCTCTTACGCGACGTTTTTTACCTACAAAGTTCTGTTTGTGCTCGCCGTAGGTAGCATCGTGACGCCGCTCAACATCATTTGGGTCCTGACGGACCGCCGGTCACACGGCGCCGCAGCGCGATTTGGCGCAGCTTAAGCGAGGGTCCCACGTACATCTGTAATGAATTGCCTAAGATGTGATTGATACAATGTAATGCGGCGTTCTTTGGCCTTTGGGTGGGTCTGGCGTCTAAAGATATCGGTGCAAAGGACGAAGACTTTGCTGCGGCGGGATGATCATGGTAGGCATCACCGCTAGAGGTCTATGCCCATGCACCGAATCCACATCTTTCTCAACCACAACGCCTCCCAAAGCGCTTCGCACGACTGGGAACGGGTGATTCGCACTAAGCTGTATCGCAGCGAGCTGACCTTTCAGCCACCTGGGACCACCGCAGAATTTCATCTTGCCGTCAAAGCCGCCATTGCCGCTAAGGTCGATGTGCTGATCGCAGTCGGCGGTGACGGGACGATGAGTCATTTGATTCAAGAACTCGCCGGCTACGACACCGCCTTTCTGATCCTGCCCGCGGGAACGGCTAACGATTTAGCGCGGGTGCTTGGGGTCTATGCATCAAGTATGCAGCGAGCGGTCGATGCCGTGCGGCAAGATCGGTGGAAGCGGATGGATCTCATTCAGATCAACGATCGCTTTATGGCGACCAACGGCGGTATTGGGCTCGTCAGCGATGTCGCGCAACAAATCAATCGGCTGCGCGAGGTCGTGCCGGGGTTTCGCCTGCTGATGCGGGTCATGAAGCAAGAGGTCTACGGTGTCTTGCTCGCAGGCAGCATCTTGGTCCGTGGGGTCAAGCCGCGTCACCTTTATGTTGAGTCCGACATGTTTACCGGTGAGATCACGACGCCGCTTTTTCTCGTCAACAATCAGCCGGCGATCGGTGGCTCGTTCACCGTTGCGCCGCATACCCGGCATGATGACGGTGCCTTTAATGTGACGTTTTTTACCCCAGGCAGCGCCCGGCAGTTTCTGTCCTCGGCATACCGGGTGCGTCGCCGTTTCGGTCCGGAAAACGATCCTCAAGTGCAGTCGTTTGAGACCAGCGCCATCAAGATCAAGGCTCTGGATGGTCGGCCTTTGGATTTTGTCGGTGATGGCGAGCTGCTCGCCTCAGACTTGGAGCTTTCGATTTCGATTCGTCCTAAGTATCTCAAGGTCTTTAGCCAAGCTAAGCCGGCGCTGATGCGTACGGTGCGCTCCCAGCGCGTCCGCGGAGGTGTCGCATGATCGTTTTGTGCACTGGCGGCTCAGGCTTTCTCGGTGAAATGCTGCTCCGGCGTCTGGTTGGCGCCGGGCATCAGGTCATTGCCACCAGCCGTAAGGAGCAGCCGGCCCGCTCCGGAGTCGAATGGCTTGAGGTCGATTTAACCGATCAAAAATCGCTGTTTAGGAGCCCGGTCCTGGCAAGCATCCGCGGCGTCGAATGCGTCATCCATGCCGCAGCACTTTATGACATGCAGGCAGGTAGCGAAGATCTGTATTTACAGAATGTGATAGCCACCGCCAATATGCTTCAGCTCGCGCGCTACATGCCCAATCTGCGTCACTTTTGTCATATCAGTACGGTCGCGGTGGCGGGAGACTATGCGGGAGTATTCCACGAGGATATGTTTGACGTCGGTCAGGGCTTTCCGGATGCCTACGCGCGGACGAAATTCGCTGCCGAGCATCTAGTCCGCAGTGCGACGCACTTTAAATCGCGTAGCTGTATGCGGCTGGGGATTTTAGTCGGGGATAGTCAGGACGGTTGGATCCCCAAAGTCGATGGACCCTATTATGTCCAGCGACTGTTAAAGCGCTTGGCACCGGTTGCACGCAGCCTCAACGCGTTGCGTTTTTTGCCGGTACCCTTCACCGAAACCAGCAAGCTGATGGTCGTTCCGGTCGATGTTACGGCTGAGGCCATCGTTCAGCTACTACCGGTCGCTTGCGAATATCAGGATCTTCGCACCTACCATATCATGGGCCCTGCGTCCCAGGTGTCGGTCCGGCGCTTTCTCGTCGCGCTATGCGATCACTACGGTATCACCTTGGAGCCCTTGCCTCTGCCACGCTGGATCTTGCCGCATGGATTGGCGGCTAAATTTAATATCCCCGAGGACGTCTTGCCATATCTGCATTTGCCCTGGACCTTTGCCAGTGAACATCTTGCGGCCGACTTGCCGCACTTTGTGTTTCCTAAATTCAGCGACTACGCTCCGATCCTGTTTGCCGCCGCCGATCGTCTGCATTTCGCGCGAAGAAAGGTTCATGCATGAAGCAGATCGTCGCTATTTCTTACGGCACCTCTCGACGCAGCCGCGAAGAGGTGATCACCGTCGATGGCCAGGACTTTCGCCTGACCCAAACCGGGGCCGACTTTGACGGCAAGGTCTTTAGCCGGTTGATCAAGCAGGCTTCGGGTCAGTGTGACGCCATCGCCGCGTCCTTTTTGCCGCAAACGGTGCGCATCGGACGCCACGTGATGCGGCCGCAGATCCTCGATCTAGTCGATGAATGGGCAGGAGACACGCCTGTTTGCTGCGGATTTCAGCTGCGTTCAGAGCTGATCAACTGGAAGTTTCAACACGCACTGACCCATGGGCAGCTCGACTTAAAGAAGGCGCGGGTGCTGATGATGTCAGGCTTAGCGCAGTACGACTTCGCGCAGCTTCTGGCGTCTCGTGCGGCGTCCTTGCAGTGTTTGGATCCGTGGACCGTGCAGCGCATTCCGCTGGTCTTAAACGGCATCAAGGGTCTGAATCGCTATACGCTTGCGACGCGGTCAATCCTGGTCAAGTCGCGCATTGGTCGTCCTGATCAATCGGTCTTTGGCTTCCCGGTGCACGGTCAGTTTTTGCGTCAAGTGTTGCGCGATGTCGACGTCATCGCCTCCCCTGCAGTCATGCTCGAAAGCTATGATTTAAGCCAATTCAAAAACAAGGTCCTGCTCATCGACTATTTAAGCGATGATCTAGCCGAGCGCTTACGTAAGGCCGGAGTGGCCAATTGCTTCGCCCTGCAGACACCGCTCGGTCCGGCCTATCGTGCCTTATCGTTCAGCGTGACCGAGGCCATTATCGGTCTGCTCCATGATGCACCAGGTGCGCTGTCGTCCGAGGACGTCCTGGAATTTCTCAATGAAAAGAAGGTCTCTCCGGACTTAACGCAGCTCTATCCGGGTGTGGGGGCTGCGCCTCGGCGCTTTGCCTTTATCATCCACCCTCTGCATCGCGGTGACCTGTTTCGCCATCCCTTGCTCAAACCCTTGCATCTACTCCCCAAGTCCGTCACGCGTGGCATCGAGCGCGGCATCTCAAGCTTACCTGGCATCCGTTATGGCAACATCAGCGGCATCGTCAGTGAGGCCAATGGCGTTCATGCCGAGGGTCTGATCTACACGCTCTTTGCGACACCAAAAGAGATGAAGCGGGCCAGCCCTGAAACCACCTACGGCAAGCTTGTGGCCATCGCCCAGCACGCCAAGGATCAAGGTGCTGAGATCATCGGGCTAGGGGCTTTTACCAAGATCGTCGGCGATGGTGGCGTGACCGTTGAAAGCCGCAGTCCCATCCCCGTGACGACCGGCAACTCACTGTCGGCCGCGGCGACCCTGTGGGCTGCCCGCGAAGCCTCTGTACGCCTCGGCTTGGTGGATACACCAAAGCAGGCTGGTGAACGCATCCATGGGCGGTGCATGATCATCGGGGCCACCGGCAGCATCGGTAAGGCCTGCGCCAAAGTCCTGGTCAACCTCTTTGATGAGATCATTGTTGCCGCACCAAATGCGGCACGGTTGCTGAACCTGCAGGAAGAACTGAGTGAGATGTCGCCGCAGACCAAGGTGCGAGTGACGACCCAACCCGATCGCTTCGCTCCGATAGCCGATGTGATCATCATCTCGACCAGTGCGATAGAGGGTAATGTGTTGTCGATCGACCGCATCAAGCCCGGCTGCGTGGTCTGTGATGTGAGCCGTCCATTGACCTATTCAGCGGTGCAGGCCACCACTAGACCGGATATTCTGATTGTTGAAAGCGGCGAAATTGAACTGCCAGGGCAAGTCAAAGTGAGCTCCGACATCGGTCTACCTCACCCCATTGTCTATGCTTGCTTGGCCGAGACCGCTCTGCTCGCGCTCGAAGGACGCTTCGAATCGTTTACCTTGTCGCGCAACATCTATTACAAGAAGGTCAAGGAGATCTATAAGATCGCCCGTAAACACGGCGCTCGCCTTGCCGCCATCCGCAGTCCGACCGGGCTGATCACCGAGCAGGAAATCAACCTGTGTCGCGAACACGCGGTCGAGGCGCTTCGCACCTGGGGGAAACGTGTCCAAAGCGACTAAGTACTTCAAGCATTTGAATTATTCATTGGCGAATGAAGACACGACGCTGGAGCTGCGACTTTGTCAGCAGCATAAGCCCAAGCATATTCTCAGTATTTGCGGCAGCGGTGGCCGCTTTTTGCCGCTTTTTGCCGCGCATCCGGCGTCCGTGGTGGCCCTCGATCTCGCCGAGCAGCAGCTGTATCTGGCTGAGATGCGCGAGGAATCGATGCGCAAGCTGAGCTATAACGATTTTCTCGCGTTTTGGGGCTATCCACCCTATGCGCCTGGTGTCATGACGCGTGAGCGGCAAACCTGGTTTCGCTCCTTTCAATTGTCGGACGCGGCTAGGGAGTATTGCGCGGAGTTGTTGCAAAGGCACCGCTGGCATGGACTGATCTATGCTGGCAAATGGGAACGAACCTTCATTGGCGTGGCTAAGGTGATCAAACACCTAATCGGCGACCGCTACGATGAAATCTTTGCCTTTGATCAAGTGCAGTCGCAGCAGGATTATTTTGATGAAAAGCTGGCCAACAATCGCTGGAAATTTGTGCCGCGTCTGGTGTTGCGTATCTTCGGTAACGCTGCCTTTTTTAATGCGGTTTTGTATAAAGGGCATTTCGTTCGCAAGAATATCGACGAGGGCTACTACGATTTCTACCGGCAGACCTTTCGTCGCCTGTTTGCCAATGGTTTGACCCGGCACAATTTCTTTCTGCAACTGTGCTTTCTTGGTGTGTTGCGCTTTCCCGAGGGCAATCCCGTTGAGGCTGATCCAGCGGTCTTTGCGCTGGTGCAAGCGGCCCTGCGTAAGGGGCAGCCGACTAAACGCGTGCAGTCGGATCTATTGGCTTACGCCGCAAGTACCACGGAGCGATTTGACTTCGTTTCGCTTAGCGACGTGCCGTCGTATTTCGCTGGAGATGTCGAACGTACTTATTTGCAGCAGCTGAAGGTTTGTCTAAATCCTGGGGCGTTGTGTGTGGTGCGGTGCTACCTGCGTATTCCCGAAGGGACTGATCTGACTGGATTTCGCGACGTGACCGCCGATTATGCGGCCTTGATCGCGGCGGAGAAGACTCAGGTATACCGAATTTTTATCTACCAATACCTGGGCCTCAGCTAAAGCACACGAAGGACGTCGACCCTTGCGGACCCTCATCGTCACATCGCGCACGACTTTTGTTCCGGGTAATTACGATGACATGATCATCGGCCTAGCGACGTGTCCACAGGTGCACGGGTTGGTCGTACTGGACAATCGTAGCGCCGCCTTGGTTAAGAACGCGCTGGCGCTTTTGGCCGTTGGGGCTCGGGGTTTGGGCCTTAGTTTGCTCCGCAATACCTTTGGATTTAGTCACCGGCGCCGCCTTGAAGCCTACCGCCAGGCTGGCAAAAAGGTCTGGACGATGATCGACTTCAACTCGCAGGAAGCGGTGAGCTTGGTCAAGGCACAGGCTATCGACCTGATCGTCAATGCGCGGACTCGTTGTATTTACCAGGAGGGGATCCTTGGTGCGCCGAGGCTTGGCTGTATCAATGTGCATCACGGACTGCTTCCCGATCAACGCGGTACGATGTGCGATTTGTGGGCCTTGGCTGAGGGCGAAGGGGCCGGGTTCTCGCTGCACCAAATGACCGCAAAAATCGATGCGGGCCAGATCCTGAAGACCGTTCAAGTGTCACATCCGGGTGACTCCGATTATCTCGCCTATCTGCGCCGGGCGATGGCCTTAGAACTCGCGGCGACGCAGCAGTTGCTGGCAGTTCTCGGCAGCGGCGGCACCGTGGCCGGGGTCGCCAATCGACCGACGATGCGGCGGCCACATCGGCGCAATCCTTCGGCAGCTGCCTTTCGCCACATGCTTAAACAAGGGATGATTTTATGAGTGTGACTGGTCTGCTTTTGTTTCCTGGTAATCCTGGCTCGGCGGCGGACTTCGCCTCCTTGCTCGCCGCAGTGGACCCGAAAAGGCAGGCTGCGGTCGGCTTCTACCGCATGCCGTTGGATCGCTGCGACGAGCCGTCGATGCTCGCCGCGGCAGACTTGGCATTGGCCGAGGCGCAAGCCGCGGCCGGTGGAGTAGACCTGCGCGGTGATCTGGTCGGTGTGGCTTACTCCTTTGGCGCCTACATGGCGCTACGCTGGGCCAAGGAACGTGGGCTCAGGTGGCGTACTTTGGTGCTCCTTTGCCCGACCTTGGTGAGCGAGCGTCCGGTTTCGCCGTTGCAGCGCGTCGTTCTCGGCACGCCCTTGGTCGGAGACGTGGTGCTGCGTGCAGTCGCGCCAAAGTTAGCGGCTGGCTTTGTGGCGACCTGCTTTGCGCCAGGTAGTGCCGCCGACGGCGAGGGCATGATGCTTCAGGCGCGGCTCGCGCACGCCCCTATCTGGCGAGCGGCCATGCAGCAGAAGATCGTGCAGACCCGGCTGCCGCTTGAGGGTTCCTACCAAGACCAGGTCCAGCGGCTGGTGGTGCTGCGCGGTGGCGCTGACGCAGCGGTTCCTTGGCCGACGCAAGAGGCGGCGATGGAGCGTATCGGTCTCAAGGCGGAATCGATCCACGTCCTGGCTGGGGCGGGTCATTCCCTGCTGTGGTCGCACCGCGACCAGGTGGTTCCGTTGGTGGTGGATGCTTTAGCGCATACACAAGTCGCTAGTGGCGAGCCATCCGAGGCGCTCGGTATCTTGGCCAAGGGGCGCATTGGCTACCAGGCGGGCAAGACGCCGCGCAATAATGTGCTGTCTTACCTCTATGACCATGCCCAGCAATTTCCTGACCGCGTGGCGATTCGTTGGGTGGACGGGCCCGATATCGCTGCCTGGAGTAAACACCATCGTGATGCCAAGCCGCATCGCCAGGTGACGTTCTTGGAGTTCATGCACTTAGTCGATGCGGTCGCGGCGGGACTTGCCGGCCTTGGCATCACCACAGGCGACCGGGTGATCATCTTTTTGCCGATGAGCCTGCCGATGTACGTCGCCATGTTTGCCGTGCAAAAGCTCGGAGCCATTGCGGTCTTCCTCGACTCCTGGGCGCGTAGTAGCCACCTCGGTGCGAGCGCCGCATGTGCCACCCCAAAGGCGATGATTAGCCATAAGGCGGCGTTTGAGTTGATCGCTGGCGTTGAGGAATTTAAGCAGATGCCGTTGCGTGTCATCGCAGGTCCAGGCGAAGGTGCCAGCTATTCAGCGACTCTAGAGCAGTTACTGCAGACTCAAGGGCAAGTGCCTCTGGCGGCTGTGACTGGCGACGCGACGGCACTCATCACCTTTACGACCGGTAGCTCCGGCACGCCGAAGGGAGCGAACCGGACCCACCGTTTTCTCTGTGCCCAGCATGAGGCCCTAGCCAAGGTCTTGCCGTACACTCCGGTCGATATCGACATGCCAGCATTCCCGATTTTTTCGTTGAATAATCTGGCTAGCGGCGTCACGACGATCTTGCCTGCAGTCAACCTGGCGGCGCCCGCTAGTCACGATGGTGCCGCCTTAGTTGGTCAGATCATCCATGGTCCGATCAGCTGCACGACTTTGTCGCCGTCGATGCTCAACGGCGTTAGCCACTACTGCTTGGAGCAAGGTGTGACCTTGCCGTCGTTGCGGCGAGTGGTCACGGGTGGTGCTCCAATCAGCAAGGACGATGTCGCCGCCTTCAAGAAAGTGGCGCCCCATGCAGAGATTTGGGTGCTATACGGCTCGACGGAGGTCGAACCGATGGCGCATATCGAAGCCACCGAGATGCTCACCAGCGCCTTTGGCGAGGACCCCGAAATCGTCGAAGAAGGCGTCAACGTCGGGCATATCAGCGACGAGCTGCGTTATAAATTCATCCACATCGTGCGCGGGGATATCACACTGCCAGGTAAGGGCTGGGCGGATCTTGAAGTCGCAGCGGGCGAGGTTGGTGAGTTTATCGTCACCGGCGATCATGTCTGCCGTGACTACTACAACAATCCAGAGGCCTTTCGTAAGTCGAAGATCGTCGATCAAGATGGTTCTGTCTGGCACCGCACTGGTGACCTCGGGCGCTTGGACAAGGGCGGCAACCTCTGGATCGTCGGCCGTATCCACAATGTCATCGAGCGCGGCGGTCGCTATTTCTTTCCGGTCCGTGCTGAGGTCATTCTCAAGCGCTTGGCCTTCGTCGAAAATGGGGCTTTCCTCGGACTGCCAGACCCTGCCCTTGTCGCGCGCAATGCCGTCGTGCTGCAGCTACGGCAGGACGCCACCCTAGATGGGACGGCAATTGCCGAGGCCAAACGCCTACTGGCGAAAAACGGCATTCCCGTCGACTCTCTATACGCTGTCGAGGAGATTCCCATGGATCCACGCCATCACAGCAAGGTCGAGTACGGTGTCTTGCGCGACCATCTGGAAGCGAGTCAGGCGCGGGATTACTTAGCATGAGCAGGTCAGGCCAGACCCTGGCGGCAGCATGGTGGATCTTTGTTTGTGAACGCTTTCCTCTAGGCGCTCACGGACCGATGGTCGTGCTTTTCGCGCTAGGAAACTTTGCCATGGCCTCCCGCTTAGCCGGAGTCGCTTTTGCGCCATGGGCCTACGTCGCCAGCGTGCTGTTATCCCTGAGTTTTTTCTTTCGCTTGCGTTGCTTCGATGAAATTAAGGACTACGCGGTCGATGTGGCGGTCAACCCGACCAGGCCACTGGCGCGCGGATTGCTGCAGATCTCGCAGGTCAAGCGCATGTTGGCGGCGTTGATCCTGTTTGAGCTGGGCCTCGCTGCCTGGCTCGGTGTGCGCGTGTTGTGCGTCCATGGCCTCGCGATGATTTACAGCTTTCTGATGTACCGAGAGTTTTTTATCGGTCGGTGGCTTAGGCCACATTTGACGACCTACGCCTTGACCCACACGCTGGTTTCGGTGCTCCTTGGCCTATCGGTGGCAACCCAAGCGACACTCGACGCCCCCCTGCCTTGGTCGATGGCCTTGCTGACCTTTGTCTGGATCAACTGGTTTATGTTTAATCTATTTGAATTTGCGCGAAAGACCTTTGCTGGGTCCGAAGAACGACCGGCGGTGGAGAGCTATTCTTCGCTCTTTGGCATCGATGCGGCCGTTGCGCTCAGTCTGCTGCAGGTTGGACTTTCGCTTGGTGTCCTTTGGCTGGTCAACCTGCAAGTAGACGCTTTAGTGCGACCAGTGCCCAGGTGGGGAGGTCCAGTGGCTTTGGTGCTGGCGCTGATTCCCCTTGGGGCTTCGCTCGGCTTTGTCGTGCGTAAGAGCGAAGGCGCAGCCCGTTGCTTTCGCGCCGTGGTCAGTGGCTACTTGCTCATATGGTACACCTATCTGTCCTGGCTAGGCTTCGCTTGATAGATCCAAGAGGGGGAACGGATTACGATGCTCATCCGCAAGAATGCGACTGCTAATTTTGCGACCAAAGAAGCCGGCGGCAAGGGTTACAACCTCTACCTGATGGCTAATCTAGGATTGCCAGTACCAGCATGGGTGGTCTTGGGGCGCAGCCACTTTCTCGCCTTTACTAAAAAAAGTGGCATCGCCGCGCCATTGGCGCAGATCCTACAGGACTTTGCCTCCGGACAAACGCCCGCCG